>JAABUR0100006365.1_pt1 | contig 14487 bp, 18 predicted proteins | sample 5560091 | NCBI WGS metagenome assembly JAABUR01 (sample SAMN10711879, study PRJNA513375) | rock metagenome | isolation source: Antarctica rocks | place: Antarctica: Victoria Land, University Valley sud
GGGCTCCTGCACCGGCTGCTGGACGTCCTGCGCAACAGCACCAACTACAAGGCGCGCACGGCAACAGATGGGTCGCGCCGGGCTGCGTGCGCTCGCACCTGCTTCCCCGGAGCCCTGGGAGCCAAAGATGCGGTCATGCAGGCAGCTTTGGGCGGGCTGACAGCCATGCGCTGCGTCGCGGGCACATCAATGGCCCATGGGCCTTGCCGTGTCGCTATGGTGCCGGGCTGGGCAGACACGGGGTGCGGCGCGCCGCGACGCAGATTCGCACGCACGCGGCGGCCGCGCTTGCAGAGGTGCAGGCGCGCGCGCAGCTCGGGCCGGCCTACGCGCGGGCGCTGGCGGTCGCTGCAGCTGCGCTAGAGCGCGTCCAGGGCGGCGCGTTTAGCCAGGTGATGCCTTGCCCGACCTGCGCTGGGTGTGGGACGGCGTTGTGCTGCGCGGCGGGGATTGCCCGGCTCTGTGATCGCCCGCCCTGCCGCACAGGGCTGGCCTGCCGCATGACAGCGTCGCCTTTCCCGCGCAGGCGGCGCCGGACGCCGCCGGCGCGGCAGGCTTGGACCCCAGGGCCGCCCTGCCTGATCAGGTGCAGCCTTCGGAGCTGCGCTACATCGCGGCGCTGCGCGAGCAGTTGGCGCGCTGCCTGCTCAGGCTCCTGGCGCTGGCCGAGCCGGGCGACGCAGGCGCGCGCCACGGGGCCGACCAGGGCAATGCCCAGCTCAGGGCCGACACCCGGTCCGCGGCGGCCGCAGTCTGCGCAGCCGCCAGCGGCGCGGCGCGCTGCGACGCGCCGGGCAGCCTGCGCGCGCACGAGCGCGCCGAGCAGGGCGCCGGCGAGGGCACACAGTGTGAGCTCCCAGACGGATGCTCCAGCGGCGCGGGCGCTGCGGTGCTGGAGCATGCGCGCATGCTGCGCGCCCTGGTCCAGTCAGCGCTTGAGGCGGGCGCGGACAGCGAGGAGGCGCGCTCTGCTGAGCGTGGCCTGAGTGTCCTGCTAGGGTGCGAGCAGGCCAGGCATAGGGCTGTGTAGGTTAGCCCCACCCTTGGTGCCTCGCTGCTTGGACGCAGCATGGTCAGCGCAGTCTCTATAGGCCTGCATGCTTACAGTGCCTGCGCGACATGACAAGCCAAGTGCATGGAATGTTGTATTATAACTGAACGTCCGAGTGTTTGTACGGCTGTCTGTGTAATCTGTCTGTGTAATCTGCATCCTGTCGAAGGGAGTATACTCTGCTTCACAAGGACACAGGCATATTGTGTGCTTGGAAGCTGCCTGCCATGCCAGCCACTCCGCATGAAGTGCTGTGGTGCAGCTATGGTAAGCGAACAGTAGGGCCATATGGACAACAGCTGACACCGCCGTGATTAACAAAATACCTCACATAAAGTGCACACTTGCCATACTCCAAGCTGACTCAGTGTGAGCAGTGCAGGCGCGTCCTGAGCAGAGCTGCGCTCTGACATGCATGGAGCATGCAGGACCCCTAGGTGGTGGCATGCATGGGGCCCCAATGGGTGCGCCTAATTACTAGTGACCACGACTGGTGCAAGTATGGTGGTGCAACTATGGTGGGGACGGAGGCCAATGAGGACAGGACACGTAAGGGGCGCGAGCACCCAGTGAGCACAGCTAGGGCTGCAACATGGCAATCCGCCCGGCGCCTTAAAGGGTTTGGGTCAGGCCAGGGGCGCAGAGGCCTTTCAAGAAAAGGACGCAGATGGGCCTGGGACGGTGTACCCTGAAATGTGCTAGTGCGCTGAACATACTAGTGCCCTGGGGCACACACAAGCAGAAACAATGTTACCCGCAGCTGCACTCCCAAAGCTCGGTCTACGGCTTTGAGCGCATGGCTCAGCCCACTGCTCAGGGCCCTGGCATGGCATGGACGGGGCTGCATGTCATAATCCACAGGTGGCTGGCCAACTCGCGGTGAGCACACCGCATTGCAACCCATGGGCCGCGCTAATCTACACCTGTGCCATTCACTCGACCCCCATGACAACTCTTGTCACGCAGACTCTTGCGCGCCCGCTCTTTGCAGTGTAAAAGACGAGTGTTGCTCGCGCGCCGCGCAGTCCATACTCGCCCACTGACAACATCGTGTCCGGTCCCCATGTAGGCAGCAAAGCATGCCAGGAAGGATACACAGTTAGTGCCCGGGCCTGCCATTCTGCTAGCTCCCCTGCCGCCGCCGCCGGCTCCGGCGCGCCTGCGGCGCGGCGCTCGCCCCGGCCGTGCCTGCGGGCGTGGCCCAGCCCCTGCCCTTCTCCGCGGCCGTCTGCTGTCCTGCGGCGACCGCCGGGAGCACGACAGGGTCTGCGCGGCTGGGGTGCAGAGCTGCGCCGAGCGGCGCACCATGGGCTGTCATGGCTGCCGGAGGCACCAGCAGCGGCAGCCCATGCCCCAGCCCTACGCCCCACGCTGTCCGCCCTGGGGCTGTGCCGGGACTGCCGAGCCCCGCGCCGTGGCCGGCGCCGGCGGTGTGGTATCCCGGCAGCAGACCCTCGTAGGGCAGGGAGCAGGGCGCCCCTGCCAGTGCGTCCGCCGGCTGCGGCAGCGACGCGCCGGGTGAGCGCGGCGCGAGCAGCGCCTTGGGGCCGGCGTAGGGCAGGGCCATGACAGGGTTTGGCGCCTGCGGCCACTGCAGAGAGGGCTGCTGCGGCGCCGCCGCTGCCGGAAAGTGCGCCATGATGGTGCCATCGCGCGCCTGCGCACCTCAGCACCACGCTTATAAAACAGATCCTGTGCGTGGTCAAGTGTTAACGTAAATAAAGCACATCCGTCCGCAGAGAACTGCCTGTCGAGCAGGACACAGCGAGCGAGGCCGATGGCCAAGGGGGCAGTGAGGTGCGGCGGTGGCTCGTGAGAAGCAGCGCCCGTGTTCATGCACAGCTACAGCCAGGCGAACGGGACGGAGCTCCCTGCTGGACTATATGCATGCATGCCTGCTGTCAAGGAATGCGCTGTCGGCTTTGCAGCCTCAGGCCGGCAATAGGCAGCGCGGCGAGTGCACAGAGCATGCATGGAGCAGCATATGAGGTGCGCGGCGGGGATCAGCGCATGCCTGCGGCGTCCGCGGCGGCGGGCTGCAGGCCTCCAGCAGGCACGGCAGGCCGCTGGCGAGCTTGGGGCAGGGCTCCTCGCTGTGCTCGGCCCTCGCGCCGCGGCCGCCGCCGCCCCCGCCGCCTCCGCCTGCACCGCCCGGGGTCACACCCGTGGGGCCCCCGCGCCCGCGCTGCCCCGGCGCGCGCGCGGCACCGCCGGTGCTCGCGCCAGGGCTGGGGTTGGGGTGCATGCCGGTGATGGGGGGAAGGGGCCCGGTGTGCGTGGCGCCGGCGGGGCCCCTCAAGCGGCCCTTGGCGAGGCGGGGGGGCTGCTGTTTGCGCCCCGCATGTGCGGCGGGCGCCTCTGAAGGCGCGTGCGTGGCGTCGGGAGCCAGGGCCAGCAGGCGCACGTGCGGCACCTCGCCTGGCGCGTCAAAGCATACGGCTTGCACCATGTGGGCAGGCGGGCAAGCGGGTGGAGCGCCACACGCTGGCGTTCTGGCCTGACAAGTGGTGCCTGTCTGGCAGCTTCACTGCAACGCGCTCACGCGCCAAGTTGTCGCGCCTGCAGCCCTGACTTGGCAGCCCATCCCTCATGAAGGGCGGGGGAACTGACAGCCACCCAAGGAGGCCTGGCGCACCTGCTGTGGCACCGGCGCGCGCCGCGCTCCCCGCTTCCCGCCCGAGGTCCGCCGCAAGCTGATGCTGCCGCATGCCCCAGCCGCCGCGCCCGCCCCGCCCGCTGCCGCCCGCGGCCGGCGCCGCCGGCGCCGCTGGCGCCGCCGGGCCGCCCCTGCCGCTCCGTTGCCCGACATACGGGCTGCCGCTGCCGTCTGCCGCGGGGCCAAAGCTTGGGCCGCTCGCAGGCGAGCTCTGTGCGGCGCGCCAGCCCGCGTGCGCGCCGGTGCTGCCACCATCACCCCCGCCCGGCGACGCCGCCGCCCACTGCAGGCTGCGCTGCGCGGGCGCGGCCGCCGCGGCGGGTGCGGGCGCAGGCGCCTGCTTCGGCGAGATGCGGCACAGGCGCAGCTCCGGCAGGTGCGGCGGCTCGGGGCCGGGCGCGGCGCGCGCGCCACGGCCAGGCGGCGCGGCGCCCGCCGCAGGCCCGGCCGCACGCGCGAGCGACACGTGCGCGTCGGCGAAGGGTGCGACGCGCTCAAACCCTGACAAGGTAATGGCCGCCCCCGGCCCTGCGACGCCCTCCGACTGCGCGGGCCGCTCCGCGGCCAGCACGCCGCGGCTGCACGGCTGCGCCGGCATGTACCTGCGCGCGCCGCGCCGCCTGTTGTGCTGAGGCTGCGTCGCGCACGGGTGCTGACAGGTGCAGGCTCTGCGTGTCTCTTCCGCAGTCTCCGCGCTCCCACCGCACAGCATGAAGGCAGCCCCAGGAGCCTCTGCATTGCAACCCCCCTCATCCCAACTATCGAGCCGCTCGCCGTCGACATGCGCCCGACGGGTGCAGCGCAGCCAGCCGCACTTCAGGCCATGCCGGGTAGCACAAATGGTGCGCAGCGCGGGCGCGGGCACGGGCGCAGGGCACGGGCGCGGGGCGCAGGCGCGGGCGCGGGACGCGGGCGGAGGGGGGCGTGCGCACCGCGGCGCGAGCTGGTCGCCGGCCGCGGAGCTGGCGGTGACGGTCACGGTCGCGCTCGGCTCCAGGTCCGCGCTCTTGCGCTTGAGCCGGCGCACCTTGTGCGCGGCCGCGCGCGCGTCCACGTCGCTCGCGGCCTTGTCCTGCCCGGCAGGCGGCGCTGTCAGCGGCCGCAGCTTGCGCCGGCCGGAGCAGCGCTGCACAGAGGCAGTGCATGCCCTCGCGCGAGGTCCTTGGAGGCATGCACGGCGCCGAAGACTTGCAGGCTGTATGCGGTACGTACTGCTGCCCAGAGGCCGCTCTGCAAGCTGCAGCCCAGAAGCTTGCGGCAGGCCGGTGGGGGCGGGCCGGGCGGCGCACGTGCGCGCCCCAGAAGTCGGCCGGGAACCAGCTCTCCGCGTGCGCGAAGTAGGGCAGCTGCAGCAGCTCGGCGGCGCTCAGGCGCTTCTCCGGCTCCGGGTGCAGGCACGCCTGCGCGCGCGCGCGGCAGCCTCGCTGTCTGGAACGGGCGTTCCAGCAAGCGCTGCGCGGACGCCCGTTGGCACAACTGGGCGGGCGCACAAGCCAGGGATGTCACTCACTGCGTGCGCTCGCCAGCACGAGCGTGCAGGGAGGCCTGCGCAGCGAACGGCGGCGCGCCTTGAGGAACTGCAGCAGCGGCAGGTCGAACTTTGGGAAGCGCACTTCCAGCGGCTCCAGCTCGTGCGCGGCCGGCATGCGCACGCCCTGCGGCACAGCCGCCCAGGTCAGCAACATGCAGGGCCTTGTGAGGCATGTCGAGGCACATTTCAACCTTGAGGCATGTTTCAGCCTTGAGGCAAGTTTCAACCTTTATGTAAATGCCCCCACACTGAGCACTAGCCTGGCTTGCTGCTACGTGCGTGCGGGCTCCGCCCATTATTGCGGGAGGGGCATGCAGCCCGTGTGCGGACGCGCTCATTATGCGCAAGCTCAGCTGCCAGCCATGCGGGCATGATTGAGAGCAGCCTGCCTGGCGCTGGCAGGCGGCGGCGTGAGCGTGAGAGCGCGGGAGCCCGGTGGGCGCGCGCGCCTCAAAGCTGGGGTGCACCGCCATTGCCGCGGCGTGCCGGGGCGCCAGGCGGCCCAGGCACTTGAGGATGAGCCAGAGCTGGTCCACGTCGGAGTCGCCCGGGAACAGCGGCGCGCCCGTGTGCATCTCCACCAGCATGCAGCCTGCGCGGCCGTGCCGCGCCCGCTCGGCAGCAGCCGGCAGACGCGCGGCCTGACTCGTGTCCACGCAGATGCTATGGATCTGTGGGCGAAGCCGGCGGACAGTTCACAGGTGTGCCGCAGCCTGTGGCTGCGCGAGACGCCAGGCAGGAGCGCACCCAGCGCCCAGATGTCGACGCCGGGCCCGTAGCGGCGGTCGCCCACCAGCAGCTCCGGCGCGCGGTACCACCTGGCCAGCAACCGAGCCCGCTGTGAGGGCCGGCTGGTGCACCCACAGCAGCAGGCGTGCTTTGCAGGCACAGGGCGTCAGCCCTGCCGGGAGGCTGCGGGCGGGGCGCAGCGGCAGCCCCGCACCTTGTGGCCACGTACTCGCTAAGCGCCTCGCCGCGACCAGCGACGCGCGCAAAGCCGAAGTCGCAGAGCTTCATCAGGCCGGAGCACGACAGCAGCATGTTCTCCGGCTTGATGTCGCGGTGGATGATCTGGCGCGCGCGCAGGCGCGTTGGGCGGCGTCGCCGCAGGCTAGACACACTGGCCGCCAGGCTTTCGGCCAAGCAAGCGCAAGCCCGTTGTGGGCAGCATGTTACCCACGTTGCTGCGTTTGGGCGGGCTAGATGTGCATGCTAGATCTAGCCGGCCTATGCACGCCACCCTCCCAACTCAGCCGCCTGGCGCGCTGGCCAGCCCACACCGCTCCGTGTGCGCCGCACGCTGCAGCTCCGCCGCGCCAGGGCCAGCTTGCTGCGGCCAGAGGCGGAGCAATCGCGTGCCAGGGGACCACCCTACGCACCCTACGCGGCGCCCATCAGCGCGAGGGCGCCGCCCGCGCGCACCTGCTGCGAGTGCAGGTACTCCACCGAGCGGACCAGCTGCCACATGATCCGGCGCGTCGCGCGGTCGCCGAGGCCGCGCGGGTGGCGCTCCAGATCCTCCAGCACGGTGCGCTCCACAAACTCGAACACCAGGTACAGGCGCCCGCCGCGCCGGAAGACGTCCAGCAGCGACACGATGTGCGCATGCCGCAGCGCCTGCAGCAGCTGCACCTCCCGCAGCGCCGTCTTGCGCACCTGCGCCCCGAGGCTCACGCCCCTTGAGGCCCCAGGCACGCCTGGCAGCAGCGTGCGCCGTGCCTCGGGCACGCGGGCAGGCGGGTGTGTACGCCGCATGTGCGGTGCGACGGCGTCGGAGCGCGCGGCCCTGTGCTGGCACATCTTACTATATATAACTGGCCTGGCCCCCCCCCGGGCGCCCACCTGCTCGTCGTCGTCCGACTCTTTGAACTTCTTTATGGCCACCAGCTCGCCGGTGGCCTTGTGCCGGCACTTGAGCACCACGCCATAGGTGCCTTCGCCAATGCGTCCCAAGCTCTCGTAGGCCTGCGCGGCGTGCCCCGCGTGACTTGGCCTGGGCAGCATGGCTCGACGCCGAGCAGCGCACGCCACCCGCGCGGCCGGGGCCAAAGGGGCACCGCTTGGCCCGCAATCTAACAGTCCCTCAACCTTGTTCCCGCACGCCCGGCCCGCCCCGGCACAGCCACAGCTGCCGCTAAAGCCAGCCGGTCGCTGGCCAGGGAGTCACCTCCATGCCTCCCCTGCCACCCTAGGCCAGTGCCTCTGTGGGCCAGGTGCAACCAGCCATGGACTCTGAGAGGCGCTGCAACCCTTCCTCCTCCTGCACTGCGCTCCCGGGGCCTGCTTGCAGCTGCGCTGAGGTGCTCCCTCCAGGCAAAGTACAGGGTTGACCAACACCACTCTGCGGGAGCAAGCTCACTAGGGTCGCTGCCCTGGCAGGGTCCCCTTCCCACGCCCCCTTGCCTCATCTCCATCCAGCATCAGCTCCAGCCCACCTCCAGCCTGCACTCACACTTCAGCAGAGCAAGATGGCCAGCTTCGCTGCCTTCTCAGGCCCTGCCGGCCTGAGGCCTGTGCGCGAGCAGGCCGTGCGGGGCCCGCTCGCCGGCGCGGCGCTCAGGCGGCCAGTGCCCGCGCCCGCGCTGCCCCGCCTCTCCACAGCGCGGACCGTGCGGGGACGCGTGTCGCAGCGGCGGAGCCTGCGCTCGCAGGTGGCTGCCACTGACCCGGGTGCGCGCCCGCACACACAGGCATGCAGACCGGCCTGGCTGCGCCCTGGACAGAGGCTAATGCTGCTTGGCTGTGCTGAGCTAACCTACGTGCTTGGGGCGGCAGCGGGCCCCGTGAACGACACCACCTTTGAGGAGCTGGTCCTCAAGAGCCCCGTGCCTGTGATGGTAGATTTCTGGGCCCCGTGGTGCGGGCCGTGCCGCATGATCGCCCCGCTCATTGACGAGCTGGCGACGGAGTACGGCGAGAAGATTCGGGCGGTGCGGGCCCGGGAGGTCTAAGAAGTGCAGGCTGGGCTCGCAAGCGAGAGGCATTGCATGGAATGTGGGTCCCAGGCTTCACTGGCTGAGACAGAAAGGGAGCGCGTGTGGGCCGCACGCTGCCTCCTTGCACGCGTGCTGTGTATGCAGGGGTGGCGTGAGCTTTCTGCGCAGCTCTGCTCGCTGACACGGCTCGGGGCGGCGGAAGCACTGCCTGAAGTGACGCTCTGCCGGCGGGCACGTGCTGCTGCGGCGCGCCCACATGGCCACAGGGCGCCGCGCCGGGGCGGCCGTGCCGAGGCGGGGCCGGCGCGCGCGCGCAGCTGAAGCTGAACACAGACGAGAGCCCCGGCGTGGCGACCGAGTACGGCATCCGCAGCATCCCCACCGTCATGTTCTTCAAGGACGGCGTGAAGATGGACACCGTCATCGGCGCGGTGCCCAAGTCGACGCTCGTGCAGACGCTGGAGAAGTACATGGACTGAGCCGGCGAGCTTCTCTTCCCTGTCGCCGCCCGGGCGCCCGCGCCGCGGCCTGCGCTGTGCGTGCGGCCGTGGCGCTGCCGCATGTCCTGGTCTGAGGCGCTGCGTACCGCGCGAGCAAGTGCGGAGGCGTCGCAAGGCAGAGCGAGCGGGCAGAGACAGCGGAGCGGCCAGCTCTCCGGCAGCTTGTATGAGTACAGAGACCGCTTTTGCAGCCTGTGGGGCGGCGCAAGCTGCGCCGGAGCGGGGCGGGGGGTCGCTCGCGTCTGCGCTGCCGCACGCCGCTTGCTGCGGCAGCAGTGGCGCGCGCCGGGGCGGAGTGCAACTGCCTCCGCCACCAGGAGAGTCTGTTGATGTCATCATTTGCCCACCCGCGTGCAGTGCGGGTGCAGGGTGTGGCAGTAGCGGAGCGCTGGGTCAAAGGTCTTCTTATGCTTGCAGGTTGAGGCGAAGCGAACGCCATATGCACTGCGTGGTGAGCATGTGCAAGCGCCTGGTGGAACAAGGCACTCAGGGCGGTCCTGTTACATAACAGGGACGCAGCAGGAGGCTGTCGCCAAAGGGCCGTGCCGGCCGACACGCTGAGACGTGCAGGCTCGATGCATCCGAGCCGTCCACCCTCACACCAGGTCTGCATTCCTCCAGTCTCTGCAGCCCAGGCGCACGCGCCGCATTCAATCTGCTCTCACATGCGTGCTGAGCCGCGGGCAGGCAGCTCGCCCTAGGCTCAGCTCGAGGCCCCATTGATGGTTGCAAGCCTTGGCACATGCAGCAGAAACCTTGGGCCGGCTGGTGTGAGCTGAAGCATGGCATGCTGCATCGCACTTCTAGAGCCCGCGACGCCCCCGCCGCAGAGCCTGAGTAGCGCGTCGTGCTTCAGAGTCGCATTGCGGGGCTGGGCGGGCGCGCGCTTGCTGAGGTCGTTCAGGTGGTCGTCGAAGTCGTGCAGCCGCTTGTGCCGCCCCTCGCCGTGCAGGCCCAGGAACAGCGGCGCGGCGCCGCCCGCTGCCTGCAGCCGCGCGCCGCCGCCGCTGCCGCCGCCGCGCGACCAGCCGCGCGCGCCCTCCCGAGTCCACAGCTGCGGCGCGACAGGGCTGCATGTGGGCGCTCCGTAGCAGGGGCCGGGAGGGGTAGGGACAGCCATCCTCCGGCTTCTTGATCAACTCTTCATGCCCAGGCTGCAGCCCATGCTGCAGGCGGTGCGGCTGCACGCCATTCGCTCAGCCCACCCATGTGCGGACTGCTCACTCACCCCGACACCGCTGCTGCCAGGCACGCGGGAGGCGGTGCTGCGGCACTTCCCAGACTCTCCATGTGCCTGCCCGCGCTTGCAGCGGTGCCACAGACCGACAGAGCCATCAAGGCTGTCGCCTGAGTCCTGTTGTTGGGATATTGTCAATTTGACCCGCTATAAAAAGCATGCTGCCAGGGAACCCGCACGGAACCCATTGTCAGCGCGGCGAGCACTGCCCAGCATGCACACCGCTGCCTGCCGCGGACGCTGCCAGGCGCTGCTGGCCATCCAGGCACCGGCCCTCAGGGAGTGAACCGCCCATGTTGGAGGGGTTCGCTTCCTGCCAGGGTGCCGCGCCTGCAGAACATCTTGCGACTTCTGCTGCACAAAGCTCCCCAGCCGCGCGTTGTCCACCTGCGCGCCAGGCGCGCAAGTCGCTCCCCACACTGCCTGGACGCCGCCCTGTTGCCCTCCGACAGCGAGCACGCGGCGCAGCGGCACAGCGCAGACTCCCCACTTTGCGTCAAAGCGGCACAGTGGCCCTCCAGCGGCGAGCTTGCGGTGCAGCGGCAGAGCGCAGGCGCGCGCGGGCGCGCACCAGCAGCGCGCAGGCGTGCGGGGTGCGCTGCTGTATGCGGTCCGCGATTTTCCTGGCCACCGGCCCGAGCTCCAGGTCTGTCAGGCAGGCATTGGCGTGGTAGTAGCCCATCACCTCCAGGCCGCGTTGCCTGGCGTATGCGTCGACCTGCAGGCGCACGTGGCAGTATAGGCATTGCAACCGGTCCACACACGAGTGCTGCCTGTCTGCCCAGGCTGCACAGCTGCTTGGCACATAGTGCTGGCCTCAATAAGCAGGAGCGAGCGGGCCCGTGGCGCGAGCAGCGCTACCTGGAACAGCGCGGCCTCCAGCGCGGGGGCCAGCGACAGGAACGAGTGGAAGAGCGGCACGGCGTCCACGAGCGTCACTGCCGGCAGCGCCGCGCCCTCCTGCGGCGACCCAGGCTGCGCGGCCTCTGCTGTGCCGAGCAGCACGCCGTTCACGGCGTGCGAGGGGTGCTTTGCGGCGTGCAGCAGAATCTTCAGCAGCGCCTTGCTATCCAGCACATACACCCGCGCCATGCCCCTGATCAGTAAGATGGCAGCTCAGTTACCGCCGCGTACGGTTTTACTCCAGCACGTGTGCATACGCAGCAAGTTAGGCTTCTACTGCTGCCTCTCGCGTTCAGCCTTGGAGCGCTTTTGCCGGTTGGAGGCCACTCCACAAGAGTGCAAGTGCTGGGCACTTTCTGCCTAAATAGGCATGCACCACTCGATGCACTTCGAGTGTGTAAGCTTGTCTAGAGTTCTGTCCTACGCAGCTGTAATATGTACAGAAGTGCTCACTGTATGAGGCAGCAACGCTGCTTGGCAGCGCAGGCTCCTGGGGGGACCTGCCTCGCCCCTGCGCGCTGGGACAATACATGCCAGCTTTTCAGGAAGAGCCAGCGCTCGCTGGGCTCTCGCTCGCAGCGCAGGCGACAGCTGTCGCCACGCCTAGCTGTGGTAGCACTCTGCGTGCGCTGTGCAAGGCCAAAGCCGCGCTCACCGACGCGCACACGCGCTTTGGACGCACAGACATTCGAGCCGCAGCTCAACGCCGGAGTGGCAGCAGCGGCTCTACTTGCAGCTGTACGTGTCTTCACGCTCTTTTGTCTTTGTGCAAGGAGTGAACCTTGTCTCAAGGAAACAAGATGCGCGAGCAGGTACCTCCAGTCCTGTTTTGGACCCGCGTATTCCTCAACGCCAGGCGGCTGCAGCGCCAGCAGGCTGATGAGGCGCAAGCCGCGCGTGAGAAGGAGCGGTTGCGGCAGGTACGTATCCTGGGTCTGCATATTGCGCCACTGCTGCAACATGGTCAGCCAGTGAGCGTTTCTGTTGGACGGAGCGCAGGAGCGCTTGGATAGGCTGAGCGGCAAGAGGTAACACCAGGTGTCTGACCTCACCACTGTTCGTGTCCTCCTGGCAAGTGCAAGGCAACCGCAAGTTGTCATACCGCCGCTCAGAGCGTGCTCATACTGCCTCCTCTCGACTCTGCAACGCACTCCCTCGCTCAACACACGACAACGTTGCTGCACCCTGCCGCAACCGTTGCTGCCACGCGCCCAAGTGCAGGGCCACAGACCTGCGCCCAACTAAAAGCACACGAGCGGGGTTGCCTGCACAGTGCATGCGGCGGCGGGCAGTGACACCATCAGCAGGTCCTCATCCGTGCCAAACGCCTTCCTGGCAGCCTCCACCTGCGGGCACCCAAACAACCCTCGAGGGCATGCACAGCAGCACGCAGGAGTGCGGCTCCGCAGCGCCTCTGCCCAGCGCGGCTCATGCGCTCGACGAGGTATCCGAGGCAGGCGCCCGAACAACTGACCCACGACGAGGTGACTGAGACAGTTGCCCGCATCATTGACTCCTGATGAAGTGGCCGAGGCAAGCGCCTGCACGTCCAATCAGACAGGCCGGAGCGCTCGCACCTGCGTCGCGCACAGCGTGGCCGGCCCCGCCCGCGCCGCCGCAGGGTCGTGGAGCAGGTAGCGGTTAGCGGCGGCGTCAAAGCCGCAGAGAACAACGTAGTGGCCTGCGCACGCACTCAAACATCGGCGAGCTCACACATGCCGAGCAAAGACCGCCTATGCGCACAGTGTTCACGTCACAAGCACGGGTGGTACAGGTTGTGCTTGCACTGCGGGTGCTGGACGGCGCCAGCAGCGCAAGTGCGCTAGCAGGAGCATGCAAGAGCTCGCCCAGCGTGATATCTGCATTATTAGTCGGCAGCCGGCAGCGGGGCGCGCCGGTGTAGCCGTGCGCATCGCGCGGGTGGCGCGGCGGCGGCGACGCGGGCGCGGCTGCCAGGGTGGCGCCGGGCGCGCGCCCGCGGCCGGAGCCGCCCGCGGAGGCCGCGCCGGCGGCGGCCCTGCCAGAACCGCCAGAGCCGCGCGCCAGGCGCGCCTTGTCCACAAGCGCGATGCAGAGCGTGCAGCCGCGCAGCAGGCGCGCCTGCAGCTCAGCGCCGGGCAGGCTGGCGCGCTGCACCAGGATGCCCGCGCGCGGCGCCTCCTGCGGTGCGGCGCGCGGCTGCAGTCTCACGCAGATGCCGGCGCGCAGCCTCGCGCATGTGACTCTACAGTCACATCCAGTCAAGTGGACGCGGCCGTGGGAACATCTGTACAAGCAGCTGGACACCCTTGCATGGCCTGCTGGCGCGCGCTACACGGCTCCACCCAATGCCGTGCGAGTCCAGCGGCCCAGAGTGCGGCGGCGCGCAGAGGCCTGTGCTCACATCAAACCCAGAGGCCCTCTGCAGGCACCCTCTGCGGCGGGCTGAGGCGCGCGGAGCGCCGGGAGCAGGCCCTGCACCCTAACCCAAACCCTGTCCGCACCAGGAACAGGCGTTCCACGCGCCGGCAGTCGTCGCGCAGGTGCTGGCGGTAGAAGCGCTCGCGCGCGTACGCGGGGTTTGCGCCCAGGGTCACCGTCGTGAACTCCACGGCCACGCCGAAGCGCCGCAGCAGGTGCGCGAGGTCGATGGTCCACACGCTGCGCGCGCGCGCGCCGCGCTCAGTGCAGCGGGCGGTGCGGCGCTCGCTGCGCCGCGACCCTCATCTCTGGGCACCACCTGCGTGCCGGGACAACAAAGCGCCCTGCTGGCATGCTGCATGCGCCGCCGCACTTGTCCAGCCTTCTGCAGCGCCTCTGTTGCGCCCTGCTATTGCGCACCAGCTCTGCTACCAGGTGAAGGGCGTCAATTTCTACGTTCACGTGCGCCGCCCAGCCCACGCAGCGCTTCTCGCACGAACACATGCGCGAGTGCAGGCCTGGACAGGCCGCAGCCGGGCCGCGCGGCCGCGAGACGGGCAGGCCGGGCCGGCGGCGCGCCTGGTGGTGGCGCACAGGTCGCGCAGCGCCTGCAGGCTGGGGCTGTGGACACCCGCCGCGCGCAGCACCATCAGCACGCACGCCAGCCCGCAGTCCCTGGCGCGGCGGGCATGTCTGCGTCACGACACTGGCCGGGCAGGCCGCTCTGCGTGAGCTGCTGTGTGGCGCGGTGGTCCGGCTGCGGCTTAGGACACCCACTGCTTCACAAGGCGCTGCGTGCTGGTGCGCGGCCCCGCGCAGCATCGCCTGCACTTTCCTCCTGCACTCTCCTGCTGCTCAGTGAAGACACCAAGCAAGCAGCTGCATAGCGGGCGGCTGGCCCAGCAGGGTGGCCACGCAAAGTGATAGCACGCCCCAGTGCCCACGGTGCTGCTGCAAGCAGCCAAGGGGAAGAGCGCCGGCCGGCGCGCACCAGTCGTAGCTCTGGCGCACATGCGGCACGCGTATGCAGCACGCGGGCTCGCAGTCGGTGGCCCGAGCAGGGCGGGGCGAGGGCGGCGCGGCCCGGCGCTTGGGCACCAGGTCGAGGTGCAGCAGCGCGGCCTGCTGGGGCGAGCAGCTGGCGGGCCCGTAGCCCAGGGCCGCCGCGCTGCGCGGGCGCACAGGGTTTCGCTAGGCATTGTGCTGCAGGGCAAGCAAACGCGCTGTGAGCACGCGGGTGTCGTCCCACTGCTCAGCAGGTCCGCAAGGCACG
>JAABUR0100006366.1_pt1 | contig 14487 bp, 13 predicted proteins | sample 5560091 | NCBI WGS metagenome assembly JAABUR01 (sample SAMN10711879, study PRJNA513375) | rock metagenome | isolation source: Antarctica rocks | place: Antarctica: Victoria Land, University Valley sud
GCTTGAACTCCTTCGTGTACTGCTTGCGTGCTGTTGCCATTGCGAACCCCTCCGGTGAGTGTCTCTTTTCTCCGTGTCCACACTACCGGGGGAAGTCCACAGTAGCACCAATGTGGAGTTGAAACCTTACCCCCACACCCGTCACGGCACTTGCGATGCCACCCTCAGTAGCACCAATGTGGAGTTGAAACACAAACACGGGTTGCCCCTGAGCAACGAAGAGAAGCCCCTCAGTAGCACCAATGTGGAGTTGAAACCTCATTTCGCCTGTTGACCTTTACGACAATGCCAACACCCTCAGTAGCACCAATGTGGAGTTGAAACTTCGTGGTTTCGCAAGCAACCTGAGCCGTGTGCCGACCCTCAGTAGCACCAATGTGGAGTTGAAACCGCGCTGAAGATGCTCAAGCCGATCTCGAAGCCGTCACCCTCAGTAGCACCAATGTGGAGTTGAGAACGCGCACCAACGCAACCGTACGAGCCGCGCCCATGCCAGCATCGCATGGTGAGCACGGCCCGCCCGTCCCGAGGATCAGCTCATCCCATCGAGCACTTACCATGCGGGAGGCGGGCCTTCCTTATCCCCAAGCCCTTGCCCCCAACCTCATCCTCCGCGCCGCCCATAGCGGCGGTTTTCGCTATACCCGGCACCCTGTTCCCCCACCTCCTCCTAGACGAGGTGATGCCCACCCTCTCGGGCTCCGAGTGGGCGCTTTTGTGCGTCATCGTGCGCCAGACCTTGGGCTGGCACGATCCTTCAACGGGCAAGCGCAAAAGCAGCGACTGGCTCTCGCACCGCCAGCTCAAGGCGCGCACCGGGCGCGGCGCGGACACCGTGTGCTCCGCTATCGACTCGCTCGTGCGCCGCGACCTGATCGAAGTCAAGGACGAAGCAGGCCAATTGCTTGTCACCCCCGCCGAGCGCCGCCGTGCCCGCCGCCTCTTCTACGCCCTCTCCCCCAGCCTGCTCACGCGCCTGAACACGCCGGAGCATCCCGAACCGGAGCATTCCGAAAAGCCGAAACGACAAAAGAAACCGAGACAAAATATAGACAAAGAGCTTTCGGAAAAACCGAATGGGAACGGGCAACGCGGAGGCAAACGCCGTTCAAGGTCGTGCGCCCCGAAGAGGATGGCTGCGGATGCTTCCGCGTTCTCACGCCTCCACCAGCTCCTGATCCAGCAAGCACTCCCGCCCAGACCAAGCTGCCCAGCCCTGAACTTGTGCTCTTCCGCAATTTCTACCAGGAGCGGTTCCGGCACTACCGAGGCGGCGAAGATGATCCCGATGCACGTCGCTCAGAGGATCGGGCACGGCTTCAGGCCGCTCTGAACCGCTACGGCAGGAGGCGCCTGGAGCGGCTCGTAGCAGTCTTCTTCCAAAGCGACAGCCCCCTCCTGCACCACGCAGGGTATAGGCTTGGAGCATTCATGGACGTGCTGCCGACCCTGTCCGTACTACGCCTCAAGCCTTCCCTACCTGGCCCTCAGCAAGTACTTGGAGCCAAGCCCCAGGCTGCTACGAACACCGCTCCCCAGCAGGAATAGAGAAGAGGAAACGAAGGGGAAGATAATCTATTCCTCAGGTTCAGCAGCAGCCCACAAAGCCCAGCTGCAGGGGCTATCTCTCCCTCCCGGCTCTATCAGGGTTAGTCGGGGTATTGATCGGGCGATTCATCGCCCCTGACGTCCCGCAGCCAGGCCGGAAAAAGAACGTTTTCTCCCTTCCTATCCGGTCTGAAGCGACCCATAGCGGATGCGAAGCCTGACGGGATCAGGCCTCGGCAGTGCCAGCTTCCTCTTCCGTAGCATCCGGCTCCACCTCTCCAGACTCCTCCGCCCCGGCTTCGTCCAGCAGCCGCTCGAACTCCTGGGGCAGGGCCTGGGCCATGCCCTCGGGGCGCTGCTGGGTGTGGAGGTAGTGGGCGACGCCGATGGGCTGCCCCACGCCCTGAAGGGCCTATTCCACGACCGTGCGGTTCTTGCTCTTGCACAGGATGATGGCGATGGAGGGCGCGTCCTGCGGATGCCGCACCCGGTCGTTGAGCACGGCCAGCTAGGGGGTTACTTGCGTGGAGGCTGTTACGGAGCTTCCGCCTTGATGGGCCGGAAGTAGCCCAAGATGCCGTTGGACTCCCGCACGCAGATCTGGATGTGATTGGCCTGCCGCACGCCTGCGCCGGGGTAGATCTCATCGCCCTCCAGAAAGAGGCCGCGCACAGTGTCGTAGGGCGGCTTCTTGCTGGCCTCGCGGAGGCGGTGCAGGGTGTTGAAGACAAGGCAGTCCAGGAAGCGCGCTTTGAGGTTGCGGCTGTGGCTTGGTAAGACACCACCGCCCGCCTGCGTGATGCTCTCCAGCATGGCGTGGGCGTTCTTGACCTGAGCGATGGCACTGGCGTCGGCCAGATCGAGGCAGCGGCCCATGTGGATGATGGCGCCCAGCACAAAGGGCTTGATGATGCTCCCCTGCGCATTGCGCCCGCCCTCAGTTCGCTCCTGGGCGAACTGCAAGGCACGAGCGGGATTTCCTTCCCAGAAGTAGATTCCGTGGCCCACCCAGTCGTATTCGTTCTGGCTGGGCCGGAGGTGCGGAGCCTCGCCTCTCAAGATGGCCTCGCCCACTTCCTCGTCGCAGCCGTGGAAGCCGAGCACGAAGGACGGAGCGAACTCGTAATTGGCCCACTCTTGACCCGCGCTTGAATCCACCAAAGCGGCTCTCATTCCTTGGCTTCAATGGGCTTAATCCTGGCGGCCCTGCGTTTGGCCGGAGCCGCTTTGGGCAGGGGAGCCGGAGCACCGCCGTTGTGAGCGTTGGCCTGCTCCATCGCCTGGTAGTACCCGATGTCGTGGAGGAATCGTTGAGCCACGCGCTTGTCCTTCTGGGCGCGCTGCACGAGGCGCTCGCCAGCGGCCTTGAGATCCTCGACCTCGGCCCATTTGCTCGCGCCTGGATGTGTCTGGGTGTTCTTCATCGGCAACCTCCTGTGCTTCGCAACGCAGTATAAAGCTGAGGGCCGGTCTTAAGTACTTCAAGTACTTGAGGCAGGCCCGACAAGCTCCTCCCAGCCTCTCGATCGATCACGCGAAATCGGTGCTCACGACGCGGATGGACGGGTGGTATCTCTGGCCATCCTATTCGTAGAGCTGGACTGGCAGCGTAGCGCCGAAGTGGCGCCCGATCAGCATCAGCAGGCCTTGAGGCACGGCGCAGAACAAGTGCAGCTCGCCCACGCGCCTCGTCTGGCACGCCTGGTCGACTTCGCGGCGCACCTGCCGGGCCATCGCGACCGCTGTGGACTCGTCCAAAGTACTTGCAGGCGCCCTCAAGCGCAGCGAGGACATGGGCATGACTTCGCTCTCCTGGATCAAGCGGCGCACACCGTCGCGGGGCGGACGGCCCAGCTCGAACTCAGCCAGGGCGCCGAAGACGTGGAAGACCAGCTTCCCACCAGGCGTGGTGTCGATGCTTTCCTGCACGCTCCGGAAGTCGATGCCCCTGCCTTCCAGCACCTGCACCGGGACTTGGCCCGAGCCCTCTCTGCGACTCGCATTATAAAGGAGGCAACGCGGTGCGAGAGTCCTTATTTTGTTCATCTTTTTACAAAACAATGGTTCAGACAGAATCAGGGAGCAATAACGCCGTAATTGCAGAGGTTTTGGAAGTGAGGATGGGCTTTCATCACGTTCCAGTCCAAATCTAACTGGCAAGAAACGAGGCGCAGGAAGTGCTGGTTGGCGTGCTTTTGCCGAGTCGAAGCCCAAGAGAAAGGTGCCCGAGCTGTGGCGGACGCCGTCGGTTGCTGCTGGGTCTTGGCCAGGTTGAGGGCGGCCAAAGCGGCGTTCCAGTGGAAGTGAAGCGCGGCCTTGTGGCGGGACTGGCAGTGGGTGAGTCCGGCTCCGCCTTTGGCCTCTCGAAAGAGGAACTCGATCTGGAAGCGCGCTCGATACATCCGCACCATCTCGCGCCCGCTCAAGTTCAAGTCCGTGCTGAACAACAGCACCTGGCCCCCAGGTGCTGGGGTGGGTGCTGTAGTTTTGCACAGCAGCGCGACCTTGATCCGTCTCTTCAAGGAGACGTGGCAGGGCAAACGCACGAGCATTTCCTGAGTTTTGTGGTGGATGGGGCTCCTACAAGGACTTGCAGGAGCCGTATTTACGCAGGCGGACATACAGCCACGGATTCCGGGCTGCGGCTCCAGGCGCAAAAACTCAGGAAATGCTCGTGCGTTTGCCCTGGGAGACGTGGTAGAGCGTGGCGGTGTAGAGGGTAAGGCCCGCTTCGAGTTGTCCTTGGTTTTGCCAGCGGGCGGGCTCGAACTGCTTCCACAGCACCTTGCCGTCGTAGAGCCGGGGGCGCCCACGCCCACGGGGCACGCCGGTGAAGAGGTAGCGCAGGTTAGCGGCGCAGCTTGCCCACCATCTCCAGTCCCAGCTTACACACGCCGCGCCTTCGTGGACGGCGTGTGTAGGCCCCGTCGGCCACCAGATGCCGCACGTGGGCGGGCCAGTTGGGCCTGGACTCGCGCAGATGCTGCAAGTCCTGGCACTCCGATGTCGATGTGGGAAGAGTCTGCTTGGCGTGCAGAGCGTAGGCGGTGTTACGGTGGAGGTCGATGGCGGCCAACAGAGACAGCTCCAGGCCCTTCTCGGCGCGCGCGGCACAGCCATTGTAGAACCAGGACAGGCCGGGCGTCTGGCGTCCGCTCTTGGGGAGGAAGGAGGCGTCCAAGGCCAGGATGAGGGGGTGGTGCGCGGGCACCGCCAGGCCAATCCAGGCGGCGTTGAAGGCGCCCCAGTCAAAGGAAGCCGCGAAGTGACGGCGCAAGGTGCGCTCGCAGGAGGAGCTGTAGCGGCAAAGGTTCAAGAAGTTGAAGCGGCCTCGGATGCAGGGCCACAGGCTCATCAGATGCAGCAGCAGCTTGCGCTGCGGGCCCGACAAACCAGACATCTGACTCAGAATCTGCGCGACAATCGGCATGAGGTGTCCTCTGGGATTTGGGGTGCTCATCCAAATGACCAGCGAAACGCCTCACTCCTTATTTCACCCACTTTTGTCCGAACCATTGTTACCGAAGCCACAGGCTTTATCGGTTCCGCGATCGTTCAGGAACTACTCGGCGTGGGCCATCAAGTACTTGGCCTCGCCTGTTCGGATGCGGGCGCCACTTCGCTGGCCGCCGCTGGCGCCGAGGTGCATCGGCTCGATGCGGCTCCTCTCTTCAGGCTGGCGCTGGAGAAGGGTGCGGCAGGAGCCACCGGTGGAGGCAGCACAATTCAGGACAAGGAAACCCTCATCCCGGCTCACTGGGACATCCTGCAGGCCAACCCCGACCTCAACGGCATCTTCGCCATCAACGACCCCTCGGCTCTGGGCGCGGTGGCGGCCCTGGAGAAAGCGGGCAAGCTGAGCCAGGTCAAGGTCATCGGCTTCGATGGCAACGCCGAGGGCAAGCAGGCCATCAAGGACGGCAAGATCTACGCGGACCCGATCCAGTTCCCCGACGAGATCGGCAAGCAGACGGTGCAGGCCATCGTCAAATATATGGCCGGAGGCGATGTCCCGCCCCAGACGCTTATCGCCACCAAGCTGTATAAGAAAGCAGACGCCCTGAAAGATCCCTCTCTAAAGGCCGGCTAAGCCACGCGCAAGTACTTGAGGCCGCGTGGCTCAAGCGGCGTAGATTTTCATCATGGCGTGCAGCAACTCGATGGCTTCGGCTTCGGGGCGCTGGAAGGAGTTGCGCCCCACGATCGAGCCGAAGCCGCCTCCCTCGCGGATTGCGCGCGCTTCTTCGAGCAGGGTGTCGGTCTCGACGTGCACGCCGCCCGAGAAGATCACGATGCGCCGTCCGTCAAAGGTGCTCTGCACCACGTGGCGCACGCGCTCGGCCAGGGTCGCTCGTGGAATCTCGTATTGCTCGTAGATCTTGCGCGCTTCGGGCAGTTCGAGGTGCTCGCTGGGCAGCTTGACTTTCACGATGTGCGCGCCCAGCTGAGCCGCGATCTGAGCCGCATACGCTACGACATCAAGGGCCGTCTCGCCGTCTTTGCTCAGGCCCGAGCCACGAGGGTAAGACCACACCACGACAGCCAGCCCAGCCTGCCGCGCCTCCTCGCCTATGGAGCGCAGCTGCTCGTAGAGCTGAGCCGAGTGCGACGAGCCGGGGTAAATCGTGAAGCCGACGCCGACGCAGCCCAGCTGCAAGGCGTCGCGCACGCTGCCCGTGACAGCGGAGGCGGGGTCGGCTTCATCGTGCAGCAGGTCGTGGTTGTTGAGCTTGAGAATCAGGGGCATCTCGCCCGCGAACTCAGGGGCCGCGGCTTGCAAAGCTCCCAGGGGAGCGGCGTGCGCGTTGCAGCCCGCCGCGATGGCCAGCCTGAAGTGGTAGCGCGGGTCGTAGCCTGCGGGGTTGGGCGCAAAGGAGCGCGCAGGCCCGTGCTCAAAGCCTTGATCTACGGGCAAAATCACCGCTCGACCGCTGCCAGCCAGCGTGCCGTGGTTGAGAATGCGCGCCAGATTGGTGCGCACACCGATGTTCTCGCCGCCATACCAGCTGAGGATTTTCCGCACTTGTTCGGTCATGTTGCTCCCTTTAAGTACTTGCAAGTGTCCGCCTTCGGCCACGGAGATGCACAATTAACACCACAGAACCAACTTGCAGGCTCAGGCAGCAGACCGCAATGAAATCAACATCTCTCGAACTTGGGGAGCTCGAACGCTTGCGTTGGACGCGCGAACGGGCGTGGCAGTGGTATCAAGGGCAAGCGTGGCCGTGCGGCTTCAACTATATCCCGGCGCACTCGATCTCGTACACCGAGATGTGGATGCCCTACAACTTCGACGCGTCCAAGATCGACCTTGAGCTGGCTCTATCGCAGTCGGATGGCTTCAACTGCGCGCGTGTGGTGTTGCCCTTTGTGGTGTGGGAGGCCGATCCCGTGGCCTTCAAGGTGCGCTTCACGCAGTTTCTGGAAGTGTGCGCGCGCCGGGGCATCAAGGTGATGCCCGCTCTGTTCGACGACTGCGTGTTCGGGCCGATTTTCGATCCCGTTTATGGGCCTCAGCCCGTGGTTGTGCCCGGCTGGTATGCCAACGGCTGGACTCCCTCGCCCGGCCACTCCATCGTGCGCGACCAGGCGCAGTGGCCTCGCCTGGAAACGTATGTCCGGGACATGATCTCCTCCTTCAAGGACGATGGGCGCGTCTGGCTGTGGGATTTGTATAACGAGCCCACCAACAGCGGCATCGGAGAAGCCGCGATTCCCCTGGTCGGCCTGGCCTTCGACTGGGCGCGCGAGATCAACCCCTCGCAGCCCCTGACCTGCGATGTGTTCGGCTCGCCTGCCATGCAGAAGCTGGCCCTGGAGCGCTCCGACATCATCACCTTCCACAACTACGATGACGGCTCGAATTTGCAGAACCACATCGATACGCTTCGTCTGGCCGGGCGACCTTTGATTTGTTCGGAGTGGCTCAACCGCTCGCAGCACTCGACGCCGCAGAACTGCCTGCCCGTGTTCGCGCGCGAGGACGTGGGAGCCATCCACTGGGGCCTGGTCAACGGGCGCACCCAGACCAACCTGCGCTGGGGCGCCCAGCCCGGCCAGCCCACGCCCGAGATGTGGCAGCACGACCTGTATCGCTCCGAGTTCACCGTTGAGTCGCGGCCCGAGGGAGGCTACGGCTTCGGCACGCTCTACGACCCCAACGCCGCCCAGTTTTGCCCCTACAATGTGGCCGACCTTGAGCTGTTCAGGAGCACCATCAGGGGCATGGCTCGCCAACCTCGCCCCGAGGGGCCGCCCGAGAAGTGGCTGCTGCCTACCGCCGATGTCGAGGTGGCTGATCCAGGCTGCTGAGAAGATCTCCGCAAGTACTTGAGCCAATCAACAAGCGAGAACCCATGCCTTTAGCCGCCTTTCCCAAATGCTACCTGAACGCCCTGTGCGTCGAGAAAACCATGACGCCCGAGCAGTGGATTCACCGCGCCGCCGACGAGCTGGACATCGACGGCCTGGAGTTCTACTGGCGCTTCGTGCCGCACCACGACGAAGCCGCCCTCAAGTACTTGAGGGGCGTCCTGGAAGCGCGCGGCCTCGCCATGCCCATGATGTGCTACTCGCCCGACTTCACTCAGCCACAAGCCGAGGCTCGCCAACGTGAAGGCGAAAAGCAAAAGCGCGCTATTGAAGTCACAGCTTTGCTGGGTGGCCAGATGTGCCGCGTCCTGAGCGGCCAGAGGCGGCCCGAGATTCCAACGGCTGAGGGTGTGAAGATGGCTGCGGAGTGCATCGCTTCGCTGCTGCCCTTCGCTAAGAGCATGGGCGTGACCTTGATCCTGGAGAACCATTACAAGGACGGGTTCTGGGAGTTTCCTGAGTTCGCGCAGAAGCAGGAGGTCTTTCTTCAGCTGCTCGAATCCATTCCCGAATCGCCGCACTTCGGGGTGAATTACGATCCCTCCAACGCCATCATCGCGGGCGAAGACCCGATCGCTCTGCTCGAAGCGGTCAAGCATCGCGTGGTTTCGATGCACGCCAGCGACCGCTACTTCGAGGGCGGAGGGCTCGAAGACCTGCGCCTGCTGGAAGCCGATGCGCGCCAGGGCTATGCTCCGATCTTGAAGCACGGCGTGGTGGGCCAGGGGCTCAACGATTACGATCGCATCTTCTCGATTCTCAAGGCAGCCGGTTTTAGCGGCTGGATCAGCATCGAAGACGGCGAAGACCCTGAGCTTGGCATGGAGCACCTGCGCCTGTCCGCCCAGTTCCTGCGCGCGAAGATGGCGCAGCATGGGCTGGCCTGAGCAGGGCTTGGCCTAAGTTCGTAACATCATCCCTGCCGTCATTTTTGCCGTAAAGGAATCGAGAACATGAGTCAGGCTTTGAAGGTTGGAGTTATTGGCGTGGGTGGCATCGCCTCGTCGCACTTTCCGGGCTGGAAGGCCTCGCCCGATGCCGAGATGGTCGCCATGAGCGATCCCGTGGCTCCTATTCTGGAGCGCGTGGCGCGCGAGCAGGAAGTCACGCTGACCTACGCCGATCCCCAAGAGCTGATTGCCAACCCGGACATCGACATCATCGACATCTGCACGCCGAATATGTATCACGCGCCGCTGGCGATCGCGGCCCTGGAAGCGGGCAAGCACGTCATCTGCGAGAAGCCTCTGGCGCCCACGCCGGCTGATGTGGACAAAATGATCGCCGCACGCGACAAGGCGGGCAAGCTCTTGATGACGGCCCAGCACTTCCGCTTCCAGAAGGACACCCAGGCTCTTAAGCGCGAGATCGAGGACGGGGCTCTGGGCGACATCTACCACGCTCGCTCGTGGATGCTGAGGCGCAACGGCTTTATCCTGCGCCCCAGCTTTATCCAGAAGAAGCACGCGGGCGGCGGCCCCTGCATCGACATCGGCGTCCACATCCTGGACCTGACGCTGTGGATGATGGGCAACCCCAAGCCCGTCACGGTGACGGGAGTGACGCAGGACAAGCTGTCCAAGCTGCCAGGAGCCTACGCTGCCTGGAGCGGCGAGCCAATTCCCGCTGATATGGATGTGGAAGAGTTCGCAGCCGCCATGGTGCGCTTCGAGAACGGCGCCTCTTTGATCCTGGAAGTCTCGTGGCTCTTGCATCATAAGGCTCCCGGCGAGGATATGCAGATGTGGCTTTATGGCACCAAAGGCGGCGTGCACTGGCCCCAGAACGAGCTGCTCACCACCAACTACAACACCCAGCGCCAGCACACCACTCAGCTCAACCCCATGCCCGGCGGCATGGAGCCGCACGCCGCCGAGTGCGTGGCCTTCGCCGCCGCCGTCGCTGGGGGCAAGCCCTCGCCCGTGCCCGCTGAGGAGTCGCGCGATGTGATGTCGATCTTGGATGGCCTCTATCAATCGGCGGAGCGCGGCGGCGAAGTGCGCCTGGGCTAAGGCCTGCGGCCTCAAAGACCGCTCAAGTACTTGAGAGGAAGGATAAAGAGGAACAGGGGGCACGGATCGCTTCTCGATCTGCGTCTCCTGTTCCTCTTTCGCTTATGCAAACCATCGTTCAAATTTCGCTGGATGTGACCAACATTCCCGAAGCTCTGGAAACCGCGCGCATGGCCCTGCGCGCGGGCGTGGATTGGCTCGAAGCCGGGACTCCGCTCATCATCGCCGAGGGCATGAACGGAGTGCAGGCTCTGCGCGCTGAGTTCCCCGATGTGCCCATTGTAGCCGACCTCAAGACCATGGACGGCGGCTGGCTCGAAGCGCAGATGATGGCTCGGGCCGGAGCCACGCACGTGGTCGTGATGGAGCGCGCGCACCAAGAAACCATTCGCGAAGTCATCAAGGCCGGGCGCGACTTCGGGCTGGGCGTTATGGGCGACAACCTGGCCGCTCCTGACATGGTGGCTTCTGCTAAGCGTTTGGAAGAGCTGGGCTGCGGCTTCGTGATTCACCACATCGGCTACGACGAGCGCCGTGGCATCGCGGCGCGTGGGCAGCAAGCGCCAAGTCCGTTGGATCAACTGCACGAAGTGGTTCGGGCTGTCGAGATTCCGGTGCAGGCCGTGGGCGGCTTGAGCATCGAGCAGGCGATGCGCACCCCCGAATACGGCGCTCCCTTAGTGGTTCTGGGCGCGCCCCTGACCATTGAAGCCGATGCCTTCAAAGCCGCGGGCGGCGACATCGAAGACAAGCTGCGCCTGATTTGCGAGAAAGTCCACGCTTACGGCAACATCGGCCCGCAGGAAAAGCGGGCCTGAGCACCAGCAGCCGGAGCGCTCAGCCGAGCGCTCCGGCTGCTGGTGCTCCGCTCACTTCAACCCACTCAAGATGCCCGAGAGGCCCGACCAGAGCATCCAACCGAATATGAGTAGCAAACCCTTTCGTCACCTCGCTTTTGCGCGCGGCTGTGCGGTTCCCGTGGCGGCCCTGGCTCTGACCCTGGCTCAGCCGGCCCGTGCCGGCGGCGTGCGCGATATTGCGCTCTCTTCGATTCCCCTGGCTCGCGTCCCCATCGCAATCGACGGCAGCCTGGGCGATTGGCCGGACACGCACCCAATCCCATTGGTGCCCATTGATCCCGGCCTGGTTCAGTCCGGCTCGCCTGCCTTAGCTCAGCTGAGGCGCCAGCAGCCTGTGGCCACGCTGCGAGCCTGCTACGATTTGAAAGCTCTGTACTTCGGCATCGTGTGGAAGGGGTTGGGTTCGGCTGCTGCGCGAGGCTCGGTTGAGTTGCACTTCAAGACAGATCGCGTGACGCACATTCGCATCGCGCCTGGGGAAGCAGGGCGGCCTTTGATTCAGCTGCGCTCCGATCCTTCCCAAAAGTGGCAGGATGCCGCCGCCGGAGGGATCAGCAGCGTCAGTGCCTCGCCCCAAAAGGGAGCCGTGACGCAAGAGATTCGCGTGCCCTGGGCCGCGATTAGTCGCGCTCAAGTACTTGCGACGAGCCTTCCCGTGAGCCTGACGCTGGGAATTGATCTGGAGTGGCCAAGCTTAACGCCTGCCTTCATCCGGCAGCTTCCGACCGAGGTGCTGCACGCCAACACGCACCTCACGGCCTGCTTCTTGACTTCGCCCGCCAGGCTGTTCGGGCGCGATGCTTATCTGGGCAACCCGGCTGACTGGGGCGATTTGGAGTTCGTGGCCCACCCCAGCGGCAACCAGACCCAGGTTTCCACGCTGTCCACGGGAGCCACGCAGCAGGAAGTGCCTCGGCTTCCAGCTCCCGTTCAAGTCGATGGCAGCTTGGGCGAGTGGAGCCCGGCCCAGTTCCAGACCGTGGCCTACGCGCCGGGCTTTCTGGGCGACCGCTACAGCGCCAAGATCGCGACGGCTTACGATGCCAAGTACTTGTACATCGCCTTGCGCGCGAAATCGCTCGGCGGGCCGCTCAACACCAAGGCCGAAGCGACTCAGGCGGGTTACGCTGGGGGCGACTGCCTACAAGTTCGGCTCAACGACGGGCCGCACACGCTCAACCTGTGCGGCTGGTATGACTCGGTGAGCCGTAAGCCCGCGCTCACAGCCGACGGCAACGACCTCAAGAACCCTTACCTGCTCGCTCAGGGCGCGCGCGAAGCGTTCCACATCGAAGCCGATGGCAGCGGCTACACGCAGGAAATCGCGGTGCCCTGGGCTGTGCTGCCTTCGGGAGCCGCGCCTCAAGTTGGCCAGGCCTGGAAGGGCACGTTCCAGGTCTGGTGGTCTGGCCTCAATCCTCAGTTCACCGCGCTGGCCAGCCCAGCTCTTGCGCCAGGCGGCGGCCTCGCGTATTCCTACTCGCTGGCCAGAGAAGCCAATGTCTCGCTAGGGGTTTACGATGCTGAGGGTCATCTGCTGCGCACGCTGCTCAAGGACGCGCCGCGACGGGCCGGGCGCAACACCGAGTATTGGGACGGCAAGGATCAGTTCGGCGGCGTGGTGAAGCCGGGCCGGTATGGCGTGCGGGGCATCGAGCATCCCCCCATCGAGCTGAGGCCCGCGCTGAGCGTGGGCAACCCTGGCAGCCCGCCCTGGCCCACGGCTGATGGGCGGGGCGACTGGATCAGCGACGAATCGCCTGCTCAGGGAGCCGTGACAGATGGCAGCAACGTTTACCTCGCCGCGCCGGGCTCCGAGAAAGGGAACTCGATCATCGCGGTCGGCCCCGACGGCAAGCGGCTGTGGGGCTTCCAGGAGTCGACTTACCCGCGCTGCGTCTCGCTGGCCCTGTCCGGCAAGTACTTATACGCGCTGTTTTCCGGCCCCGCAGCGGTTCACTCGGCTCCGGGCTCGAACGAGCCGGACAGAATCGGGCACGCCTTTATCGTGTGTCTGGACAAGAGCAGCGGCACGCCCGCGCTCTTCAGCACGCAGAAGACCGAGTTCGAGGTGGCCACGTGGCCTTACGTGGATCGCGTGGCGGGATTGTGGAATCTGCGCGCCAGCCAGAGCTTCACGCCCGCCAGCTACGGAGGGCAGACGCGCTACTTCGCCAACGACATCGGCGAGCCGACTGAAGCCCTGGGCATCGCTGCCGTTGGAGGCAAGCTCTTCGTCTCGATGCTGAGCCAGAACCAGCTTCTGGTGCTGGACTCGGCTACGGCTAAGCAACTCGACACCATCTCGGTTGCGCAGCCCGCTGGATTGCACGCCTTGAGCAACGGCAAGCTGCTGGGCATCAGCGCGCGCAAAGTGGTATCAATTGATCCCGCGACCAGGGCCGTGAGCACGCTCGTCGATCACGATTTGGACGCGCCGCACGATGTCACCACAGACAAAAGCGGCAGCATTTACGTCAGCGACTGGGGCCGCTCGTTTCAGGTCAAGGTGTTTTCGTCCGCGGGCAAGTACTTGAGGGCGATTGGCATCAAGGGCGGGAGGCCCTGGATTGGGGCCTGGAATCGCAACGGGATGCTCTTGCCGCGCGGCCTGGCCGTCACCGACGCGGGCCAGCTGTGGGTCGCTGAAGACGACGCTTCGCCCAACCGAGTCAGCGTGTGGAACGCCGCCAGTGGAGCCTTCGTGCGCGATTACATCGGGCCAACGCCTTATGGCGGAGGCGGCCACTTCTGGGCTGATCCCAAGGATGCCTCGACTATCTTAGCTCAAGGCGCCTTGTTTCATGTGGACTACGCCAGGAAGACCTGGACGCCGATCTCGACGCCGTATCGCCGCATGAGCTTAGCCGAAGCCTTCACGCCCAACGGCATGAACGGGATGCCGGGCGCTCGCACCGTGACGCACGGGGGACAGCAGTATGTCTTCGTGTCGCAGGGCGGCTACAGCATGGTCGTGTTGCGTCGCGATGGCCTTTTGCTCAAGCCCGTGGCCGCCACAGGCTGTCTGGGCCGCTTCATCACCAACGACGGGACGGGCCTGGCGGTGTGGGACAGCGACATCGGCAACCACATGATTTCCAATTACTACCCCGAGTTCTTCAAGGGGCACAGCGGAGACAACTACGTGTGGAGCGACCGCAACGGCGACGGCCAGGTTCAGCCGGACGAAATGCAGTGGGCGCACACCCTGAGCCGAAGCGATAAATACGTCGCGGGAATGCTACCCGAATCCAGCGTGGGCTGGGGCTTCGGCGTGGCTCCAGGGGGCGCGATTTACCTGGGCGGCTTCTGCGGCGACCGCAGTGTGGTCTCGCGCCTGGATGTGCAGTGGCTGCCCAATGGCGCTCCGTTTTATGACCTCAAGGCGGCTCAGCCCGTTGTGCTCAGCGCCTCGGGTGAAGGGTTGCAAGGGCTGTATGTGGACGGCGCGAATCACCTGCTCGTCACGCGCCCTTACGAGTGGAGCAAAGCCAAGCACGCGCTCGATTGCTACGATGCGCAGGGCAAGCTTTTGTGGAGCATCGCCGCGCCAAGCGAGCGCCAGCAAGCCGATGACTTTTTGGCTGACAACATCGTGAGCGAGTTCCAGATGCCAAACAGCGAGCGCATCCTGGCAAGCTGGCTGTGGCACGGCAACTACAAGCCGTATCTGCTCACTGGGGACGGCCTGTATC
>JAABUR0100006369.1_pt1 | contig 14480 bp, 18 predicted proteins | sample 5560091 | NCBI WGS metagenome assembly JAABUR01 (sample SAMN10711879, study PRJNA513375) | rock metagenome | isolation source: Antarctica rocks | place: Antarctica: Victoria Land, University Valley sud
CCTCGACTGCTAAAGGGCCTTCTGTACGCAGGACCTCACGGATAGCCATCTGTGTGGCGCTAGCCATGGTTCGCCTCACCTCCTATCTCCACAGGTCCCCGGTTCCACACCATCGGCAATGCTCCAGCCGACATCGCGATCTCCCTTCACCCTCGGTGTTCAAAAAGCGCACTCTCGCTCTGGCGCCAGTCGTGGCAACGAGACACCCATCTCCTCGCTCACGGATGAAGGCGTGCCCTGGCGTAGGCGTCAACATACGCGCCACCACGCAGTGCAAACTGGCGCGCTGTCCCTTCAATGACGAATCCGAACTTGTCATAGAGATGGACTGCAGGCTCGTTGTCGGTGTACACATGAAGCTCAATGCGCCGCAGCCCGAGCCAGTTATCGGCTAGGTCGGTCATGGCCGTCATGAGCGCTGTCCCGACACCTTGGCCCTGGAAGTTATCGTGAACGGTCATGCCGATAGAACCGACGTGACGTCGCCGTGGAGATGTCTCTGTGTGCAATCCCAGACTGCCCACAACACGCCCATTGATCTCCGCGACGAGATGATGGGTGTTCGCCTCCTCCACCATGCGTTCCCTGCGTGAGGCAACGGAGCGATAAGGAAGTTGCAACGTCCCCGCAAAGACCTGTGGACAATTCAGAATCTCGGTGAGCGCCGCGCCATCCTCCGGCTCCCGCGCTCGCACATGAATTGTGGCCACGCAGCACTTCCTCTCGCTTCCCGACCAACCAAGAGATGAGAGGCGTGTCGAGAGCGAACGCTACCCCCAATACTCATCGCGACATACCCTGTGCTCAGTCGGCTGCCCTCTTGTGTCTCTCGTAGCATATAGCGCCAACCCTTTTAGGCCAAGATGTACGAGCAGGTCGCCCAGCAGGTCGCCCAGCGCAGTGCCCCTCCACCCTACGACGATGGTACTGGGGCTCACCAGCCGCCTGGTCACACATCGTTGACGTTGTACGTTCTGGGTCAACATGCTAGTATGTCAACAAGCATATGCTACTTTGTCACCACATCAACATGACGCTGGCAGGAGGAGTTGGCTATGGCGAACGCGCTGCCCCACACGCCCGAGCAGACAGCGCTGCCCCTGAGTACGACTCTGGCGCTCAAACAGGCGCTACACGTCCATTATCCCCTGGCGCGGGCCGAGACTATTGACGCCGCGCTGGCGCTACTTGAGCGCGCTGGCGCGGCGCTGCCACAGGCCCTGACCGCGCGGCTGGTCCATGCCGTCAGCGGGCTTGCGACCACCGCCGATCAGGAAGACGTGACCACCGCGCTGGGCCAGACCTCGGACTACACCCTGCTGCTGAAGGTGCTGAGCAGCCCCGCCGTGCTGGAACAGGCGCGCATGGAGGACCCCCTTGGTCCTGCCCGCCTGCGCTGGCTGCGTGACCGCGAACGGCTGCTGACTGCCGAGGGTGGCGTCCTGCCGGTCACCGACGTGATGCGGTTGCTGGGCCTGAAAAGCCGCCAGGCAGTCCATCGGCGGCGTTCGCGCGGCACGCTGCTTGGCCTGCCCCTGGGTGGTCTTACCTACGTCTACCCGGTCTGGCAGTTCGATCAGCAGGGCAAGATTCTATCCGGCCTGCCCGAGACCCTTGCCGCGCTGGCTCTCCTCGACGCCTGGGGCCAGGCGGCGTACCTCCTCGCCGGTGAGCCCCGCCTGGATGGTGACCGGCCCCTCAGTGCGCTGCGGTCGGGCCGCCGTGAACAGGTTGTGCAGGCGGCGCGCCACTATGGGGAGCAGGGTGGAAGCTAGCGCGGTGGACCTGGGGCCGTTGCCGCCTCCACCTGCTGACCTGGCCACCCGCCCGCTGCCCATTGTGTACCTTGACCGCTCCTGGTATCGCATCCACGCCTGCGCGCACGGAACGCTCTTCTTCAACCGCCGCCCGGTGGCCCGCTTCAATGCGCCGTTCGCTGAGTATGGCACGCTGTACCTGGGCAGCGATCTGCCGTGCTGCTTTGTGGAAACTTTCGGCCGGTTGACCACAGCGGCTGGCCCCACTGTGCGTTCGGTCAGCCAGGCCCAGTTGGTGGCCGCCTGCATGACCGAGGTCACCGCCCCGCGCCCGCTGGCCCTGGTGGACCTGACCGGGCCAGGGTTGCGACGACTTGACGCCGATGCCCGCCTGTTCGCCGGCAACCACGCTCAAGCACAGCTGTGGGGCCGCGCGTTGTGGGCGCACCCTACCCAGCCGGATGGGCTGCTCTTTCCAGCGCGGCACGATCCCTCGCTGCTCAGCGTGGCCCTCTTCGAGCGGGCCGAGGCGGCCCTGCGAGTTGGCGCGCCACACCCCTTGAGCGCTTTGCCTCTTGCCGTGTTGGGCGCGCTGCTGGATCGCTACGACTTCAGTCTTCGGCCCTGACCCTACAGTCTCGCGGTGCTGGTCGAGGGTCGCCCGATGCCCAGGTTAGAGGGGGGCCAGGGCGCGTAGCTCGGCGTCCACCATCAGGGTCACCAGATCCTCGAACGAAGTACTGGCCTGCCAGCCCAGCACGCGGCGCGCCTTGGTCGCGTTGCCCACCAGCACGTCCACCTCGGCGGGGCGCACGAAGCGGTCGTCGGCCACCACATAGTCTTCATAGCGCAGGCCGACATGGCCAAAAGCCAGCGCACAAAAGCGGCGCACCGTGTGGGTGCGGCCGGTGGCCAGCACGTAGTCGTCGGGCTGATCCTGCTGCAGCATCAGCCACATGCCCCACACGTAGTCGGGGGCGTAGCCCCAGTCGCGCTGGGCCTCCAGGTTGCCCAGACGCAGCTCGCTGGCCAGCCCATAGTGGATGCGGGCGACGCCGTTGGCGATCTTGCGGGGGGCGAACTCCACGCCATGGCGGGGGCTGACGTGGTTGAACAGGATGCCCGAGCAGGCGAACAGGTTGTAGCTCTCGCGGTAGTTGACCGTGATGTAGTGACCATACACCTTGGCCACGCCGTAGGGGGAGCGCGGATAAAACGGGGTCTCCTCGTCCTGAGGCGCCTGGCGCACCCGGCCAAAGACCTCGGAGGAACTGGCCTGGTAGACGCGGATGCTGGGGTCGGCGATGCGCACGGCGTCCAGCACGCGGGTGACTCCCAGGGCGGTCACGTCGCCGGTGAGCACGGGTTGCGCCCAGGAGACGGGCACGAACGATTGGGCTGCCAGGTTATAGACTTCAGCGGGGCGGTGCTCACGCAGCACGTTGACGATGGCCGCCTGATCGGTCAGATCACCGGAGGCCAGAGTCAGCCGCTCCTGAATGTGCGCGATACGCTCGAAGTTGACCGTGCTGGAGCGGCGGACCATACCAACTACCTCGTATCCTTTGTCCAGCAGCAACTCGGCCAGATACGAGCCATCCTGGCCCGTGATGCCGGTAATCAGCGCCCTCTTTGGCATGCTTTCTCCTCAACGCCGGCGGCTAGCGTCCGATCACTCTTCCTGGTCCACGACTAGAAAGCCGTCCACGCCGCGTGGCCTGACCCGTTGATCATAAAGGAGCGTTGATCGGTTGTCTGCTAGGTGGGTTAGCATATGCCAGGTATAGTGCTGGAAGAAGTAGGCAAGCGCATCGCCCGGCTGCGCGTGGAGCGGGGCTGGACCCAGCAGGTCCTGGCCGACCGCCTGGCCATCTCGCGGGTGGCCGTGTCACACCTGGAGATGGACCTGACTGTGCCAGGCGAACGCACGGTGACCTTGCTGGCCGGGCTGTTCAAGCTGGAGCCGCACGAGCTTGTGGCCGGCACGTCCTACCCGCTGGGCAAGGCCGAGCGGCTGCCCCAGGTGGCCTGCCGCTACACTGAGCTGGAGCTGCAACTGGCCCTGCTGCGCTCCGACCTGACCTGGCTTGATCGCCTGCGCGCCACGCGGGAGTGGCCAGATCTGGCAGCAGAGGTGCGGCTGCACTGGCGGCACAGGCTAGCAGGGCTGGCGACGCCGAGTACTGGCCCACCAGACCGCGAACTGCTGCGCGCGGCCCAGCGTGAGCTCCTGCGGGCTACAACAACCCCATGAGGCGATCAGTGGTCAGGACTGGCAGGGGCATTGTCGCGTTAGGGGCCATGTCCGCGCTATGTGAGAGATAGGAACAGCACGGCTGACGGTTGTCGCCAGCCAGCGGAGCCACTTTCCGGGAGAACCGGGCTCAGAAGCTTGTTGATCTATAGTGGAAAAGCGTTACTCTCCGACATAGACAGCTACCTCTCTGTCCATCCCGCCGCCCCTCCTGGTGCGTGGCGGGTGTGGGTGCGTAGCAGCGATACGTTCGCCGTGGCCGCCGCGGCCTGATTGTTCAGCGGCCTGATCACTTGATTGGCGCTCTACGCAAGAGAGCAGGGCAGTAGGGGAGTTCCCTACTGCCCTGCCACGGGCAACCCGCCCCGCCGAGACAGGGCCTAGTTCTGACAACCTACCCTGTCGGACGCCTGACCAGGCGACCATAGCACAAAAGCCTAAGCCATGGCCGCCGTCATTCCACCACCAAAGCCGCCGCCAAAGCCCTTGTCCTGCAGGTCCTCAGCCCCGTTGCGCAACAGGATCGAGCGCGCCTCGCTATCGCGCCCCTGGGCGTCAACGGTCACCAGTACGCCGCCCTGCTGCACATGATGTTCGTAGTACTCGGCCTCCTCCTTGGGGATGCCCAGCCCAGCCAGACCACCGACCAGCCACCCGGCGGCCCCGCCCACCAGCGATGTGGCCAGGATCCCGCCGGAGATGAAGGGGCCGATGCCCGGTATGACCAGCGCGCCGGTGGCTGCCAGCAGCGCCCCCAGCGACCCACCGATCACCCCGCCGCTCACCGCGCCCTCAGTGGATTCGGTGCCCGTGGCTGTGGCTACCTCACGGCTCTCCGCCTTGTCGCGCATGACCACGCCGATGCGCGACGGATCGAAGCCCGCCGCCTTCAGATCGTTGATCGCCGTCTCGGCCTCGAAACGCTCGGGGAACAACCCCGCGATACTGCGTGCCATCTCGTTGTACCTCCTCTTTACGTGAGGGCGGCCCACGGCGTCGGGCTGTCCGCCCGACCCTCCCTGTGCAACGCCTCCACCCTTATTAGAGATGCAAGAGCTATACCACCCACCATGCTGGAGGGCGACAGGGTTGTGGCGTACCTCTCACCCAAGGAGCAGGCCTGCTTCTCTTCATCTTGGCTAGTCGTCTCTACGGGGTACCGAACGCCGAAATCGTGGCTCGATCATCTCGCACCCCCCGCGCCACCAGATCCACACGGTAGGCTAGCACGCGGGGGTCAACGGCAAAGCGCAGCGCCGGGCGGACGAATGAACCCTGCGCATCGGTGACCGCGTTGCGCCGGTAGGTCATCCAGGCGTAGCCGTTGGCCGGCGTTCTGGCCCCCACGTGATAGGTGATCGCCACCCGCTCACGGGCGGCGAACCCCCACCCCCTGAGCACACAGGTGACCATCGCGTGCATGGGCGCGCTACAGGGGAACCGCAAGCTGGCCGTCGCCGCGTGGGCCACTGTGCCGCCGCCCAGGGGCAGCCCAAGCAGACTAACAGCCACGGCCTTGTGGATGATGCGCCGAACGTTCACTGTGTTCTCCTCCTTCATCTCTAGTTATAATCCCTCAGGATCCTGAGCACGGCTGGCCTGGCCGGCTCAGAGGGCGTAGGCGGTGTCGTCGCCCCAGTGACCAGCCTGGCGCAGGTGGGCCGCCGCCGCCGCGCGGGCGATCCGCGAGGCCGTGGCCTCTCCCGTCCATCCGCCGTGAACTACCACGTAGCGCACGCCCCAGCCACGCAGCACGCCCAGGGAGGCGGACGAGGGGAAGCTTTGCAATAGAGGCTGCAGGCGGTCGTACCACGGCGGGAAGAAGCCGCCAGCCCCATTGACGATGGGCTGCCAGTGATAGGTCGAGTAGTACATCATCAGGCACTGCTGGGACCACACCTGGGCCGTGCGGTTGCCCATGGGCAGCTCTAGCACCGGGCTTGGCCGCGCTTGCTGGGCCAGCCAGCGGTACACCGGCGGCGCCCCGGCGGCCACGGCGGGCAGGGGCGGGGGGCCGTGGCCGTACTCCAGCAGGACCAACCCGCACAGGCCGACCCAGGCTAGCGGCCACCGCCAGGGCCGCTCCAGGGCAGTGTCCAGGCTGCCCAGCAGGACCGCCGTGCCCTGGGCGGCCAGCAGGGCCAGGCACAGGCCGGCCACAACGGCCATCCTCCCAGGGTCGCGCAGGCCCTGGAAGCCCGGTACCAGCCAATAGAGGATCAGGTAGGGTCCCGGCAGCGCCGGACCACCCGCGCCGAGCCGGGGTAATGGCCCAAAGGCCAGCGCCAGGGCCACAATGCCCAGGCCCATGTAGGGGCGCAGCGGCCAGGGTCTAGAGCGGGGCCGCGTCCGCGCGCCCACAATGGCCAGGGCCAGTGGGACCAAGCCGGGGAAGAGGTACTGCGGCGAGGCGGCGGCGCGGGGCGGGAACAGCCGATCGGTCCAGCCGTAGAGCAGGCTGAGTGGGCTGGTATGCAGCAGGTCGCGCAACGCGGGCGAGAAGGTCACCGTCTGGGCCAGGCCGCGGGTCCGCCCCAGCGCGCGCACCGTGCCGATATAGGGCAGCAGCACGGGCAGCAGGGCCACGCCACTCAGCGCGGCGGTCAATAGCAGGGGCCACCAGGGCAGGGGTCGAGCACGATGGCGCAGCCGCGGGGCCAGCAGAAACAGCACGGCCAGGCCGCCAAAGATAGCGTAGTAGAGGCTGCACAGGGCCTGCGCGACAAAGCACAGCCCCACGTCCGCCCAGGCCACCGCGCCGCCGCGCCGCCAGGCCCGCTCCCAGCACAGCAAGAACAGGGGCAGCCACTGCGCCGAGAGCAGGTTGAGGTGGCCCAGATGGCTCATCTTGTAGGGCAGGTAGGCGTAGATCAAGCCGGCCACCAGCGCCGCGGGAGCGATAAAGCGGTACGGCGCCCCGGCCAGGTGCAGCAGATAGCGGGCCAGCAGAAAGGCAAACCAGCCACACAGGGTGAACGAGAGCAGGAACAGCAGGTTATAGGTCAGCAGCAGGTTGCCCGTGATCAGCAGCAGGGGCATGGCCACCGGAGCATAGCCCAGCAGGCTGTCCTGGTAGGCGAACACGCCAGGGGTGGGGTAAAAGATGTTGGCGTCCCAGAGGTGGGTGGGGTTGGTCAGCAGCGTGTGGGTATACCACCCGATGATCCAGGCCTGGCTGGGCGGGTCACCCAGATCCTGGGGGAACGCAGTGAGCAGATGCAGCGGCGCCGGCCAGAACACCGCGCAGGTGCAGACCGCGTAGATCACGAAGCCAAGCCAGTAGCGTCGGCCCACGCGGCGCCAGGCCCCCTGGCCCGAACCCTCCTCCATCACCACCTATCCTCGCCTCGCCTCCTGCCTCCTACCTCCCCCTCCCACTGTACCGCAAGGATACCCGACCTGCCCCTCGTTGTGCTCCCCGCGTATTAAAACCTGACGCTTCCAGTGGGGACTCGGAGCATGGGGTCCTGGCGCGGATGGCGCGTCACCAGGCGATTGCCCTAGTGACACTAGCAACCTGCTCGGTCGTGCTATACATACATAGGACATGGAAGCGAATCGTGTTGAGGTCGTCCTCTCGCCGGTCGAGACAGAGCGGTTGCGCCTGTTGGCCCAGGAGTTGGGCACGACGCCCAGTGACGCCCTACGGCAACTCGCCGCGCATGGCCGCCAGGGCTGGCCCTGGCTCTTCTGGATTGACCTCCGGCATCAACTGCGCGCCGTGCTGATGCAAAAGGTTCGTCGGCGGGGCAAAAGAGTGGGCTTCACCCTCCCGCGACGAGACGGCCCCTGGGCCGATTGACCAAAGGGGCAGCCAGCAGTATGGACATACAAGGCATCAGTCACATCACCTTCATCGTACGTGATCTGGAGCGCATGGCCACCTTCTTATGTGCAAGGGGCTTGGCGCGCGTGAGGTCTATGACAGTCACAGCCGCACCTTCTCGCTGTCGCGGGAGAAGTTCTTCCTGCTTGGTGGCGTGTGGATCGCGGCCATGGAAAGGGGGCGCTACCATGGCGTGGGGACGACAGGCACGCTCGGGGGATCAGTATGACGCGGCCTACGACACGCGCGCTGCCGCGGGAGAGGATGTCCACGGGGAGGCTACCTTTGTGCAGCGCTTCACGCCGCGCTCTGTCCTTGATGCTGGGTGCGGCACGGGACGGGTCGCGCGGGAACTAGCCCAGCGCGGCATGGCCATTGTGGGTGTGGATTCTGACGCCACGATGCTGGCTACAGCCCGGCGAAAAGCGCCTCATCTTGATTGGCGGCTGGACGACATTGCCGTGATCGCTCTCGGCCAGGAGTTCGATGCGGTGCTTCTGGCGGGCAACGTGATGATCTTTCTCCAACCCGGCACGGAAGGCATCGTGCTCAGCAACATGGCGCGACATCTCCATGCGCACGGTGTCCTGATTGCCGGGTTTCAGCTGACCACTCCGCTGACCATCGAGCGGTATGACGCGTTCGCCGGCGCCGCTGGTCTCCATCTTGTCGAGCGCTGGTCAACGTGGACGTGCGAGGCGTGGACGCCCGGCGGCGACTATGCCGTCTCCGTGCATCAGAGGCAGCCATAGGAGCCCCACCAGACAGCGTCTCTCGCCCAGGATCCGCCGCGCCGCTTGAGTACATGTGCGCCCGACACAGCGCCCACAATAGCCCTTGACATGTGACTATTAGGTCACATATACTAACGGTATGGCTGACGACGACCGTGTGTTTAAGGCGCTTGCTGACCCGACGCGGCGACTCCTGCTGGACCGGCTCTTTGAGCGTGACGGCCGCACGCTCAAAGAGCTCACTACCGAGCTGGAGATGACCCGCTTCGGCGTCATGAAGCACCTGCGCCTCCTGGAGGAGGCAGGCCTCGTGGTCGCGCGTAAGTCAGGCCGGGAGAAGTTGCACTTCCTCAACCCGGTCCCGATCCGCCTGATCCACGACCGGTGGATCAATAAGTACACCGAGCGCCGCGTGGCGGCGCTCACCGAGCTCAAGGCAGAATTGGAGAACGACACATGACCACCACAGCGGCGCCCACGACAACCACGCAGGTCTACCGTGTCTATATCAAAGCCACGCCCCAGGCCATCTGGGACGCCATCACCACGCCCGAGTGGATCCTGAAGTACGGGTATGGCGCCCCCACTGAGTTCGACCTGCGCCCAGGTGGAGCGTACCGCTCGACGCCCAGCGAGGAGATGCGCGCGGGAGGCGCCGCGATGGGCTACACCATCCCCGATGTGCTCGTTGACGGCGAGGTGCTCGAGTGCGACCCGCCCCGCAAGCTGGTCCAGACATGGCGTAGTTTGATGAACCCCGCGACGGCTGCCGAGGGCTTCACCCGCCTGACCTATGAGATCACCCCCGGCGAGAAGGGGGTCTCGCAACTGACCCTGATCCATGACCTCTCCGGCGCCCCGCACACCGCCGCCATGGTCAGCGGCGCCGGCGACGTCGCGAGCGGGGGCGGCGGATGGTCCTGGATCCTCAGCGATCTCAAGACCCTGCTTGAGACTGGGGCCGCCTTCACCAAGTAACCAACCCTAACGGAAATCCGGGTGGGGGACGACAACGGAACGTCAATGTGAACGGTCCCTACGCTTTCGGACCAGTCTGCATCCCACTGGTCCGAAGCACATGGCCGCATACATGGCGCATCGTTGTCGTACCCCACGCCACGCTTGCTGATGGACAGCAGATGAGATACCGCGCATGAAAGCTGAGCAGCGCGCCTCTGGCCACCAGGACCCTCCCCAGCCAGGCTCGTCACTGCCGCTGCCCGACTCAGCGCAGCACCCGCAACCCGAGCACCCCTCCCTGCCGCCACGACCGCTCTGCCCCTCCAGCAGGACGATGACGCATGTGGTACGCTGTGGACAGACGGACGACGCCGAAGGAGAGTGCCATGGCGCGGGAACAACCAGATCCCTCAGGTGAACGCATTGTCATCGTGCGCGGCGCCGACGACCAACGGGCGGCACTGGAGCGTCTATGGGCGCAGGGGACAGTACAGACCTCCAGCAGGATGAGGACGCCTGGGACACCGTACGCCGAGCCTTGAACGAATCGCGCCGCGGGGCGGGGGCCCGTCTCCTCTTCGATGAGTAGAGTAATCCTCCTCGACAGCGGGCCTTTAGGAATGATCGCCCGGGGGCGCCCAATCCCGGCTTTGCGGTCGTGGGTACGCGGCCAACTAGACGCTGGCCACCGACTCGGTATCCCTGAGGTCGCTGATTATGAAGTCCGACGCGAACTCCTCCTTGCCCGGTTGCTGTCAAGTCTCAATGCCCTCAACGTTCTCCAGGTCGCACTCGACTATCTGCCCATCACGACGCCTATCATCCGTCGAGCGGCGACTCTTTGGGCCGAGGTCCGTCAGCAGGGGAGTCCCACAGCGGACCGACATGCCCTTGATGCTGACGTGATCCTTGCCGCAACCGCTCAGCTCTTGACGGACGATGGGTATGACGTCATCGTAGCGACCACTAATATTGGTCATCTTCACGGGTGACCGGAACACTAATGGTCTGCTGCCCTTGCATGACGTCCTTGTGCGGATGAACGCGGCTCTCTTCCTCGCCGCGCTTGACCGCGACCAGATCCTCTTCCACAACAGGCGCCCCGATGTCCTCGTCCGCCTGCCCAGCAGACTCAGCGGGGTGCGGCAACCTTGCGCGCCCCTCTATAATCACACCGAGGGCATCAGCGACCATCTGCAGGCGATCGAAACTGACCCCCTGGTACTCACGAGCCTCATACCGTTGCACCTGCTGTTCCGGCATGGCCAGAAGGGTAGCTAGCTGCTTGTGGGTCAGCCCCGCCGCAATCCGCGCCTGAACCAGGATTAAAGGGATGTCGTCAAGCGAACGCAGCGCAAGTGTTCGTATGTGCCCTGCTTGCAGCGCGTCATAGTGGGCCAGTTGCTCCCGTAGCTCCGCCACTTGCCCCGTGTATTGGTCCCGCATAGCGCCCTGCAAGAGCGGATCAAGGCCAGCTGCTGCTTCGTCCGCATAGGTGAGGCCTTCCTCGAACCGCTCTAGCCAGGCTTTCGTCATTCGATATTGTCGCTCATTGGCAATCATGGCAGGCCACCCAGTCAGCCTTTCCGTAACAAAGCTGCCATCTATGTACGCCCGCTGACATCCAGCTGCCTGGAGAGCCCTTAGGCCCTCACGCAGCCCCTGTAAAAGAATCCGTCGGCGTGGGGTTCCTCCATAGCGTGTCTCTAGCTCATCCCAAACAGCACTGTGCATGCCAGGGGGCAAGTTGCCGCTCTCAGCGAAATCTGGAATCATTATAACACACCTCTCGTGTTGTGTTGCTTGACAAAACTAGGTGATCAACAGAGGATCAGGATCGGAGAGTTGCACCCGCTGGGCAGACAATACACCAGGACCGCAGTGCCTTAACGCTTCCAGGATAGCATCAGGCACTGCAGTGCTCCGTCACGGAACCTGTACTCTCCGTGTCGTTGCGCGCTCCGTTCCAGGCGCGGCTGACGCCTCCACACGCAGGTAGGCCGGGAGACGGTCGCGCGGGTGTGCTACACTCAGTGACGTACTATCCTGGGAGATGTGATGAGTTCGACCACACCGCTGGCTGATCCAGCATACCGCCGCGCGCTGGCCGACGACCTCGTTCTGCGCTGGTCTACCGCTGAGGATGTCGCCCGCATCGCCATCTTCTATGAAGCGGTGTTCCGCGATGAGCCTGACGAGCTGCCCAATACGCGCATGGGCGTCCGGACGCGGGATATGATGAGCGGACGCCATCCCTTGATCGGGCCAGGCGATTTCGCCGTGGTGGAGCACACGCCTGATGGCGCTATCGTGGCCTCTACCTGCCTGCTCTCCCAGGTGTGGACCTATGACGGCGTGGACCTCTCCGTGGGCCGCCCCGAGGCCGTGGCCACCCACGAGGCGTACCGCAACCGTGGCTTGATCCGGGCCATCTTTGAGCTGATCCATGCCCGCGGCGCCGCACTCGGCCATCTGGCTCAGGCCATCACGGGCATCCCCCACTATTACCGCCAGTTCGGCTACGAGTACGCGCTCGACCTTGATCCGGTGCGCGCACTGCCCCTGGCCACCATCCCCCGCCTCAAGGATGGCCAGACCGAGCCGTTCCTCCTGCGCGAGGCCACCCTCGACGACGTGCCCACTCTGGTGGACCTCTACGACCGCGACCGCGACCGCGCCTACGTCCTCACCACGACGCGCATTGACCCGCCCTACTGGCGCTGGCTGCTCACGGGCGTCTCCCCCGAGGCGGCGGAGCGCTGGCGGATCTATCTGATCACCAACGCCGCCGGGCGCGTCCACGGCTACGTCGTCGCGGCGCGCCGGGTGTGGCGCGATGGCTACAACGTCAACGCCATCGGCGTGGCCCCCGGCGTCTCGCTGGCCGGGGCACTGCCCACCGTCTTGCGCGCGCTGCGTGAGGTGGCCGCGACGGCCCCCCGGCGGCCAGCCACCGAGCCGCCCACCGCCTTGCTGTTCAGCATGGGCCGGGGCCACCCCGTCTATGAGTCCCTGGGCGACCTGCTGCCGCCCGCGCCCCGCCGCCCCTATAGCTGGTATGTGCGCGTGGGTAACCTGCCGGCCTTCCTGCGGCGCGTCACACCCGTGCTAGAGCGCCGCCTGAGCCACTCCGTCGTGGCTGGCTACTCCGGCGAACTGACCACCGACTTCTACCGCGGCGGCCTGCGCCTGGTCTTCGGGGAGGGCCGCCTGGAGCGCGTCGAGCCCTGGCGTCGGGGCGCCTGGGACAAGCCGGACGCTGGCTGCCCCCCGCTCATCTTCCTGCAGCTCCTCTTTGGCCACCGCGACCTCGACGAGTTGCGCGACCTATTCCCCGATGTGTGGGCCGCTGACATGGCCGTCCCCCTGCTGCGCGCCCTGTTCCCCCCGCGGCCCTCCTGGGTCATCCCCCTGGATTAGCCTCCGCCAGGCCTGAGCAGCGCTCCCTAACCAGACGCCCGGGCCCAGGGCAAAATACGGCGGGCTATTGACACGGCCCTGCTAGCGGTGCTATTCTACAGCCACTTAAGCGTTTAAGCTGCGTTCAGCGGCGCCGAGCGCATGGGCCGGGTAGAGACTTTTTTTTCTGGCTCTTGAGGCCCGCTGGCCACCGGTAGGCGCCGGGCGCCGCGGGGGCGTTAGGAGCAGGGTAAGGGGGGCAATGGCCACCATCAACGACGTGGCGCGGCGGGCGGCGGTGACCCCGGCCACCGTATCGTATGTGCTCTCTGGCAAAAACTCGGTCAGCGAGAAGACCCGCGCCCGCGTCCTGGCTATCGTCGAGGAGCTGGATTATCGGCCCAACCTGGTCGCCCGCAGCCTGGTGCGGCGGCGCACCTTTACCCTGGCCCTGCTGCTGCCCGATATCGCCAACCCTTTCTACCCTGAGATCGTCCGCGCCGTGGAGGGCATCGCCCGAGGGTGCGGCTATCATCTTCTATTGTGCAACACGGGGTCCGATCCCCTGCTTGGCCGTACCTACTTGCGCGAGATGGCCGGGCGCCGGGTTGATGGCTTGCTGGCCTTCGAGGGCGGCCTGCGCGTCTCCGACCTGAGCGCCGCCGAGCGCCGTGGTATGCCGGTTGTGTTGTGCAACTGGGAGGAACAGCAGGAGCACGATCTGCCCAGCGTGGACCTGGACTTCTGGCAGGGTGGCGCCCTTGCCGCGCGCCACCTCCTGGCGCTGGGGCACCGCCGCCTGGCTGTGGTCGTGCATGGGGCCTCCGGTGGGCCGCCGGCGCATTGCCGTCGTTTCGAGGGCTTCCAGGCCACTCTGGCCGCGGTGGGGCTGCCCTGGTCTGATCACGGCGTGTTCTATGGTGACTCCACGCTGCAGAGTGGCTATCGCGCCGCCGAGGCGCTGCTTGGCTGCCCTGAGCGGCCTACCGCCGTCTTCGCCACCAACGACCTGATGGCCATGGGTGTGATGGAGGCGGCCGGCGATCACGGGCTGTGCGTGCCTAACGATCTCGCCGTGATCGGTTTCGATGATATCTTCCTGGGCACCCACGTGCGCCCCACGCTGTCCACGGTCGCCGTCCCCAAGGACGAACTGGCGGCGCGGGCCATGGAACTGGTGCTGCGTTTGATCGAGGGCGAGCAGCCGGAGCCGTTGCACATCAGTGTGCAGCCCCGCCTGGTTGTGCGCCGTTCTACGGCTGCTCCGGGCATGGTCCCGGCCGCCGCCGCCGATGAAAGGAGGACGCCAGATCGTACGCCCGTAGGGCTCACTCCCGGTTGTTGACGGCCCAGGGGGCCTGTGCTACACTCCGTCCAACCTGGAATATAGCCTTGGCCCAAGATGCGTGATCCGCCTGTCTATAGTGTGCTTAGGGTGGCCTGGCATCCCACGCCGCCCGGCGCGAGTTCCCCGTGTAGAGGGAAGCGCGCCGGCTGGGGTAACATGGGGCCAACGCCACAGCCTGGTACCCTAACGCAGGCTGGCCGTA
>JAABUR0100006373.1_pt1 | contig 14477 bp, 6 predicted proteins | sample 5560091 | NCBI WGS metagenome assembly JAABUR01 (sample SAMN10711879, study PRJNA513375) | rock metagenome | isolation source: Antarctica rocks | place: Antarctica: Victoria Land, University Valley sud
GACACCACCGCCAACATCGCCGCCGCCACCCGCACACTCGGCCGCCGCGTTGACCGGTTGCTCCACCTGCTCGATCACGGCCAGATCACATCAGTCACAGGAGCATCAACTATGAATTGACCCTGGGGCGGGGGCGGGGCGGAGGCGAGGTGGAGGTTCGACTAGAGGCAGGGGGCACGCGGTGCAATAGCCTTCGGATGTTCGCTCGGCCCTCGCCGTGGGCCTGATCCGCACCAAGGAGCACCTGCCATGACCGACCTCTGGACCCTTGTCGCCGCCGAGCGGGGCGTTCTCGCCGACGATGTCGCCGGCCTGACGCCCGAGCAGTGGGCCAGCCGGTCCCTGTGCCCTGACTGGACGGTCCGCGACATCGTCGCCCACCTCACCTCCGCCGCGTCCACGAGCCCGGGCGCGTTCTTCGGCCAGTTCGCCAAGGCCGGCTTCAACTTCGACAAGTATGCGAATGCCGGCCTCTCCCGCCAGCTCGGCGCCGACACCGATGTGACTCTGGCGGGCTTCCGTGCCGTGCAGGGCTCGAAGACCTCCCCGCCCGGGCCGAAGCCGACGTGGCTCGGTGAGCTCGTCGTCCACGCCGAGGACTCCGCCGGCCCCTCGGGATTGCCCACAGCTACGACCCGGAGGCTGTCCGCGAGGTCGCCGACTTCTACAAGGGCTCCAACACCCTCATCGGCGCCAAGAACCGGATCGCCGGCCTCGCCCTCAAGGCGACCGACCAGGACTGGTCCAACGGCACCGGCCCAGCCGTCGAGGGCCCGCTCCTGTCGCTCGTCATGGCGATGACCGGGCGCAAGGCGCACGTCGACGACCTGACCGGCGAGGGCGTCGAGAGGCTGCGCAGCCGCTGCCAGTGAGCCGCCAGGCGAACGGTCGCTCCCGTCGGGCCCGCGGGGTCTGAACGACCTCGACGGCCGCAATCGCGAGGCACAGCACCGTGATCGGCGGGCGCGACGACGCAGCCGACGACTGCAACGGATCGAACCGCCAGTAGCCGGCTCGCGGCGGAGTGACGCACCGCGTGGATCGCGGAAACGAGCGAGCGCATCGGGAGGACAGCGAGGTGCCCTCGCCGTCTATACGTTTCGCCAGCTCAGAAATGCTCGTCGGTCCCGTCGGCATGGCTACCGCACAATCAGGGGTCCGGGGATTCGACTGGGTCGCGTTTGGTTGGTCTCAACTGTGTCAGTCGCTGAGCCAGGCCGGAGGATCGTTGAGCGGGTGCTTGCACTGCGTGTCGGATGGCTTCGCGGCTGCCGACTATCGTCAGGTGATGTTGCGCGCGGGTGACTGCGGTGTAGAGCATCTCGCGGGTGAGTAGCCGTGAGCCGGGCGGCGGGACCAGGACGACGACGTTGGCGACTTGACTTCCTTGGGCCTTGTGCACGGTCATCGCATGCATTGTCTCGATGTCGGACAAGCGCCAGGGGGAGAGTCTGAGGATTCCGGACCCTGTCTCGATGACGGCGATTGGGCCGCCCTGGGCCCGGATGATGACGCCGGTGTCGCCGTTGTTGACTCCGAGGCCGTAGTCGTTGCGGGTCACCAGGATGGGCCGGCCGACGTACATCGTCTGCATTGACACCTCGGGTGCGCGCTCGGCCAGTCCCTGCTCGATGAGTTGGTTCCAGTGCCGGGTGCCGTACGGGCCTGTGCGGTGCGCACACAGGAGACGAGATTGTTTCAGGTGGGCGAGGGCGGCGTCCGCGTCGCCGTTGAGGGCGAGCTCTCGCAGTTGCTCCGTGTGCTCGACGACCTGCGGGAGAAGGTCGATCGACGGCTCGCTCGTCTCGATGAACTCAACGCCCTTCGTCGCGATGTCGATCGCGGTGAGCACCGCCTCGGCGTCGCCGTTCCGAAACGCCTGCGCGAGGCCGGCACGGTCGTCGTGCAGGCGATGATCTGTTGTCAGGCGGACCACGCTGCCGTCGACCTCGAGCCCGCGCACCAGGTCGGCGAGCACGGAACCGGCCTCGACGGATGCCAGCTGATCCGGGTCACCGACCAGCAACAGCCGTGTTGTTAAGGGCAGTGCTTCGATGAGTCGCGCCATCATGCTCAGGGACACCATCGAGGCCTCATCGATGACGACCACGTCATGGGGAAGCGGGTTGCGGGCGTCATGTTTGAAACGCTGGCTGTTGCCCGGCTTGCTGCCCAGTAGACGGTGCAGAGTTACCGCGGGGCTGATCGACAGATCGTTGTCCAGCACGCCCCGCAGCATTTCGTTCATCCGGGCCGCTGCCTTTCCTGTGGGTGCTGCCAGACCCATGCGCAGCGCGTGCCCGCTGCCGGCGCCGAGCGCCTGAAGCACGCTCGCGATCGTGTGCGTCTTACCCATGCCGGGCCCACCCGTCAGGACTGTGGTGGCGCTTTCGACGACGCAGCGCACGGCAGCCCGCTGGGCGTCGTCCAGCGTGTTCGCGCCGACCAATTTCTCGACAGCCGGGTCCACCGGCGTCACGGGCGCAGTGCGGCGCGCACGAAAGGAGTCGGCGATGAGTCGCTCGTCCGCGTGGTAGCGGTCCAGGTACACCAACCCAAGTTCCAGGCGCAGAACACCCTCAGTAACAAGGGGGCTGGAGCGCAACGACTCCAACCACATCCCCGCCTCGGGCAGTTCGACCGCCGAGCCCGCGGTCCTCGGTCGGTCCTCATCCGGTGACCCTTCGTCGTCGTCCGGGTCCGTGGTGATCTCGGCGACAGATTCAAGGGAGAGCCCTGTGGAGCCGTCACGGACGGCGCGCACGGCGAAGGCCAGCGCGAGCGCGGCATCGCCGGCGACGTCCTCGCCGACGAGGCGGCTGACACGGGCGGCGACGACGCAGTCGCTGCCGTCGAGAAATCCGGCTTGGTTGAGGGTCTTCAGCCGCCCGTCGGCGGTGACGCTCTGCGTCGGGTCGCCGGCCAGCCCAGTCATCTCTGTACCTCGTTGGGGCGGCCGTCCAGCACCGCTGACAGGTCGTCAAGTAGCGCAGCCGTTGGGCGCCACGCGAACACCCCGCAGGGGTGATTGTCCACCATCGGAGTGGCTGCGCCGGCCATACCTCGCAGGTACAGGTACATGACGCCACCGAGGTGTTCGTCGGGTTTGTAGCCGGGCAACCTCCAGCGCAGGTAACGGTGCAGCACAACCGAGTACAGGATCGCCTGCAACGGGTATGACGAGTGGTTCATCGCGCCGACCAAGTGTGCAGGGGTGTAGTCGGCGAGGGTCAGCTCGGCACCCGGTTGTCCGAGCCAGTTGGTCTTGTAATCGACGACGTAGAACTTGCCCTGGTGCCGGAAAGTCAGGTCGATCGAGCCGGTCAGGTAGCCCAGCAGTGCCTGCCCGCCGAGCTCATCTCCGTCGAGGACATCGGCGTAGGCGCGCAGCGGGTCCTCCACCGGCAGGTGGTCGCACAGCACCTGCGCCATCGAGCGCAGCCGCGCGTTCGCGTGCGGGCGGTCGCCACCGGCCAACGGCAGCTCGAACTCCATCTCCGCGAACCGGTCCGCGTGGGGCAGGTCGACCAGGGTAGTGTTGTGCGCGAGTGGCCCCATGGGCGTGGTGCACACTGCCTCGAGAGCGTCGGCCAGCTCGTCCTGGTCCAGCTCGACGGGCCACCGCATTCGCTGCTCCTGAATCCGGTCGAGCAGCTCACGGTGCAGGTCGTCGGCCTGGAGGTCGGCTTCCTCGAGCACCGCATGCACCAACGACCCGAAGGTGGTGCCGACGGGCAGACCCGCCATTGGCGAGGGGGCGTCGTGGCCGACTGTTGCGCTGTCGCCAGGAGCGGTGATGGGTTCTTCATCGACACGTCCCAGCGCGTCGGGCTCGGGATCGGAGGAGGTGGCGCCGGCGGCCTCGTTGCTGGCGGCCGTCAACGAGGAGTACGACGTGCGCCGCCACCTGTGATCGACCAACGAGTCGTCGAACGTCCGCGCGGTCAGCGGTGCCGGCGACGACACCGACGCGACCGCGGGGGCTGTCAGATCGCCATCCACCTTGGCGAGGCTGAACGCACCGTGATCGGCCCAAGTCTGCAGGACCTGCTCGGAGACGATCGCATTCTTCAGCGGTACCCGGTTTGTGGGGGTCACCACGACATCGGCGCCGCCGTGCCGGGCGCGGGCCGCCAACAGGGACGCGAGCTGGTCGGCGGAGTCGGCCTGTCCGAAGAGGAGACGGTGCAGCGCCGAGTTGGAAGTGTTTCGGGTGGGAGCCCACCAGAGGACGAGTTGCGACTGCGCACGGGTCATCGCGACGTACGCCAAACGCATGTTCTCACCGAGTGCCTCGGCCCGGTGCTCGGGCCGGTTGACCTCATCGGAGTCGAAGGAGAGCACACGTTGCCCAGCGCGATGGATAATCGCGGGCGTTGGGTCCTCCTTCATCCAGTTGTCGAACAGGAACGGCGCGTAGACGATCGGGTACTGCAGGCCCTTGCTGCCGTGGATTGTCGACAGCGTGACGGCCAGCGCGTCGGAGTCCAGCCGCATGATCCGCGAGTCGGCGGTGGCGGCCGCGTCGTCCGCGCTCTGCCGCATCAGCCACGAAACCAGGCTCGGCAACCCGTTGGCGCCTTCGAGCACACGCTCCTGCAAGAGCTGCGCGCAGTGCTCGATGTCGGTCAGGTCGCGTTCCCCGCCGACCTGCGACAGCAACCTGGCGTCCAGGCCGTGGCCGCGCGCGACGTCCAGCACGGCGGCGATCCCGCCCCGATGGAACGCCTCGAGCAGCGAGCGAACTTGGGCCGCAATGGATTCCGTTCCGCCTTCGCCGCGCTCGTCGAGCTGCTCTGCGGTCCAGCCGAGGAACGGGGTGAGTCCGGCAAGCCGGACGCGTTCGGGTCGGTGCGGCTGCTCCAGCGCCATGATCAGCTGCAGCCACCAACCGGCGGAGATGGTGCGTAGCACTGACTCGCTGGAGACAAGCACGGAGGGGATGCCTTTGGCGCGCAACGCGTCTCGCATGCTGCGCAGCTCGCGGTTGTATGGCGCCAGGACGGCGATGTGCTGCGGTCGGACGGGCGTCCTGTCGAACGTGGCATCCGAGGTGAGCAGGCGCGCGATGTCATCGGCGGCGTCGCCGCCGATGGTTTGGCGGGCCACCCCGATGGAGATCGGGCCGCCCAGCATCGCCCGCAGACGGACGGCGCTGTTGTCCGGCGCCCCCTGAAGACGGTGCTGATTCTTCTGGGCGGTGATCGGGTGGGCCACGATGTCCGGCGACAACTGCACGTTCGCCATGATTGTCCGCAGGGCGTCGACCAGCGGGGCGTCGCTGCGGAAGTTGGTCGGCAGCGATGTGCGGGTGGCCGCCGTCTCGGCCGCGCGCAGGTAGGTGCTGACATCGCCGCCACGAAACCCGTAGATCGCCTGCTTCGGGTCCCCGATCAGGACCAGCGTCTTGCCCTCGGTGGCGAACGCCCGAGAGAACACCTGCCATTGCACCGGGTCGGTGTCCTGGAACTCGTCGACCAGCACCACCGACCAGTGCTCGCGCATTCGCCGTCGCGCCGGGCTGTCGTGGGCTTCCAGAGCGTTGGCGAGTTCACTGAGCAGGTCGTCGTAGCCGAGCGCGGCTGCACGGCGCTTGCGCCGGGTGACTTCGGCGCGGACCCGGCCGATGAACGCCAGTCTCGCTCCGAGGATCCCGGTGGCGTTGGCTGGGGAGAGTTCCGCGCTGGGGTTGTCGAGTGCGATTTGGGTATCGGCCTTGGCCTGGCCATAGCTGATCGTGTTGGTAGTGGTCGCGGCGTGGTCGGCCAGGTAGAGGTCGTCGACGACGTCGCTGCGCAGCTCGGTGAGATCTTCTGCCAGCGTGGCGTACGGGTCGGAGTCGCCGGCGATGCCGAGGCTCTTGAGCACGTAGTGACAGAACTGGTGGATGGTCGCGATGGTGGCGGTGTCGAAGTCGGCGACGGCGGCGGTGAGCCGCCGGACGCGCTGCGCGAACTCCTGCGGGGAGCAGTCGCGGAGGTGGTCGATGAGGATGTCGTCGGTGACGTGCCCCTGTTCCAGGGTGGTGAGTGACTCCGCCAGCCGGGCGCGGACTCGCTCACGCAGTTCCTGGCTGGCGGCACGGCTGAAGGTGACGATCAGCAGCTCGTCGAGGGGGCGTCCCTGTTCAGCGACGTAACGGACCACGAGAGCCGACAGCGTCCAGGTCTTCCCGGTGCCGGCGCTTGCCTCGATGAGGGTGGTGCCCGACGGGAGCGCGGCGGTGATGTCAAAGCTGGTCATCGCGTCGGTCATGCCTCGCCCCCGTGCTCGTGGATCGGGTCCCAGATGCGAGGCGCGAAATGTTCGAGCCCTCGGAGGCGGTTGAGCTCTTCGACGCGCGAGTTCTTGCCCAGGACCAGGCTCCACCACGGGTCGTCGTTCTCCCCAGCAAACCTGTCGCCCTCCCATGTCGGGCGCACCCCGTCCAGCGCGCGCTGCAGTGCGATCGTCTGGCTGGCGGGTTGGGCCGGGCCGAACGCGCGGGCGAAGCCGCTCGCGGTCTTGGGGGGGACCCCCATCGGGAACCGCATCCCGGACTGCCGGACCTGCACAAGGTCCTGGAGCAGCGCTTCGGCCAGAACGGGGCCGGGCGACCGCAGCCGCTGGCCGCCCTTCTTGCCGCTCAACTGGGCCAGCTGCACGCGATCGGGTTCGGCCACGGCCAGCGCCAGGAGACGAACCCACGCGGCGACGATGTGCTTCGCGCTGATCGTGGAGTACGTGTGCACCCAGAGGCTATCGCCCACGATGCCGCGGATCAGACCGGTCACCCGCACCGAGCCGCTGTCCTGGACCGGTGCCAGATCGAGCCGGATGTCGACGGATCGCGCCTCACCGTCACCCCGGTCGGACACGATCGACGCGACACTCGTCGCGATCTCGGACCGCACCAGTTGGCCTAGGGAACCGGGCGGCAGACTTCCGCGGACGACTTCCCGGTTTAGGGCATCCTCGAGTGCCGCACCATCGAGCACCTGTTGCAGCACCCGTTCGCCGATCTCCCACTTCTCCAAGCCGCCGATCACGATCGGCAGCGAGTCGTTGACCTCGTCCACCTCTCGCGGAACCGTGACTTCCAGACGGTTGCGCAGGAACTCGCGGGCCGGGTTCTGGAAGAACGCCACCAACTCGTCCACGGTCAGGGCGGTGACCGGCCGTACTTGCAGCGGCTCGTTCAGCAAGACCCGCGGGTTGGGCGGGTTCGCACGGAACGCGCGCAGCGCCATAGCTCCCTCGAGGGATGCCTTGTCAAAGGTGCCCCCGGGCAGTGGACCGTCGGGCCGGAAGTTCCACTCGTCAAACGCCTGAAGGGGGTGGTAGCGAACGAAGCCTGGCTCCGCTGGGCCACCGTCGACGGCGGGCGCGTCGTCTCCGGGTGCGGTTGCCGTACCGGCCGCAGCGGCGATGAGCTCTTGCATCGGCACCGCCGGTGGGCGCCGACTGCCGTTGCGCTCGTCGAAGCCGGAGTAGATCGCCACGAACCTTTCGCTGGCCGCCATCACGGCGTCCAGCAGGAGCTGGCGATCCTCGCTGCGCGCGTCGCGCTCGCCGACCATGGGAGAGCGCGCCAGGACGTCGTCGCCATCGACGACCGGTGAGCGCGGGTAGACGCCATCGTCGACCCCGAGCACCACCACGGCCTTGTGCGGCACGGACCGCATCGGCACCATCGTGCACACCGTCACGGCACCGGTACGGAAGTTGGCCCGGCTCGGCCGGGCGCCCCACCGCTGCTCTAGCAGCACCCGAATGTCATTCAGTCGCAACGTAGTTTGGTCGCCGGCCGTTTCGCCGATGGCGGCTAAGTCGCGCGTCAGCTGGACGAACTGCCACCGCTGATCCCGGGGTGTGTCCGCGAGAGCATCGATGGTGTCGCGCATCCACCGCATCCACTCGCTCGCCGACAAGGTTCCCCCGGTCAGCCGGCCGTCTGGTTGGTTTCGGCCGCGGACCGTGTCGGCGGCGACCTTGAGCCGCTCCACCAGCTCCAGGAACCGGCCCACGACGTCGATGTCGCGACTGCCGATGTCATCGATCGGCACACGCGCCGCAGATGGGCAATCGGTGTCGGAGGCGACCGCGACGCCGAGCGCGATCCGGTCCATGCCGCGGGTCCACGTGTTCGCGTCGATGTCACCCAGCCCGTACTCGCGGCGGTGACCGGCGTCGTACCCCCAGCGCACGCCGGAGCCGGTGACCCACCGGTCCACCCGCGCAAGTGAGTCCTCGTCGAACCCGAACCGTGCCCGCACGGCCTCGTGGCTGGCCAGGTCGAGCACCTCCGAGACGGTCATGCGCCCCGCGACGAGACGGACGACGCGATGCGCCAGGTCAATGAGCGGGTTGGTCGCCCCGAGGGCACGGTCAGCCAACTGCACCCGCAGCTGCTGCCCGGGATGATGCATGACAGCGCGCTTTCCGGGAGCAGGGATCAGGCTGAGCCCGAAGGTGGCCTGGATGAGCGGTGCGAACTGCTCGATGTCCGGGCACATCACCAGGATGTCCCGCGGCTGCAGGCCGCCTTCACCTTCGGCGAGCAGCCAGGTGAGCACCTCCCGCAGCACCTCCACCTGGCGTGCGCGGCCGTGGCAGGCATGCACCTGGATCGAGAAGTCGTCGGCGGTCGTGGTCCGGATCCCGTTAGGGACGCGGTTGGCGCGGACGTCGGCCTGCAGCAACCCGAGACGATGCGTTCCCGACGTTGCCGACGTGGAAGGTTCATGGACGGTGAGGTCACCCGCGGTCAGGACCTCCTGCAGTTCGCGGATGTCGCGCCCGAGAGTGGCTATCAGGGGATGCTTCGCGGTCTGCGCCGAGTGGTCGTCGGCCCGTGCACCAAGGGACGACTCTCCCTCGAGGTCGGTCCACAGTTGCGGCGACGGGTGCGGCAGCCAGAGATGAACCTCCCGGCATGTGCCAAGTGCGAACAGCAGCTCCAGCTCCGACGCAGCGAGCCGGGTGTATCCGAAGAACGAGAGCCGCTGAGGGAGGTTGAGTTCTATAGCGCCAGAGGAGAGTTCGCTTAGGACGCGGCGATGACGGTCGATGACTGACTCTGTGACCTCGCCTCGTCCGAGCACGAGCTCGACCGTGCGGCGCCACAGGATCGGCTGCCAAGCGAAGTCAGCCGGCAACGGCTTGCCTTGACCGTCTGTGGCCGAACCTGCCTCCCAGTCGGCAAGCAGTTGCGGCCGCTCCCGGGAGTACGACGCGAACAACCCTGCGATGCGGCGTGCCACGGCGTACCGGCGCGACTGGCGAGCCTTACGCTCCCACTCGGCCCGCGGGTTGTCGGTGATCTCCGGTCCGGTGCCGAGATGATGCGTGAGGGCATCGAAATGAGAGGAGCCAGCCAGGTCGTCGATCGCCTCAAGGGTTGGCCAGACCAGCAGGTCCGGCTGCCAGGGATCATTACGGTCACGACCAAGCAGCAGGCTGATGAGCGACTGCGGCGCCATGATCTGCAGGCCCGCACAGACACCATCATCGCCCACCATTGAGCCGAGCGAATGTGAGAGCTGCTGCGCCAGCCACCGCTCCACGCCACGCGCCGGCACCACCACGACCTCAGGCGAGAAGACGTCACCGGGGTCAGCTCGCAGCAGAGACGCGAACTCGTGCGCGAGCGTCTCCGGCCGGTCGCAGCGGTGCAAATCAATCCCCACGCTCCGACTCTAGACAACTAACATCGGATCAACCCTCCCCTGCGCGACCGCCACACCGTGATCGTGGCCCCGCTCGGGTGCGGGAAGACCGAGGTTCTCGCCTTCACCGCCGAGAACTTCGTCAACGACCTCGAGCGCGATCAACGCATCTTGCCCTCACCTTCACCAATCGGGCCAAGGCCAACCTGCGCGACCGCCTCCGTCAGGTGCTCGGCGTTGAACCTTTGCGCCGCTGCGTCACCTTCCGGAACTTCCACGACCATGCCGTGAGGTAGTGCTATCGCACTACCGGACCCTCGGTGTCGACCTCTCCCCCTACACGCCCCCGACTACCAGGACGCTGGCAAAGGCCCTGTGTGAGGTCACCGGAGACCGCGGCGTTCAAGCGACACGAAGGAGCTGCTTGGCGAGGTGCAGCGGCGTCCACTGGTGCCCTGGGGCTCTTGAGGCCCCCCGACGACGGGAAGTCCGGACAATGGGGTGCGACCGGTTCCAAACGCTGGGGTGGCACTACCGTGGCGTGCCTGGCGCATCCAGGCGTCGTCGCGGGAGGGCATGTTTTCGACACGCCGACGGAGACGTGTGGAGGGAGAGTTAGTGCGCATAACGAGGCTCCGAGCAACGAACTTCCGAGGCTGGGCGGATCTCGACCTGCGGCCCGCGGGACACGTGCTCGTCGTGGGAGAACCGCGTGCTGGCCGCACCGATCTCGTGTTGGCTCTTACCCGGGTCCTCGACCCGCGTTCGACCCGGGCGCAGCCGTCGATGGTCGACATCCACCAGCGGGTCGCTGACTCGAGCGCCGAGACGAGCGGGGGAGCGTCCGAGGCCGGTGGTTCCGAGGCGAAACCGCAGGTCCCTGCGGGAGGTCCCGCGGCCGAGCGGCCGGTGCAAGAGGAGTCGGTCGCGTTGATTTCGCGCGCCGAGTACGGCGAGGTCGAGGTGACGCTGGCCGGCCTCGACTCCGACTGGGAACAGGAGGCTGATGGAGCCCTCGAACCGCTCCTGGCCGACGGAACTGTCGACGGGTCCGGCGATGCCGGCCGGTCTGCGCCTCTGGGCGTGCGGATCGCGTACCGGGTCACCTATCAGGCGGCAACCGACACCCTCGAGCACCGGGTGTATTTCCCGGCATTGAGCGACCCGGCCTCGGACAAGTACGTGCGCGTGCCGACCGCTTTCCGGCTAATGATCCCGGTCGTGTTCCTGGATGCCGCGCGGCCGCTACAGCTTCGCGCGGAAGGCCTCTTACGCCGTCTCGTAGCCGACCATGATCCGGAGGCTTCGACGACGGCACTGCGTGCGCTGGAGACCCAGGTCGCCGCGGCCGCCCGCGTGCTATCCGGGACAGCGACTATCTCGACAGTGCTGAACGCGGTGCTTAGCGACACTGGTCCCGCACGTCGGATCGGCGACCGCCCCGTGACCTCCGCTGACGTGCAGTTCCTCCCGGAGGACGGCTCGCTCGGCGGCCTGCTCCGAGCGGTGCAGCCGGTGATGGGTCTCGACCAAGCCGGACCATTGCCGCTGAGCAATCACGGCTCGACGACCTCGGCGGTTCTGGCGGCCTCGGAGGCGCTCCTCCTGGCCTGCTCCACCCAAGGTGCGCTGATCGTCGGGGACGACCTCGGTGAAGGGCTCGACGGTCCGGCGACAGAGCACCTGGCCGGCGCGCTCCGGGCCGGCTCGGCGCAGGTATGGCTGACCACGCGTCGGCCGGACGCTGCTCGGGCATTCGAGGTCGGGGAGATCGTGCGCTTGACCCGGCAGACCGGTGTTCGCGCCGTGCACGTCGTCTCGCCACCCGCTGACCGTAAGGAGGCGGCTGTGCACCGGCACGTTCACGGGCAGCTCTTGCCAGCGCTCACGGCATCGACCGTTGCGATCTCGGAGGGCCGGCACGACCTTGCTGCTTTCAGTGCCGCCGACCGTCGGCGTGCTGCGCCCGGCCTGCCCTTGGCCGCCCACGGCATCCGGCTCGTCTCTGCTGACACGGGCTCCGGTGGTGGCACGTCGCAGATCCCGCGGGTTGCGAACCTGGCGAAACAGCTCGGTTACCGGGTCATTGCACTCATCGACGGAGACCCGGCGAAGACGTCTGCGGAGACGGTGAAGGAGATCGAGGACGCTTGCGACGCGGTCGTCCGGCTACCCGACACCATGGCCGTCGAGCGCGCCATCCTCGCCGGCGCGACCGCCGCACAACTTCGAACCGCATCGGCGATCTTCCCCGAATTCGGACAGCCTGACCCAACCGATGGCAAGGACGACAAGGACGTGCCCAACGTGGTCATGAAGGCCCTGCACAGCAACGGGCTCCACGAGCAGTTCCTCGGCGCTCTCGTTGACGAGACGGGGGCGCTCCCGCCAGTGCTCACCAACGCGCTGCTCAGCGTTGCGCTCGCTGGTGCCCCCGGGTACCCAGGGCCGAAGCGCATCGACCTGACCGACCCGACCACGACCGCCTAGGGGTCCTGCGTGCCTTACGTGCCCTCGGCCGAGCAGCAGGCCGTCATCACTTCCGAGGACCCGGTCGTGGTCGTGATCGGCGGAGCAGGCGCCGGGAAGACCACCACCGCGGCAGCTGGCGCCGGCCGCTGGCTGGCCGAGATCGACCTAGCCAGGGTCAAGGCCCGCTCGGCAACACAGCCGGGAAGCCCTGCCGTGCTGCCACCCCGCAAGCGGGTGCTGTTTGTGTCGTTCTCCCGCACCGCCGTCAGCCAGATCCTCGACCGGTCAGCCGGCGTTCTGGGGGCGCTGCGAGACCGGGTCGACGTCGTCACCTTCCACGGGCTGGCCTGGCGGATCCTCAACGACTTCGGCAGGTTCTACGGGCACCCGCATCCGCTGCGGGTGCAGTCGCGCGCGGAGTCCGACCTGTCGGTCACCTTCCCCGGTATGACCTACGACGAACTGGTACCCGCCGCACACGAGCTCTTGGCCGTACCGACAGTGCGGGACTACTACGAGCGTCGCTACGGCGCAGTCATCTGTGACGAGTTTCAGGACACCAGCGACGCGGAGTGGGCCTTCATTCAGACCATCGCGCCGAGTGCACAGCGGGTCCTCCTCGGCGATCCGAACCAGTGCATCTACGCTCGTATGAAGAAAATCGACCCTCACGCACGGATCGCCGAAGCCGCTGCACTCCCCGGAGCGGTGAAGTTCGACCTGCCTCCCCAAAGCCACCGTGACCCGTCCGGAGTCCTTCCGGCCGCAGCACTTGCAGCGCTGGAACGCCGGTTCGACGACCCGGCCATCGCTCACGCTGTGATGACCGGGCGGGTGGTCCTACACCGAGCCCCGGACGCCGCGCTCGCCGAGGCCGCCGTTCAAGTCGTCGCCGCGGAGCGTTCAGCTGGGAAAGCCGTCAGTGTCTTCACCCACACCCACGCCGCGACCGCCGAGTTGTCCACCGTGCTGTCGAAGGCAGGGGTCGACCACGAGCAGGTCGGGTTCACGGAGGCGTTCGGCGACGGCCTCCAAGCACAGTTCGCCCTTCTTCGCTGGGCTCTCGTCAAGCAGTCCGGCGCGCGAGCAGCGCTAGCGGTCTACATGCGCTCGATCAGCCGCGGAACGGCCGAGAAGCGATTCGCAGACGCGGTACTGCACGAGACCATGCCTGCCTTCGAGACCGAGCTTAAGGCGGTCGGCGCTGATCTCCTCGCAGCCGGGTCCCCGCCCAACATGGACGAGTTCCTCGACATCGTGGCCGGGGCGCATCAGCGGCTTGGCTTCCCGCGGGGAGAGGACACCTGGCTGCACTCCAATCGGCAGCTGCGCCGCGCCGCGCGGGTGCTCGAGAACGGCGGGTCGATGGAAGAACTCACCCGCGACGTCGAGGACCTCCGTGTGGGGACGCTCGTTGGGTCCCGCGCCGGCGGGCCGAAGCCCGTCCAGGTGATGAACCTGCACCAGACGAAGGGCCGCGAAGCTGACGCCACCGTCTTACTGCTCCAATCCGACGAGTTTCACGGCTACGAGGCCGAGCCTTACGCGACTGGGTCGCGGCTTCTGTACGTCTGCCTGACCAGGGCACGGGAGCACGCCCATATCGTCGTGCCCAACAACATCCACAATGTTCATGGGCTCTGGCTGCCGTTCATCAACGCCTGCATCGCCGCGCAGCGGGCCTGAACGCGGTCACGCCCGTCGCAGCACTGCGCACGGCTACGTGCGTCAATCTGGGCGAAAGGACGCGCTCGCTCTTCGACAAGGGGGGACGATCGGCTGACGGCGTTACCGGCGGCGAACATGGGGCCGAGATGGACGTGACGAGATACCCGTACACCCCGTTGAACCCGTACCAAGGTCCACGAGAGGCCGGCGAACGAGCAGATCTCCTGCTCCCGGACTCGGCGGCAAGGGCCACCAGGCCGCGATGCTGGGCCTCGATCAACCATGGATGGCGGTATCGCTCACCCCCGCTGGATACTTCCTCTCACGCCGCCGGTCCGTGCAACGACAAACGTGCAACAGTCAGCGGCGCAGCAGGGGTTAACGGTCATGGTCGGACAGTCGTCACGCACACTGGCCCGCCAGTCGGTCTCACTGGCGGAATTCCCAAGCTGGCAACGCTTGTCCCCGATTTGTCCCCCACGCAGTGCACGCCATGCGCGCCGAGCCGCTGGATTCTGGCTGCCAGCACGCAGCCCCGAGCACCAGGTGAGACCCGCGCCGATCTGGGGGTCAAGGGGTCGCAGGTTCAAATCCTGTCAGCCCGACCACATAAGTCCAGGTCAAAGGGTTTCGTCCGTGACAGAGACCTGCAGCTCGGCGCGATGCCCCATGAGCCGAGTATGCCGTCGG
>JAABUR0100006377.1_pt1 | contig 14468 bp, 10 predicted proteins | sample 5560091 | NCBI WGS metagenome assembly JAABUR01 (sample SAMN10711879, study PRJNA513375) | rock metagenome | isolation source: Antarctica rocks | place: Antarctica: Victoria Land, University Valley sud
TCAATCACTATCGAAGACGATGAACACTGAAAGATAGACGATATATTGAACTTCAGACGCTATCGAGGTCGAATACAGTACAAAGTCAAATGAACAGATCTAGATAGAGACGACGAATGATACTATGCCGATAAAGAGAAATTCGATGACTCAGAGAAAGTTTTGAACGAATTTCATAAGCTATATTCAAACAAATCGCGCTAAATATCGGAATAACTATCAACAAAAGCGAGCAAAGAAACTACATTCATGCGAACATGAATTTTCGAAGAAGAAAATAATGTTACGAGCGTATCAAGACTGAACAAGACTGAAGCTCTAATCAATTTGCAGTGAACGCTAGCGAGTTCTCTGCGTAATGATTAGAACTAATCAGCGAGCTAGTCAGATATGGCTCAGATATGACTCAGATATGACTCAACATTCTTTTTCTTTCTCAACATCTCTTTTCTTTCACCAACATCTTGTTCATCTACATCACATTCTTCTCGTGTCACAAACACATTTCTTTCGAGCCTAGCGCAGTCTCTGAACATTACATAAATAGAAGCTCTTGTATCAATCTTCTTCTGTATTCTTAATATTCAGTTATAGCTATCTCTAAAGATCAAGCACTATTCAACTCTGACTTTCGCTGATTGACTCATCTAGACACGATTCTGACACTCACTATCTTCATGACGTTCTCGAGAGACTCAACATGAGACAAGACAAGCACAAGACAACAGATCTTTCAATGAATGAATATGATGCTCTTCGCTCAGCTGAATTCAAAGACGTGAGAATCAATCAGCATGAGTATCAACAAGTCATTGAAAGTCTCATGTATGCTGCAATTCACACTCGTTTCGACATCGCTTTTGCTCTCAATCGACTAAGTCAATATCTCAGCGATTCTGCAGAACATCATAAACACGCTTTGAAGAAGTTGATGCAATACGTTCGTTTCATCATTGATCTAGACATCACGTACGAAGTCAGTGAAAGCATGAAGTTAGTAGAATACTCTGACTCAGACTACGTCTCAGACAGACTAAATTGCAAGTCGATTCTCGTCTACATCTACATGCTTGATGAAGAATCAGTCTTCTGAATGAGTCGAAAGCAAAAGTTCGTTGTCACATTGATCATCGAGACAGAGTACATGACTCTATCAATCTGCATCAAGAAAGATCTATGAATCAATCAAGTGCTTAAGAACATGAATCTGACAAAGTATCTGAGCATCAGTCACAGTCGCGTTGATATTCTTAAGAAGATTACTCATCAATCTGTCTCACTCACACAGCTCAAGAAAGATAATCAAGCATCTCTTATGCTGATTAAGAATGTTCATATTCACGAAAGATCAAAGCACATTGATGTCGCTTATCATCACATTCGAAATCTGCACAAGAAGAATCAAATTTCAGTGAACTTCGTCTCTAGTCAAGATATGATAGCAGACGAATTGATCAAGTCACTATCTCGACAGAACTTCAAGAGATTCATTGAACAACTGAAACTGAAAAGCAGTGAAAGCTGAGAAACTCGCAAGCATCAAGTGAAAGTGTTGAGAAGTGCAATGACAGACTTGTTTCTAGCAGCTTATTGCAATAGCTCTGAATTCAGTCTGAATTCAGTCAGACTTGTTTCTAGCAGCTCTCTCTAGACTAGCGTCAGAGATAAAGTCGCGTGTCACGACTTTGTCATGCGTGACAGTATATAGATAGAGCAGTCTGTGACTTCTCTTCACAATCTAGACAGATTTCATCATATGTGATACTGTTCGCTCTATTCTTTCAATAAAAATCATTGAAGAGATAAAAATTATATTTTTATGCAGTTAAATTAAAGTTTTATTGAAAGAAAACTATTTTAAAAAGTCATTTTTGATCAATGCTTTTCTTATCTTTCAAAGCAATTCTTTCAGTCTTCATTTTTTGATAAATAATGATTTCATCATTTACACGCTGATACATGACAAGCTAGTTGATAAAATATGTCAGAAACTTGAAATACAATTTATATTACTAGCAAAAAAGAAGTTAATACAAGATTATGATGAGAAGTTAGTTAAAAAAGATTATTACTCATAAGATTCTATTCAATCTCACGATCAAAAGTTATAAGAAATTAACTGTGTCAATGCTAATAATTGATATCAAGCATCATGAAGTTATATTGAGCAAACTTTGAATGAATAAAAATGAAATATTATTGAACATAAGACATGATACTATTATATTCTCTGATCAATTGAATATTTTGATTTCGATTTTTTCGATCTCGTCAAATACAAAGCACTTAAGTTGATCATAATCAACTTTGATCTCTTCAGCAGCTCACAGCAAGATCTTTAAAATGCTTAAGCACTCAGTTTCAATCATTCAGAAAAAGTCATTTTCAATTCAAAACATAAACATCATTTCTTTTCAAGCACTAGTAAAATGAAAAAAGAAGAATCAGATCAAGATTTTTGCTATGTTCATTGAAGACATCGATAGAAAAATCATCTACAATACTCAATGCAAACTAAGTGTCATAAACATCTTTTCAATCAATGAAATGACTCAGAATTTAAAGAATGTTAAAGTCAAGTTATCATCGAAGTATTAAGATTTTCTAAATATTTTTGATTGAGTTCAAGCAAACAAGCTATTGTTTCATCATTCATATGATCATAAGATAAAGCTTACTAGTGTTACAAGCATATCAAGATTAAACAAGACTGAAGCTTTAATCAATTTGCATCAGATTGACTCAGATATGACTCAGATATGATTCAAATATGATTTAACATTCTTTTTCTTTCTCAACATTCTTTTCTTTCATCAACATCTTGTTCATTTACATCACATTCTTTTCATGTCATAAATACATCTCTTTCAAGTTTAGCACAGTCTTTGAACATTACATAAATAAAAGCTTTTGTATCAATCTTCTTCTGTATTTTTAATATTCAATTATAGCTATTTTTAAAAATCAAGCACTATTAATTTTGATCTTCATTGATTGTATCATTTAAACATGATTCTGACAATATATTAAGAATTTGTTAATCACATAATATTGATTTCATTACTCATTCAACATACTCATCTAGACAGAATGAGTTTAAAGAAATTCATTTATCTGATGATCAATGATAATCAAAAGATAAAACAACATTAAAAGATTGAATAAAATCAACAGCAAGACTGTTTGAATTGCTAAACTACTTATTGCTCATTAAGTATGTAAAGTTCACTCAATTACAAGAATTACAATAAAGAATCTTCGTGAATTGCTCAAGAATCAAATCGATTGATAGATTCAATGATAAAGAATCTTCGTTGTTTGCTAGAAAATTAATCAAATTAATCAAAAAATAAATCTCATCTTTTTGTTAAAAATTAAACATCATTCTATACATCTTTCTTCTTCAATCATTAAGCATCATCATTTGTTCAACTTTCTTTCAAAACAAATCTCATCATGTTTAGTCATTCACTCACTGAAGAGCATTTTCAAGAATTTTGAAATCATTTCTTTTAAATCTCTGATGCTGATTCATTAAAATCATTAACAAAATCATCAAGTGTTGCATCATTCATTCATGAAGATGAGAAATCATTTGTTGAAATGATAATATCTTTCATGTTTTATGAAATCTGAAAGACTTGAAGTCTAGCTCTTGATAAAGAAACAAATCAACTTTATGAGTTAAATAAACAACAAGAAGATGAAATCAAAGAGTTGAAAACTAAACTTTAAGTTAAAGAAAATATTTCTTCTGATTTCATTTACTTTGAACGTTCTAGATTTTAAAAAATATCTGATTCTTCGCTGTTTACTGATGAAAAGAATTTTACTTGAAAGAATTGATATGAAAAAATTCAGAATAAACTAAAGATCAACATTGATCTTTTTTTTAATGAATGAGTTAAATTGAACTATATACATTCTAGATTATTCAATTATGCAGCTGAAATCATTCAGATTAAATATGAATGTGATTATGTCAATTTTTATAAAATCATCGATGATCTTTTGAAAAAGCTAGCTCAATTGTTTGATGATTTAAATAAGAAAGTCAACTTTTGTAAAGAATATTACAACTTGATTCAGAAATTCAAGAAATTCAATGAATTTTATACTCAGTTTCAACGTTTATCTTTCTATTTAGACTATCACAAGAAGTAACTGATTGCTGATTTAAAAGATAAAATACATTCTCATTTTTGATTCATTTGAGTAAATTAACTAGTTCAATCTGATTTTTTAAAAGAAATTCATTTCTATTTGATTCATTTGAATAATAATCAATGAATCATTTGAAAGATCAAGAACAAGATCAAATGCATCAATGATTTTTCTAAAACTATCTTTCATAAAGCAACTGTTATCATTCAATTAGTTGATCACTTGAAGTCTGATCAGCTAAAGTTGCACGACGCGATTTTAACTAACGTCAAAGAAGCAGTTATTTTAGTCGAAAGCTGTTTCATATATCATAAATCAGATCATAGTTTTAAAGAGTGTTTCGATCAATCTACTAGAATCAATGCAGTGAACAATGAATATGATTGCTTTAATTTCGATTTGAATTTCGATTTAAAAAACTAATCATCTCTTCAAAAGTTATCAAAGAAGTAAAAGTTATATTTTTGTGCAAACTAGATAAAATTCTATTGAAAGAAAATTACTTTGAAAAGTTGTTTCTAATTAATGTTCATTTCATTTTTCAGAATCAATCTTTCAGTCTTCATCTTTTAATAAACAGTGATTCAATTATTTACATAATTATACATTCTAATTTAGTCAGTAAAGTATGTGAGAAACTGAAAATTTAATTTATATCATTGATAAAAGAGAAGTTAATAAGAAATTATGATGAGAAGATATTTAAAAAGATCATCACTCATAAAATTCTACTCAATTTTATCATCAAAAATCATAAGAAATTGACTGTATCAATGCTGATAGCTGATATCGATCATTATGAAGTCATATTGAGTAAGCTCTGAATGAACAAAAACGAAATATTACTGAATATGCAAAACGATGTCATTGTTTTTTGAATCAATTGAATACTTCTATTTCAATTTTTTCGATCTTTCTCAATTCAAAGCACTCAAGTTGATCACGATCATCTTCGTTCTCTTCAATCATTCAAACTAAAACTTTTATGATGCTCAAACGACTTGTTCAAAAAGAATCATTCTCGATTCAAAGCATAAACGCAGCTTCGTTCAAAATGTTATTGAATCATTCAAAAAAAACAAGATTAAAGTCTTTGCTCTGTTCATGATGAACATCAATAGAAAAATCACGTATAATACTCAGTGCAATTTGAACGCTTTAAACATTTCTTTAATCAATGAAACGACTCAAAATTTGAAAGATATTAAAGCAAAGTTATCATTGAAATATCATGAGTTTTTAAATGTTTTTGATCGAGTTCAATTGAATAAACTGCTTTCTCATTGCTTTTATGATCATAAAATTGAACTCATCAATGATTCAACGTTCTTTCACTGTCGAGTTTATTGAATGTTCTCTGTCAAACTTCTGAAGATAAAAAAGTATTTAAATGAGAATTTATTGAAGAAATTCATCACTTTTAATCAGACTCTCTATTTCTCTCTCATTTTATTTGCTCTTAAAGCAAATGAAGATCTTTGATTCTGCATGAATTATCAAAAGCTAAATGTCATTTTCAAAAGAAATAAATATCTTCTATCATTGATAAATGAGATCATTGATAAAATAATGAATTGCAAGCATCTGACTAGATTGAACATCATATCAACATTCAACAAACTTCAAATGCATCTTGATAATGAGAATTGCATCATTTTTATCATTGTTTTAGAAGCATATAAATACAAGATGTTATCATTTGAACTGACTAATGAATCAATCTTCTTTCAACAATATATGAATGACATTTTATGAAATTTTCTGAATAACTTTTGTCAAGTTTATCTAAATGACATTCTCATTTATAGCAAAATGAGAAAGAAACATAGAGATCATGTTAAACTAGTATTGAGTCGACTACGTGAAGCTGAACTGCAAATAAATATTTGAAAGTGCAAATTCAATGTAGAAGAGACTGTCTTTCTAAAAATCATTGTATCAGAACTAGATCTTTGTATGAATTTCAGCAAAGTGATAATCATAATCAGCTGAATCACTTTGATCAATCTAAAAAAAATTCAGAGCTTCATGAAATTTGTTAATTTCTATCATCATTTCATTAAAAACTTCTTGAAGCTAGTCAAATCATTCATTCAGCTGATTAGAAAGAACACATCTTTTGTTTGAAATGAAATCTGTGTTCAAGTCTTTGACAATCTAAAGAAACAAGTCAACTCAATCTCAATACTTTGTCACTTTGATTTCAAATGACAAGCTATTTTGAAAATCGATTCTTCAAACTATGTAAAAGATGAAATATTATCTCAGTACAATGATGAAAAAGTTCTTCATTCAATGATCTTTTACAGTAAAAGCATGATTCTCGCTGAAATCAATTATCACATTTATGACAAGAAATTACTAGTCATTATTCAATGCTTCGAATATTGATGATTCAAGCTGAAATGCATTGAACTATTCATTCAGATGTTCATTGATCATCAGACTTTGAAAATCTTCATGAAAAACAAACAGTTGAGTCAATGACAAGTTAACTATCTGAACATTCTATCAAAGTTCAACTTTCAGATCATCTTTAGATTAAACAAAATGATCATTAAAGTTGATGCTTTAATCAAAATATTTCTAATGAACATCTTTGAATCAGCTCAGCATCTTGAAAATCATTTTCAGACTATTCTGATCTTCAATAAAGTTAATGTTTTATTTATTGAATTGAAAGCAAATCTTTATCAATGAGTATGAATGACAAATCAAACAGATAAGCTTTGCATCAAATATAAACAAGCTATGAATGAAAACAAGCTCAAATTTCATATCATTAAACTGAAGAACTGCAAAATCATTGACAACGTTCTATTTAAAAAAGATCTACTGTGAGTCTCTGAAAACATGCACACGAAATTACTAGAAAAAGTGCATGATCAATCTTCAATCTTTCATTTTGACAATAGATGAATCATTGATCTAGTTCAGCGTTTCTATTATTGATCAGATCATTGAGCTACTATTCAATGATACATTTGAAACTGTCATGCTTATCAATGAAGCAAAATCTTTAGAAATAGCATCAATGAACTTCATCATTCTCTTTCGATTTCACAGAAACACTGAAAAAATATAGTTATGAACTTCATCATTGAACTATCTTTATCAGAAGACTATAACATCATTTGCACAATTATATGTTATCTCATCAAGAAACATCACTATGTTTTCTGTCATTAAAAAGACGATGACATTTCAGTTGAAGAAACGATTTGAATTATGCTATGAAACGTCTATCGACTGCATGATCTACTCAGTTCTATTGTTTCAAACAGAGACTTTCAATTCATATCAACTATGTGAAAGAGTCTTTGCAAGCAACTGAGAATCACAGCTAGTTTATTCACAGTCTATCATTTAAAGATCAACGATCAGACAAAACAAGTCAATCAAAACATTGAACGCAAACTTAGAATTTATTGCAATTACATGCAGAACGACTGAGTTAAATGAATATCTATGATGAAATTCAGCGACAATTTCAATATTTTCTCAATCATCTCAATGATTTCTTTCTACTTCAATAAAGAATTTCACTCTTGAATGAGTTTTGATTCAGATACAACTGATTATGAAACAACTCATGAATGACTTGAAGCTAAAAAAGCAGATAATACTGTCATTCAAATGAAAGAGCTACTGAGCTTTGATCATCAACAATTGAAAAAAACGAAGCTGATCATTGAAGTTCAGATCAATAAACATAGACGAAACGTCATCTATAAAGTAAATGACTGAGTTTGACTATCTTTCAGAAACGTTAAGACAACGAGACTTTGCAAAGATTTGAAAGACAAACAACTAAAATTGTATCAGATCATTGTCAAAGCGAAAGTCTTTTATCATTTTCATTTATCAATCAGCATGAAGTATTTGCATTCGATGTTCAGCTCAAAGTTACTGCAATCATATTCAGAAGATTCTCTATCAGAACAGCATGCAGAATCTCTCAGACTCATCATTATTAATGATGATGATGATGAATATTGAGAGATAAATGACATTCTGAACTTCAGATGCTATCAAGATCAAATACAGTACAAGATCAAATGAAAAAATCTAGATAAAGACAATGAATGATACTATGTTGATAAAGATGAATTCGATGACTTCAAGAAAGTTTTGAATGAATTTCATGTGCTATACTCAAGAAAGTCACGCTAGTATCGAAATAACTCAATAAGAAAGCAAGCAAACGAGCAACATTCATATGAACATGAATTTTTGAAGAGAAAAATAATGTTACGAGCGTATCAAGATTAAATAGAACTAGTTAATGTCTTTAACTCAAATCTGACTCAGCTTTTATTTTCTTTTATCAACATCTTTTTGTTCAACATTATTTTTCTTTCTACATCACATTCTATCTGTGTCACAAACACATTTTCTTCAAGCTTAGCGCAGTCTCTGAATATTACTTAAATAAAAGCTTTTGTACTCATCTTCTTCTGTATTCTTAATATTCAGTTATAGTTATTTCTAAAGATCAAGCATTATTCAATTTTGACTTTTGCTGATTGACTCATTTAAACATGATTCTGACATAAAAGCGCTTGTGTTGCAAGTGTTAACATGAGAGAACATAATGCTAGAAGTGATGCAAGTGCACAATAAGAAAAAAGTGACAAGATTAAAAAGAATGATGAAGATGTATATAATGACATTGATTACTGTCAGAATCATGTCTAAATGATACAATCAATGAAAATCAGAGTTGATAGTGCTTAATCTTTAAAGATAACTATAATTGAATATTAAGAATACAGAAGAAGATTGATACAAAAGCTTTTATTTATGTAATGTTCAAAGATTGCACTAAACTTGAAAGAGATGTGTTTATGACATGAAAAGAATATGATGTAAATGAACAAGATGTTGATGAAAGAAAAGAATGTTAAAAAAAGAAAAAAGAATTGAGTCATATTTAAGTCATATCTGAGTCATATCTGAGTCAAATTTGACTAACTCGCTGATTAGTTTTAATCATTACATAAAGAACTCGCTAATGTTCATTGCAAATTGATTAAAACTTCAGTCTTGTTCAGTCTTGATACACTCATAACATTATTTCTCTCTTCAAAAATTTATGTTTGCATGAATGTAATTTATTTGCTCACTTTTGTTGATAATTATTTCAATATTTAGCGCGATTTGTCTGAATATAACTTATGAAATTCGTTCAAAACTTTCTCTGAATCATTGAATTTTCTTTTATCAACATAGTATCATTCATCATTTTTATCTAGATTTATTCATTTGACTTTGTACTGTATTCAATCTTGATAACATCTGAAGTTCAATATATTATTTATCTTTCAATGTTCATCATCTTTGATAGTGATTAATCTGAGTGATTCTGAATGCTGTTCTGATAAAAGATCTTCTGAATATGATTGCAGTAACTTCAAGCTGACTATCAAATGCAGATGCTTCATGCTGACTGATAAATAAAGATGATAGAAGATACTCACTTTGACAATGATTTGATAAAGATTTAGCTGTTTATCTTTCAAATCTTTGCAGAGTTTCATTGTCTTGATGTTTCTGAAAGATAGTCAAATTTAGTCATTTACTTCATAAATGATGTTTCATTTATGTTTATTAATCTGAACTTCAATGATCAGCTTCATCTTTTTCAATTGTTGATGATTGAAGTTCAGTAACTCTTTCATTTAAATGATAATATTGTTTGCTTTTCTAGCTTTAAATCATTTATAAGTTGTTTTGTAGTCAATCATATCTGAATTGAAACTCATTCAAAAGTGAAATTCTTTATTGAAGTAAAAAAGAATCATTGAAGTAATTGAGAAGATATTAAAATTGTCATTGAACTTCATCATAAATATTCATTTGACTCAATCATTCTGCATGTAATTGCAGTAAATTCTAAGTTTGCATTCAATGTCTTGATTGACTCACTTTGATTGATCATCAATCTCAGAATGATAGACTGTGAATAAACTAGCTGTAATTCTCAGTTGTTTGCAAAAACTTTTTCACATAGTTGATATGAATTGAAAGTCTTTGTTTGAAACAATAGAACTGAGTAGATCATGCAGTCAATAAACGTTTCATAGCATGATTTAAATTATTTCTTCGACTGAGATGTCATCGTCTTCTCAATGACAAAAAACATAGTGATGTTCTTTAATAAGATCACATATGATTATGCAAATGATGTTATAATCTTCTGACAGAGATAGTTCAATAATGAAGTTTATAATTATATCTTTTCAATGTTTCTGTGAAATCGAGAAAGAATGATGAAGTTCATTGATGCTATTTTTAGAGACTTTGCTTCGCTGATAAGCATGACAGTTTTGAATGTATCGTCGAATAGTAGCTCGATGATCTGATCAATAGTAGAAACGCTGAACTAAATTGATGATTCATTTATTGTCGAGATGAAAGATTGAAGATTGATCATGCACTTCTTGTAGCAGTTTCGTATGCATATTCTTGAGAACTCACAGTAAGTCTTTTCTAAAGAGAACGCTGTCAATGATTTCGCAGTTCTTCAATTTAGTGATATGAAATTTGAGCTTGTTCTCGTTCATAGCTTGTCTATATTCATCGCAGAACTCATTCGTTTGATTGATCATACACACTCGCTGATAGAGATTTGCTTTCGATTCAACGAGTAGAACATCGACTCTATCGAGAATCAGAATAGTTTGAAAACGATCTTCAAGTCATTGAGCTGATTCAGAGACGTTTGCTAGAGACATTCGAGTTAAAGCGTCGACTTTAGTATTCATTTTATCTGATCTAAAGATGATCTGAAAGTTGAACTTTGACAGAATGTTCAGATAATTGACTTGTCATCAACTCAACTGTTTATTTTTCATGAAGATCTTCAAAGCTTGATGATCGATGAATATTTGAATGAGTAGTTCAGTGCACTTCAGCTCGAATCATCAGTGTTCGAAGCATCGAATAATGATTAGCAATTTCTTGTCATAGATGTGATAATTGATTTCAGCGAGAATCATGCTTTTACTGTAGAAGATCATCGAATGAAGAACTTTCTCATCATCGTACTGAGATAGTATTTCATCTTTTACATAGTTCGAAGCATTGATCTTCAGAATAGCTTGTCGTTTGAGATTGAAGTGACGAAGTACTGAGATCGAGCTAACTTGTTTCTTTAGATTGTTAAAGACTTGAACACAGATCTTGTTTCAAACAAAAGACGTGTTCTTTCTTGTCAGCTGAGTGAATGATTTGACTAGCTTCGAGAAGTTCTTAATGAAACGACGATAGAAGTTAACAAATTTCACGAAGCTCTGAATTTCTTTTAGATTGATCGAAGTGATTCAGCTGACTATGACTGTCACTTTGCTGAAATTCATACGAAGATCTAGTTCTGATACAATGACTTCTAGAAAAACAGTCTCTTTTACATTGAATTTGCACTTTCGAATATTCATCTGCAGTTCAGCTTCGCGTAGTTGACTCAATACTAGTTTGACGTGATCTCTATGTTTCTTTCTCGTTTTGCTATAGATGAGAATGTCATCTAGATAGACTTGACAAAAGTCGTTCAGAAAGTCTCATAAAACATCATTCATATATTGCTGAAAGAAGATCGATTCATTAGTCAGTCTGAATGATAGCATCTTGTATTTATATGCTTCTAAAGCAGTGATAAAAGTGATATAATTCTCATTATTAAAATGCATTTAAACTTTGTTGAATGCTGATATGATGTTCAATTTAGTCAGATGCTTGCAACTCACTATTTTATCAATGATCTCATTTATCAGCGATAGAGAATATTTATTTCTTTTGAAAATGACATTTAACTTTCGATAGTTCACGCAGAATCGAAGATCTTCATTTGCTTTGAGAACAAATAAAACGAGAAAGAAATAAAAGATCTGACTAGAAGTGATGAATCTCTTCGACAGATTCTCGTTTAAGTACTTCTTTACTTTCAGAAGTTTGACAGAGAACATTCAATAGACTCGACAGCGAGAGAGCGTTAAATCACTGATGAGCTCGATTTTATGATCGTAGAAGCGATGAGAGAGTAGTTTATTCGATTGAGCTCGATCAAAAACATCTAGAAACTCATGATATTCTGATGACAGCTTGACTTTAATATCTTTCAAATTCTGAGTTGTTTCATCGATTGAAAAGACGTTTAGAACGTTCAAATTACATCGAGTATTGTACGCAATTTCTCTATCAATATCAGTCATGAATAGAGCAAAGACTTCAGTCTGATTCTTCTTTGATCGATTCAGTAGAGTTTTGAACGAAGCTGCATTTATGCTTCGAATCGAGAATGATTCTTTCTTAGTCGTAGTTGAAACAGATCGTTTGAGCATAATAGAAGTCTTAGTCTGAATGATAGAAGAGAGCGAAGTTGATCGCGATCAACTTGAGTGCTTTGAATTGAGAGAAATCAAAAAAATCGAAATAGAAGTATTTAATTGATTCGAAAAAACAATGACGTCGTTCTGCATATTCAATAATATTTCGTTTTTGTTCATTCAGAGCTTACTCAATATGACTTCATAATGATCGATATCAGCTATCAGCATTGATACAGTCAATTTCTTATGACTTTCGATAATGAGATTGAGTAGAATTTTATGAGTGATGATCTTCTTAGATATTTTCTCATCATAGTCTCTTATTAACTTCTCTTTTGTCAGTGATATAGATTGAATTTCTAGTTTCTCGCATACTTTATTGACTAAATTAGCGTGTATGAGCGTATGAGCGACTGAATCACTGTCTATCAGAGAACAAAGACTAAAAGATCAATTCTGAGAGTTGAGAAAGACGTCAATTAGAAACGACTTTTCAAAGTAATTCTCTTCTGATAGAATTTCGTCTAGTTTGCACAAAGATATAATCTCTATTTCTTCAATGACTTTTGAAGAGATGACTAGTTTTTTGAATCGAAATTCGAATCGAAATCGAATTCGAAACGATCGTATTCATTGTTCACTGCATTGATTCTGGTAGATCGATCAGAGCACTCTCTAGAGCTATGATCTGATTTATGACATATGAAACAGGTTTCGACTAGAACGTCTGCTTTCTTGACGCTAGTTAAAATCGCGTCGCGCGACTTTAGATGATCAGATTTTGAATGATCGACTGACTGAGTAACAACAGCTTTATGAAAGATGATCTTTGACAGATCATCGACGTATTTAATGAGATTGACTTTGTTCTTGATTTTTCAAATGACTCGTTGATCATTATTCAAATGAATCAGGTAGAAATGAATCTCTTTAAGAAAATCAGATTGAACTAATTGATTTATTCAAACGAATCGAAGACGAGAGTTTATTTTATCTTTCAGATCAACGATCAGTTGCTTTTCGTGATACTTCAGATAGAAAGATAATCGTTGAAACTGAGTGTAGAACTCGCTGAACTTCTTTGATTCTTGAATCAAGTTGTAGTATTCTCTACGAAAGTTGACTTTCTTATCTGAATCATTGAACAACTCAGCTAGTTCTTTCAAAAGATCATCGACGATCTTATAGAGATTGACACAGTCACGTTCGCGTCTAGATTGAGCAACATCAGCTGCGTCATTAAATAATCTGAAATGTACATAGCTCAGTTTGACTCGTTCATTTGAAAAGAGATCGACGTTGATCTCTAGTTTATTCTGAATTTTGTCGTATCAGTTTTCTCAAGTAGAATTCTTTTCATCAGTAAATCAGAGAGAATCAGGTATTTTCTGAGATCTAGAACGCTCAGAGTAGATGAAATCAAAAGAAGTGATTTCTTTAGTTTGAAGTCTAGTCTTCAACTCTTTGATTTCGTCATCTCGTTGTTTACTCAGCTCGTTGAGTCAATCTGTTTCTCTGTCGAGAATCATGCATCGAGTCTTTCAGTTTTCGATAGAAACAGAGAGTATTACTGTTTCAGCGAATGACTCGTCGTCTTCATTGATGAATGATTCAGCACTAGAGAGTTTCGATGAATCAGTTTCAGAGATTTGAGAAAAGCGACTTCAAAATTCTTCGAAACGTTCTTCGATAAATGAACGTTTTGACATGATGAAATTTGAAGAAAGAACGAGATCGAGCGAATGACGATGCTCGACAGTATTAATGAAGACGTATGATCAAGTGTTTAATCTTCAGAGAAGAATGTTGTTGATTAGAGAGATATTTTTGATTTGTGAGTTTTTGAATGATTCTCAAGCAATTCACGAAGATTCTTTATCGTCGATTCTCTTAATCGAGTTGAACAGCTTATTTTCACTCGTCTGTTTCATGAGAATGAGTTGATTCTCTTGATCGAGTGAACTTTGCATACTT
>JAABUR0100006378.1_pt1 | contig 14468 bp, 12 predicted proteins | sample 5560091 | NCBI WGS metagenome assembly JAABUR01 (sample SAMN10711879, study PRJNA513375) | rock metagenome | isolation source: Antarctica rocks | place: Antarctica: Victoria Land, University Valley sud
ACCCGCTTCGCCCGGCAGGCCACCTCGGTCCGCGCCCGGCGCTTGCCGGACAGGTCGAGCGGGTGGGTGATGTTGAGGTCGTACTGGGTCGGGCCGCCGGGCCGCCCTTCGGAGAAGTTGCCGTAGGGGATGAACTGGGTGTCGTAGAAGATGGCCGGGTTGGCGCGGAGGCCGGCCGTCAGGATGTCGGCCTGGGCCTTGGGGATCTCGACGGCCTTGGCGCGGAGGTCGAGGTTGTTCCTGACCACGTGCTCGATGGCGAGGTCCAGGGTCAGGCCGTTCGGGGGCCCTTCGTCCTCGCCGCCCGGGAGCTTCAGGGGGCCGGAGACGGGGAGGTCGGACCTCGGCACCTCGGTGACCGGGCCGAGGCCACGCCCGCCCGGGGGGTCGGGGAGCCCTTCCCCCGGTCGGGTCACCCCTTGCGGGACACGCGGGGTCGACGGCCCCGGGCGCCCTCCCAGGAGGCCCTCGCCCTGGCCGGGTCCCCCGCCGAACGAGCCTCCGCCCGAGCCCGGGGCCGGGCCCAGGGGTGACTCCGAAGGCGACCCCAGGCCGCCGGGAGCCCGCGCCTCGCCCGTATCCTGGGCGTGAGCATGGGGAGCCATCGCGGCCAGGACGAGCGTGAGGATAAATCCGCTTGTAACAACATGTCGATTCATGGCTCTGACGACCCTCCCTGGTCGATAGTTAAACGGAGGTTTCCTTCCGAGATGCCTTGATTTCCTTCATCTCATCGGTCAGTCCCGAATTCGGCGGTGAAGCAATCTCCCCGTGCTTGCCCGGGCCCCCGGCATCGTGCCCATCGTCCCGCGCCGCCGGCCCGTCGGGCTGCGGACCCGCCGGCCGGTCCCACTCGAAGATGCGGTACAAAGCCGGGAGCACGACCAGGGTCAGGAGCGTGCTCGAGATGAGCCCCCCGATGACCACCGTGGCCAGCGGCTTCTGCACCTCGGCCCCGGTCCCGTGGGCCAGCGCCATCGGCACGAACCCGAACGACGCCACCATCGCGGTCATCAGCACCGGCCGCAGCCGGGTCAGGGCGCCGTGGATGATCGCCTCGTCGACGCCGCCCCCGGCCTCCCGCAGCTGGTTGACGAAGCTGACCATCACCAGACCGTTCAGGACGGCCACCCCCGACAGGGCGATGAAGCCTACCGCCGCCGAGATCGAGAACGGCATCTCCCGCAGCCACAGGGCCACGACCCCGCCGGTCAGGCCCAGCGGGACGCCGCTGAAGACGAGCAGGGCGTACTTGACCGAGTTGAACGTGCTGTAGAGCAGCAGGAAGACCAGGAAGAAGCAGATCGGCACGACGATCATCAGCGTCTGGCGGGCCGCGACGAGGTTCTCAAACTGCCCCCCCCAGTCGAGCCAGCTCCCCGCCGGCAGCGCCAGGGCCGTGACCTTCCGCTGGGCCTCCGCGACGAACGAGCCCAGGTCGTTCTGATCGCGGCGGACGTTGGCCTGCACGACCACCCGGCGCTTGCCGTTCTCGCGGCTGATCTGGTTCGGCCCCTCCACCACCTCGATCCGCGCGACCGCCCCCAGGGGGATGAACGCGAGCTCGCCGGCCGATTCGGGCCGGTCGGCGAGCGACGCCACGCGGACCGGCTCGCTCCGGGGCCCCTCGGCGTGCGGCAGCGGGATCGGCAGGCCCTCGATCGACTTCAGCTCGCGGCGGATCTCGTCGGGCAGGCGGACGACCAGGTCGAACCGCCGGTCCCCCTGGAAGACCAGCCCGGCCTCGCGGCCGCCGATGGCCGCCGCCACGACGTCCTGCACGTCGGCCACGTTCAGCCCGTAGCGGGCGATCGCCCCGCGGTCGATCTCGATGTTCATCACCGGCAGGCCGCTCGTCTGCTCGACCTTCACGTCGGCCGCACCCTTGATCCCCCGGAGGAGGCCGGCGATCTCCTGGGCGGTCCGCTGCATCCGCTCGGGGTCGTCGCCGTAGACCTTGACGGCCACGTCACCCCGGACGCCGGCGATGAGCTCGTTGAACCGCATCTGGATCGGCTGGGTGAACTCGTAGTTGTTGCCCGGCAGCTCCTCGACCGCCTCCTCGATCCGCCGTTGCAATGACGGTTTCGACTCTTCGGGATCGGGCCACTGCTCCTGGGGCTTGAAGATGATGAAGGTGTCCGAGACGTTCGGCGGCATCGGGTCGGCGGCCATCTCCGCCGTGCCCGTCTTGGAGAAGACGAACGCCACCTCGGGGAAGCCGGACACGACCCGCTCCAGGTCGAGCTGCATCCGGGAAGACTGGGTCAGGCTCGTGCTCGGGATGCGCATCGCATGCATGGCGATGTCCTTCTCGTCGAGGATCGGGGCGAACTCCTGCTTCAGGGTCCCGAACAGCGCCAGCGACCCGGCGAAGGCGGCCACGGCCGCGAGCACCACGAGGTAGCGGGCCCGGACGGCCAGCCGCACCACGGGCTCGTAGGCCCACTTGGCCAGCCGCACCAGGAAGTTCTCCTTCTCCGTGACCTTGCCGGTCATCACCAGGGCGATCATCGCCGGGATGAAGGTCAGCGACAGGACGAACGCCCCCATCAGCGCGAAGATGACCGTCGCCGCCATCGGCCGGAACATCTTCCCCTCGACGCCGGTCAGGGCCAGGATCGGGACGTAGACGATGATGATGATCGCCGCGCCGAAGGCCGTGGCACCACGGACCTGCGTGCTCGCCTCGAAGACCGTGTCCATCCGCTCCCGGAGCGTGAGCTTGCGGCCGAGGTGGTGCTGCCGCTCGGCCAGGAGCCGCAGGCAGTTCTCGACGATGATGACCGAACCGTCGACGATGATGCCGAAGTCGATGGCCCCGAGGCTCATCAGGTTGCCGCTGATCCCGCCCTGGACCATGCCGATCGCCGTCATGAGCATCGACAGCGGGATCGCCAGCGCCGTGATGAGGGCCGCCCGGAAGTTGCCGAGCATCACGAACAGGATCACGATGACGAGGACCGCCCCCTCGAGGAGGTTCTTCTGGACGGTCTCGATCGTGGCGTTGACGAGCTTGGTCCGGTTCAGGACCGTCTGGGCCACGACGTCCGGGGGCAGGGCCCGGTTGATCTCGGTCATCTTCCTGTCGACGGCCTCGGAGACGGTGCGGCTGTTCTCGCCGATGAGCATCAGGGCCGTGCCGACGACCGCCTCCTCGCCGTTCTCGCTGGCCGAGCCGGTGCGGAGCTCCTTGCCGACGCCGACCGTGGCGACGTCCCGGACATAGATCGGCGTGCCCCGACGGCTGCCGACGACGATCGTCTCGATCTGCTCGACGGCCTCGATCCGCCCGGCGGCCCGCACCACGTACGCCTCGCCCTTGTGCTCGATGTAGCCGGCGCCGGTGCTGACGTTGTTCTTCTCCAGGGCCGAGATCACGTCCTCGAAGGTCAGGCCGTAGCTGACGAGCTTCATCGGGTCGGGCTGGACGTGGTACTGCTTCACGTAGCCGCCGATGGCATCGACGCCGGCGACCCCCCGGACCCCGCGGAGCTGGGGGCGGATGACCCAGTCCTGGACCGTGCGGAGGTAGGCGGCCCGCTCGACATCGCTCGCGAGCCGCTCCCCCTCGGGGGTCAGGTACGAGCCATCGCCCTGCCAGCCGGGTTGGCCGTCGACGACCTCCTCCCCCTTCCCGGCCGGGTGCTCGTAGGCGACGGTCCACATGTAGATTCCGCCCAGGCCGGTCGAGATCGCGCCCATCTGCGGCTCGGCCCCCGGCGGGAGGTCCTCGCGGGCCGCCCCCAGCCGTTCGTTGACCTGGTTGCGCGCGAAGTAGACGTCGACGCTGTCGGCGAAGACGGCCGTCACCTGCGAGAAGCCGTTGCGCGACAGCGACCGGGTGTATTCCAGGCCGGGGATGCCCGCGAGCGCCGTCTCGATCGGGAAGGTCACCTGCTTCTCGATGTCGACCGGCGAGAGGGACGGGTAGAGGGTATTGATCTGGACCTGGTTGTTGGTGATGTCGGGGACGGCGTCGATCGGCAGGCGCCGGAGCGAGTGGACGCCCACGGCCGCCACTCCGAGCGTCATCAGGATGACGAGCCAGCGGCTGCGGATCGAGAATTGGAGGACCCGTTCCAGCATGAATATCGCTCCTTGCGATGCGAGGGGTACGCCCCTTCGGAGGGCCCGGTGTCAGTGCTCGTGCGCCGCGCCGCCCTTGCCCAGCTCCGCCTTGAGGATGAAGCTGCCGGCGACGACGACCGGTTCGCCCTCCTTGAGCCCGCCGAGCACCGGGACCATCCCGCCGACGACACGCCCCGCCACCACCGGGCGCGCCGCGAACGTGTTCTCCTCGCCCGCGACCGGCACGAACACCGACGGCCTGCCCTCGACCGTCTGGATCGCCGCCTCGGGGACGGCGAGGACCGCCCCGGTGGCGGCCCCGGGTCGCGTGGTCTCGATCTCCGCCCGGACGAACATCCCCGGCCGCAGCGTCGTGCCCGCGTCCCGGACCACGATCCGGACCGGGACCGTGCGCGTCTCGCGGTCGATCGCCGGCGCGAGGAAGGTGACGGTCCCCTCCAGGCCCTCCTTGCCCCCGGCGGACGTCACGACTCGGGCCTTCGCCCCGACCGCGACGTCCTGGCTGCGGGCCTCCGGGACGTCGGCCAGGACCCACAGGATACTCAGGTCGGCCAGGACCAGCAGCGACTCCTGCTGCGGGTCGACGAGCTCGCCGAGCGTGACCTCGCGCTCGACCACCTGGCCGGCGATCGGGGCGACGATGGTGTAGCGCGGGTCGGTCCGGCTCGTCTTGGTCAGCCTGTCGATGGCCGCCTGATCCATCCCGAGCTGGCGGAGCTTGCTCTCGGCGGCCGTGACCGCCGACTGGGCGGCCTGCAAGGTCGCCTCGGCCGCCCTGAGGTCCGCCTGCCGCTTCTGCACCTCGTTCAGCGCGATCCCGCCCCTGGTCTCCGCACGGATCCGCTCGGCACGCTCGAAGCTGTTCTTCGCGAGATCGACGGTCGGCGCCGCCGTCCGGGCGGCCGTCCGCCGCTGCAAGTACTCGCTCTGGGCCTCGACCAGTTCGGGGCTCTGGAGCACGAGGAGCACGTCCCCTTGCTTCACCCGATCGCCGACCCGCACCTTCAGCTCGGCGACCCGACCGGTGACCGGCGACCCGACGTGGGCCATCGCCTCGGCGTTGTACGCGACGCGGGCCGGCGCCGTGAACGTCGGGATCAGGACGTGCTTTCCCGCCGGCGCGACCTGGACCCCGTTCTGCTTGACGGCCTCAGCCGACAGCTTCGCCTCCTCGGCGTGCCCACCCTCCTCGTGGCCGCCCTTCTCTTTGTCGCCTTCCCCGTAGCCCTTCTCGCCGGGGGCGTGTTTATGCTCGCCGCCGGCCGGGGCGTCGCCGTGGTCGTGGCCGTCGCCCGCCGAGTGTGCCTTCCCGATGCGGGCCCAGGGGGGCACCAGATCGGGGCGGGCCCATGCCACGCCGAGGCCGATCAGGGCTCCCGCCGCCAGGACCGTCGCCATGGTCACTATGGTCCGCTTCATAAATGATGCCCCCTTAAACGTTGATCCCTCTCCCGCACGGCGCAGGATGAAACCAGTTCGCTGGAGGCGAAGTGGATGGTGAAATGGTTGTCGGAGGGCCCGGAGAGGAGCCGGGAGGGCGGGGCGCGCAGGGGCACCCTTGCGAACCTGTAAGGGCGCAAGGGTCAGCTCAACAGCGGTAGTTCTGGAGGAAGGCGCGGATGGTGGGGTGGTCTCCCCAACCGGCGAGGCCGGAGGGCGAGCCGTCCCAAGTGAGATGGGCGATGGGATGGGGAGGGGTGTTCAGGATCGCGGCGAAGGCGAAGGGAAGTCCCGCGTCGTGCGAGTCGGCGATGCGGGCGTCACACGACTGGACGGCCCCGTCGCAGATGCAATTGTCCCCGCCCTCGGGGCAGTGGGCCGGGCCGTGGGGGCGTTCCGGTGAACTGTCGTCTGCCTGATGGCGGTGCGTGCCATGGCCGTCCTCGGCCGCCCCGCAGACGAAGGGGCAGAGGATCAGGAGGCCGATCAGGGCATGGGCCGCGAAGGTACGCACCACGGGAGACCTGAGCCCTCGAGCTTCGGACGGACAACATCTGACATGGCCCCGAACAACCGACCGCCGGCGCGGGGGGCATCCTCCGATTCTATCGGGCGAGGCGCGCCATTCCTATAATCGAACTTGGAAGGATGGTACGACAAGAACAACGCGGGCCCGCTCCGCGCTCACAAGGAGGCACGGAGCCGGCCCCGGACTGGTTCTTAGGAGGTGCAGCCGGCGAGCCGTCGGCCGCCTTGCCGATCAGTGGTGATCGTCGTGGTGGAAGTCGTAGTGGAGCGGGGTCGCATACACGGGGGCCGCATACACCGGCGGGGCCGTGTACACCGGCGCGGGCACGTAGCCACCGTAGCCTCCTCCGTAGTAGCCCCCACCGTAGCCTCCTCCGTAGTAGCCCCCGCCGTAGCCTCCCCCGTAGTAGCCCCCACCAAAGTGGCCGCCGTAGCCCGCGTGGCCCAATCCGTGGGCGAACCCGTGCCCCAGGGCGTGGCCGAGACCGTGCCCGCCGCCGTGATGCCCGCCGCCGTGATGCTGCGCCTTGGCCGAGGAGGCGCCAAGGCCCAGGAGGCCGAACGCCAGGGCACCCGCCGCCATGATTCGCAATGAAGGCCGCATGAGGTCACTCCCGAACCGGCTCGGACACCAGGGTCACGCCCCCGGTCGCGACGGCGAGCCATGCCGTTCGCGGGAAATTGATCTTCTTTTCGAACACGCGTCCCGGCCTCCAACGGATGGTCCGGTCACCTTACGGACGTCTTGATACGACGCAACGCCCATCCAGGTTCGCCCCATGCACAGGGACGAGGTTCAATGGTCGTCCCCATCATTGTCATCATCATGATGGCCACGACCTCGCGGCTGGTGGACGCGGCCGGGCGTCGCATCGACATGCGTTGCATGATCCCGCTCCTGACTTGTAGCCGAAGCCGGAACGCCCTCGATGGATCAGGCGTCGCGCGTGCCCTCGGAGCTTTGGCTTCCGAAGCTCGCAGTCGATTGAAATTTCGCAAAGGTCATGCCGGGCTCCGGAAGAAGTGCCGGGAGGCAAGTTGGTGTCGACGCAATGATTGCTAGGGACTGCGTTTAGGCTCCGACTTTCACATTATTCTCTTTGTACAAATCATCTCTATATGTCCTGTGCCTGGACCAGCTTCCTGGTGTCGGGCGAGAGTTCTCCTCGAGATTTACAAAGGGAGGGGTCAAGAGAATTTCCGCGGCGGGCCCCTGCCCAACGACAAGGTGGAAGCGATTTGCGCGATGGAGGCCGAGACCGAGCGGATCGCATTTGTCGGGGACGGGGTGAACGACGCCCCGGCGTTGGCGCTTGCCACCGTCGGGCTCGCGATGGGTGCCGCGGGCACGGACGCGGCACTGGCACTCAAGACCGCCGACGTCGCGCTCAGGGCGGATGACCTCTCGAAGCTCCCCTTGGCCCTCCGCCTCAGCCGGAGGACCCTCGGGACGACGGACGGGCGATTGGAGCCGGACGGTGCCCCAGGAGCGGAATCTTCTCCCAACTCTCGCGGCCACGTCCCGCAGAAATTCATACGCCCGCAGAGTTATTTTTGGTTGTCCGAAAAATTAGATTTTACAACTCAGTACGATTCGTTAGACTCCCCTCAGTCAATTCGACATTCCCGCCATCAGGTAGTTCACTGGGCTTTTGCCCGAAGGGAACTGGCCGTGAGCAGAGCCCCTGCGCGCGCTTTCACGCTCATCGAACTCCTGGTGGTCATCGCCATCATCGGGGTACTCATTGCACTGCTCCTGCCCGCCGTTCAGGCGGCGCGGGAGGCGGCCCGGCGGATGCAATGCACCAACAACCTTAAGCAGATCGGACTGGGACTGCACAACTACGAGAGTTCGGTCGGGGCATTCCCGCCGGCGATGGTCCTCAGCGGCTCGGGCACGACGGTGAAGTGGTGGGGGAGCTGGAGCGCCCTGGCCCGCGTCCTGCCGTACATGGAGCAGGGGCCGATGTTCAACGCGATCAACTTCACCGTCGACTACCAGAACCCGGTGAACATGACGGTGACGGCGGAGAACGTCTCCGCCTTCCTCTGCCCCAGCGAGATCAAGCCGCAGGTAGCCCCCCAGGGCTTCGGGAAGTCGGGCGTCAACACCTACGGCTTCTGCATGGGCGACTGGTACGTCTGGGGAGGCTTCAACGGCCCCATCAACCGCAGCGCCTTCGCGCCGAACTCGAGCCGTCGCTTCTCCGACTTCAGCGACGGCACCAGCCAGACCATGGTGGCGACCGAGGTCAAGGCGTACCAGGCCAACTATCAGGACTGCGGCGGCCTGTCCCGGATCAACGTCCCGAACAACGTCCCCGATACGAGCGCCGACCCCCGGTCGGTCGCCCCCGAATATGACGGCGGCGGCTCGTGCCGGTTCGGCGGCGGTGGCCACACCGAGTGGATGGACGGCCACGTCCACCAGGCGGGGATGACGACGGCGTGGACGCCGAACAAGAAGATCCTGGGCGGCCCCACCAAGGACAGGGACATGGACATCAATGGGCAGAGGGAGGTGATGGGGGGGCCGACCTACGCCGCCATCACCGCCCGCAGCTACCACCCCGCGGGCGTCAACGCCCTGTTCGGCGACGGTTCCGTGCGATTCCTCAAGGATTCGATCGCCGGCCCGACCTGGCGGGCCCTAGGCACCATCGGCGGCGGCGAGGTCATCAGCAGCGACGCCTACTGAGGTGGACACGGGCTGTGGCCCAGGGCGATCCGGATATCGAACTCGCGACATGATACCAACTCTCACACATTGAGGACTACATGAAGGCAGCGCGAACGACGGGATTGCCGCGCATGGCGGCGGATGGCGGCTTGCTCGGGGCGGTGGCGATCTTCGCCGCGATCGCCATGGGGGCCGAACCGAACGGCCCCCGATTCGGCGACCCGCTCCGGGGCTTGAACTCGGCAGAACGCGCCCGATTCCGGGCGGGCAAGGAGGGGTTCGAAGAGGTGGAGGCCGTCGCGGACGGCATCGGCCCCGTCTTCAACGACGTCTCGTGCGTGGCCTGCCACGACGGCCCCGCCACCGGCGGGGGAAGTGACATCCTCTCCACCCGGTTCGGGAGGATCACCGACGGGAAGTTCGACGACATGAAGGAGTTCGGCGGACCGACTATCCAGAAGCGAGGGATCGGGCGCGTCGGCGCCGTCGAATTTGTCGGGGAGGTCGTCCCGCCTAAGGCGACCATCGTGTCCCGGCGGAGGGCAACTCCACTCTTCGGGCTGGGCCTGGTCGACGCCGTGCCGGACCAGACGCTCCACGACCTCGCCGCGAATCAGCGGGCCAACTCCCCCGCGACGGCCGGGAGGCCCAACCTTACGAGGAACCTCCGTACCGGCCAACTCGCCGTGGGCAAGTTCGGCTGGAAGGCGCAACTGGCCACGCTCTTCGACTTCTCCGGCGACGCCTACAAGGACGAGATGGGGATCACGGTCGCCGGGTTCACCGTCTTCGGGTTCCCCGGCGTGTTCCCATTTTTCCGCTCCGACGACGCTCGCCTCTTGGGCGAGGAGAATCCCCCCCAGGGCGACGGCACCCTGCTGGCGTACAACCCGGTGGGGAGCCCCAACGAGCCGGACGACGAGGATCTCATCGGCTTCACCGACTTCATGACGTTCCTGGCCCCGCCGCCGCGCGGCCCCGCCACGAGGCGGGTGTGGGTCGGGGCCGGCGTCTTCCAGGGGATCGGCTGCGCGTCGTGCCACACGCCGACCCTCCAGACGGGACTGAGCCCCGTGCGGGCGCTGAATTATGTGACATTCCAACCCTTCTCCGACTTCCTGCTCCACGACATGGGGTCTCTGGGCGATGGGATCTCGGGCGCCGGGGAGGAAGGGGTGGCCCGCGGCGGCGAGATGCGGACGGCGCCACTCTGGGGCCTGCGGGCCCTGCCGTCCCTCCTCCACGACGGCCGGGCGGAGACCGTGGAACAGGCCATCCTGATGCACGCGGGGCAGGGCCGGATGGCGCGCGATCGGTTCGCCGAGCTGGACGCCAGGCAGAAGAGCGATCTCCTCACCTTCCTGAACTCGCTGTGACGTGGTGCCGAACCCCGTCGGAGTTGTGTACCGCGACTCAAGTTGGATTGACCCGAACCTGAGGCGGCCCTCGGTGCATCGCATCGGTCGCGCCGGGTGCCGGGCGCCCTGCTCGCCCCGTCGCAAGTCGTCCGGGCCATGATTGGTCGATGCGCTTGCTAGCAACGTCGCGAGCGACGCAGGCGTGGCCCCGACCATCGCGTGGGAGATGCGTCCTCTTCGCTCAAGGGTGCGCCCCCTCGTCGATGGCAGGCCCGCCCTCGCGGGACGAGTTCAGGGGGAACATGGGCGTAATCTCGAAACAGAAGGGAGGAAATGCCATGAAATTCACCAATGGTCGGGTCGCCATCGTCACGGGCGCTGCGCGCGGCCTCGGGCGCGCCATCGCGGGACGCCTGGCCGCGGACGGCGTGTCGGTGGTCCTCAGCGACGTGCATGGCCGGGGCGAGGCGCGGCGTATAGCCGAGGAGGTGGGAGCCCGGGGTGGACAGGCCGTCGCGGTCCAAGCGGACCTGACCGAACGGGCGGACGTTCGCCGTCTGTTCCGGGAAACCCTGGATCGCTTCGACAGGCTCGACATCCTCGTCCTCTGCGGCAGTGCGACCGAGTCGCAGTGGGATTACGACGAGGATCGTCCGGCCGACGACCGGCAGGCGTTCGCTTCGAGCGTCAGGGGCACCGTCGCCGCACTCCAGGAGGCGCCCCGGTGGATGACGGACGGAGGGCGCATCGTCTCACTCGTGGCCCCCGCCATGACCGCCGCGGCCAAGTCGGCCCTGGAGCGGGCTACGCAGGCCTTGGCCGCGCAACTCGGCGGTCGCGGCATCTCGCTGAACGTCGTCATGCCCGACCCGCCGGCGACGGCATCGTCTCAGCACGGGTATCCGCCCGAGGTTGATGCAGGACCGGCGTGCCGTCCTCGGTTCGATTGCCCGAGCAATCTCGGAGAGATCACCGATCTCGCGGTCTTCCACGTGAGTGACGAAGGGCCCCGGATCACCGGGCAAGTGATCGGCGGGCCATCATGGGTTGCTGTGCCTGCCCGCAAGGACGGGGGCATAGCACCCGGCATTAGGGACCTGCCACCCAGACCATGAGGATCGGTTGCCACGGCGGCCCCAACGCGGGCGTCCTGGGTGCCACGACCGACGCGTCGCATCAGGCGGTGCTCGTCGCCGGCCTCGCCGGGATCATCGCCGATGTCCTGTCGATGGGCTCCGGCGGCTACCTCGCCGCCAAGAGCGAGCAGGGGGAGTAGGCATGCGAGATAGCGATGGGGCGGGACGAAAGATCGCGCTGATGTCCGAGGTCGAGCGGGACGAACTGGCGCCGATCTACGAGGCCAAGGGGATGGACCCCGACGCCGCGCACGCCGGGGCGCCCGAGGTCATGGGGCACCCAGGCCGCATGCTTCGGCGATCAGGTGCGAGAGGTGTTGAAGATCCCCGAGCAGGGCGGATCGCCGCTGCGCGAGGCGTGGATCACCGGATCGGCGACCGCGTTCGGGGCGTTCCTTCCCATCTTCCCGTTCTTCGTGCTCGGCGGGACCTCGGCGATCGTCACCTCGTTCGTCATCGCGATGGCCTCCCACTTCCTAGTCGGCGCGGCGCGCTCGATCCTCACGGGGCGGGCTTGCCGCGCTCAGGGATGGACATGTTCGTCGTGGGGCTGGGAGTCGCCGCCCCGGAAACCCAACTGGACCAATTCCACCTCCGATGAGCGACCGAGGGCACCGCCCATCCATCCAGGATCGACCGACCGATGAACCAGACCAAGCGACGGCGGGCCAAGGAGCGGGACGAGAAAGCCCGCGCGGACCGGCAGGGCCGGATGGCCGTGATCCTCAAGGCCCTCGGCCTGTGGGACGACTTCCACCGCTCGCTGCCGGCGCGGCTGCGCGAGTGGTTCCTGGACCTCCGTGCCCCCCGGCCTGTCGTCGTGCTCGCCGAAGGGCTGGAAGGCGATCCCGAGTCGGAGTGCATCCGCAAGGAACTGGACGCGCTCCTGAAACGCGCGACGTTCCCGTGCCCGCTGCTCGGCGAGCGGTTCCCGGTTGCGGACTACTTCTCCCTGGTCAAGCCGCTGGCGGACTGCATCGCCGGCGCGGCCGCATCGCCGCAAATCCGCCGCACCGTCGCATTCATCGAGGAGGGGCGTTCGCCCGCCGGGGTGCTCAAGGGCCTGGACACGGCGGCCTCCGCCGTCGGCGCCGCATGCAGGGCTCTCGGGTTCGCCCTGCTGCGGCACGACCGGATCGACAGCCGCGTGCATTGCCTCGCAATACGCGGCGGGCGGACGGAGCACGGGAAGTGGGTCTTGGAACTGGTCCTCGTCGCCTGCGCCCCGGAGCGGGTCGTGACCGAGATCGACGGCGTCCGCCGGCCCGCGACCCGCGTCCCTATCTCGTGCCCGGACGGGCTCGGCTGGGTGGAGTGGGACCCGGACGTGCTCGGGTTGCCCGCGGCCTCAGGCCGGCTGCCGGTCTACGTCCAGGGCCACGCGTTGAGGGCCGTCACGCAACGGCTGAATTCCTTCGCGGGCGGCGACTGGCTCATGCACCAGCACATGTGCCACTCGCTCGCCCACCCGAAGATTGTCCGGAGGGACGGGCCGGACTACCTGGCCGAGTTCCGCCTCCATGACGCGAGGGTCGGCTACCTGCCCTGCCGCCTGGCGCAGGGCCGAGTCGTCGCGCGGACGTTCCTGTTCCTGACCATGGACGGCACCCCGGAAGGGGACGCCCTCTGGCGGACGCTCCGGCTAGCCCGCGACGACAAGCGCTACCTCGGGCTGGACGACTTCCGCATGTTCGTGAGCACGGACCTGACGCTCGACGACCGGATCGCGGAAACCCTCGCGTCATGCGGTTGTGGGGGCCTCGTCGAGCTAGGCAGGCGAGTGGGGGCGGGCGTCCGGGAGGGCGGTCAGGCGGAGTTGGTCAGCAGGCACCTGGGGCTGGAATCCGTCCCCAGGGCCGCCGCGCAGTCATCAAGGTGACTTTACAGCCATCGCGACCTTTCGGACGGAAGGACATCTCCCATGAAGAGCATCGACCGCGATCGTATCCTCCAGATCATGGACGCCGTCGGCCAAGTCCACCGACTCGTCGCGCTCGGGCGCCTGGACGTCGTCGGCGAGTGGGTGGCGACGCGGTTATAGCCCCGTGCCTCGGTACCTTACCTGTCGAACATTGTCAGGGCTTGCCAATAGAACCTCATCTCACATTCGCGGCGACTCGTCCGGGCGGGCCTCAAGCCTGAAACCTAGGCTGCATCGGGGACAGCCGTCGGGGCGGAGACCGGCGGACCGGCGACTCCCCCCTCGCTTCGCGCGGCGGGCCGTGGTGTGGGAACTGGCAAGATGCTACCCTAAACAGCGCAGCGCGAGGTCTCTCGAGCGAAGGGGAACAAAGGTCATGGCTTCGTTGAAGGATGTCATCGGGAAATCGCTCCCCGGCTTTGTGGCCGGGGCCATCATCACGGCCGTCTTCCTGCCCTTGATGGGGGGACGCCGAGGCCGCCCCCTGATGAAATCGGCGATCCGGGGCTTCCTCGCCGTGACCGATCGGGTCAAGGAGACCACCGCCGAGGCCCGGGAGGAGTTCAACGACCTGGTCGCCGAGGTCAAGCAGGAGCGAGAGACCGAGGAAGCACCACGCTCCCCCGAGATGGAAGCATAGCGACGGGGCCGACGGCCTCGGACTCGGGCGCTTCCAACTCATCGTCCCGGACCTGCGACCGACTTTCCGGGGGAAGCCGTGCAGAAAATCACCATCGCGAAGACGACGGGTCGCCCCACGGACCTTCCCCGCGACAACGTCTTGACCCGGCCGGCGAGGCGACAGAGAGGCACGCGAGATGATCGGCGGGAACATCGAGATCCTCCACGCCATCCCCGGCAGGGTCCGGCTCCGGGTCGGCGGCTTGAAACGCGACCCGGGCTCGGCCCGCGAATTTCAAGACCGGATCGCCGATCATCCGGGCGTCCGGCAGGTCGAGGCCAATCCGGTCACGGGCAGCGTCGTGATCCACTTCGACCCGGCCGCGGGCACCCCCGGCGCGTTCCTCCGGCAAGTTGTCCCCGAGCATGTCGCCGCCGAGTGGGAGGCCGCGACGGCCCAGGCCTTCGACGGGTCTCCGCGGGGCTTCGCGCCCGCCGGGAGGATCGCGGGCCTCTTCCGCCAAGTCGACCGGCGGGTGGAGGCGACGACGGGGGGGCTGGACCTCAAGGTCCTCCTGCCGGTGGCCCTGTTCCTCTTCGGGATGCGGGCGCTGCTCGCCCCGAAGAAGAAGCTCGCCCTCCCGACCTGGTATGATCTCCTCTGGTTCGCCTTCGGGACCTTCGTGGCGCTG
>JAABUR0100006380.1_pt1 | contig 14466 bp, 12 predicted proteins | sample 5560091 | NCBI WGS metagenome assembly JAABUR01 (sample SAMN10711879, study PRJNA513375) | rock metagenome | isolation source: Antarctica rocks | place: Antarctica: Victoria Land, University Valley sud
TCTCCCTCGGCAACGACGAGCCTAACGAGATAACAGGAACGAGATTGACATTTACGAGCGCTCTAGCCTGTAGTTACAACGAAATGTTCACACGATCTTGAGTCTTTCCGCGCAACAGCGTGGAAGTGTTTCCTCCCACCCAGTACGTCTGTCATGTGAACAGGTCCAGGGGCGGGCATGTCTCTACAGTACAGCCGGGTGACGGAAGCGATCCCTGAGGAGACGGCGCGGGTGGCGCGGGCGGCGTTCCCGAAGGGGAGCGTTGCCCTGTGGATGTGCGATCACCTGGGCGCGTTCGTGCGCGACCTGGACCTGGATCGGGTGTATCTGCTGCGGGGGCGGCCGGTCGAGGCGCCGTGGCGCCTGGTGCTGGTGACGGTGCTGCAGTACATCGAGGGACTCTCCGACCGGCAGGCCGCGGAGGCGGTGCGCGCGCGCATCGACTGGACAGACGCGCTCGGGATGGAGGTGACGGACCCCGGCTTCGACTATTCGCTCCTCTCGGAGTTCCGGGCGCGCCTGATCGGGGACGAGGTGGGGCTGGGCTGGGAGGGGGGGATGTGTCAGAACTCAGAATTCAGCCGTGCAAACCGGTGTTGGCGTGGCTTAAAATGTAAGTTTTTCTTTGAGTTTAGGGGGCTGTTGGCCTTGGTTTTAAGACGAATGATAGGTGAGAGATGGCGCGTGTTCTGAGTTCTGACGCATCCCAGTCCGACCCACTAGGACCCGGTCGCCTCCATCACGACGAGGATCTCGCCGGGGGCGTGGCCGTTCGCGCGGAGCCGAGCTTGCAGGGCCGCGACGCCCTGCGGGGCCTGGTCCAGGGTGAGCGGGCGGCGCGGGACTGCGCCGGGGGCCATCCAGACGGCGGTTCCGTTGGGTCCTGCTGATGTGCCTGAAAGCCGTTCGTTTCGAACGATTGGCGGCATCGCTTCCCCGCCCCTTTTCAAGGTTTGGGGCCGTCAAATCAGTCAAAATCACCGGGGTCCACACGCCTCACCCGATGGCCTTTCGGCAATAACATGTCAAGTCAGCAGAACCCAACGAAACCGACAATCCTGTCCTTCACGCGCGGGCCGGTGTGCGCCTATCGCCGCGGGACGCCGGTCATGTTGCCACCCTTCGCGGAGGCGCATTCGTTCGTGCTCCCCGAGGGCGTCCCTGTGACGGCGTATCCCGTCGACAGCGCGGAGCTGCGCATGCTGCCGTCCCATCTCCCCGGCGTCGCGGACATCACCAGCGAGGTCGCCCTCTTCCCCGCCCCACTCGCCGCACTCTGGCGCGCACAAGCGGCGCGGATCGGGCGCGGTGAGGTCGGGACGGCCGCCGCGACGATCGCCTTCCATGAGGCCGTCGCCGCAGACCCCGATCGCTGGTTGGCGTCGGACACACCCGCGCCGACGACGCCCCAGTGGGCGGTGGCCGAGGGCATCAAAGACGGGCGACCCGCGCGCTACACCTGCTGGCCGCGCCCGTGGTGGCTCGACACGGCCGCCGTGGTGACGACTGCCGCGCTGGCTATGCTCCGGGGCGACGTGCCCGGCCCGGGGTTCTTCCCGCCCGAGGCGCGCTTCGCGCCGCTCCCGTTCATCGCGGCGGTCGCGGACAGCGCCGGGGGCGGAGGCGGGGGCGCGCTCCTTGACGAGTCCCTCGAGTATCTCGATGACGGGAGCGCGGCGCGGTGAGCGCACCGGGCGGGCGTCCTCACCCGCCGCTCCTACGGGGTCTGGTCGCTCTCCCACGCGCGGTCCGGGTCCTCGACGCGGGGTTCCTGATCAACGGCTTCGGGACCTTCCTCCCCGTCTTCATCGTGCTCTATCTCACCCGCGCGGGCTACCCCCCGCTCCAGGCCGCGCTCGGGCTCAGCGCCTATGGGGGCGGCGCACTCCTGAGTCCGGTGCTCGGCGGCCTCCTGGCCGACCGCGTGGGGCGGCGCGACACCATCGTCGGGGCGATGGCGCTCGCGGCGGCCGCAGTCGTCGCCATCCCCGCGGCGCACGCGCTCCCCCCCATTGCCCTGCTCACCGCCCTCTCGGGGTTGGGCTCCAGCGCGGCCGAGCCGGCGGGAGCGGCCCTCATCTCCGATGTGGTCCCCGATGGGGAGCGTCAGCTTGCCTTCGCCTCCGCGCGCCTGGCCGCCAACCTGGGATACGCGGCCGGCCCCGCGGCGGCCGCCTTTCTCATCGGGTACGCGCCCGCGCTGCTCTTCGTCGGCGATGCCCTCACCTCCCTCGCCTTCGGGGCGATTGCCCTCCGCCTGCTACCGCGCGACACCCCCGCCGCACGCCCTGCCCTGCGGGGTGGGGGCGCCCTGCGCGCGATGCGCCACGATCGCGCCTTCGTCCTGGCGCTCGCGGCGCTGCTGGCGATCTACACGGTGTATTGGCAGCAGATCGCCACCCTGCCGCTCGTCGTCGCGGGGCGCGAGCTCCCCGTCGCGGCGTATGGGCTGCTGATATCCGTCAATGGCGTCGTCGTGATCCTGTGCGAAGTGCCGCTGACGGCGCTCACGCGCCGTGCGCGGCCGCAGCGCGCCATCGCGGCGGGCTTCCTGCTCATCGGCGCGGGCTTCGCCCTCCTCTCCGTCGCGGGCTCGCTCCCGGCCCTGGCGGCGTGCGTGCTGCTCTGGACGGTCGGGGAGATCACCTGGGACTCGGTCGCCTCCGCCTATGTCGCCGCCCTGGCCCCGCCGCATCTGAGGGGTCGCTACCAGGGCGCGGCGGGCACCATCCTCGCCGCGGGCTACGTCATTGCCCCGGCGCTCGGCGCGCCGCTCTATGCCTGGCATCCCGTCGGTCTCTGGCTCGCCTGCGGAGGTCTGGGGATACTGGCCACCAGCCTCATCATGTTGAGCGCACGAACGCGACAGGCGGACGCATCGTAGCAGAGGAACACCCATGCCCGACGAGCCTATCCCAACGGCCTCTACGTCCGTCGTCCCGTTCCTTGGCTATGGCGACGAGGGCGCCGACGCCTGGGTCAGGATGCACAAGTCCGACCGTCGCCGCCTCGCCATGGAGGCGGCGTGCGGCAAAGACGTGGCCGTGCTGCTCTCGCTTACGGAGGCGTGGCTGCGTACCTACAGCAAGGCGGGCGCAACCATCGCCGCAGCGACTGTCGAGAACCACAAGTACGGCGTGAGGACGTTGCTCGCCGCCTGGCAGGAGGAGGACCTGCTCAGGCCCGACAGCGAGGCTGCCAACCGCTACGTGAGGATGATGGAGCGGCAGGGCCTCAAGCCGGGCACGATCTACGGGCGTGTCGCGGCGGCGCGCACCCTGTACCACGCCCTGCGCTGGGCGCGGGCCTCCCTGTATGACCCCTTCGCCGATGTGCACGTCCCCTACGACCCCACGCCGCCGTGGGAGAAGCGCATGCCCGACGACAACGACGAGATCGCGGCGTTACTTGACGCCGCCACCAATCCCCTCGACCGGGTGCTGGTGCTCCTGGGCGCGCACGGCGGCCTCCGCGCCGGCGAGTGCGTGCGCCTGCAGTGGCGCGACGTAAACATGGCGCGCCGCGACCTGACGCTTCGAGTCTCGAAGGGCGGCAAGACGCGCACGGTGGGCATGAGCGCCTCCGTGAAGCAGGCGTTCCAAAGCCTGCCGCGCCACCCCGACGGGTACGTGCTGCCCTATCGCACGCCCAAGACGGCCTGGGAGCATATCACCAGGCTCTGCGAGGCGGCCGGCGTCGCGCCGAAGGGGATGCATTCGCTGCGCCACAGCGCGGGCACGCGTCTCTATGCCGAGACCGGCGACCTGGAGGAGACCGCTCGCCACCTGGGTCACACCAAGCTCGACACGACCCGCATCTACGCCAAGTGGAACGACCGCAAGCTCCGGGAGACCCTGAGCCGCTGGTAGGGCGTTTTTTGCAGGGGTGCGACAATGACCTGTGAGGGACGGTCGAGGCCCGACGTAAGGATACAGGGCGATGATCGCGTTGGACCGCTGGTGAGATCCGCGGGCGCAAAGATCTCACCGCGCTTTCGCCGTGCAGTACTTCGGCGAAAGGCTTTCACACCGACGCCCATGATACGGACGACGCTTCCGCTAACGCCGTCGTCCACTCCGCTATACCCGCTGTGATCGCTACCCTCTCCGCGTGATCGATGGCCCACGTACGGGACGCATAGTGGCGGACACTGGGAGCTAGTGACGATCGTGGCACAGTGAATAGTTATTCAGCAGCGTCGCAACTGAGTAGGCAGCCCATCGACGGGACTCAATCTATTTTCCAGCAACCGTTAGCGGCTTTGCCCATAAAGTCGGCTCTGCCGAACGTTCATCGCCTACTAGGCTGTGACGAGCATCTCAATTCGGACCTGTGCTATGCACGGTAGGCCAAATCGTACAGGATGCGGAACTGTCGGACTTTATGGGCAAAGCTACCGTTAGCATAGCTATGCGAGTGGTGTGCGCCGATATCTCTCACATAGTTGCGGTTATTCGGTGAAAGCCTTATGTGCGCTGGCTACAACTCGGATGCTACGACGTCATACTCAGCCCGCCCTTGGCCTGGCCGCCGCGATCATGAAGAGAATTACCAAGCGTTCCTGGAGCCCTCGGCCTCCCCTCGTGTGTTAGCGCCCGAGCGCGGCGAGCGCGGCCTCGAGCGCCATGCCCGCTTCGGTAGGGTGCGGCAGGCGAGAGACGACGCGCCGGAGCGGCATGTCGCCCCGCCCCTGTAGGCCAACCTCGACGCCCGCGAGATCCGGAACGCTCCGGAGCGCGGCCTCCCATGCCTCGGCGTCGTCGACGAGCGCGACGAGCACGCTGTCCAGCGACAGCGGGGGCCGCCCTTCCCGGGGGTCCCGGTACGGATAGGACCAGCGGTGTGTTCCCGACCCGACCTCGACCGACTCCCCGTCACTCCCAGGCAGTGTCACGTGGGCCGTCGTGTTCGGCGGGATCACAACCTCGACCGTAATCGCCCCGTCCGCGATCCGCCACGCGCAGTCGGCGAGGCCGTAAGGGGTGCGATGCCGGGCGCGCGCGGATGTCAGGCCGCCCGGCCGCGGCCGCACATCCAGGCGGCGATAGCCCGGCTCGGCCGGCGCCAGCCCACCCACGACGCGGTGCAGCCAATCGGCCACGGCCCCTAGCGCGTAGTGGTTGAACGAGGTCATCTCGCCCGGATTGACCGCGCCGTCCGGCAGCAGGCTGTTCCATCGCTCCCAAATCGTCGTCGCGCCCATGGTGACGGGATAGAGCCACGAGGGGCAGGCGCGTTGCGTAAGCAGGCGGTAGGCGGCGTCGTCCGCCCCGACGCCGCAGAGGGCGTCGAGGATGAGCGGCGTCCCCACGAAGCCGGTGCCGACGCGATACCCGCCCTCGCGCGCGAGCGCGGCCAGCCGTTCCCCGGCATGCCGGCGCTGATCGGCATCGTGGAGCAGGTCGAACTCCAGCGCCAGCGCGTAGGCTGTCGGGGCATCGCTGACCACGCGACCGGTCGGCGAGACGAACTCGGCGGCGAAGGCGTCGCGCACCCGTGCGGCGAGGGTCAGGTAGCGGCCCTCGTCGTCGGCCCGGCCGAGGACGCCCGCCGCCCGCCCGACGAGTTTAGCAGAGTGGGCGAGATAGGCGGTGGCGATGAGCGCCGGGTCGGTGCGCGCGGCCGCCGGCTTGTCCGGCGGCGCGGCCGGATCGAGCCAATCGCCGAACTGGAAGCCCGTGTCCCACAGGTAGGTCTCTCCCGCGCGGGCGGCGATAACGTCGACCCAGGCGCGCATGCTGTCGAACTGGGCGGCCAGGATGCCGGCGTCCCCGAATCGCTGATAGAGTACCCACGGGACGATCACCGCGGCGTCGCCCCAGGCCGTCGCCGGGACGGCAGGCTCGTCGATGATGTTGGGCACGACGAAGGGGACGACGCCCGCGGCGTCGCGCTGCTCGGCGTCCAGGTCGGCCAGCCAGGAGGAGAGGAAGCCGGCGACGTCGTAGAGGAAGGTGGCCGTCGGCGCGAAAACCTGGATGTCGCCGGTCCAGCCCAGGCGCTCGTCGCGCTACGGGCAATCGGTTGGGATGTCGAGGAAGTTGCCGCGCATGCTCCAGACGACGTTCTCGTGCAGACGGTTGATCGCGGGGTCCGAGCATTCGAACCAGCCGGTACGTTCCAGGTCGGAGTGGCAGACTATGGCCGCTAGGTCGTCCGGCCGTAGCTCGCCGGGCCAGCCCTTCACCTCGGCGTAGCGGAAGCCATGAAACGTGAAGCGTGGCTCCCAGGTCTCCTCGCCGCCGCCCCGCAAGGTGTAGCGATCGGTGGCCCGCGCGGCGCGAAGTGGGCGCGTACACAACTCGCCGCCCTCTAGGACCTCGGCGTGGCGCAGCGTGATCGTCCGGCCCGCCTCGCCGCGCACGGTCAGCCGTACCCGACCGACCACATTCTGACCGAAGTCGACGATGACGCGACCCGAGGGCGACGCGGTAATAGCGGCTGGCCGGACCACCTTGGCGCGGCGCACCGGTGGCCCTGTCGGCGCGGCGAGCATGGCGAGGTCGCGGCCGATCGGCCGTACGCCGGCCCAGTCGCCGTCGTCGTAGCCCGGGGCGGACCAGCCAGGGCGCTCCAGGCGTGCGTCGTAGGTCTCGCCGTCATAGAGGCCGCTGGTCAGGATCGGCCCGGTGGCGGCGCGCCAGCCCTCATCGGTGACGACGCGGGCGGTCGTGCCGTCGGCGTAGGTGATATCGAGCTGGGCCAGCAGCGCGAGCCGGTCACCATAGATGTTGCGGCGACCGCCCCCGAAGCCAAGGCGGCCGCGATACCAGCCGTCACCCAGGATGGCGCCGAGGGCGTTGCGGCCCTCCCGCAGGAGGCTGGTCACGTCGAACGTCTGGTAGCGCAGGCGGTGGGCGTAGCTGGTCCAGCCGGGGTCCAGGACGTGGTCGCCGACGGCGACGCCGTTGAGCTGGGCCTCGAAGACGCCGAGCGCCGTGACGTAGAGACGGGCCTGGGACACACCCACGCCGGCGCGGATGTCGAACTCCCGGCGCAACAGCGGGCAGGGCTGATCGTGGGCGGTATCCTCGTCCCAATCGGGCGCCACGAAGCGGGCGGACCAATCGCCGGGCTGTAGCAAGCCCGCCTCGACCGGATACGGCGCGCTCCAGGCCGATACGCGCCCGTCGGCGCCCCAGACGCGGACGTTCACCTCGACACGCTCGCGGGATTGGAGCGGCGCGAACGGCCAGGGCACGAGCGTTGACTGGTCCGACGCAACGCGGCCCGTCCCACCGCGCGGCTGCCCGTCGGCCCCCCGGGCCTCGACCTCGTAGGCGCCCTGGCGCCACCCCTCGGCAGTGGTGTCCGCGATCCAAGATAAGCGCGGCGTCGGTGTGCCGACGCCCATTCCGTCGCGGCGATGCTCGGCGCGGACATCCGCGATTGCGACGCCGTCGACATCATCGCGCGCCATCGACTGTGGCCCTGGCAGCGTATCCGTCATCGTATCCTCTTTCCCAGCCGGCCCACGCGTGGCCGCCGTTCAACTCGCGTGCAATATACTCTGTCCCCGCTGATCCTGGCGCCTGTCCCCAGCCGTGTAGCCGCCGGTCCATTCGCGCCACTGTCCCCGCTGGAAACCTCGGCGCTCCCAGTAGGTCGGCCACCCGGCGCCGCGAACATGCGACGCCTACCTAACCGACAGCTCATGCCGTCCGGCCGTGAGCGTGCGCGGCGATTGGCCGGCCAAGTCCACCACGACCGGTATTGGGGACTCGATCGTCACCTTGTCGGCGGTAGCCTCGACCGTTATCAGACCGTGCGGCGTGGGGACCGTGCCGCGCGCCCACGCTAGGTGGCCGAGGCGCGGGGCGACGCGCGCCGTCGCGTAGCCCGGCTCGGCCGGTGTGACCCCGAGCGTGTAGAACATCAGATCGCGGGCGGGCGTGCAGCTCCAGCCGTGGACGTGCGTGCCCCAGCCCCAACACTCGCCGATGGTGTCGTACCCATCCACCAGGAACTCCGACCAACGGCGATATAGGTCGGGGAGCCGGTCCGCCCTCCCAGCTAGGGCCACGGCGTCATGCGCCACGTAGCTCATGAAGGGTTCGGCCCGCACGATCTCCCGTTCGGCGTCCCAGTCGATCTCATAGATGCCCTGGAACTGCCGCTGCATCTTCTCCATCGCGTACTCGCCCGACTCGCCCCCGGTCCAGGAGCGCGCCACCAGCCGCCCCTCGTCGGTGATGGTGTCCACGATGCGGCCCCAGCGCCCGTCGGGGGCCAGCCCGGCGCAGATGGCTAGCGTGCCGGCCAACTGGCTCATCTCCGGCCGCCGGGCGCCGTCGACGATGTGGTCAACGTACGAGCCGCGCGCCTCGTCCCAGAACGCCTCGAAGCCGGCCTTGGCCCGCTCGTACAACCCGTCGGCCCAGCGTTGGCTGCCCCGCTCGTCGAGCCAGGCGGCCATCTCGGCGAACTCGCGCAGGCCGCGCGCCCACAGCGCCGTCAAGATCGCGCTGGTGTCCTCGACCGACACACTCGACCAATCCACGAGGTCCCACTCGACCACGTCCTTGAGTAGACCATCCGGCGTCTGATAGGGAGCGTACCAGCGCAGCACCCGCTCGACGGTGGGCATCAACTCCTTGATGGCGTCGCGGTCGCCGTCGAAGCGGTAGCGGTTGTGGACGCCATGCACCCAATGCAGCGCCCAGTCCGGGATGGTAATACCGCCGCCCGCCTCGATATCGCCCACCACGCTCATGGGCAGGATACCGTCGGGGCGCGGCGAGTTGGCCAGCGTCAGATAGTGCCAGGCCAGCCGCCAATCCGTGTTGGTGGCCAGATGGACCATCTGGTGGACGACCGCGTCGCCCACCCAGGCGCGCTGCTCGCGGGTCGGGCAATCGATGAAAGCGTCGTGGGAGTTGAGCTGGACGGTGCGCACGCCAGCCGCGAAGACGCGGTTGATCTCGTCGTCGTCGCAGGCGAAGGTCGCGCCCTCCCGCCATGGATACAGGAGTTCCCGCACCGCGAACTCCCGCAGCGAGACGCGCCCCTTGGCTCCGTGCGCCAGCACATGGGCGTAGCGCAAGCCATTCGAGTCGAACACTTGAAAGCGATCGTCCAAGCCGCGCGCGATGTAGCGCGTCCCGGCGTGTTGGTCGATGGGGCCGGAGGGTCCGGTGACCGGCTGCTCCGTGTAGGAGAGGTCGAACTCCGTACCCGCCGGGGCCTCGATCGCGAATTCCACGAGACCGGACACGATGCGTCCCATGTCGAGGGTGATCCGCGCCGCGCCCCCCGCCGGGATGTCGAGGGTGATCGGGAGCGTCACGCCCCGCGTCGTCGTCGCCACGGGTAGGGTGACCGCCGCCTCGACGCGCGCGACCGGGCTGCCGAGGCCGGTATCCACGCGACCCTCCAAGGTTTCAACCGTAACGCGCGCCGGCGTCCGAGCCTCGCCGTCTAACGGCGCGATCGGGCGCGGATACAGCGGGCCGTAAGGGTCGGTAGGCGGCTGCGTGCGGGCGAAGCCGCCGATATGCACAGCGGGGACGACCTGGGCAGCGCCCCACGCTCCGTCGTCGAATGCGGCCTGCCGCCAATCGTAGGGGAAGCGGCGGGCGTCGAACACCTCAATGGGGATACCCCCCAGGGTCTCGCCGGGCGCCTCGCCCCGGATATCGGCTCCGGCCTGGGTCCAGGCATCCGCCTTGCGGGCCTTCCAGGTGGCGTCGCTGACCAGCCAGCCAGCCGCGCCTAGGTCGGCCTCGAAGGCTAGGATGCCGGTTTTGCCCAGCATCATGTTGGGCACGGCGGGCATCCAGTAGGACGTGGGCGCGCCGTAGTATTTGACGTAGGCCGCCACGATGTTCGTGTCCTGGCGAAGGTAGGGCGCCAGGTCGACCACGTCGTAATACAACCGGCGGGGCTGGCTGCGAATCGGGCCACGCGACACCTCCCGGCCATTGATGAAGAGGGCGTAGCGCGCGTCGGCGGTGACACGGGCGGGCGCCCGCCTCGGAACCTGATCGAGGTGGACCGTCGCGCGAAAAAGCCCGTGGGACTCCCGCGACGGCGGCGGCGCGCTGCCCGGGAAGGGACTGCCCGGCGCGATCGTGTCCTCGGGCGTCCAGATCCAGTGGCCGCGCCAGCGGATCGCGGGGAAGTCGTTGGCGGTGACCGATGCGGACGTCATACGCATCTCCTCCAGGGGACCTGTCGCGGCGCGATTACGTGTCGCGCGCTGACGGTGGCCTCATCGGCCCATCTTGAGTGAATTGGAGCATAGGCGCGCCGGGGACGCTAACGCCCTCGGCGCGCCCCATCCGCGCCGGTCGCATCAACCGTGGTATGCCCACGACCGCCACGGACATGCCGATCGAAGCGGCCGCGCTACCCTTTCTTCAGGATGCCGTTGAGGTAGCTCTGCACACTTTTCGTGACGTCGGTCAACGCCTGCTTGGGGGTCTTCTTCCCATACAGAGCGTTGCCGACTTCGTTGGTCAACTGGCCCATGTAGTAGTCTTCGGCCGGGGTCACGGGGCGCTGATGCTGGGTGCCCTTCAAGATAGGATAGAACTGCTCCAGGGCGCCGGGGAGCTTGCCCTTGAAGAACGACGACGACTTGTAGCCCGGGAAGTCGGCCACCGCGTTGCCAGCCTTGCTCGTCCCTTCGTTGGAGGCGCAAATCCACTTGATGAACTGCCAGGCCGCGTCCGGGTTCTTGGCGCCCTTGGGGATGCCGACGCACCAGCCGCCCACCCAGGACGACGACGGCAGGTTCTTGTAGGCGGGCATCTGGGTAATCCCGTACGGCAGGCTCGGGTTGAACTGCTTGATGTTTGGGATCTCCCAAGGGCCCAGCGGCTGCATCGCCAGTTTGCCCAGGGCGAACACCTGCCCAAGCTGCAAGTTGCTCTGCCCACCGTAGGGGGCGATAAACGAGGCGAACTTGGTGATGTCATACTTCTTGGCGAAGGAGACCATCCACTCGAGCGCGGCCACGATGCGGGGGTCGTTCGCCGTCACCTTGTTGGTGGCCTGGTCGAAGAAACTGCCTCCGAACACCCAGCCCCACGTAACCATGGAGTTGGCATAGCCGTAGACATTCCAGGGTAACAGTCCCACCTGCTGAATGTTTCCGTTCTTGACGACCGTCAACTCCTGCCCCAGGCGGTTCATCTCGTCGAAGGTCGTGGGCGCGTTCTTGATGCCCTTGGCGGCGAACAACTGCTTGTTCCAGTAGAATCCGAAATTGGGATCGGCCGTGTAGGGAAGGGCCCAGAAATGCCCGTTATACTGGATCTCCTTCCAGGTCGGGGGCCAAAAATCCGCCTGCTTCAGGCCGTCCTTTTGCATATACTTGTCGATCGGCTGGAGGATGCCGCGGAAGCCCCAGCCCGCGCACTCAGGCCCGTCCACCCAGGTCACGTCGGGCGGGAGGCCGGCGGACACGGCGGCGAAGAGCTTCTGATTGGACGAGAGGTCATTCGAGGCGAAGGTCCCCTTGATGGTGATGCCGGGGTGGCTCTTCTGGAAATCGGTGAAGAGTCCGAGGAAATTCTGGACGGTGGTCCCCGAGTAGGGATACCAGACCTCGATGGTGACGGGGTTGGCGTGCGATCCAGCGGCATGGGCCGTGCCGCCCCCTAGCGCGCCGGCCGGGAGGAGGCTCGCGCCCGCGAGCCCCGCGCCCACGGCCGCTGCTCCGCGCACCAGGGCGCCACGGCTGATCGGTGTTGGGGTCGCGGTAGCGTCGGCGTCATCCGACGCGGTGTTGTGACGTGTGTCGTCGGCCATGATAGTGGTCTCCTTCGCTGAAGAAAAGCTACAAAGTGGCGGGGAAAAGGCACTGCCGCGATCAAGTGGATAGGCGTCGTGCGCGGGTGTTGCCCTCCTTTCGCTACGTGTTGAGAGCGCCGCCGTCGGGGTGTGTTCTCGCTCGTGCAGCTATGGACCGCCGCGCCTCTACCTCACGACTTCGAGCCGGTGAAGGTGATGCCCTGGATGAAGAGGCGCTGCGTGAAGAAAAACAGGATGACGATGGGGATGAAGACGAGCGCGGACGCGGCCATCAGCCAGCTCCACTGCGAGCCGTACTCACCCAGGAACGTGCTGAGGCCGATGGCCAGCGTGTACTTGCTCTGGGTGCGCAGATAGACCAGGGGACCCAGGAAGTCGTTCCAGGCGTTGATAAACGCGAACAGGGCTACCACCGCGAGCGCGGACTTGGAGAGGGGGAGGACGATGCGCCAGAAGATCGTCAACTCCGAGCCTCCGTCGATACGCACGGCCTCACCCAACTCGCGGGGGATGCCGAGGAAGAATTGGCGCAGCAGGAACATGAAGAAAGCGTTGCCGAAGAAGGCGGGCACGACCAGGGGCAGGTAGGTGTCCACCCAACCGATGTGCGCGAACATGATGAAGAGTGGGATGAGCGTTACCTGGAAGGGCAGCAGCAGCGTGCCCAACAGCAGGATGAACACCAGGTTGCGCCCGGGCCACTCGATGCGCGAGAGGCCATAGGCGATGAGGCTATTGGAGAGCAACGTCCCGATAACCGTGGCGCCGCAGATGGTCAGTGTATTGAACAGGTATTGGCCGAACGGGAAGAAGCCCATGGCGTTGCCGAAGTTGGACCACTGGGGCTCCGTCGGGACCCAGATGGGTGGGAAGGTGAAGAGCTGGGCGGGCGTCTTGACGGCCGTCGAGAGCAGCCAGTAGAAGGGGAGGGCGAAGGTGAGCGTGAGCACGAGCAGCGCGACCACAAGCAGCGCGCGCGGGATAACCCGGCCCCAGACGATGTGCCGGCGGCGCGCGACGGTAGGCGCGTGCCGTTGGGTCTGCATGTCAACAAGCATCTATCACTAGCTCCCGTAGTAGACGCGGCGCGCCGAACTCTTGAAGAGAATATAGGTGAGGACGGCGATGATAACGAAGAGTATCCAGCCCATGGCCGACGCGTAGCCCATGCGGTAGTACTGAAACGCGTTCTGGTAGAGATAGACGGCATACATGGTCGTCGACTCGGCCGGTCCGCCCTGCGTCATCACATAGGGCTGGAGGAAATATTGGAAGCTCAGGATCAGGCCGTTGATGGCGTTGAACAGGAAGTACGGGCTCATGAAGGGGAGCGTGATATGCACGAGCCGCTGCCACGCCGAGGCCCCGTCGAGTTGGGCGGCCTCGTATTGCTCGACCGGCACGTTCTGCAGGCCGGCCAGGAAGATAACCATCCATCCGCCGACGCTCCAGAGGCCCATAATGATGAGGGCCGGCTTGGCCCAGGTCGGATCATTCAACCAGCCGGGACCGTTGATGCCGACGTAGCTCAACAGCGTGTTGATTAGTCCGTACTGTGGGTTGAAAATCCACAGGAACAGGACCGACGACGCGATGAGAGGCACGATCGAGGGGATGAAAAAGATGGTACGGAAGAATGCCAGTCCCCTAATCCAGTTTTGATTGAGCAGCAACGCCATCAGAAAGGCGGCCAAGAGATTGAGGGGGACGGAGAACAGAACGAAGTAGGCTGTGTTGTAGAGGCTTGTCCAGAACACGCCGTCTTTCAGCAGGTTGGTGTAGTTGCTCAAGCCGACCCACGAAAGGCTGTGCAACCCGTCGTAGCTCGTGAAGCTATAGAAAAACGAGGCCGCGATTGGATAGGCAAAAAACCAGAGCAGGCCGATGATGCCGGGGGCCGTGAAGAGCAAGCCGTCGCGCAGGTTGAGCCAGTTGCGCCGGCCGCGACCCCTCCGTAGGGGTAGATGCCCCGCGCGCGATTCAGCGATTGTCGTTACCATCAGACCGTGCCTCCTCCTTGAGACGAACGCTCGTCGCGCCTCGCTTCCTCCACCTCACCGTCAATTGGGGTCACAATAACATAAGGCGATCGTTATTGTCAATATCATGGCGAAAGATGGGCGCGGCGAGGTCATCCAAGATCGCTTTACCCGCGAAGGGTCCACATCCGTACGGTCGTGGTCACGAGCAGCGCCCCTTACGAGGGCGGCGTGTGGGCGACGTGGATCTCTAAGCCGGTGTCGCGCAGGCGGTCGAGGGTCGCGGGGTCGGCCCCGTCGTCGGTCACGAGCACGTCGATGCGCTCCAGCGGGGCGAACAGGCTCAGCGCGGTCCGGTCCAGCTTGCTGCTGTCGACGAGGGCCACCGCGCGCGTGGCGTTGACCAGCATGATCTCCTTGAGGGCCGACTCCGCCGGGTTGGCCTCGGTCAGGCCGCGCCGCAGCGAGAGGCCGCGCGCGGAAATAAAGGCTGTGTCGGCGAAGAGGCGGCGCATCGTCGCCTCGGCGATGGGTCCCCCGCTCGAGAGCGAGGTCGCGCGCATCGTCCCGCCGAGCGTGGTCGTGGCAACACCCGGCCGGTGGCCTAGTACATGTTGGCTCAAATAGGTCCGCGCTATAATGAAGGGAGGATAGGGGGCGGGGAGACGCCTGGGAGACAGGGCACGGGGGACAGAGATGCGAGCGAGGGCGATCATAGTGACAGCGGACG
>JAABUR0100006384.1_pt1 | contig 14458 bp, 8 predicted proteins | sample 5560091 | NCBI WGS metagenome assembly JAABUR01 (sample SAMN10711879, study PRJNA513375) | rock metagenome | isolation source: Antarctica rocks | place: Antarctica: Victoria Land, University Valley sud
CCCGCCCCTCTCGCACCTGCTCTCCCTGCGACAAGACCGCCCACACCTCCTATCTATCCATCACGATTTGTGCGGATCGGCGCAGGGTTTCCGGGATTTCTGAGACTGCGTACTTGACGTTGGTGGGTCGCATGAACAGGCGGTACTATGTGGCCGAGGGCGCTAGCTTTTGGCAGATACGGGCCCATCCGACCCTCTGAAACACATCCAGCGCCCCTGCGTGCACGGCCAGGCACATGTCGCTACATGGCTACCAACGTCAAGTACGCACTCTCGGATTTCTTGCAGGATCGGCGCAGGGTTTCGGGGACAATCCGCGCATCTCGCGTGGAACAGCACCCCTTTTCACACCTGGGGATGGCGCATTTCACCTGGAATCCTACAACGGGAACCAGGACACACTGACGAGATACCCTCTATTGGAGGTCGACGATCGTGTAAATCCCTATGTTTTCAACCAGCAGGACCTCCCCCTGCAACGTGGCCTCCACCTTCGACGCCGGGAAGGAATGGACCCGCACCTGTGCGGGTTTCCATGACAGCGTGAACGCCATCGTCGGGACCGTCTCGATCTCACGCGAGATCGTGTTCAGGTTGTAGTTCACCAGGTGCAACACATATCCCGCGCCCCTCCTATGGAGACCGACGCCGATCTCCTCGATATCCTCGGCGTCCACGATCTGGCCCCCCTCCTTGACCCAGTCGAGGAACGCCGAGGCGCGGTGATACACATGGCTGATGCCATACAACCGCCGATCCGCTTTGCCCACCGCCACGGCCTTGCCGCCGTGCGCGATCCACCCCTCGATCGCGCCCACCTCGCCGTCGGGGAGGCTCAACGCGTCGGGGATGATGAGCTTCTTGTAACCCGCCAATCTCTCCCCCGTCAGCGGTTCGTCGTCGCCGACATAGAGCACGTTGTAGAGCACGTGGTGATCGCACAGCAACTGGGCGAGGTCATGGAAGGTCCTGAAGCCGCCGTCCCGCTCCCGATCGCCATGTCCCCCGAGGAACAACTCCGTCTCCAGCGCGCTCCTGAGATCGTAGATCAGCGCCGTTTCCGCGACCGGCTGACGGGGGAACAAGTGCTCGTGCTCCGTGAGCCAGCGGCCCATCCTTCGTTCGAGGTCCAGGTCCGGATAGAAGGAATCTTTCGCCAGGTTCATCAGCCACGCGCCATACGGGACGGCCATGTTAAACCCCTGCGCGAGGGGCTCGAGCATGAGGAGGATATAGGTGTCGTTCTTGCCGTTCTTGATATCCTCGACCACACGGAGAATGTAGTCGTTCGGGTCTTCAATGAAGCACCCCTCCTTCCCGCCGAGGAAAGCGGCCCCGAAACGGTAGAAGCCATCCTGCCGGAGCTTGATGCCGCTCTTCTCCCCGACGATGATGTCGCAATACTTCCTGACGCTCCCGGCATGCGGCAGGCAGTTGAAGAGATTGGCCGTGACAGGTATCTCCTCTCCCCGCTTCTCTCTGGCATACCCCTTGGCGTGCGCCGCGATCTCGGCGACGTTGCCCTCCATCCCCGCCACGTTGTACGCGATGAACTGCCGGTAGAGCGGGATCAGCATCCTGCGCTCACGCTGCACGGCGAGGAGGTCCGTGTCCGTGTACCCTCCGTCTCTCAGGAATCTCCCGTAGTCGAAGGTCTCCAGGTCGATGCCCTGCGCCTCGTCGCAGGGATGCGCCCGCAGGTACTCCCGGAACCCTCTCATGCACTCCTTGCAGAAGCAGCCGGCGCTATAGAGCGCGTGGAGATGCGCGTCGAACTCGTCGATCAGGATGCCGCCCGCGCCCGCATCGACCATCATCTCGATCTCTTTCTTGAGGTACGTCAGGAAAGCGGGATTATTGCCGCACGGCGTGTAGCACCGGTGGTCGTGCCCGGGGACCAGGAGCCAGACGCTCTGGACATCGTGCCCGTCGAGGGTGACGACCTTGAACGCCGCGAGGTAATCCCCCACGATCGTGCCGTCGGAAGCGACGAGCCCGTCGGGGAAGTACGTCCCGATCGGATCGAAGAGCTGGGGGTAGCGGTCCGTCGAGAGTTCGCTCATGCCGAGCCACCCGCTGCGGCTCACCCCCCGCGGCTTATTGAGGGCCAGGAGTTCCGACTCATCCGGGTTGAACTCGGCGGGGAACTCCCAGAGCTGGGCCTTCCAGACGACGGCGTAGGCCGCGATGCCCCGTCGGGCGCATTCCGCGCAGAACTCGCGATCGTTTAGGTAGCCGTAGAAACGGAGCCGGGGCGGTATGTCCTCGTTGGCTTCCTTGTCCAGGTACTGGAGGCCGATCGCCGCGCTCCCCAGGCACGACCAGAGGAGCAGGTTCCCGCGCACATCGACGATGTCCTGGACCTGTTGCAGCCGTTTCATAGGCAGGCTGGGATGATAGTTCCAATCCTCCCCGAACCAGCACATGTAGTGCATCCCTCTCAGCATGAGACACGCCTCCTCGCATGATCGTTCCGATGGCTGTATCCTACCATCCCCTGGTGCGGATCGTTCCCCACGGACGGGGCGTCGAGGCAGCGACTTCCGTCGGCGCGGACGCGCACCCGTGGCACGCGCACCATATCCCCAGACGCGCCCAGACGGGTGTTGCTCCCGATCGCACGCGGCCGCCGGCCGGTGAAGCGCCCCCCTCGACAAGGACGATGCGCGGATGACCCACCCGTATTTCTCCTCCCTCCCGCGCCATGCTCCCTCTCCGACGGGCGCCGGCGACGGCCCGCGCCCACCCGTCGCACACGACGCCGCGGTCGCGTTCCTGCACCGCCGTTAGACGCAGCCCGGATGCGGCGCTCCTGCCATGCCCCCTACCGCGCCTCGCATTCCAGCAGCGACACACCCGGCAGGGGCAACTCGAACGATACCGTGAGGTCCTCCAGAGCGGGATCGACCACCCGCTCCGGCGCGCACATCTCCAGGCCCGCGCGCGCGCGGATGGCCGCCCGTTGTCCGAGCCCCGGGTCTTGCGGCCGGCCCGCCGCGACCCATGCGCTGTAGCTGTTGCTGCGCGTGTGGTCGATGCGGTAGTGGCGCAGCCGCAGCGGCCGGCTCGCCTGGGGCAAGTGGCGCAGCGCGACGGTGACCGAGGCCGTCCCCTGTCGATATTGATCGTCGCAGTGGTGCCAGACCAGGATCGCGACACGGCCCCGCCCGTCCGTTGCCGCCAGCGCGTCGATCTCGGGCCGCTCGTCGGCCCCGTCCGGCTCCGCGCGCGCGCCGCGGTCCGCCTCCACGTGCAGTCGTTGGTCGGGCAAACGCGCCAGCATGCGGTAGGCGTTGAGCAGCGGCGTGGCGATGTCGGCGGCGGTGAACAGGCTGCGTGTTCCCTCGAAGTAGCGGTCGCCCTCGAAGTACCAGGACCACGTCGTGGCCGCGTGGACACGGGCCACGCCTAGCCCGTCGAGGTCCAGCAGCTTCTTCATCAACTGGATCTGGAAGACGGGATAGTACGCCGTGTTGCGATAGCCGAAGTTGGCGTTGTCGTAGATGCCCCAGTGCGCCGGCACCGAGGCATCGCACTCGTCGATGAGCACCGGCAGGTCGCGGAATCGGGCATGGGCCGCTATGGCGGTCAGGTTGCCGCGGATCTCCGTGAGCATCTTGCGGGTGCTCGGCGATGCCCGTTCCGCTGTCGTGGCCCCCGCCGGCCCGAGCGGTCCGTACGTGCGCCAGGGATGGAACGCTGCTCCCTTCGTGTGGAAGGAGACAAAGTCGAGCCGCGTGCCCTGACCGCCCGTCGCTGCGTTGCGGCCGGTGGCACAGTGGTCGAGGAACCGCTCCAGGAAGGGGACACCCGGGCCGGTCGTGGCCGGCCCGCCCACCCGGGCCTCGGCTAGGACGCCCGTCACCGCGGCGACCGTGACGTCGTAGAGCCGGCAGTACTCCTCCACGGTGCCCTGCCAGTAGTCGATGTCGGGCTCGTTCCATACCTCCCAGTACCAGGACCGGACCACGTCGCGGCCATAGCGATCGCGGTAGCGGCGCACCGTGGCGGCGACCAGATCGTGCCAGCGCCGGAGGTCGCGGGGTGGCCACGCCCACAGCCCCGCTTCATACGCGCTGTACACCGACGGCATGGGCGTGAGCGCGAGCGCGGCCGACTCGGGGACCAGCGCCTTCGGGCAGAAGCCCAGTTCGACGATGGGCCGGCACCCGTGGTGGACCCAGGCGTCGAAGACGGGGTCGATCACCGACCAGTCGTAGACGGGGTGGCCCGTGGCATCTTCGTGATAGACGTTGCCGCTGCTCCAGTGAGGCAATCCCCGTCCTGTCCCACTCGTATACAGGTTATGGGCACGGACGGTGTACGGCGCCTCCATGACCGTGTGCATGGTGGCGAGATTCCGCCGGCCGCGCGGGGTGGCCGTCCAGTTCAGCTCGTCGTAGCCAAAGCTGGCCCAGATGCGGCGCAGAGGCCCGGCCCAGTGCCGGCAATCCACCACCACCTGTGCCGTGTCCGCAGTCGCTCCCATCGCTCTGTTTCTCCTTATCGTGGCGTCGCGCCAGCCCGCCGAGCGGCAGTGGCGTCGCTCTGGTTGCTGCACGCTCGACGCCGGCTCATGGGGGCTATGCTGGCTACTTGCCTCATCCGGGCAATGAAACAGCTCGGATGAGGCAAGTAGCCAGCACAGCCCATCTGGCCCCGTCATCCGAGGTATAGGTGGTGAAGATCGTGCCTGCGCGCCTCACGCCGAGGTAGACTGGCGCATGTCGGAATCGTAGATCCACCAGGCGCTGGACGGTGTGCCCCTGGCCGTTGCGGTAGTCGACGACCACGATGCTACCCTGGAAGGTGGGGACGAAATAGGCGAAGTAGTAGGGCGCGTCAGGATCGGACGAAGCGCGCAGCATTACACCCGCCTGCGCCGCCTCGTATTGACCGCTGGTAGTCGCGCCAGTCACGCGGGCGCGCGCGGTCCCGTCGCCCCGCAAAGACTGCCATACGTAGTGAAAGATGTCAGCAGTACTGCCGATGACGCCGGCACCCTGCACGGTCCAGGTTATGCCGTCCGCCGCCGTCGGCGGTGCCTGTGTCCCTGGCCAACCCGCGCCGACGTCTTGACACGTCCAGCGGGCAGGGCATGTGTCCGGCCTTGGCACGAAGCCGCCGTTGTTCACGGAAACGTGGTCGAAGGTGGCGGTGCTGAGGAAGCCTGTCGAGTTCGACGCGACGGCCAGGCCTGCCTCGACCGTCGAGCCCACGCCCATGGCCGCGAGGGTCTTGCGCGACCCGTTGAGCGGCGCCCACCTGGCCCCGTCGTCCGAGGTATAGGTGGTGAAGGTCGTGCCTACGCGCCTCACGCCGAAGTAGACCGGCCCGCGGTGGTACAGAAGCTCTCGGTGTTGGACGGCTTGCCCCTGGCCAGTGCGGTAGTCGACGGACACGATGTCGTAGCCGTTGGAAACTGCGGAGTAGTAGGGTGCATCAGGGTCGGACGACGCGCGCAGCATCACACTCTCCTGCGCCGACTCGTACTGGCCGCTTCTAGTCACGCCGATCAGACGGGCGCGCGCGGTCCCGTCGCCCCGCAAAGGCCGCCACACGTAGTGGAAGATGTCGGCACCGTTCCCGATGCCGCCCGCTCCCTGCACCGTCCACGTCACGCTCTTTGTCGCCGTTGTCAACACCTGCGTCCCAGTCATATGGGGGCTTCCGATATCCTGGCAAGTCCATGATCTGGGGCAACCCTTCGGCGTGTTGGTGGGCATACTTGTTGGCGTGCTGGGTCGAAGGTTGAATCGAGCATAAGCAGCCGTTTTCGCCTTTATCTCCGTCCCACCAGTTGCAAGGGCTTGAACACCCGAGACTTTGGCCTGGATGAAGAAATGCGCTCCAGTCAAAGTATTTGTCTGGGCAGGGATGACGGTTTTTGCCACGAACGATCCTTGATTGTCGCTCTGGACCGACCCCTTGGTATCTAACGATACGCTTGCCTCGCACGCTGGCTGGATGCCTGCACACAGCGATAATGATATTGCCTGCCTCGGATCGAATTCTTTGCCGATGATGGTGACAGCATCTCCGGGCACTCCTGTGTCCGGCACAGAGGACGCGGAGGCGGCATGGATCCTCAGACCGCCGTCGGTCGCGGCCCAGTCCTCCTCTAGATGCGCAAGGTCGGGTGACCCTAACCCTGTCGCCGCATCCCATCCCGGCCCTACACTGAGGCCCGCGGAATGTTCATTGCGGCCATACACTGTTATGTCATGGAAGTCTCTGCTGTAGAGACCAGGAATGCTCGCCAAACGGTAAAGGCCAGGAGCCATGAACCCCATCGGCAGCTTGTTATGGTTGGCGAGGTACTGTTCGAGGTCGGCCGCCATCCCGGCCCACAATGGTGCGGCGATGCTGGTGCCAGCCTGGCCGCGTCCTTGACCATCCACGACGACAAAAGCGTGGCGCGGGTTGATACCATCCCCGTAAGCGGCGATGTCGGGAACAAGGCGTGCGTTGCTAAATGGACAGTCGGGGACGTGCTCAGAGAGATTGTCTTGCCACCACGGTCGCTGGTAGTAGGAGTGATCTAAATTATCTACCAGGGGACGGGAATTAACTTGATCCCCATCTATTAAGCGATACTTCTTGTCCCGTTTTGCGTCGAGCACGCAACCCCCGCCCGAAGATTGCGGATGATCTTTTTTACTCACCTGATCATCGGTGCCCCAGGCTCGCTCGTAATAAGAGGGGCCGGACGAGGAGGACGTGCGTTCAAGCCTTGTCCCGCCGACGGCAACCACGTCAGCGCTCTCTACAGGGAACAGGGCAGCAGTCTGTTTATCCCCCTGCTTGGCAGCAGTCTGTTTATCCCCCCGTATGTAAGGGCATAGGAATGGAGCCTTAGGGTCGTCTGTACTCGGATGAATACAGCCGGAGTCCGGACCGTCGTCTCCGCTAGCAAAGAAGAATGTTTGCTGGTCTTTGGGTTTCTTTTGCTGGTCTTTGGGTTTCTTTTCATATATCGCACTGTGAAGCAGGCCCGCGATGGCATCATAAAACACCGAAAAATTCTTTTGGTTACGGTATATGTACTGGTATGTAAAATAACTTGGAAAGAACCAGCTATTGGTTACCACCTTGACATCGGATTGTACTGCCGCGCGGACGGCTGCTTCGTAGTAGAAAGCGTCTGGAGCTCCCAAGCACCCAGATCCCTGGCAGATGGGGATAAGCCACACAACAAGGTGACTGCCTGGCGCCATGGCGTGCGCGTACTCCACATCCATCGCGAGTTCGCGACGCGTCTCCCTCTCGGCCTTCACGGCCGCCTGCTCAGCATCGGCCTTCACGGCCCTATGCGCCCTGGCATGATCTTTCATGTCGCCGATGAACCGCCACTCCACGGTGTCCGGACCGCTCGTTCCTTCCCTCAACATTGGCGTGCCGGTGGCCTTCGCGAAGAGAGCGAGATCCTCGGGACTCACGGGCATCCCCGCCAGGATAACACCGATCTTCTGACCGGATCCATTGCCCGCAGTGCCGGTGGCATCGTAGGCTCTGCGGAAGTCGTTCGGGGTGTACAAATCACCTATCGTCAAAGTGGATGGCCGATTGAAGGGCGGGCGGACGATCCGCGCGGAACGATAGCCATCCGGATTGCGCTCGATCGCTCCGTTCTGGCCATACGTGTCAAAGCTGAACACGATGGAACTGGGGAATGAATGAAAGTCGCCGACCGTGCAGACGTACAACGCTCCCTGTCCTCCCTGCACTGGATCCACGACAGCATGGTACGCATCGCGCGTGGAAACTGTGCATAGCTTTTCCCAGTGACTTGGGTCCAGACGCGCATAGAACACAATAGCCCTTGGTCTCGACCGTTGATTATCTGTCGGATCCAGGACGCCCAATTGATAGGGTCGGCCGTACTCCAGGGAAGCCCCGTTGTCAATGGTGAGAGAACTGGCGAACCATCTCGGTGTCGCATATGTGCGCGGAGCATTGTCCGGCCGCGCGCGTAGAGCGTTAGGGATAGGCGATACTGCCATTGGCGCGAACATGGTCGCTGGGGCTATATGAGGTGGCAAGATGAGACCAATTGTTACAAGTAAGGCAACGGCGCATGCGTCCACACAATGTCGATGCCAAACATCTCTACCATTGGCGGCTATCGTTTTCCTCGCGTCGCCGCTTTCTGTCATGTTCCACCTCCACCTACTTGCTTGGTGACCACGACGACTGTCCCCTATCTTGGAGACACCGGTCGAGCGTGTCGAAAGCCGCCAGGTGTGGGCTGTGGGTCGTGATCCGCAGCCCGCATCTGATCATGAACAAAGCGTCGTCGGACGATCAAGGCGCCCGCACGACGTATACGGCCGGTACGTTCGCATCGCCGGTCAGCCCGCTATGTACGGTGGCATTGCCTGACCAGATAACCGTTGTGGGATGCCCCACATCAGCAGCGACAAGGGAAACGTTTTGTCCCCCATTTGGTTCGGCCGACGAGGCAAACACCTCACCTCCATCCTCCGGGTAGACAGCCGGACCTTTCCCACCCCGCGCTCTATTAGGCTCAATGTAGAAGACATTGACGAGGAGGAGGCCGTTGCTCGCTGCTATCGGGCTGCCCGAACTCGGATGGACTATAATGTAGGGGACTTCACGTTTCGATTCCCAGAGTGGTACAAGCACACTATGTCCCGGTTGCAGCTGTTCGATGCCACATCCATCTGGCGCGCATCCGATGAAGCCGATACCACGCTTTGTATCGAGCACCAAGGTCTGCTGTTCCTTAAATTCTTTGGCTATTTGTACGAGATAACTATTCCCCCGACCGATTTGCGCGCGCATCGCGCCCGTCGTCGTGTCGTATATCACAACGTCGTTCCCCGGCGCAAGCGCCCACAGTCTTCCATGCCGGGGGTCAACGGCCATCGTGACCGGCTTGTAGGGGATATCCCGTGTGAAGGACGGGTGGTGGGGACGGGTGTCGAAAAACTTTAGAATCGCCTTGTCACGGTAGTTGGACTCCAGCACGACAAAACGATGGTGCGGACCGTCCATCCAGAATTGGCGTGTGGTGTAGAAGCCGTCCTCGTATTCCAGCGCCTGCCATCCGAGATCGGCGCCCGATAGGCTTAATCTCAGAAATCCAGTAGAATAGCCACCACTTAGCACTTCGAAGAAGACATTGCCCGTTGTGGGATCGATAACCGCCGGAGCTTTGAAGTCTACCAACGTACCACTTAGATCATACGATTGGAAATAAATGTTCCAAAGGACGCGACCGTTCGAGAGATCAACGCTCAAGATCGTGAAGCCAGCAACACCCGCAGCACCCCGTAGCAGCAAGTACCCCCGCTCGCGGATGGAATCCACACCGAGGGAGATCACCGGTGTCTGGACAGTTCCTGTCCGCACCAGACGCCCACGTGCCGTGTCAACCACCGCATACTCGTACCCCGCATCAGTATTTGGCATCGAACCGGCGACGAGTAGACGGGAATGAGCAGCATCGAAAGCTACTCCTGCGTCTGGGAATAAGGAGTGGGAACCATCATTGTTGAGCTCGTCTCCCACGTTCGGCTGTATACCTGTCACAACGGTCTTGATGGCCGCTAAAGATACTCGTGCTCCCGTTTGAGGCCCACGCCCCGGGTTCGAGGGTGTAGGGTGCGTGATTGTCTGAAAGCTCGCCGCAGCGATTGGAGCCCTGTGTGCCGACGCTGCCAGGACTATTGGTTGCATAAGGACATGCGATACGGGCCGCTCACGTGCATGCAGGGGTGACGCATACCGCGCCAGAATCGAACCTGTTACCAGGAATAACGTAACAGCATAGAGGCCCAGTCGTCCCAAGCCATGCCTCCTCCTGTCGCCGTTGCCCGCAGTCCTTCGTACGCTTCGGTCCTTCGCCATGCCCCACCCCCAGCTATCCGTTTAGTTGCCGCGACGATCGCACTCTATCATCACGACTAATTCCTACTATAGGAAGGCCGGCCGCGCTTGTCAAAAGCCGCCGGATGTGGGCTGTGTGTAATGATCCTTAGCCCGCACTTGAATGATACGAGTAGAACGTTACACCGGCGTTACACGCTCACTCGCCGCATGATTGACAGCCAGGCCGTCAGTTGCTTACAGTGATGCCAACCAGTTGGAGATGGACGGGCCTGGAGGAGATCGGCATGACCGGCGAGGGGACACGGGGTGACCGGGGGCAATCTGACGAGGGACAGCTCCCTACCTTATGGGTTGCTGCGCTCGGCCGCTTCTCGGTGCGTATCGGCGGCGTGCAGGTTCCCGGCCGCAAATGGGAGCGGCGGCATAGCGGGGACATGTTCAAGGCCCTATTGGTCGCCCCGGGCATGCGTCTGGACCGCGACGAGCTCGTCGAGCGCTTCTGGCCAGCGGCCAAAGACGGCCGCGCGAGTCTACGCGGCAGCCTCAAGGAGTTGCGCGACATCCTGCGGCCTGGGGGGAGCACGGTCTCTCGGTCACCGACGCTATGGGTCGAGGACGCCGAGGATGGAGTGACCCTTGTCGCCCGCCTGGGGGACAGGCCCGACGCGCTCGTCGTTCCTCTCGAGGATTGGTATGACGTGGCCGCGTTCGAGCGGGCGGCGTGCCTGGGGGGAGGCGAGGAGGTCGTCCGCGCGGCGCTCGCGCTCTATGGTGGCCCTTTCCTGCCCCACGACCTCGCCATCGACGACCGGGGAGAGGGGCAGCCCGTGCAGGCGACGCGGGAGAAACTGCGACGGATGGTGGTCGACGTGCGGCTGCGCGCGGCCGACGCAGCCGCGGGGCGGGGCGACAGCGTGGGCCTGGTGACGGAGTTGCGTCTGGTGCTGGAGGAGAATCCGGCCCACGAGGCGACAGCCGCACGTCTACTGGGGGCGCTCGCCGGTCAGGGCGATGTTGCCGCAGCCATGCGCGTCTATGAGGTGACGGAACGAGCGCTCGGTGAACTCGGCCTGTCGCCATCCGGCGAACTAGCAGCCGTCCAGGCACGCCTGATCACGGAGAGAAGGCGGCCAACCGCGCTGTCCATGCACCCTGGCCGTAGCGCTCACGGCCCGACGAACCTGCCGCCCGCGCCGGGTCGCCTGGTGGGTCGTCAGCGGGAAATCAACGACGTGCTCGCCGGCCTCACCTCAGCACGGCTGCTCACGCTCACAGGGGTCGGCGGCTGCGGCAAGACGCGCCTGGCCCTGACTGTAGCCGCGGAGGCGCGGAGCCGGTTCCCTGGTGGGGTATGGCTGGTAGAGTTGGCCCCCATCGCCGACCCGGAGGTGATTGCCGGCGTGATCGCCTCGACAGTGGACGCGCGCACCACACGCGACGAGTCGCCGCGCGACGCGCTCGCCAAGGCCCTCCTGGGACGCCGCTCGCTCGTGGTCCTCGACAATTGTGAGCACCTCGTGGCCGCCTGCACGGCCCTGGTCGGCGACCTACTGCATGCGTGTCCGAGCCTCACCGTTCTGGCGACCAGCCGTGAGCGCCTGGGCGTGGCCGGGGAGGTGGTGTACCCCCTCGCGCCGCTGACCGTCCCGTCGGCGGACACGGTTGGGCCGGGTGAGCTCGAGCAGTATGAGGCGCCACGCCTGCTCGTGGACCGCGCGGCTGCCTTGGGAGTGCGGATCGACATCAATGAGCGGACGGCGTCGATCGTCGCGGCTATTGTCCGGCGCCTGGATGGCCTGCCGCTGGCCATTGAACTCGCCGCCGCAAGGTTCCCCGCGCTCTCCGCGCCCGAGGTGCTCTCCCGCCTCGACGACCGCTTCGGCCTGCTCACGTCGGGCTCCCGGTCGGCGTCCCACCACCAGCGGACGCTGTTCGAGACATTGACGTGGAGCTATGACCTGCTCGATAAGGACGAACAATGCTGGTTCCGCCGCCTCTCCGTCTTCGCGGGCGGGTGGACGCGCGAGGAGGCGGAGTGGGTCTGCGGCAAGGAGCGTGATGAGGAAGATACGAAGTCTATATCGGTCTCGGTTTCAGCGTCGGCGGCCATGGACCCGCTGACCGCGCTCGTGGAGAAGAGCTTCGTCCAGGCGTGGGACGTCATGGAGGAGCGGCGGCGCTTCGCGATGCTGGAAACGGTGCGGGCATATGCGTCGGACCGGTTGGTCGAGAGCGGCGAGGCCGAGGAAATACGGCGGCGACACGCGTCCTGCATGGTCGCGCTGGTCGGGCGCGAGGCGGCCGGGCTCACCGGCCCGCGGCAAGAGGACTGCCTGGAACGCATCGGGGGGATGCACGACAACGTGCGGGCCGCGCTCGCGTGGGCGCGTGAGCGCGGTCAACCCGAGACTGGCCTGCGCCTCGCCTCGGCCGTCTGGCGCTTCTGGCTCGTCCGCGGTCTCCTCAGCGAGGGACGGGCGTGGCTCGACGCTCTGCTCGCGCTCGACAGACCGGTCGATCTCATAGTGCGGGTCGGCGCGTACGAGGCCGCGGGCAAATTGGCGGGGGCACAGGGCGACCAAGCGTCGGCGGAGGCGCTGCTCACGCGTGCGCTCGCATTGTGGGGAGCGCTCGGCGACGAGGGTGGGATAGCCCGATCACGGGCGGGGCTTGCCGGCGTGGCGCTGGCTCGCGGCGACCTCGACGACGCGCGCGCTGGCTATGAGGCGGCCATCGCGCTCGCGACGGGGAATGCGCGCGACAGCGCGACCTGGCACAACAATCTCGGTGTGACGTACGTGCGGCGCGGCGACCTCGAGGGAGCCGAGCGCGCCTGGCGCGCCTGTCTGCCCTTATTCGAGGACCTCGACGACAGACGGTCGGTCGCCATCATCCTCGACAATTTGGGCGGTATCGCGACTGTGCGCGGCGATCTCGAGGCGGCCTTCACGTTGCACAGCCGCGCACTCGCGATCAAGCGTGGTCTCAAGGACACGAGAGGTATCGGCGCGACGCTGCATAACATGGGGTCCATCGCCTTCAAGGATGGCGACTACCGGCGGGCACGGGACCTGTTCGCCCAGAGCCACGCTGCCCTGGAGGAGGTGGGGGATAGGGGTATGGCGGCGATGGCGTCAGCGAGTCTAGCAGACGCGGCCCGTGCGATGGGCGACACGGTCGTAGCGCGCGAGGGGTACGTACGCGCCCTGACGCGGGCAGAGGAGAATGGCGACCGCGGGCTTGTCGCGCACTGCCTCGACGGCGTCGCCGCCCTGCTCGCGGTGCGTGGCTGGCAGGGCGATGTCGTGTCGGCGGCACGCCTGTTCGGCGTCGCCCATGAACTGCGCACGGCGAGTAGCATGGCGTCCGTGGCGCTGGACATGGAGGAAATGTATAGACATGATGTCGAAATGGTCAAAGAGGCACTTGGATCCGACCTATTCGCCACCGCGTGGGCGGACGGGCGCGCGGTAGGCATCACGGACGCCATCGCTGTCGCGATCGAGGGATGCACCGCCCCCTGACCTAAACGTAACCCGCCGCAAGCCATGGGGATTGACTGGCGAGCAGCAATGGACCGGTAAGCCGAAAACAATGAAGTAGCGCAACATACAGCAGGAGGTGCAGCGGTGAGTGACAGAGATGGGGATTATGCGTGGGAGATGCAAAACGCCAGGGGAAATTATGCGTCAGACATGCAGCAGTCGCGCTACAACGGCAGCATTGACCCGCTGGCTGACTACCAAAGCCACTCGGCCCGTGCTCTCGACGACTGGCACAACAACGAGGCCGCGCCCTCAAACGGAAAGACCAAAGCTGAGCCAAGCAGCCTCAGCACGTCTGAGGGGTGGCCATGGGAGAGAGGTGGCGCCTCAGACAACGGGTTGGGTTCTGCCAGGAATATTGCGGGAGACCAAAATTATTTCTTGAAGCGAGTCGCAAAATCCCCACGAGTCATGCTCGGCATTCCCTTTGGTCTGGCCACGTTTTTCCTGTTTCAAGCCCTTGTAGGAAACAGCAAAATGTGCCTATTTCTCGCAGCCACTTGTTTGATGATAACCGTCTCCAGGGCCAGGAATCTTTACCTCATATGGCGCGCTAGGACAGACTCAATGTATGGTTGCCCTGTTATTACTCCTGGGCAGGTTCTCCGCCCGCAGGGCGCCTCCGACCAGTTCGATCCCGCCTATGGCTGCCCTGTTATTACTCCTGGGCAAGTTATCCCTCCGCCAAGCACCTCGCACGTCCATCCCAACACTACGCCCATGCCTACGACCGGAGCCCCAGTCGTATCAATACCCCCATCGGCGCGGCCCAAGACAACGCAAGGCAATGTGCACATCTTGCCGCCTTCTAGTACAGCTTAGCCTAAATAACTTTGCGACATAGACTCTAGTGGATGGCCTGCACGGGTTAGATTGCCACACCGCCGAGTCCTAGACTCCTAATATAGGCAAACGTGGTGCGAATGAGTCGAGTTTACGCGACGAGTTTAGCCCGGTCAATCCAGCGGTCGATGGACTCCTCGACGTGATCGAAGGAGGGGCGTAGCTCCGGGTCGCCTGCGGCAGCGGCGGGGGTAATGCGCGCCATCCCTGGCCGC
>JAABUR0100006386.1_pt1 | contig 14457 bp, 16 predicted proteins | sample 5560091 | NCBI WGS metagenome assembly JAABUR01 (sample SAMN10711879, study PRJNA513375) | rock metagenome | isolation source: Antarctica rocks | place: Antarctica: Victoria Land, University Valley sud
GAGGGGATATGTAGAGGAAGGGGGTAAGAAAAAGAAAGAAAAAAAGGCAGGGGGGGGGCTTGAGGGATCAGTTGGTAGGTGTTGTTTACGCTGCTTAGAGAGTAGTTCTTCTTTCGCTGAATTCGTAAGAGCTCATAAGGATATAGTCCCTAGGGAGAAACCAACAGAAGGGGAATAAGTCGCTGGATCGTTTTCTTCTCCTGCTCAAAAAAACCCCTAGTGTTGGAGGATGGGAGATGGTTTCTGAGTACCGCCCCCCCTGTGCTGGTTGTATGAGAGAAAACGAATTCTTGAGAGGGAGGAGCGAGGAAAGGAAAAGGATCAGTGACCGTGTCGTTCGATAAGCAGGATCAAAATGGCTAGGCAGTGAAAAGGTGGTGGGTGTGTACCTGTAGTAGTTATGGAAGGGAGTTGTTTTTCACCACACAGGGACGGTACATACATGCAATGGGGTTCACTCGAAGGTATGTGTACTGCTGCAAGCACTGTCTTGGTACCCGGTTCAGATTCCATGGGGGAGTTATCTTAAGGGACTGTGTTTGATTCAACGATGTTGGGAATATGCCTGAATATGGTGTGTTTGTATTCTGGCGAAATCGGTAAACCGACACGTGACGGCCGTGGAGGATTCTGCACGTAGGGTATCTACAGTGATGAGGGATGGGAAGGGTAGGATCGCCAAGGGGGGAAAGATATGATAACCATGCTCCTTCCGATCTTAACGCCAAAGTACGTTGTTCGTCGTAAGGAAAGAGGGCTTGCTGTAGCCACGTCGCCTAGATTGGTAATTAATGATGCTGATATAAGAGCCCCTGAGACATTTTCTTGTATTCATGATCCATCAGACCAAAAGCACCACAGCAATAGCAACCAACGACTCCTACCCAAAGTCAGCGGCGCGAGTAAACTCAACAGCGGTGGTCAAAACTCACCATCCAAGAAACCTTCCAAGCAGGCGCAGCAGCAGCGGTCTGGGCGGAAGCCGTTGGCGAGGTAGAACTGGAAGCTGTGCCTGTATTCGGTGGGGACGTTGGAGATGGGGTGTTGCTCGAGCTGGCGGTGGGAGCTGAAGAAGAGGTACCCTTTGACCCTGGTGAGGCGGTGGAGCTGGTTTTGGCGCCGGGGCCTGCGGTTGCGGTGGTCTGAATGCTATCAATTAGCGTCTGTGTAGGATTTCTGTAATGAGCGTAGAGGATTACTTACGCCGGACGACGAAGTTGTGGGACCAGCATCCACATTCTTGGAGCAAAAATCAATATAGGTGTTCGAAAAATCCTTCCCGCTGTTGGCCTTTGCGGACGTCATCGAATTGTAGCAGGAGCTCGCGCTGTCATCGAACGGATTCGGGTTAAACTGTCCATTTTTATCGAAGCACAGGCATTTTGCCCAATCCGTCATGGATGCGTCGGTGAGAGAAGGGTATTTCCTAGAGCAGCTAATAGCCATAGTCTCGATACTACCACAGGCTCCAGGGAGGTCGCTGCCCCGGTCTTGCGTGGAGATGGCAGCCATGCTGGCAAGACTGCTGGGTAAGTCGCTGATTAGGGTGCTGGAGGGTGAAGTGCCGATAGCCTTGATGCAAGCCAGACGATTGGGTTGGGAGCAGCAGTTGAGATCGCATGGACCATTAGGTCCGCCTTTGCACCACTTGTCGATGCAGTCTGGACAAGTAGGATATTGGTTAGTGGCCTAGAGCAAGGTTTCCGAGACGCATGCTGTAAAAGATGACAAACCTGGAGATGCAGGAAATCCACCAGGGCAGAACTTGGCAATCGCGTTACAAACACTTTGCTGACCGTTGGTACCAATGGGAAGGGAGGTAGCTGCCTGTGCGTAGACGGGGAGGGTGAAGCTGAGGCTCAGTAGTAATGGAGCAATGAAATATGAGGGAGCCATGATTGCTGTTCTGGGTGTTTACAAGGAGGTTTTGCGGGGTAGGGAAGAGTAAAGTAGGTATGGTAGTGAGTATCTAACTGCTGAGCAGCTATATGAGCCGTTGATGAGACACTATTGTAATGCGCGCTCGATAGATGAACGGAGAAATGGAAGCGTTGGATAATTGGTAAACACAGTCATCAGAGAGGAAGGCTTGCTTGCTCCCGCATAACGATGCGAATCGAGTCATTCGTTCCTCATAGGGGAAGCATAGAAAAGAAGACTTTGAAGTAAGAAAGTTCCATTGTATGAAATCGTCAGGTCGGTCCTTTCGACCCCAATTGAGTCTTTGCCTCAGACCCCCCCCAGTCGCCTACGTCAGCGTCACACGAATTCATATATATGAGTGAAGGGCATAAGAATCTCCAAAAATGTCCGGAGGAGTGACAGAGACGGAAGTTCGTTAGCTACCTACCTTACCTACTGCTGGCAAAGGACAAGCGCGCCTCGGTTACAACCGGCCCCCTGCTTCGGTACCAGCTTGTTACGACTCCACCTCTTGATCTGATTTGCAGAACGATGGCGGCGATGGGCTTCGTGTCACGATTGAGTGCATGAAGAAGGTAGGGAATAACCCAATACCACATAAAGCAAGGGTCCTTCCTCTTAATATAAGCGTGCTGCAGGTTGATGAGTGGACAAGGGCCAGAGATAATTGGGGGCCGCCGCCTTTTCAGCCCTCCTCAATGCTTGCAGATCACTGTCGCAGAAAGCGACTCACATACTGAGGATGACACGGTGTTTGGGGACAGATCTTTGTCGCTGGTTCCAGTCATGATTGTTATCCATCGATTTTGCACAGGAGCCTATCGAACCACTTTCGCGAATGCACGCCGGTACTGCAACTAGAAGTATATCGACCTTAGCAACCTACAACAACAGTGCAGCAAAAAGCGCAACCAATCCTCCGACCCCACCAGCAGCAGTCGCACCCACCGCCCGCGCCCCACTGGTATTGGATGCCGTAGCAGCCGAACCCGTCGCAGTGCCGGTTCCGCTGCTGCTGGGCGACCCAGATGTGGTCGAAGAAGGACCGCCGGAAGAGGTCGCGTTCGAGGATGAGTTAGTCTCGGCTATGAAGACACCGCCCATGATGCCCGCTGGCTTCTCTACCTCGACGTCGGTTTTGGCATTGCTGATGAAGGCGTCGACGGTCTCGTTTTGGGGGCTGTGGGTGGGTTTGGTCAGTGTCTACAACCTATAACAATGCGAGGAATGGAAACAGAAAGGTGGCCGTACGGGTTGATGACGCCGACCATGGCAGCTCCAATACCGCAGTGGCCGAGTTGAGAACAGTAGTACCAGATGGGGTTGGTATCATTGATGGTGACAACAAAGGACATGTTCGCTGGGGCGGGCATGTAGCCGGAGTAGATGCCGTTCGGGGCAGGATGGCATGGCTTGCCGAAGCTGGACTGCGCGACAGAGTGGTTCTGTTTGACAATATCCTCATATTAGCTCTCCCTAGCCCATTGCGCGGGACAAGCAGTTTGCTCCATTCCCGGGAAACCGAAACATATCTGTTGCGAGTGACTTACACCATGCAAGTAGTTAAACTGGACCATATCTCCCTGGGCAGCCGTCACGCTGTCGGGCTTGAAAACAAGGCCGCCATCGCCGACATTGACGACGATGGTCTTGGCTTGTGTTTGGGACGCCAAGCACGTGAGGCCAAGCAGGACGGTGAGGGTTTGCATCATGATGGAAGACTTGTAGCAGTGGAAGATGTTGAGACGGAGACCGGCTTGGTGGGCTTCGACGGCGAGCTTGGTTCAAGAGCAGCAGTAGGTTTGTGAGCACGATGGGTTGTGGTGACTACAGAACTTGAAGGAAACGAGAAAGTGATGGGGAATGTATGCTTATTTACTGCGCTGTAATTCACAAGCAACAGTACGAGATAAAGTGACGGATACTTTGTTAACACGGTATTCACCGATCAACGAAGGAAACGGAGAGATTAAGCGCCTTAATATATGTATGTTGTGTTCTAAGATTCAATCCACGGGCTGGACATAAACCTCGTGATCTCGGGTTACGTTGCTCCCGTTGTGGCTGTCCGTAGTTCACTTAACAGTCCCTTGCTACCTTATGACTTTTTGGTGGAGGCTGAGCGCAGACGCGTGTATTTTGTCCTCCGGCCTTACCTAACAAAGTATTTTTCCAATGATTTGTAACCAAAAGGAAGGGAAAAATTGCCCTTTCCGCGTCTACTTGCCGTAGTCGACAACGAGATCCTGAGACAGCGTAGCGTTGACGCTGACTGTGAGTGCGGCATTCGTGGAGTTGAAAGTGTACTGAGAGCTTGCAAGGCGCTGGTGGTTCAGAGCGACAGAGCCTGGTGCGGCGTTCACGCCCAAAAAGACCACTTGAGCAATTTTGACGGAGCCAACATTGTATCCGTACCGGCCACTCATATGGAGAGCCGAGTTCGCGTAGGCAAATTGGATGTTGGATGTGCTAGCTTGTACGAGTGAATCTCCGTCGTCGAGGTATAGACTGCCGGTAGCTTTGCCGTCAAGACCAGGAGCGACAACAATATTAAAGTCTTCTTGTCGCAAAGCTGCGGTGGTGTTTGCGCTCTGAATGCGGAGAGGGAGAACCGAGCCACCCTTGATGTGTAAAGGTATCTGGGTCAAGCCGATATCCGTCAATGTGATGCTCTGGCCTTGACCACGGACAGCCTTGTATGTGAAGAAGTCGTAGAAGATATCGTTGGGAAGATAAATCTGTACGCTTGTTGCACCCTCCTGAGTCACGGGAGATACGAGTACGCTTGGTCCAAAGAACCATTGCTGATCAACTCCAAAGGTGTTCGAGTCCGACGGGTACAAGTACCACATGGGATTGACCAGCGGAGTACCATCCACGGTCTGCTGGTACATGGCAGTGTAGAAGTAGTCTAACATACGGTATCGAGCATCAATGGCGACCCGAGCGGCCTCTGCCACGGATGCCCATCGGTAAAACTCATGGTAGATCACATCGCTAGCGGCATGGTTGCGGTAGAATGGGTAAAAGGCGCCGAGCATAGCCCAACGAGCGCATAATTCCTCTGTAGTGTTTTGTGCGTAGCCACAAACATCACTGCCAACCATGGGGACTTGAAAGATGGAGGCAAACTCAAGCATTCCGGCAATGGAGATGAGGTAGTCATGCCATGTCGCCGAATTGTCTCCAAGCCAGTGACCGACTTTAGTACCAGCACCGGCAAAGGTGGAACGAGTGATAACCATTGGTCTCTTCGTAGGTTTCCGGCTGAGCAGAGCACCTCTGCTTGTAGTACTCATCATGGTCCCATAGAGATTGTGAACATCGTACTCAGCATATCCGCCATAGTGGATAAGATCGGTGTCAAGCGTGTTCATGCTCAGAACTCCATTGGCGTTATGGATCATGTATTCCGGGCTGAGCAGATCTCTACCTGATAAACCTATCATAGAGCCATTGGCCGCTCTCTTAACCATCTGGCTGTTTCCTGGTTGGAAGTCGGCCGGCCAGCCTGGAAGTGCCATTGGCGAGCCGCGCACAGGAGGAGGCGCCGGGGGGAAACCATTGGTCTGTGCATAGGCGGCTGCATCAGTGCATGGGAACTTACAGAAGTTGGACGCTTCATTCATGTCGATCCAGAGTGCGTCAATGTCGACACCGTCGGTTGGGCTGAAGAAGGTATCGAATTCATTGTTCCAGTAGCCTTGCGTGTTTGGGTTGAACCAGTCCGGGAATGCCGTTACACCAGGCCAGACGACACCTGAGACAGATAGGTTAGCATCTATAAAAGGAGTGTGTGTATGGCTTTGCCCGCATACCTTGATATATCGAACCATTGGCAAGCTTAAGAAAGACATCTTGGGAGACTCCGTTGTTGAAGGCAGGGTAATCTTGATAAGCTACCGCAGGGTCTACCATCACGACGTAGTGCTGATTGGCATCGTGTAGGTGTGTCACTAGCTCACGCACCTTCGGGAGTGGAAAGCGTTGCGGGTCTAACGTAAAGACCTTGCGTCCATCCATGTAATCAATGTCGGTCCACATGGTCTCAAGGGGGATACCAGCTTGACTGTAGTTGTATACGACGTCGGCAACTTCATAAACGTCTTGATATCCATATTTGCATTGGTGGAACCCAAGACCCCAGTATGGCATCATGGCAGGCTGACCGGCTACTTCACTATATTGACGTGCAACATCCAAGGGTCCAGGCCCCGCCAAGAAGTAAAAGTCGAACACACCTCCGATCGTGTTATACTCTAGGTATTGACCGTCAGCAGCGGTATTGTTGATCTTTATATCCATTCCATCAGAGTTCAACAAGAAGACGCCGTGCGTCTTGCTGTTGGCTCGATGTTCAAAGTAGATCGGGTGAGCTCCATAGAGGTTTGTCCCCACCGGAATCTCATAAGCATCTCGATTCCAGATAGTTCGAATGTAGTTTGTGGTGAAGAGGCGGAAGGGGTCGGTATGCTCTCCAAGCCCGTAAAGGTTGGGGTTCGCAGGCAGCTGGGTGCGAAGACGCAGATATTGAGACTCGAAGATCAAGTTGGAGCCACTTGTATTGAAAATGGTGTCTGAGTTGTCGCTCCGCTGGATTGCAAAGGAGAAAGGTTTGGCAGTGTACGAGAATTTGATCTGGGTGTCACTGATGCTACCCCGACCGTCTCCCATAGGTCGAGGGAAGACTGAGGTGGGAACTTGGTACACATCTTCCTCGGCATCGTAGATCTTGACATGGATCCTCGTGTCTAGGAAGAGGATGTCAGTCATACCACCCCGAAAGGAGCTGGACTGCTTCCATACCAGTCTGATATTCCACCAACAGCTTCAAGTCCGTCAGGTCGGTTCCGTAGGAGTTGCATGGAGAACCGGCCAGGGTCAAGTCGGCAGTGAGCGTGGCTCCCGATTGCTGGACACTGGAGGCCGCATAACCTGGGCAGGAACTAGAATCGTTGGCAGCAGCCGATGCAAGAAGGGCGAGGTTGGACAGGACAATGCCTGCCTTGAGTAACTGCATGGCCAACGTCAAAAGGGATATGCACTTGTCGCAGTCGACTGATGAAGATGTACGCACCCAATGAGTATCTCATGGCTCTTATATACGCCAGCACTCTCGCTCACTTGGACCCACAATAAAAACACTTTCGGACTTCACAGAGTAACATTGCCACTTGTGTTCACTCATCGCACAGTAACATCATACCCTCCAGAGTTGTGTTGGGTGAGATTCCCCTCACGACAGACGATGACGGAAACTGCTTTCGACTCATGTGACTCTTTTCGATGTAGGCCGGAAAGTCTACTAGAAGAACAAGCAGTGTCCTGCACCAAAACCCCGCGTTGTGCGTGCATTCTCGTTTGTTGACTGGGATGGAATAGCTCGTTCCGGGTTCCGGGTTGATGATTGGTCTGAACAGCTTGGAGAGGTCAAGAAGAGGGTGCCGGATCTATAATCTTACGATGCCTTATTCTATAGCTGTGGCTGCTGTTGTTGTTGCTGTTGTTGTTGTTACCTTTCCTGCGTAGCGTTGCCATTGTTGATGAGCTTTGAGCGTTGAACCCAACCTCCTCGGCTTACCGTTCCATAGCCGTAGAGAGAGACTGCAAAACTTGACTGCGACACTCCCCGGCGGTGGTGGCGTCTCCATGACCCCTCAACCCCACATTTATTGAATAAGGTTACCTACTTACCTTAAGCTTCCGTTTTCCGTTAGTGCAATGGACACTAAGCCCTAGTTTACCTCGGTCGTCTCGTGTGAAGCATCATCCTGGCAGACGTTGATGCTTGAAAGGCATTTAAATTCCATTGTTTTGACTGTTCTTCACCGAGTACGCACTTACTACTACAGAGTACGAGTAGGTACCTTACCTACCTGGAAGTCCCTTGGCCCAGTGATATGTTTGCCGATACCCCGTACCGGCAGTTCATCTCGCTAATCTAGGATCTCCTATCCTACCTTAGTTAGCTGAAGAAAGTTTCAACGATTCGCGGTGAAGCTTCATCCTCTTGAAATCTATCAATTACCTACAGGCGACCTAAAGAGTGGGCTTTGGCACGATGAGTACTGTGTTTGGAGCTCTCAACCGCTTCATCTCTCGGCTGGACTCGGATACTCCTACCTCAAAGTCTGGAGATGGACCTGGTGGCTTTGGCTTCCAGGTTCTGCGCAACAAGAATCCTGAGATAGCCGTTGAGCCGTGGTATGACTTTGTCATTGGCATCAACGGACGGCAAGTGGTAAGCCTTCCTCTCCCGACTGCTGCGGTATCTGCGGCTTACGGAACCAAGGACGATCCTGATCCAAATCTCTTTGCGACCGAGGTTCGCAACTGCGCTGGAGCAAATGTTGTGTTGACTTTGTGGAACGCCAAAGTAAGTCTGGCGCCAACGTCCAACAAGCCAGTCTTACGCTGACTTTTCCATCAGGGCCAACGCATCCGAACGCTCCACATCCCCGTTCCCACCCCCTCCCCCACCCTCGGCCTCACCCTCCAATGGACGCCGCTCTCCGCCGCCGAAGACGTTTGGCACATCCTCGACGTAATCCCCGACTCGCCCGCTGACCTAGCCGGCCTACTACCGTATGGCGACTATATTGTCGGAACCCCAGAAGGCAATGTCCACGGTGAAGCTGGCTTAGGCGAGCTCGTTGAAGACTATCTCTCTCGAGAACTACGGCTGTACGTCTACAACCACGAGTATTCAGTCACAAGACTCGTTACAATCACGCCGTCACGCAATTGGGGAGGGAATGGCGCGCTAGGATGTGTTCTCGGGTTCGGGGCACTGCACCGTCTGCCTCTTCCCCTAACAGAACCACCAGCAGCCCCAGGTGAAACCCTCTTCGAAACTGCCCGCTTCAGCAACGAAGAAGGCCGCCCCTCCTCAATAATGCGCCAATCTCCCTCCATGACCCACAATGCATACGCCGCACCACCACCTCAAGATGCTTCCGACTTCCTTGTCCCTGCTTCCATGACCTCCCCTCCGCCGCCGCCGCCTTTCTCAGCAACTTCGCCCACCGTTTCTCGTCCGGCACGGAAAGCACGTCACGCAATGACTTCGAATCAGGCTTTCGATGAATATTTCGAGGAGAGTGCGCAGAAGAGTAAGGAAGTGGATTATGCGCCGCCTGCAAAAGCTACGCCGCCGCCTCCACCACCAAGAAGCGGTGGTGCCCCTCCGAGGGCGCCAAGTCCCGCAATGGCTCATAGTCCTGCGCCGGCTGATGAGGAGGACAATAATCCTTGAAGTTCTAATTTACAAACAGCCATTAGTCGGGCCGATATTGCGTCTCTGAAGCGCCATGAAATAAATGGGTATCGAACGCCAGATCTATCCAGCGATCGTTTGACGGTAAGTCCAGCAAACGCCCATGAGTTGAACAGAAATCCTCACTACCTTCAATCCTCACTCGCTCTCCTCACTCGTCTCCTCGAAATTCTTCTTCCCTCCTACCTCCTCGTCCTCCTCACCAACCGCCTCCCCACCCTCCTTCTCTTCCACTTGCGCCTCCTCACCCTCAGCACCCTCTCCAAGACCCTCATACACCGGCCTTGGCACCTCGACCCCCTTCTCCTTGAGCGCAGTCTCAATCTCCGGAAGAACAGTGATCAACGACGAAAATTGCTCTACCGTTAGCGAGATACCCTATTGACCAGCAACGCAGAGTTAGTTGCAGCGCTATAGACTTTTACTCGCAAAAGTGTGTGTTTAATGCGATAGCATAGATAGAACAAATACGCCCAATCACTACGAAAAGGAGAGGGAAATACCTTCTTCCCCGGCAGCACTTTCCCATTTTGCTCGTAGAATTCCCGGATGCTGACCATAGTTTTTCCCTTGAAGGCGGATATCGTGACTCTTCTGCCTTTATCGGAGATCTATTCACAACCATCAGCCAGCTTGATCCATGTATTTACTCACACAAGCCCGCAATGCCATCCAAGAAAAACTCACACCCCAAAACTCCTCCCCGTCCACCTTGCCCTTTTTCGCATCCAACCCGGCTCCCCCACTATCCCCCACTCCTCCCATGCTATCCTTCTTCTCCCCGCCTTTACCGTCCTTCCCGTTCTCCGCCTTGGAACTGGTTTTCGATTTCTTGCTCCGTGGCGCATCAGCGACGAAGCCGGAGTCGGAGTCGTAATCAGATGCTGGGGCGCGTTTTCGGGGGGGCATTGTTAGGGCCGTGGGAGGGGGTGGAGGTGGCGGAGCTTGGTGAAGGGGGATTGCTAGAGTTGAGATCGAGGTTGAAGGTGAGGAGACGCGACGGGTAAGGTCGGGCGTGTCGATGAATCACGTGGGGGTGTGGATCGGTGGAGCTCTAAGCCTTACAAAATATATACATAAAATGTCACTGTACTTCCGTAACCTGGACAATAACTCGTACTGATGTACTGTGTTCATATATTTTACAAAGCTGAGAAACGAACGCTACTCATTCATACTTGGCCCCAGTATCTTCCGCTAGACCTTCCTCAATCACTCGGGAAGGCAACGAAATCCTGGAATTCAGCAACGCCGTGATATCCACAGGCTTCTCTGTTACATGTGCGGTCTTTGCATACCATCCAACTTGGCCCCCCTTAGTAGTCAACAGTTCGATCATTCGTCGGTCCCGTTGAGAATAGGCGATGTCGAGAGTCGATTGGTCATTGCCTTCGGCACCACTCACATCTGACCTACATTCTAAAGGCCGTCTCATGACAAGTTGAGCATGTGCTGGCATGCGGGCCATCCTCCCTCAAACCCTTACCGAAATGCTTATGTTGCTTGTCAAATGGGAAGAACCTTACAACGACCCTCTTGAAGCTCATCGTGCTCGGAAGGTACATATTGAACATGTTATCCAAGAATTTGAGCTCTGGTCATTGGTCAAAGCCGCCATCGCCACCGCTTAGATGCTTGTGATTATCGCCAAACGGTCGCAGGTCTGCGGTTTTCCGAAGGGCAGCCGTTGCAATGGTGGGCAGTAGATCCTATCTGCTCGCATGTTCTGCGCAATGCGCAGTCTACATCATCCGCGGAGCAGAACTTTGATAACAGTAACAACATCACAATCAAGGAGCGTCTCAAGCAAACAGCATCGCGAGACGAAATCTGCGCCATTATCTGCGATGCAGCTATCGGCAAGATCGCCAGTGTGCCTTTGGCGCCTGTCGAAGACGTTGAGCCTCAGAAGCTTTTGGTAGCGTATGGACTCGACATCCTGGTATCCATTGAGCGGCGCAACTGGATGGCCAACGAGCTGGATGCTCTGATGACGCTGTTGGAGCTAACGAGTAGCTCGTCTCTGGTGGCGCTGACGAGGGCGATTGCAAAATATACAAAGCTGGTGGATCGCGTAGTCCTTGATGAAGAGGATTAACGAGTGACGGTGCACTGGAAATTGGGGATGAAATTCGCCCGACAATACCGCCTAGCAAAGAGTGAAATGACGGTTCCATGATTTTAGCGTATGCAGAAAGGTATCGAATCCTTGGCATCGCAATTGTCGCGCCCCCCCCCCAAATTTACTATTGAATTCAGACATTCTTGACATTCTCGCTACCACCAAGCCTTTGTTAAAGAAATCAATCAAATAGGTAAATATGAAGCTGATCAAACGTTTCACAGTGCTGACATCCTTGTAGCCCCCCTTCGACCCCCGAAGCCAGCCCCCTTCGGTTTAGATAGAATCGAACTCTATGTTACCCGTTTCCAATTCCCTTTCCAACGCTTTGATATCCGCCTCAAAGATATAACCACCGGCGCTATGCTTGAAATGCTGCCTTGGAAACCGGTCACAGCGACTTCTAGCTACTGCATAGTGCAGGAACTCATCGAAGGAGCCCTCGAAGCTGAGCCATATTTCATGAAAGTGCCTTCTGATTCAGGCCTTCAAAACACTAAAACTGAGCTCGATGAGATTGAAATCCGGCGAATATGGAGGCAGATATCGTATCTCACACCCGTGTGAGATAATGAGTTTCTCGATACGAGCATTACAGTGTATGCTGACGTTATTCATGATGATCACACTCCTCGAAGCCGAAAAGAAACTGCATAGAGATAGCAGTTCATCTGCTAGTCATCGAAAGAAAGTCTCGTCGTTGAATCAGTCTTCACGAATATCGATACAGAATAGATAGTCATCGATTGTATACGTCGAAAGAACGCTTCAGAAATGTTCTCTCTTTCTAGAGACTTGATAGCGAGCTGACTCACCAACTGATGCATAGGCTTGATGACGTCACTTCGTAGTCTCGTTGAACAGAGTCTCATCGACGAAGACAAGCTGTTCAGTCGTCAGCTGCAACAGATCGACAATTCAGTTTAATCGCAGCTCATCGTTTTGTCTGATGTTCACACGCTGTCTCTTTTTATTGCTTCAGTGTCTCTTCTTCAGAATTCTCGATATCGTGAACTGATGAACATGTATATCTCACTCTTTTCATAGAAATCACATCATCTCTTTCTGCATGGTTCATGACTGTTGCTCTAGATATGTAATAAGAGAGTCTTCAGCGGCTGAAAAGATCTTACGAAGAGTTTCCTTGAATCGAAACTGAGGCCTGCACGACGAATGATATATAAACAGATTCTCTTGTATATTATAAACGGTATCAAAATGACAGTGAACCTCTTCGACGATAGCTAGGAGACGTCAGTGTAGTAGTAGAAGGCGTACTATTTTGGAGCGAATGGATGGATTCAGTGAGCGAGGCATAGCTATTTGACAGGTCAGTAAGTGCTTTTGAAAACAGCTTCAAATTTACCTGTTTGATTGATTTTTCTATTCATTTTTCCAATAGAGCGGAAGGTTTGAGAATGTCAAGAATATCTGAATTCAATAGTAAATTTGGGGAGGGGCGCGACAATTGCGATGCCAAGAATTCGATACCTTTCTGCATACGCTAATTTGACTATGGCATGAGACTACGATACGTCCGGAATCGTCATGTCATCAATTTTTGTTAAGGATCTTTGAGAGAAACTGAGTTCCAGTCTGGTCAGTGCATAAGGTTACTGTCATTCCTGGTCCTTAATTATGAATCAGATGACTCGTACCGTTTTCCAAGAGCCTCGATTAATAGACATCTTATACAAGTGCTTTAGGATCCTTCCCCTAAAAAAAGCTTTGAATACAAGATGGTGAAGCCATCGAACCTTGACTTGGTCCTGTAGTAAGAACAATCGTACGCTTCAAAGCATGTTGAAAGGCGAACACTTAATGCCCTGGTCCTCATTGGTCCATGTCACGGCATATCTCCTCGAGGCTTCGAAGCTTTTCAGTAGATGCTCTATCTATGCTGAACTCACGCTCATTTCACCTACAATGCTCCATTGACGAGGCGAAGTCAAAGTTTTGATTGATTTACTCATGTATTGAAGTTGAAACCTCTCATAATTTGTCCCTCCCACGCTACTCGTGAGGACAAGTTGACACAGCTCAGTAGTCAATGCGCTATTATACATACATCATGCAAGACGTGGATATGACCACTCCATGTTGCAATACGAATGGCCCTCGTGTGAGGTTGTGCAACGCCGAATGTCCTGTCTGAGAAATTGAAAGTTTGTCCCTCTTTTGTTAGCATACAAACCCCAGTCGTCTTAGAAAATTCTTGAGGCCTATGCAAGACACCGCAGGACCAGCTCGCCCGCAAACGTGTAATAAAATACGGCCCAGCTAACTCTCCGATATTTCATTCAAGAACGTCGTCATGTTCAACCTGGACTTATCCTCCACCCCAAATCCACCAGGCACCCAGCCCATAGGCGTAGGAAGAACGGACAGTTTCAACACCTGCCTGGGTCCCACAGGCACAAATCCTCCTGTTGATCCCTGCGAACCAGGCCTAACACATTTCCTAAATAGAGCTCTGAACTGCTCGCTGATTTGCACAAGAGCGAACTGGTCCTCGGCGTCAGGGTCGGACAGCACGTCCAGCCGGATCATGCACGATCTCGGCGCCATGGATAATGGTAGAAAGTTATAGCCTGGCGGAGGCAGAGCTCCCGGCCCGTGCCGTTTCCAATGCCATGCTATGCGGGAGATCAATGGCAGGTTGAAAAACTCATTGGCGGCGGCTATGCAGTCGCCGGAGAAAGTTCCGAGGGCACCATGGGTTGTTAAGAGGGTGCCGGGCGGGGTGCACGTAGGTTCGGGAGTGTCGCCCACTGAGGCGGGTGCGATTCGTGGTATAGCTGCGCCAACGGAGAGAGGATTTGCGATGCAGAAATTGCTGTAAGAGACTAGGATAGGGGCGGCAAGAAGAGTGAAGTGGTTGATACGCATCTTTATAAATATCGAAAAGGAGAAGAAAAGCTAAAATCTTTGGCTGTTTGTAAGGACGAAAACCGATTTACGACGCTGGTGGCCAAGATCGAATTCATCTCGAAAGGTATTTCACTTCCTAGAAGTACTCGCATTGCGGGTTGCAGCGCATACCGCTTAGAGGGTTTCACGTACTGTATATCCACCCGACATTGTTGGCGCATTGCCCTCACCCGAGCGTTTTGATTCTCTTCCTGATTCGACATTT
>JAABUR0100006387.1_pt1 | contig 14456 bp, 14 predicted proteins | sample 5560091 | NCBI WGS metagenome assembly JAABUR01 (sample SAMN10711879, study PRJNA513375) | rock metagenome | isolation source: Antarctica rocks | place: Antarctica: Victoria Land, University Valley sud
ACCCCCTCCCCACGCCCCTCTTCCTAGCCCACACAACCGACGACGAAATCATAGATATAAATTTAGGACGGCAGACACGAAGTATACTAGAGGGATTGGGGATGAAGCTGAGATGGGTGGAGAGGGAGGAGGGGGGCCATTTGGGGTTCTTGGGCGGGGAAGGGGGGGGGGATGTTGTGGGGTTTTTAAAGGAGAGCGGCTTTCATACCTTATGCGATGAGGAGGAGGGTGATGGAGTGATGAAGAGGGAATCGAGGAGTATAGTATATAATATCGAGAAGGGATCATCGTTACTAATGAAATCGATATGATATGCAGTCGTCTCTATGTATGTGCTCGCTCGCTCGCTTCAATTCAGCCAATGTGTGGAGAGGGGAGTGGGGGATGTGGTGGGGTTCTTGGGGGGGGGTGTTGTAGAGGGAGGGGGTGATTGATATGATATGTGAGATGGATGGATCGTGCAATTTCCATGATGAAGTTGTAATATCGACCTCCTCCTCCTCCGACGACCTTTGAACTTGCAAAAAAGGTCCACTTTAAGCCAGATTCGAACTAGAATAGCTTTTCTGGGCCATCTGAATTTTCGCTCCGCTCTCCTGCTCGAACAGCAGGATCGGTGCTGAAATACGAGAAGTGGTCGAAGACTATGCTGCGGTCATCGAATGGAGACGTGGGGACATGAATGTGACATGACCAGGTGTATCTGCTACACAGTCACAGCTACCGCACTAGTTCTATGTACAATTCAGCCGTATCCTTCGCATCAGATCCCGCACGCATTCCTCCCCTCAATCAATCAGGATATCATATTCAAACCTCGGACTTCCCCACCGCTTCCAGGTGCCGAGGGATATCCTCCGGAGGCACGGAGATGGACATGCCCTTCTCTGTCAGGCCCATCTGATGCGCAAAGGTGGAGTGCGGCACCCACGACGCCGACTTGCGGGGCGTGACCTCCTCAAGCATCTTGTCGACCTGTTCGAGCGAGAGGCCTTTGGTCTCGGGCACGAGGAAGTAGGCGAAGGCGAGGGAGAGGCAGCAGAGGGAGCCCCAGAGGAAGAAGACTTTGGCACCGAGGTTGGCGTCGCCCTTTTTGGTGCCGACGAGGTAGGGGGTGATGACTGCGATGATCTTTGGTCGTGAGGTTAGTGAGGGGTTTGCGTATGTGGATGTGCAAGACTTACGCAGTTCCAGAACCAATTGGAAGCGGTGGACAAGGCTACACCACGAGAGCGGATGGGGAGAGGGAAAATCTCGCCAATCACAACCCAGGCGCAAGGTCCCCATGTGTTAGCGAAGAAGCAGATGTTGAAGCAGATGAATGCGATCATGGCCGAGACTGCCGCGGTGTTGTGCTTGGATTCCTTGCCCGCGGTGACACCGACGATGCCCACGATGAACTGCATGACGACCATACCGGTGGCACCAATGATGAGGAGCTTGCGACGACCGAATCGCTCAACGGTGTAGAAGGAGATGGGTGTAGAGCAGACATTGACGAGGGTGGTGACGAGGGAGATCAAGAAGGGATTCTTGATCGTGCCGAGGGAGGTGAAGAAGACGGTACCGAAATAGAAGATGAAGTTGATACCGGTCAATTGCTGCATCATCTGCATCAGGATGCCTGTACCATTGATGTCAGCTACGACCCGAGAAAAAAGATGTGACAGATTGCTCACCAACAAGGGTACGACGGCTATTGCTGCTGCCGCGCAGGATCGACCCCGTGAAGCAATTGGCCCAGCTCCCAATCCAACTGGTTTGTGGCACGATTTGAAGCTCATACTCGTGATTGGCAATGATCTCAGCCAGCTCGTCCTGGATGTAAGCTGAATCAACTGGTTGTCCACGGACAGATGCGAGTGCCTTCGCAGCTTTCTCGAGCTTTCCTTTCTTGACAAAGTAACGCGGTGATTCTGGGAGGACCGCAAGACCGGCTGCCAAGATTATAGCCCATAAGAATTGCACAGCGACTGGGATACGGTAGGATCCGGTGTCGAGACGGTTTTGGGTCGCGTATACGACGCAATTGGCCAGGAGGATTCCGATCGTGATACAGAATTGGTACCCTGACACAACGGCTCCTCGGACTTTCTTTGGTGCGATTTCCTGCGCACGGTCAGAACACTCATTTGGTTGACCATTCTGGAATGTTTTCCTTACCGACATGTACAGGATGACAATGGCGGAGATGAAGCCAACACCCAGACCGCAAATGACGCGACCAGCGACCATAACACCTAGACCAGTCGAGGCAGTCTCCAGAATGCATCCCACGGTGAAGATACCACATCCAATAATGATGGTCGTTCGACGACCCGTGAAGTCTGCAAAGTCACCTGCGATCAAAGCACCCAAGAAGGTACCCAGAGACAGAATCGAGGTAAGTAGGGACTGATTGCTGGCGGGTAGTGCAAACGCTGCCTTGTCGTCCTTGTAGGTGGACTTGGTTGGATCGGGGTATGGGAGACCGGTGTACTGGTTGATGAAGTATGGCATGGCCAAAACTCCACCCATCCAGCCGGTGTCATATCCGAAGAAAATACCGCCAAAGGCAGCGAAGGCACAGATGAGGTAGGCTTTGAGGGTGATGGGGGCTTCGAGGCGGGAGGTATCGGTGGTGCCAGTGATGACGACGGGGGCAACTCCTCCTCCAGGCATGATGGCGGTTGTCGACTGCGAAGATGAGAAGTGGGTTGTTGTTGTTGTGGATGAAAAAGATGATTGAGGTGGAGAATTAAAAAGAGTGGAAAGTGAGTTGGGTGCAGGGGATCACGAGGTTTTTGTGCAACACCCCCTCCTCCTCCAACACCGCCGAAAACGAAGTGAATAAAGTATGCAAGTGCCGGGACCCCGCAAAACGATTGGACGGCGCCCGCCGCGCAGGGATACGGCGCCGGAGATCAACCCATGATCAGGTGTCGCACCCATGGCCACCCAATCACACCTGTATTGCAAGACGGCTGAAGTCCGATGTACCAGTGATACCGTACAGCACATCTACCACGTTGTACTGGTACTCAGTACGGAGATCTGCTTGAACAGTGACTTTTATCTTATCATAGCGCCCGAAAGGCGTTACAGGTAAGTTGCTAGTACCGTAATTTATCGAAACAAGTGCTGAGTGGGAAATTGGCAGGAACACGAGACCAGCGACGAACCAGACTTCCCCGCTCCTGGGTCATTAGTGTCGTTAGTGTGATTAGTGGAAGGGACAATGCTCTTCTAGCTCGCCACTAGCGTACCCGCCATCGGAATGCGAGTCGGAGCGTGAGTGGTGGGAAATCAGCCGACCCGCCTTCTTTGAGCGTCAATTCCAACACTTTCAACACAAGGTTTGCACGACTCGTGATTTACTGACACATCTCGATGTCCAAGCTTTGTTCCTCTACCAAAGCTTGTCAGTTGTCAGCAAGAAGTATTAAGAAGTCGAAACTCTTCGACGCACGGAAAGCCTGCAACGGATGGATGTGCTCGAGTCTACGACAAGAGTCGAGCGCTGCATTGCGGCACCCTACCGCATTCATCCCCAAATCGAGATGCAGGACGCATTGAATCTCGGCTAGCTTAGCGGCCGCTTCGGCCATCTCCGCAGTCTGGGGAGGACTAGCCGATCTTGGCGACAATTTCCGGCTAATATCGGTCCACAAAATTACCAGCTCTAGGGCCTCGACCACAGACCCGGTAAATGTTTGGTTTCAATCCCATCATGTGCCGTTCAAGGTACCGAGGTACAATACATCAATCTAGAGAAGATGCACCAGTAAAAGAAGAAAAGCTAGGGTCTCTCGCCATGCATGCCTTATTTGAGAAGCAGTCCACTGCTATTCCAATGCTGTCAGCTCTGCATGGAATTAAATACCATGCATGGCCATGTTACTCTACGATGATCATGTAAAGCCACGCGATGTCACCTCATGCTTTATCCACATCTGAATGCCCATTGGCTGTCTGGACCAAGGACGCATTGACCAATGGCAGCTCCTAGCTGGGGTTTTATTGTTGGTCAGCATTGAATACGATGTGGCGATGATCCAATCAACACTAACCATGACCTCGGCTACGATTATCTCCTTGACCTTGCGGTCTCGCCTCCTCTACTGATGAAAATCAATAATGAAAATGCCACCTCGTGGTCAGCGCCACTGCTGACATGGTGTATCTAGTATTAAGATGACGGTGATGTCTTGAGGCGAACACGGTGAGATCCTTCGTCTTGATACGAGCACTGTCAGCAGAGCTGACTGACACCGTTCTCGGGCTGTAGCTCGACACTTCCGTTCAGACATGGTCCCGACTAAGTACAACACTCATCAGGTTGATGGGATTACTGAACAGGACTGCTTGTAGAAATACCACGCTTCAATTACTGGAACCACGTCAGTTGCAACATGCGCACCACAACGATCTGAATTGGTATTTCACGCAAGAGATTAGAGAGTGAGAGTATCGTGCCAAGCCCCTCTCGCCGGCGTACTAGCCAGCGGTGCGCTATGAACTCCAATCCTCTTTCCCAAAGACCATCGATCACGATTCCTACTGCAAACCAGTCGAACCATCAATGCAAGTATGAATGGTTCATCCTCGTGACTGTCTTGGGGCATTGCTACCATCCTGAGTCCGCGTTTTACTGTTCACGGTTCGTCCTATTCGATGCTCTCCTGAGTGGTTCAGACATTCGCATCCAAGTTACCACTCATTGATGATGTCAAACCCGCGGCGACACCAAGCCAACAATCTCACTTCTTAACCCTACCAATACTCACACGCCGCGTATGCTTCCACCCACTTTTCATGTACATCTTCAACAATATGTTGGATTGTGCTGTGCGTTCGGTCTTGAAGACGCGACCTCATGATGGCCCTGATACAGCCTCAGGAATCCCACTTCAAACATCCGAAGTAATCACCCAAGCGAGTAATTCTCGGACATTCAAACAAAAGTGACGAACGAACCCATGTTACTATGCTAAAAAAGCGCTTCCTGTCATTGAAGCTGCAGTATCGCACGACCACAAACCATCTCCAAAGAACAAATAATGATATTCGTTCATACTCGCCAGCCTCTTGCGAATCAGGTATGCGGTGAAAGAATTTGCGGGTCGGAAAATGAGTGAGCGGATATCTCAAATGTCGTTTCATGGCAATCTGAATTGCGCTATTTCGCGAGCAATGAGGACTATCATCCGTGCCAAGTCAGCACCTGCTCCAACAACCATACATTCCAATACCACTCAACCCCGACAATCCCCTCCAGTGCCCCTATCGCTCCATCCCACGACCATTCTCCCAAACCACAAATGCGCCTCCACTCTACGACCCCTCCAAGGAACTGAATCCCCAAGCCGTAGAAGGCACTACCGCATTCAAGGATCTCATCTTTTAATTATGTTTGAACATTGAGAATACCGGACCGCACGGCTGTATAAGGTAATGGAAGCGACACTGACATGGTTTGGTTTTGAGACGTGCCATCGCTGTAGTAGTTTAGGGCCATTCCTAGAATAACCCCGATTGATACCCCAAACCCATCACCATCACCATCCAGCTCATCACCATCTACCACTCCTCAAGAACTCACCACTCACTCACCCACCTATCAGCACTCACCCCCCGCGCTCCAAACCCTCACCATCTCAACCCTCTAAACCCCATCCTATCCCCACATTCCACCTCCACAAACCCCTACCACCCCAACCCCCCATCCTGCCACCTTCCTTACTTCCTTCCCCTATCCATCGTATAAAATAAGTGCCTTGTCGGACACGTAACGCTAATAATCAATAGGGGGTTTTTTTATGGTTGGGTGGTGGTCCTTCGTGTTTTACCTATAGAGGCGAGGGAGGTGGGATGCCACGCTGCGGATGTCGTGGTTGGGGTTTTGAAGGACTGGTGGGTGGGGATGGGGGATGGATGTGTGGGCCATGCGTTCCTGGTATGAAAATGGAAAGGGGCTGTTGGATAGGGGATTAGGGGTTGGGGGGTGGGAAGGGGGGAAAGATGGAGGTGGAAAGGCGGGTATGGGTATGGTTTAACTTGAGGATGATGAGGATGATGGGAATGTAGATGGGATGTAGATGAAATATTCTACAATGAATGGGTTGATTGAATGGGTTGACTGGTCAGGTGAGGTGTAGATCTGACCTATCTATTTACATGACGATTATGCGTAAGTTATGCTGGTAAGGTATGAACTTGCACCCACCCATTATATGGTATGGTAGAGAAGCTGAAGATCGAGCTTAAGCTGGAGATGGGGATGCGGTGATGGTTATGGTGGTGGTGGGGGGATGGTGTTCAATAGTGGGTGATGGGTGGATGGGTAAGAGGGCGGGGTGTATACTGAGGAAGATGGATGGGTGGGTGGTAGGTGGATGGGTAAGAGGGCGGGGTGTCTACGCGAGGAGGAAGATGGATAGGTAGGTGTGGGTTTCGATGAGGTCTCTGACGAATGGATGGATGAATGGATGGATGGATGGATGGATGGCTGGGTGGTTGGCTGTGTGAGTGAGTGAGTGAGGGAGGGAGTGAGTGAGGGAGTGAGTGAGGTGTAGATGTAGATGTAGTTTATCTATCTATCTCTTCATGTGCCAGCTAGCTGTACATAGGTAATTCAAGCCGGCAAGGTATGAATTTCAAGCTGGAGATATGGCTATCATGTTCGCTGATGGGTGCGCAGTAGGCATGCTTTCCACTTGAGGAAGAGGGGTGTGTGTGGGTTTCGATGAGGCCTCCGGATGGATGAATGGATGAATGAATAATTGGCTAGCTGGCTGAGTGGGTTGTAGCTATATTTCATCTATCTATCTATGTGCCAGCTGTATATTTTACAAGGATTCAAGCTGGTAAGGCACGAACTTGCACCCACCCATTATGTGGTGTAAATCTGAAAGCCGCCGCGATCTCCGGAGCCGGTTTGCCGCCATAATGGGTGCGTGTGGTTGTCTCCCTCTCCCTCTCCCAGCCGCTTACAGGATTCGAATTTTTCGGCGCTGATGGCTGGGTATGGTATGGAGGTAGAGATGAAGATGATGCAGCAGCTATTGTCTTCCTTACCACATCCTGATCCACGGCCCATTCTCTCGTACGCTGAACTCTCCTTCTATCAACGACTGCATTCTCCTTGGCCAATCTGTCATTTCCCTTTGCCAATCTATCATTTCCCTTGGCCAATCTATCGTTCTCTCTCGTCAGCCTCTGGTTTTCTTTCACAAGATCGATCTTAGAGGCAGCTTTCGCTTTCGCCAGACCTTCCAATTCGCGCCGAAGCCGCCGCTGCCGGGGAACATCTGATGCGGCGAGGTCGAGATGCTTGCAGGAGGTTTTGTAGCCCATCGCCGCGACACTCTTGGACAATCTTTCGGCCATGGCGACGCTGCGGTGCATGCCCATGCGGCAGGAGACCAGGACTGCGAGACAGCCGGCGGAGTTTCTGCGTCGATCGAGTTTTTCGCGGAGAGTGGTGAGGTTGGACTGGAATGCGGCCTCGTTTGAGCGGTGGGAGAAGAAGTCGTCGCGGATCTTGGGGTCGAGGCCTGTGTAGCGATCGCATAGGTTTTCGGGAGGTGCGGTGAGGGATCTGCATTCGACGTGCATGAGGAGAGGATGGCTCAGTTCTGGGATGCGGTTGTAGTAATGGCCGAAGGTGTAGAAGTGGATGCAGAACCGGCTGGATGATGCCTGCTTTGGAGTTGGTCGGTGAGGCATGGTTTGACGTGAGTGGTATTCTGTACGAATGTATGTGATTTTCCAAGTCGAAGCTGCCATTTCTGGGCGATTGGGAATACTTGTAAGTGCGGTGTGGCGAACGAACGATAACGCTTGGGATGAGGCAACTCTTGTAGTTGCAGGGCAAACCTCAAGCAGCCGATGTTATGTTCCAATTGACTCACAACACATCGTGCATTCGGGTGTCATGGTCTGCTGACCACAGTATCTATATCCACTTATCCTGAGTCATGAGGTGTGGGGCCGATGGGGAGATCTATTGATGTCTTCGGGTCGTACAGAGCTAGGGTACCTCGGGGATCGAAGTGAAGCGAACCGCCAAGACATGTATATTTGATCTTGGGAAGGTGTACAAGTACCTCTTGACTCATATAGAGTGGCTCAGCTGCCGTACTTCGAAGGCTCCTGGTAGCAACGATGTTCTCGTTGATTCACACATGTTCTGGTGGGAAAATGTGAAAGTGAAGTAACCGCCGGGATATCACGACCATCATGTTGATGATGACCGTCGATTGCAAGCGATGGAGCTCTCAAGAGGCTCTGGATAGTATCCATCATGCTTGCAAGCTAAAAACTCACAAGATGATCGTCTACAAGACTCCAGCAAGTCTCATCCACTTGAACCTGCAATTTTATCTCCATAGATCAACAATCGATGATGGGCATTCACTCGGGATATCGAACGGCGATTTGGATAGCTGACCATGGCCATTGCATCTGCCGTCTCCTAAAGAACACTGATCATTTGTTTTGAAATCGAGACAGTCACAGATGACGTGAAAGTGTAGTCTCCAGTGGCGGACTGCCAAGGTGATCCTATCCGCCATGACAACCGGGCAGTGCTAGATAGCCCTTTAATTTAGGTTGTGCACGCGAGACTTAACACATGAATATCGCTGATTGGGGTTAGGTCTATTTCGCGTGAAGTGGGTTCGTGGGAAGCAATGCCTCCTAACTCAAATCCAAGCCGCTAGTCACCAGCAGAACTCGGTAATGGCGAAGTAGGGAGGACTGTCTTTAAACAGGGGCTGAGGCTAAGATAGCCAGTGGACCTTCGCCTGTACGTTGCGCGATCCAGCTACCCGTCCAAAATCTGTCACTCAACACATGTGGACGACCCAAAGTTGGGTTCTAGGACGGCTATTTCTCCAAAGGACAGCCATATGTTGCTGAGAGCTTTCTTATGTAGGAAAATTGCGATGTTCTGTCCAGGTGGCAAGGGCCTCATCCAATAAATATGATAAGCAGAATCTGGTGTTGTAGGAAGGAATGAGTCTAGCGCATAACTATCGAAGATGTGCATCCGATTGAAGCTGTTGGTTTAGTTGTGATGATTGGACGTGAAATCGAGCCCCTGCGCAGTGGCTTTTTTGAATGGATGGGTGACTTTCGAAACCATGGATCTTGGTTTTGGCTGTGTAATTGGCCATACTAGAATCCAGACTATGATATCTGAATAGCGATGATCTCCATGAAAACGGTGACTGATACTACTTGACATACGCTCGTAAGTCATCTCCCACAAGATACTCAGATGCTGGTTCGCTCGTGGTTCTTTTAGGTGTTGCTCTGCCGATTGGGAGGACCGTACTGTACATGCTGTATTGTGTCAGTGCTGATTGATACGGAACGTCGTCGCAGCAGTCTGCTCCATTCCTCCCTCAAATCTATGCCGTCGTGGTGAATGGAGAATTCGATTTGTGGCTTACCTTTCTCTCTAAATCTTTCCTTATCTACAGTCTCCGTCGGGGAACCTTGGGATACGATCCTCATCTCAACAGCGTTGGCGAGCGTACCAGGAAGAGAGGTATCCTCACAGTGTCTCAGGGTCTCTGCCCGGAGGCTGGCATGGATGGCATTGATGTTTTTAAGTTGGCGCCCCAAGCTCGCAAAATGAACGGAAAATCATTTTGCCCATTCAGTAGCGTGTCCCAATCAGTTTTACGGGTTTTGGAGATAGGTTTTGGGGAGAGGCAAAGGTTGTGCGAGCGCGAACGCCTGGCATGACTCAAGAATTATCGGGCGATCCTCAAGATGGTGGATATGAAGTGAGCAATGACAAGAAGGCAGATGATCCATGATGCGTAGCAAGAGACAGAAACCCAAGATCAGCATTTTCTTCACATGTCTGTACTTTGAAAGTGCGCGGAAGACAAGGTATATACATCACTGAGGACCCTATTGTGTCATGACCCCGGCTGATACCGCGATGGGCCATTGTTGCCAAAACAGATGACAGTGAGTCTGTTCCACATTGTCAGGCATATTCTAAACTTGATTCGGGTATAACAGGTCCTATTCTACTGTGATCGGCGTAGGGCTGATAATAGAACTAGACGTGGAGGTGCTCACGTGCTCTACCTAGGTACGTACTACTCCATCACTACAACGGGGACATTATTGCTCAACACGCCGGAACCAGTATATATACCACCTCCATTACAGCTATATACAGACTTCAATCATATCTTGCACAGCTAGGATCAGCCCATTTCATCGCCATCCCTAGCTCCTCCCTGCGAAGCCAACAAGAAGAGCTGGGCAGTAACAGCTACCCCACACCAGGATCCGTTAGGCCTTTGCGTATACGAGGTACATGGGAGAGGAAATCGAGTCGACTTTGAGTCACTTCTTGGCTATACACACGAGGGGAGGCAGCGTATAAATCTCGCCTGGATGGATTGTATTGACGATAGTGAAATATCACATGTTATATCTGGAGGTATCAGGGCTATGACTACTATAGCCTTGTCGCCATGCTGGCTAAGATAGTGATCCTACAAGGCCGTCAAGCTGGCGGATGAACATACCACGGGCCACGTTACAAAATCACCCGTCGAGGACAATGCCGGACACCAATCCTCACCTATGTTCGTCTACCCGCACCTGTTAGCGTCTCGCATACCCAGAGAGCTTGATAAGAGCGCGATTATGTCAAGGAATTTCTAATATGAGACTAGATATTCTAGGGCTTACACCCGTTCACTCCGAAAAGCATGTAGCCCTTCTGGTCCGAACATATCTTCATCGATCAAAACTCAGACCCCAACCCGGTTCTCCGTATCTAATCGAAGCCCCCTTCAAATTCTTATGCAGATTGTCCTCCCAACCCTCATTAGTCGACGCTTCATCATCTCCAGAGTATCCCACGATGGAAGGAGGCTGTGCTAAGCGACGGCTTGGACCATACGAATACTCTCGATCACGAGGCTCACGGATCGGTGGAGCAACCCCTTGTCTATGACGATGGCTCTCTCGATTAGGTTCGTGCCGAGATGTATAAGTCCCACGGGGACCACTTCGGCCACCTCGAGGAGCAGTCACGAATGGGTTGCGTGGGTCTTGAAAGGGTGGACGACGGTTACGTTCGTTATCCCGAAACGGCTCCCGATAGGGTCGCTGGCGCGGTTCACCAAATCGACCAGAGCTGCGGCCTCCACGATGATCGTCAAAAGGACTTCGCTGGCGCGGTCCGCCACGTTCACTAGGGCGCACTCCACGAATACCATATCCTTCACGTCCAACGGGTCGGAAGCCCGCACGCTCGGAGACTGTTAGCCCGTTAGTAACAAAACTACCAACGATCTCACGTCTCTCACTAATGCGTTGTTCGGCCACGGCCTCTGGAGTAGGCTCGCCGCGACTGTCTCTCCCGAGCCACGCGGAGAGCATACTCTCGATGGTCAGAGGGCCAGGCACTGCAAGTGTTAGTTTCAGTGGCTCAAATCGTAGCAGAGTGCTGACCACTCATGTACCCTGCTGCGCTATTGAACTGCAGGTATTCACGCAGCTCCCTGTCGAAGCTGCGAAGCGAGTCTTCGAAGGTCTCCATGTTACGTCTTCCGCCATGGGAGTTGTATCGACTTCTCAGGTTGTTGTAGTCGCGGTCACTCATTGCGTCAAGCCATCGCGCATATTCTCCGACCGCAAAGTTTCGGCCTGTGAGGCGACTGGGAGATCCACGAGGCATTGTATCGACTCAAAAACTTGCAAATATTCAGCAAGACGCAAACCTGCGAATTGGAGGACGAACAGAAGTCTTCTCTTCAGCCAAAGTGATTGTATGATCCGCGGGGTGTTTTGTGTGAGTTTGTACAACATAGTATCGGTGGATCCTGTACCCAAAGAGTTCCAATTCTGTGATCGAGAACCGAGACACTGTATAGGAGGAGAACGACGTACAAGGTATACGAAGGATATATCGTGGAGACACAGAGGCATACTTAGTGACGAACATGCACCCATTTCGGCAAGGTCCCCATCCCGAACTAGGCGCAAGGCGTGTTATTCCGACCACCCAAGGATCAAGACCATCCGAAGTGGTAGGATAGTACAAGCACGGCGTATCTTCTAATCCACTTACCAAACCTCCGGTAATCAGGCAACTTTTCAAACACTAGACAAATCTCGCGAATTGAAGGCGACTTATCGGCAGGTGATCCTAATCCTTCGTCCTCTTTTGAAAAGGAGAGGGGCTACATCAATCATGTGAGATGCACACGGACCCGAAAGGGCCCGAACAGCCACTTCGGAAAGATCAAATAAGACTGATGCAATAGGGCAATGTTGGGTACTCCGCCAAGGTATATGTTGCGGCATGCTTGGGTTTGCCAAGATAGACATTGGCATTCCCTCGAAACGGACACGCAGGTAGGACAAGGGAAACTCAAATGCATTGGAATCATACATTGTGTCAGCCTCGATCGTACTGGTCGGCCTCTACAGACTTGTGCCACTGCATGCCACTTAGATCCTGAAATCGACACTTTGGAGCATGAGGCAACGGCCATGCTTTATTGACGAAGATACACAAAACGTCGAGACCCTTTTATTCCCAAACGTCTATGCACAATCCTTATAGGATTGCATGATCGGGATAGTTTGAAAGTCGCGGCAACGCTATTTGATCGTGCCAAGTTGACTGGATGAACATGAAGACCTGCACATAAAGGCACAAGTTGATGCCACCTTGTCTACGTTATCTGGTGGCCTTTACAGTGGAAACCACTGCTGATCCGACTACTATTGCATCAAGGCGGCTTTGTGGGGAAAATGGAGCTTCGAAGTTGGTATATTTGCATTGAAGGACAAAGCCTTTGAGGAGTTGGCGGCTCATGGATATCCTTATTGTGTCGTGGCAGAGAACACTCTCCGCCGCCTATATATACTTTTTCCTCCTTGTACTCGGTCTTTCCAAACCTCAACATCCCCCGCAGCCTCGACGGTTTTCATCAACTAGATTGGACGTCACAGTTTGACCCAGCAAATACCGTTTCACCATGGCTGCATCCTTTATCGCATCATTACCCAACGTCTGTAGAGGCGTACTGGACAAAGACAATCAAAAATGCTGCCTATGCCAAGAAGAGTACGGTACGCAGCCTTCCACCCGAGGAATCATCGAACGCCCAGTCAAACTACCCTGTGACCACATCATGGGCTCAGAATGCATCACACTCTGGCTGACTGGGGGAGGGAACAGCTGCCCCTTATGCCGCCACGTCTTTTTCTGCCGCCCTTTTCCTATAGCAGCCGAACTAGACGAAGAATTCGTCGATTGGGGCAACCCACATCATCAGGTCCTCGACGTTGCCGATTTCGATATCCACGACAGAGATCAGTATGTAGACCTTAGATCGACCACGCCGTCTCGACATGGACATCAAGATTTAACTGAGGATGTCGTGGATCATGCTTGGAGACGGCAACGTGAGCGTGCACACTACAGGACCCTGCAAGCCCGTGATCAGGATATACCGGAACCATTTGACTCTCCATTGATCGAGCTCGAGCAAGAGCTTAGCGACCTTCTCTTTAGAGATCTCGAAGAAGGGGGTACCTTCAATGAGCTCTGGGGCGACAACATGGAAAGTCCCGGTGACGACGTGGAAGGGTCCGCGGCTCTAGTGACAACTAGGCGTGAGATGTGGGAACTGATGCGGGATCTGGGCTTCAGCTACAGACCAAGCCTTGGGCCCATAGAGGCTGAATGGGCGCGGACTGTGTGGTACCCTCGGATTTTCCGCCATCGCGGCTCACATTGGTGAATGGCTAAATGCAGCCTTGGTGGCTGGTCATTGCAGTTAACAGTACAAGTCATCGAAAACAGAACCGATGAGATTTGGTGAGGATTGTTGTAAGTTGGTGATAGATCTAGCAATCTATGCACTCTCAAGTGTAGGAAGAGATTTTCTGACCAGTGGAATTGATATAGTGTCGATATTTTTACCAAACCAAGTTCAGCATATTAGAAGAACCGTTACGATCTCAGGATCTAATAGATCAACTCCCTAGCTCATGATGTGTTGATCCCATCTTTCACTCCCCACCACCTCCACAGCCTCGAAGTAACCACGCACACCCTCCCTGTCTAAGTCTGTGGATAACCTCTTCAAAGCCATCCATTGTTCCTATCTTTTGTTTCCGTCTTGCAACGCCCACAACAATGAAGAGAAACAAAGAGCCATCAATACACAATGCAAGGTCTCCCAGACAATTTCCTTTATTATCATCTCTAATAAAACAAAAACATCCACCTCCCTCATCACCCCGTCCACTCCTCTCGTATCCATCCCCCTTTCAATCCTCGCCATCCCATCGTTCCCTCCCCCTCTCAAACCCAAGATCCCCCTCCGGACAACCTCACCGCCCCCTCACCCATCACTATCATCCCCACATCCAAGAAAAATGGCCTCAGCATTCCTCTCTACCCTCCCCACCATCCCCAC
>JAABUR0100006388.1_pt1 | contig 14452 bp, 10 predicted proteins | sample 5560091 | NCBI WGS metagenome assembly JAABUR01 (sample SAMN10711879, study PRJNA513375) | rock metagenome | isolation source: Antarctica rocks | place: Antarctica: Victoria Land, University Valley sud
CTGGGGCTTTTATTTGGCCCCCCCCCCCCCCCCCCCAGTAGCTGGAAGGTGCGATTTAGTTAGCTTAGTTCCGGGCTATAAAGCTCGGATAAACTCCCTAGAGAAATAGTATCCGTCTTCTACCCAACCAACCCAATCACCCCCTTGTGTTTTTGAACATACACGCATCCTCCAGTTTGTTTGCTCCCGCTGTTGCTTCTACAGCTCCATATACCGCACCTGTACCCTATCCCTCGGCTGACTCGATATTATACGGTTGTAACCTTTACCATTTGGTAGCAGTCAACCGAGTTACCGATCAGAATTGTATTATAGATAGGATATAGTCATTACAATGGATGAAATCAAAACTGCTAAAAGTCTACTTTTTCCCCAGCCTCGAGCTATACGCCAGTAAATACTTCAGGATCTCCGGGTGGTTATATGCAGCACTAGCCTGTTCCACCGCGGTCTTCGCAATCAACCCATTTTTCTCATCTTCTACTGACAGTTGTTTTCCCAAAGAGCAGTATGTTGACTTCCCAGTCACAATATTTTGGGCTTCCACGTGAGCTCTCCAGCGCCTTCTCCTATCGTTGTCGGGCATGAAGACATCCATCCAAGCCCAACGATCAACGTCTGCTCTTGGAGTAACAGGCAACATTGAGATGAATAGGAGCGCTGCTCTCCGCCCGAAGAAGTGGATTGGCTGAATTTTGATTAGCTCGGCGGAATGCTTCTGATACAAGGAGTCTGGGCTGTAGTGTTTCAAGAGATACGGTGGAATAAGCATGTACAGGTATATCGCCATCCAGAGCAACGCTATCCAAGAATTATCTTTTGTGCCGAGGAGGCTTGCTAGGATTGCAGCCTGAATGACCAAGATTACCGCAATAAAGCGGCTCACCCAGCGCAGGAGCGGAAACCGGTCAACGACCATTTGAATGTTCGTCAGGGCATGTAGATGGCTGGTATAGCCGCAAACGACGTCGAGATGCGTGTCGTTCCAGTGCCGTGCAATCACATGTATATCCAGAGTAGGCGATGCCTCTTGCACGTCTCTGGCAATAGCATCTCTGTTTGCAATGATAGAGCTTGTGAACAAGCGTAAGACTGTCAACGCTGCGACAGAAAAGGAGAGGCAAAGCATTAGAACCACACCGACGATTATCCCGTTCAGAGCCATCTCTACAGCAATAGCAATCGGCACTCCAAATTCGATGAAAGTTATCAGAAAGCATAGCAATTCCAGCCGACTGGAAACACGTTTCATGTTGTTGAGATTGTTGTGCGGTAGCACGAAACTAAGATTGACAATCGTTTCCCTTCTAATAGCCAATTCTCCGATATCGGGCCTATACGGTATGATCTTCTGATTTGCTTTCCGCCCACAGACTTGACTCAGCAGCAGGACAGCCTGGTTATGCAATCGGAAGGAGTTTCCGTGCCTGACACTCGTAACGTTTGCAACATCCCTGTCATCAAAATTGCCCAATAGGTGGGACTCATTCATCTCCCACAGGAAAAGGAGATCCTTGACGCACCCAGTCATTGCTGGTGCGACGGAGCTTCGGGTGATTATGGAGGAAGCCATAGCGAACTGGACTCGAAGGCTTTCCGCGAAAAGAGCAATGGGTGCGTAGGCCAGAACACTGATTCGTTGACTTGTGACATTTGAAATTGCCATGCTTTTAGGTGCGAAGAAATCGAGAATTTGGTAGAGCAGCACTGTCTAGTAGTACAGATCCCATCCGGGGAGGAGCCATTTTTATTATTTGACATCTTCTGTCAGGCTCTATCTAGCCAGCAGACATGTTAGGCTCAAAGACGCCGGCTGCTATGCTTCAAGCACTGCGAACACATTGTCATTCTGCATCGCACCCTTGAAGATATCCTTATCAGACGAATAATCTTTCTTGCAATTAGGTGTGGTGGGCACAGGAAAGGAATCTGGACCCCACTGTCATATGTTTACCCCAATGGGATGATGGCGCAAGCCCCACTATTTAAAAGAGCAATGGATATTTTTCCTACGAACGCATGTCAGAGTCTAGTTACACAGTCAGAATCTGCCTGGATAAGCGCTAAAGATAGATGATTGGCTGATTTCGAAGTAGATGGACGCCCAGCATGGTCGATCAACAACACAAAACACCCTTGTCCTGACCCTATCACCGGATGGTGTCAAAAGTCATGATCTCTCCCTAAGCGAGTCCCAGCCATTTCGGGTATCATCACTCTTGACACTGTCCGATGTAAGGCTACCCTCGTACCATCGCTTACTCAGTAAGAGAATTGATGTTAGAGCAGTTCCGTCATATGTATGCATTGAAGTAAAATATGTAGATCGTACGAGTACAGGATCCAAGTCCTCAGTATTAATATGTGCAGATTATAGCGAGTGTGAATATGCCCAGCAAATTCTACAGAAAAAGCAACACTTAATATAATACGAAATTTCAAAGTCTCCCAAAGTGATTTGCAGCTTCTTCTTGATGGAACAGATGAATAGGTTTTCAAAATACACCAACGGACATATATGGTTGGAGATCTATAGAACAGCGTCGATAAACCGCGATGAACGATTTAAGACTGTGGATCCTCAATATTGAAGCAATACAAGAGGACTGTGACCCTCCAAGATGATTCGATAATACAAAAGAAAGGATTCCAACTATAAGGAGAATAGCAAATCCGTCATTTAGCGAGTAGCAACCTCCTTTTCATTCACCCGGTGAGGTCCTTGGAATCTTTTCTTGAAACCTTTCTTCGCGTTTTTGGATTTCTCCGTCAAGTACTGCTTGCAACGCGATATATTTGAAGCCCGCGACGACGATGTTTCGGTATCAAGTGTTCCTGAAGTGGATGTCGTATTTTCGTAACGTACTTCCAGATTTTTAGCTCCGGGCCGGTGTGAGGTTGTCTGAAGATTATTGGGTGGTTTAGTGTCTGATGTAAGCTGAACATCTGCTCCCTTCTGTAGTTGCAAGCCCCTAGTTTCCTCAGCCTTCGAAAGAGTTAGATTATTTGTATCTGGCACCAAGCCTGGTTTTTCAAGCGAGTTCCGTGAAAGTGGGAGTTGCGAGGCTTTCATCTTCTCGAGTATCACGCTTTTCAGAAATGCTTCGTTGGCAGCCGTCAACTCCTCCATCTTGCTTGCTGGCTTAGAGTATAGCTGGCCAATTGAGGCTCCTGAATCAAGTAGTAATAATACGCAAGGCCTGTTTCCTGATGCTATGGCCGCTTTCAATGGACATTCAAAAATTCCTCCTGGAAGGCTCGTACTAGCACCTTCCTTTAGGAGTATAGTCATGACTTCTTTTTGACCAAAGAACGAAGCCTGCTGAAGCGGGCCTCCAAAAAGATAGTCTTTACAATTAACATCAGCGCCAGCATGCCGTAACTTTGGCACAAGTTGATTTTGCTTTGTTAATATGGCAGTGCTAAGAGAAGAATTGAGGCATTCTTTCCCAATATCCGAGCTAAGATCTCTTGTCAGTAAAAGCTCTAGTATTCTCGGCTGCCGGCCAAGAACAGCGGCTTGTAGAGCATTTCCACATACACCCCCTCGTACGTTAATGTCCGCATTGTGTTCCAACAGAAACTGTACAGTATCATATTCACCAAAATAACATGCAGCTTGTAACGGAGTACCATATAATCCGTCCTGGGAATTTACCGAGTAGTCTTTGAGGAGCACTTTTAGTGCTTCATTTTGACCATTCGAAGCTGCCTCGCGTAATGCTCGCTCAAAGACACGCGTTCTCACCTTATTTTCACGTAAAGTTGTCTGCAGGCTGATGGTGTCGCCTTTCCTTGCCGCTTTTATAACTTCGTCGTCCAAAGCGCTCGAGAAAAAGTCGTAGTCGGCACCTGGATGCATCCCGGACGGCGAAGTCCTAATCGCATCACTGTGATCAGTACCTTCAACAGAGTCTAGATTTGTGTTCTGTTCAGCCTTGAGCCTGATTAAAAGTTGCGATACCCAGATGGAAGTAGGATGTTCTTCTCCTAAAACTTGTTTCATACCAACATATGTCTGCTCCAGTAATTCCTCTGCATTTTGTAGATAACCTTGTAGAATGTAGACCAGTCCCAGGCTTTTCATTGTGGTTAGGGTGTCGGGATTCCAGTTTCCTTGCTTTCGCTTCTGTAGCTCCAGTGTAGACTTAAGGCTTGTGGCCGCTTCATTATAACGATGCTGACATCGGATATAATCAGCAAGCCTTTGAGCGCTACGCAGAACCTGGGGATGATGCGATCCGAGAACTTGCGATGTCGCGCTGAGAACAAAGCGGCCAATAGCTTCGGCCTCTGCAAATTGGGATCTTGAGGCCAGGCCATCTGCCAAGTCTGACATATGATTTAGGGTAAAAGGATGTTTTTCTCCATATAAAGATATTGATTCTCCGACGACTTTCACAGCTAGATACTCTGTATTAAATCGAGATCCAAAGCCAGCTGACTGACACCGCACACTCGTTGTAGCCAGACAATTTAAAAGCTGGACCCAGGCAACATTCCCAGGATACGACGAACTTGAGTACTCCAGAGCATCACAAAGCAGCTTTTCTGCAGTTCCGTAATAGCCACGGGATATCAAACTTGATGCCATGGTACAGGAATTCAGTAGAACAGAAAGACAGGTCTTTCCAGAGGTACTGATCCTTATCTTCAGATTTTTCCTGATCAGTTCCTCCGCATCTTCGTACGCACCACGCTTACAAAGTAGGGAGGCCTTCTTGTCAAGGCAGTACAATGTCAAACGATGTTGGGAGCCAAGAGAACTTCCGTAATCTTGAGCTAAGTTAGCGAAGAATTCTTCGGCTTTGGTGTAATGTCCTTGATGTTCCAAAAGCAAAGCTAGCGGACCTGAAGGTTTGGCATCACGGTCACTATCCTCTGCAAGAAGCAGTTCCTCACACAGATCCGAAGTTACAGGCAGATTTCTGAGACGACCAGAATGTAGTCGTGCGGGTAACATTATATTCGTATAAACCTCATTACGTGGACAACAGACACTCCTAAGCGCCAGAATCACTTTCTGGTAATTTATATCCGCTTCTTCTGAGAAACGAGCCATTTGGAGATGATCAGCTTCCAGTGCCATGCTGTCGCATCCTGATATGACTGCTGCCTGCTGGCTAACCACCTGACTTTGTCAGTTGGGTTGTAGGCACACTGCACTGTTCACAGTGTGTACACCTACAAGATTGTGATATTTCGGTACCGCCAAAGTTTCGTATAAACAAATGACTCTATCTTTAAGTTTAAAATCCTCCACCCATGTCTCAAATTCATCGTTGATGAGTTTCTGTCCTATTTTCCGGATTTCATAGCAAGCTTCCCTGCTTACAGGCGAGTCAGGGTTTGTGATGTTGCTCGCAGCGAGTATGGGATTCATCCAGTCATCGTCGGCTTTGCTGGAGCATAGGACCCCAAAGAGAATAATTCCCTGAACATAGCTGCTTGCGCATTCGCTACACCCACGGAGCAAATCTTGAAGCAGCAAGCCTCCTAAGTTGTACGCAATGAATACTATTGAACGATGACTTGACTAAGGATTGATCAGAACCATTGAAGGCGCAACAGATCTATTTTCATTTCCTACCTTTTTCTTACCCACTTTCGTGAGCAGACTCTCAAATTGCATCCCAGACGTATCCTCAGTAAACCGCGTAGGTTTCGCGATTTCCAAAGTATACGCCCATACTCGCGAATTCGGAAATTCTCGTGGCAAGAAGTCTCGAATCCACGAAACCGGCTGTGCTGTCTGGCTCCAGGCGTTTTGCCAATTAGTGCCAGGATCATGTACGAAAATAAAGCTATAGTCTTGTTAACCCCACGTTATCGATATGGACAAAAGGAACGTACTCAAATTTGGGCGCGTCAGGAAAGGGTGGTTCATAGATAGATTCTACACTGCCCAAATAGGTTATAGGTCTTCGAGTTTTAGACTTTGCCATAGTACATGTTCAACATCGACTTTGTCGCGATTATGAGACATGACCATTTTGGTGGGATGAGAGCGTTATAAGCTGGAATTAATGAGGTGCAGCTGGGCTGCATCCACTACGTGGAGGCCCAGGCTCAAATCACTACCTAAAGTGATCATGCCACAATCCGCGTAAGAAGTCGGGGGTGACACCCCCTGTAGATGGCTGAGAAGACATAATTGGAAATGTCGAGGGCGGCACGGTAATCCGGACAGAGTGGGGCGATGATAGGTCAGCCTCGTGATCCTCCTGGAGGATGCACAACGCGCCATCTTTTGGAAATGGCAACTCAGTATACTGTATCAGTGTGGTATCCTGGATGTGTTCCAACCAATCGAAAAACGCGACACCGGCCCCTGGCGCAATGGGAGATTGGAGAGCGCAAGGCTATGAGCGGAGAGGCTCTTCTAAATGTCCAAAGTCGGAATTATATAAAACACTTGTTGTCTGCCTGAATTTTCAGATGATCGCAAAAAGAGTCAGTCAGGTGATAACTAGGCGGGCACTGTGACCTTGCAACGTCGTGTTCAGAACGATTGGTGGGTTATTCTAGGCGAGATTGTCTATTTACCTATGAATGGATCATCTAAAATTCAAAGTCAACACATCCGTTCCTCTTCATTGCGAAACGCCAACCGAAACAGGTACGAAAAAATGGAAAGACTTTTGGAATCTCCCCAAGAACAAAGGATGGAATATTACAGAAGATGGTAGCCACAGCCAGGAACGCCCAATATGCTCCTTCGACAAAGTCCTGCAGGAATGGCTTTTTTTTGAAGTTCTTGCTCAAGTATTTGGACACCTCGACTCTTTCAAGCCAGAAAGATTTGTACGGACTGATGGAGATAACTCTGGTTACATTACAACCAAGCATTTACCGGAGTTACTTGAAACCTGGTTAGACAAGGAGATAACAAGTCCAGGATCTGCACGGACAAGTCGCTTATTGCGCATACAGCAGGTATTGGAAACTGCCCGGTTTTATGTGTTCGAGTATTGTTCGTTTCAGGGCCGCAGATATGATCCAGTATGGAATGAAGTCGATGAAATCCTTCCACTTTCCTTTATGGTTTTGGGAGAGACTTTGACACACGCGCAAGCCAAAGTCCATAACAAAATCGGTTTCAACATTCAAGGATGGAGTAGCCGAAAATTCTCGAGTCCAGGATGGGGCTATTCCAGATTTGTTTTGAACCAACTCGAGGATTCTCTTTGGTGTCGTACAGCAATTCGAATGGTGCAAGCAAAAGCACGAGGCAATGTTGTTGGCCTCTTACACTTGCACACCCTGGATGGTGCTTCCGGTGCCAGAGGACCTTATCATAGGGAGTGTACTCCGACTAAGTGTTTCGAAGATAAACTTCGTCAGAAGGATGGGTTGCCAGCCAAACCAAAGCCCTATCACTATTGTATCCAAGGCAGCCCCCGTGAGGAACAACCGGATTGCAACGACTACGAAACTGTTGATGGAAGTTGCCTTGCACGTATTATTGAAGAAGGCAATATCCCACTCTTCCGTTATGAAAATCAAAAACTCCAGGTTCTTGAGATGAAACCATCGTTTAACATTCCATACAGCATATTCTCGCATGTTTGGGTCGATGGATTTGGGGGCCCTGAGGACCAGAATCAACTTAGCAAATGTGCTTTGACTTTATTCTCGAGATTGGTTGACGATGTTAACAGAATGAGAAGCGGCAACGTGAAAGTCAAGGGAGCATTCTGGATTGACACCTTAGCGATTCCAAAAGGACGACTTTTCCATACCCAGCGCCAGCTGGCGATTAGGAATATGCATAACATCTATGTCCATGCTCGATATATGATAGTCCTGGACAAGAGCTTGATGGGAGTGGCGAAGGGCCCCGGATATTCAACTCCTGCGATGAAGATAACTATGAGCAGATGGATGACCCGCATGTGGACCTTACAAGAAGCGATCTTGAGCAAGCATATTTACTTCGCATTCAAAGATCAGCTGTACGCGATGGATCACTTAGAGGATCTGTATTTCGAAGAAGCGGATAGCCTTCACAACTGTCTACCAACAGCGTCTCAAATGTATTATCATGGTGTTCTAGGCGAAAAGCGCAACAAAGTTCACACTCAATTCTTGTCTGATGAACGATGGCATCCAAAGGCTAAGTTCATTGCATCCGTCTGGAAAGTGGCACAATGGAGGACAACGTCTCACCTTCATCACGAAACTCTTTCATTAGCTACAATTACTAATCTGAGCACGGAACTCTATGCAATGCCCAGCAGACATGATGAACAATCTCAGCTATACAAAGATGATTGCAATGGCAGGATGCTTCACTTTGTTTCGCAGCTGTTAGCAATCTCACCTTGTCCAGTTCCGCCAGGCATGATATTCCTCCCTGGACCTAAACTGCAGGAGAAGGGCTATCGCTGGGCACCACGTTCTTGGCTATCATCCCATAAGACCGATCCTCCGGATCCACTCGGAGTCAAGAACCACGAAGGAGCTCGTTTTATTGAACACCAAGGCCTTGAGGTTTTGTTTCCAGGTTTTAGACTTCACTCTCTCGTTGGAGGCCCATTCCCCTTACATCACCGTGAAGACTTCTATTTTCCAACAGACCTCTCGCTCCGAGAATGGTACGCAGTCCACATTGCGGACGAGGGCGAAAACTTTCCAACAACTTCTGTACTTCGAAAAAGCTTGCAAGATCACAAAGCGGTGTCCAGCATGCGGCGTGTAGGAGATAGATCGTCGACCGAAGTGCCGATTGATATAGCAATCATAGCCTCTCGTCTCCCAGCGGTCGACTTGAAAGAGATCGGGTTGTTAGTATTAGTCAAGGAAACGCACAGTGGAATTCAATACGTCGAGATTCTCAACAGGATCTGGCTAACGAGGGAGAGGAAACAATCCGAGATTTTGGACAAGAGGACAAAGTTCGAAAGAGGTTCTTTCGATTCCATATGTGCTGCCGAACAGCTGCCAGCAGACCAAAAGTGGTGTGTTGATGGACTCATTAGTCCAGCGAACAGGGAGGCTGAGCAGACTGAGCCGAAAGCTCCCAAACGATCCTATACAGATGGTTTGAGAGAGCTCGCGGCAAGCTTCATCCCTGCATGACGAGCGTCATGAGATTCTCTACACACGTTGATACTTCTGATTGTGTATTTATAGTCCAGTCATATATCCTTGGAGCGTTTGCAACGAAAGGATGTTCGTTGTGATACCACAGCATCGCAAGGCATGAGAATCATTATCAAACTTACATCACCCAAATATGTGGATGTACGAGAACGGACTTTAGAAGCAATGTACATGATGTCTAATACCTTGCCCCTATGCTGTCATGACCCGACTTCTTCAATTCTTGCCCTCATCCTCCTCCCTTCGTGAACCCCATCTATTCATAGCTTCCACCTGTCATTAGTAGGAGACAGAGACCACGAGGGCACAGGGACTTTCGCGGGATTTCCGAATGGTTTCCACTTCCTGTTACGGGCAAGAGCGGCGTGTAGAATTCGCGCAGTAATGAGATGGACTAGATTTATTACAGGCCTGCACCTGAGGTCAGCATAGATAGTTGATCCTATGGTAGGTAGCAGTTCAAGATAGTTGTAATAGCTTAATGTATTTGCTATGTAGGGAAAACTAATAAGAGGTGCTCGGTGATCCGAGTCAGCCCTATGGCCCAATAGATGTTGAGGTTAAGCCCTAACATAATAATCAAAAGAGATGTTAATATTTCAACACCCTTTGTATTAACAGCGAGGTTATTTTACACAATACATGGCTTAAGACCAATGTATTAGACACTTCTACTTTTCTCCCTCTTGTACATTTGATGAAGGTCGTACAGAGATAATTTTTGCTTTGGCGAGTACTTCCTTGACGAGTACTTTCTTGACGAGTACTTCCCTCGCAAGTACTACCCTCAGTTTTTGTATGATTTACCTGTGACGAGTACTCCTCTGAGTGTTCCCGATTCCTTGCTCAGTCGCCATACCTTTCGCAACAACAATACTCACCAAATTCGTTCTTATTTTTCGTCTACTTTTTATTCTGTTTACCTTCTATGTATCTCATATCTACACGCCGTCCCTGATTTCCCTCTACAGCTATGAAAGGGGAAGTGAGCCACGTTGCAAGTACTGTATGTCGAAGAACAAGATTTCCCATCGTTTGGTCGCACTAAGGAAGTTCTTTCCCCCGGGGGAAAGAAGTTCCAGCACGTGATGAAAATTTCCTGATTCTTCAAGACAGTGCTTGACTTGCTCATCTCTAATTACTTATTCTCGAACCTTCTTGCTGCGCCTCATTCTTTCGAATAGCATTCAATTTCGGCTTCTAGCATCTAATTCGTCTCAATTTCTATTTCCAGAAAAGGGCTCAGATTTATTTTAGCAGTATGTAGTTTAGTAAATACTGAACTCGAGTGCTTTGAGTTGATAATTATTCATTGAGTCGTTTATCAAGCTGTTGTGTAAGCCTTGGCAAAACTCTTGAAATTAAGATTAAATTCGAATATTTAGAATAGAAAAAGGGTCCCACTATGTACGTCCCAATTTACTAAATATACCTAAGGTATACGCCCCCCCCCCAAAAAGGTTTAGCTTCCAAATATATGCACAACCCGAAGGTACTTCGTTTCTGGTGTGACTGTCACCCAATCTCATGTATTTTCCGGTAGAAGCCATGAATTCAAAGCTCAATAACCTGAGTGTACCTTTATTCCGGTGCGACGGTCATATAAATCTATGCACCACTGGGTAAAGTCAAAGCCTTCTTCATCTGAAGCTTCTGTTTGAAACTCCTGCTCTACAGCAGCAGTACCTCGCCCCCTACCTCGACCTACACCCCCGCCCCCCACCTGTGTTTGTTGGCTCAAAGCCTTCTCCACACGTTCAAATTGAGAAAGTAGCCGTCGAGTTGAGGCTTCAAATTGCTGCTCCTGGCGCGTACGCGCAGTGAATCCGACCGGCCTTCCTCGTGGCCTCGTGACTGGCGGATTCTGCACTAGTAGCAGTGAATTCATGACGACGGCGACAGCGAGGTCAGTGAAGGGCGACGGCGAGGGTGCAGTAGCAGTAGCAGTAGCAGTAGCAGTAGCAGTAGCAGTAGCAGTAGCAGTAGCAGTAGCAGATAGAGGCAATAGATAAGCAGGAATAGTACAGGTGATGTTGTGGTAGTAGGAAGAAGAAGATGCAGATGATTGTCAGGCGAATGTTTGTTTATTGAAGAAAAATAAATTATTCTACCAGAAAATACATGAGATTGAGTGACAGTCACACCAAAAACGAAGTATCTTCGGGTTGCGCATATATTGGGGCCGTACGTATAGTAGGACCCTTTTCAATAGATTTGAGACCGAAAATGCAGTCTCGCTCTTGTGTGTACATGTATGACTTCGAAGAATTTTTATTTCAATACTTTCTGAATTCTGAAACTAGACACTTGCGCATCAATCATCATCGTCTAAATTTGATCAAAAGAACATGACAGAACAATCAATCGAAGACAACATGATTGAATTATCGAAGAACGAGAGGAAAGACGTCTAAGTAATGAATGATGGGTGAGCGAAGGCTGATTTGAGCCTATCACACTAACCCCGTTAGGGGTTAGTGTGACACGTCTGAGAACCTGAGGCAACAAAAAATTCTTTATGTGGAATTAGCTAAGTAACGATCTCCCAATTGGTGAATCACCAAATCTGGTGCATCTGGATGTCTCCTTAAGCGAGAGGTCTATTCCTATTAGGATGGCAACCTTTAAGAGAACTGCGGGAAACCCTCGATGCCTCAACTGCTTACGACGAGTGATCTCCAGCGACATATCCGAGTCTACGTCTCCGTTCCACCAGCAACTGCGAGGAAAGAAATCATCTAGTAAACAACCCGCTACGGTAAATGTGAAGCTTTTGGAGGATATACGAGGATATGGGCGACAAGGTTGGTAGCATTCGATCTTTATTGGGGCGACCGACAGCTCACTTCTAGATCCTTGTAGGCTCTATCATCCCCGTTGCCCCTGGTAGGATGCGGAACATCTGGTATCCTCGACAAAAAGCAGAATACATGACGGAGTCAAGACTGCAGCAGCTCAACAAGAAAGACCTGGTTATAGAGCGAGACCACACATTTGGGATAGAGCAATCAGACAGTGGGAATGATATCCAAGAATTAGTTGGAGAGCGCCTGGTGGACGTGGAAATCAAGCTTCTACTGGTACTTCAGTCTAATTATCACCTACGTTGGGCCATAGCACTGACAATAGTAGCCCCAAAGAGCAACACAGATCATTTCCACTACGCTGCCCAGCCACTTGGAATTCTACAGAACCCCAATCGTGAATCCCGAACCCGAGGCTCCTCAGGATCAACCGCCAATTCGACCTTCTAGAAAACAGGCCACTTCAGCAGCAGCGGCAGATCTTGCAGCTGTAGAAGATTCATTGCCTAAATCTCAAGAGGTTGCCATCTACGGATCCGTATCTACTGCAGATATTGCGGAATCGATCAAGGCTATCCTGGCCGGGTCTGAGGAAGGCGCAAGAGTCGTCTTGTCTGCAGAGGACATCACAATCATCACTGAAGGAGGCAATGTGCTGGGTGCCGAAGCAGATCGGTTAAAGGCCTTGGGTGAATTTGACGTGGATATCCGCGTCAAAGGGGGGGAGGCTGTCAGGAGGTTTATAAGTGTACTAGCACAGAAAGGCTAACGATTAAATCCACAACGTCTTCACCATCTCTAAGCAACCATGGATATTGACTTGGCTAGCTGCTCCTGTGTTCGTTCTGGAATGATGAAAAAGATGATCTGGTGACTATACTTTCGTGTCTCGTGGACAAAACAAGAGCCGTATTGTTTCCAAAGACAACTGCAAGGCCCTAGCACCCAAATCACCCATCGTAAATATCATGGCTTCCCATTGAAGACATCGCGTGTAGAAGAACCAGATAGCTGGCTGTGAACTTGATCGTAAAAAGACTAATCAGCCGTTGAGAGCTATAAATAATTTTGCAGCTGTTGGAATTTGACAGGGTTCATACGTCATCCCTGTATGTCAGCCTCAACGTGATAGGTTCATCATTTCGCAGCACCTTCGCCCGATATGTGACCCGAAGAAGCGCCGTAAGACAAACCTCCACTGAGCCCAGGGAGTCAGCAGTTCCCCGTTGAGAATTCATACAGTCTTTCCAGATGTAATCTTTGATCTTTCGAGGAGTCGACATCCCTCACTTCGACTCGACTTCACTTCCTAAGCGGCGTGGCTCATGTTGATACGAAGTTTAACCTTCCGGCGCATTTGTTCATTCCACGGCATCCCAACAACCACGTCGATGGTTTGGATCTTTTGTCTGAATTTCCCTTCTTAACCACCCACCTCTAAAGCTTGGGTTTCCGGGCGTCCATTCGCTTGCCATTATGTCTTCTCCGGGTTTCGGCGGTGAGAAATGCCAATCGAGTGGGGCTGCGCGACTTCTATGTCTAGTTCAAGATCCATTTGCGAGTCAGGTAGCTTTTAAGACAGCCTTGAACGAGATTACTATATGCTTATCACTTTCTCTTCTAGCTCCACGCAAACGCTTTCTGGGCTTCCCTAGGCGCCTCCGTAGGGGTGATGTTATTGTTCGCCATCCTCTTCTCCATCCTTCGACCACATATTTCGAATGTATACGCACCAAAGCTTAAGTATGGCGACGAGAAACATACCCCTCCCAAGATTGGCAACGGGGTTCTGGCCTGGGTCCCACCAGTCGCTACAACAAATGAATCCCAGCTGGTGGAAAAAGTTGGGCTCGATGCGACGATTTTCCTGAGATTCACGAGAATGTGCCGTGATATGTTTCTCGTACTTGGTGTAATAGGAGTTGGGATTTTGATACCCGCAAATGTTGTTGGCAGCGTCAAGGAACCTTTGAAAGACGTTCCTGATCACTACTTCGCTTTGATGACACCACAATATGTCTATGGAAAGAACTACAAAACCTTGTGGAGCCATGTCATAAGCTCCTACTTGATCGACCTCGTCATTGTCTTCTTCTTATGGCGTAATTACATCGCTGTCACAAGGTTACGGAAACAATACTTCGATAGCCCTGGCTATCAGATGAGTTTGTCATCTCGAACATTGATGATTACCGATATTCCACAAGCCCTACGAACAGACGAGGGTATACTTCGAATAGCTGATCAAGTCGAACAAACGGCAGGTCTACCCCGAGCAACCATCGGCCGCAACGTGAAAGAGCTCCCTGAGTTGATTGAGGAGCATGAGATTGCTATCAGGAAGTTAGAATCGGTGTTGGCCAAATACCTGAAGAAGCCAGACAGCATTCCCTCGAAACGTCCCACTCTTCGCCCTTCAAAAAAATACCAGAAAAACAACGGTGGTCAGAAGGTGGATGCAATCGACTATCTAACTGAACGCATCCGCGAACTCGAAGTTGAGATTAACCACGTACGGGAGTCAATCGACAAGCGAAATCCTA
>JAABUR0100006389.1_pt1 | contig 14451 bp, 10 predicted proteins | sample 5560091 | NCBI WGS metagenome assembly JAABUR01 (sample SAMN10711879, study PRJNA513375) | rock metagenome | isolation source: Antarctica rocks | place: Antarctica: Victoria Land, University Valley sud
ACGTGTTACTCACCCGTCCGCCACTATCTCCCATCCCGAAGAACAGAAGACCGTTCGACTTGCATGTCTTAGGTGCGCCGCCAGCGTTCGTCCTGAGCCAGGATCAAACTCTCCATTACAGTGTGGGCTCTTGAGCCCAGTGCAATGCAAAATAGAAAAGCTCACACAAACCTAGCACGCCAGGGCTATTGCCGTCCCTGGCGAACCGTTGTTTCTCTCGTTCTTCAGCTTTTAACGTGCCGCGCCTTTTTAGGGGCGCAACGTTAAATATACTACGACCCTCGACGCGTGTCAAGAGGCAAAATCGGGCGAAAATGGGGCTGTCGACATCCGTATCCGTCTATCCACTATGTTTGAAGGCCGCCTCACGCATAGTCAGAGGTTCGCCCTCTTGTTGTAAGACGGCGCCGATGACCTCGCCGGCAATGAGCGTGGAGTCACCCGTGACGAGCCGGCCGGTCACGCGGCATTCGACATACCCGAGGGTAGCGTCGAGAATGGGCAGGCCAGATGGGCTCATTGTGTGAGGGAGCCCAGCCAGTTTGTCGCCCGCACGGGCGCGCGGTTTACCTAGTGCGCCGGCCAGGTCACGCTGTCCCGTGGCGAAAGGGGCGACGGCGAAGAGTCCCGAAGCGAGGATGATGGGCAGCGAGGCGCTGTCGTTCTCCACCGACAGCGCGACCATCGGCGGATCGAACGATATCTGCGTGATCCAGTTGGCGGTAAAGACGTTGGCGTCGCCTTCGTATGCGCAGGTCACGGCGTAGAGCCCATAGGTAGACAGGTGGAGGACCGCCTTCTTGGCCGTCTGGTCGAGCATTTGTAGTACCTCACTGGCTGAATCTGGCCTACGATAGTGGTTAGTAGTTAGAACTAACTGCTAACTACTAGCTCCATCCTTTGTCCCCGTTAGCTGGGCGCTGACGTCCCAGAGCCGCCGGGCCGCCGACTCGTCGTAGGACTGTTTAGCGGATTTTTTCTCCTTCTTGTTGGCGAAGTATTTGCCGCTGACGCCCTCGACCAGGGGGGATGAGGCCAGGAAGACTGACGTTTCGGCGCCCTTCTCGGGGCTGATCGCGAAGACCTGGCCGGCCTTGATCAACGCTTGCAGCGCTCCGCTGTTGTTTTGCGCGAAGCCGGTCGCGACGAAGCCGGGGTGCAGGCAGTTGGCGGTCACGCCCGTGCCTTGTAGTCGGCGCGCCAACTCGTAGGTAAAGAGGACGTTGGCGAGCTTGGCCTGGCTGTAGGCGCGCCAGCCGCTGTAGCGCTTGGCGCCCTGCAAGTCGTCGAAGTCGATCTTGCCCGTGCCCTGCGCCCCTGAGGACACGTTGATGATGCGCGCTGGAGCGCTCCGCTCCAACACCGGCAGCAGGAGCGTGGCCAAGAGAAAGTAGGCCAGATGGTCGAGCGCGAACGTCATCTCGAGGCCGTCGACGGTCGTCTCGCGCTTGCTGAAGACGCCGCCGGCGTTGCTGACGAGTACCTGTAGCTGGTCGTACTTGTCGGTGAAGGTCCTGGCGAGGTCGCGGATCGACTCTTGTGACGAGAGGTCGGCTTGCAGGAACTCGACCTTGTCGTTGGCGCTGCGCCGCTTGATTTCGGCGACGGTCTCCTCGCCCTTTTGTCGATTGCGCCCGACGGCGACGACCGTCGCGTCCATCCGGGCCAACTCACGGGCTGTCACGCGCCCGATACCTGATGTCGCGCCTGTCACCAGGCACACCTTGCCGCTCATGATTCCGCTCAATGCAATAGTCCTTACAATAGTCCTTATAGCTATCAGCCGCCAGCTATCAGCCGCCAGCTATCAGCCGCCAGCTATCAGCTGTCAGCCCTTTTGTTGGTTGTCACAGCGTCCCGTTGTGCCAATACCGTGCCACGATCCATAGCGGGTACGTTGTCGACAGCTAATGGCTGACGGCTGATAGCTGGCGGCTGATAGCTGTCACCGGATTCGGGCTCACGGACGGTCGTCGCGACGACGACGGAGACCGCGACGAGGACGATCGCGGTGACCAGGAAGACCAGGCGCAAGTTGAAGGCGCCGAGACCGCCGCCGACCAGCGGTCCGATAGCGATGCCGAACGATGACGCCGAGGCGATCATGCTGAAGGCCGAGGCGCGGCGGTTTTCGGGCGCGACCAGACCGACGATGGCAGTGGCGCTGGGCATGGCCATGCCGAGGCAAAACCCGACGGCGGCGCGCACGACGATGAGTTGCCACACCGATTGCGCGAAGAAAGCAGGGGCGTAGGCTACGCCTGCCAACGCCATCGCGACCACGAGCACACGGCGGTAGCCGAAGCGCGTCTGGAGCCGCTGGACGACCGACGAGGAGAGCGCGGCGCAGACGCCCGCGATGGCCAGGATCGTGCCGACGGCCGTGGCCGTCTGCGGTTGGCCGTGCAGCACGGGGACGCCGCGCAGGTGGGGCACGAAGAGCGCCAGGATGGGCGCTGGCACGACGTTGCCGAACTCAGCCATGAATAGCACCAGCGCCATGGCCGGTAGGCCCGCCACGGTGGCGATGCCGCGTAGGTTGGCGATGGGACGCACGCGGGTACTGCCCGCTGTCACGGGGCGCTTGAAGTCTTCGTCGACGAAAAATATGACGAGGAGGGTCGCCGCGAGCAGCATGCCCGCGCCAACCGCGAAGGTGCCGTGGAAGCCCAGGCGGTCGTCGAGGAAGCCGCCCACGAGCGGGCCGACCGCCGCGCCCATGAACACGGCCGACTGCATCATGCCCATGCTGAAGCCCATCTTGTTGCGCGGTGTGACCGAGGCGACGAGAGCCTGCGAGGCCGAGACCGAGCCGGTGAAGATGCCTTGCAGGATGCGCAGCGCCAGCACGAACCAAATATTCGGCGCGATGATGAGTAGTCCCGTGGTACAGACGCCGGCCGCCATGGCGCGTACGACCATGGGCTTGCGCCCGTAACGGTCGGCCAGCGCGCCCCAGACCGGCGCGACAAAGGCCATGGAGATGGAGAGGGCAAAGCTGATCACGCCCGACCAGATCGGCACGGCGGGTCCATGTATACCAAGGGTCTGGATGTAGAGGGGCAGGAAGGGGAAGACGAACGAGAAGCCGATCAGCGCCATCATCTGGGCGAAGAACAAAACATACAGGATGCGGCGCCATCTACTCATTGTGTTTTAATCGTACCATGCTCCGCTCGCCGCGACGATGGCCCCGATAAGCGAGGCGCACAGGTTCACCGTGTCGTTGGTCATGATAGGCAGCCCGCGTGTGAGCGTGAGCGCGGGGGGACTATCGTCGTGCCGGTGACCGCAGTCTTCGGTGCGCTGGGCGCATAGGCGGCACACGTAGACGGCCTGTAGCGTGGCGCCGAGCACGCTGTCGGCCAATGAACCAGCCATCCCCGCCGCGGCGATGCCCAGCGCGTGCGCCGGCTGACGACGGTAGAGGGTGGCGGAGGCGGTGCCGACGAGGGCCGCGCCGGCGAGCGAGGCGACGAGTCCAAGCGGGGTGACCGCGCCGGAAACGCCGGGAGGCGCGGCCTGCCCGGTTGTGATCATCCGTGGCGCCGCCTTACTACGCCGGCCGATCTCCGTGGCCCAGGTGTCGGCGTTGGCGGCAGCGAGCGCGCCCGCGTAGGCGGCCATGACGCGCGGTGAGCGATCACGTAGGCTCAACAAGACGAGCGCCGCCGGGACACCGCCGTTGGCAAGCACCTGCGCCAGCGTCCGGCGCGGCCCGCTCTGGTCCCGCGTCTGTGTCTTCGCCGTCGTGTTGTCCCGCCTGGACGAGCGCGAGAGGAGGGTGGAACTGCCAAAGAAGACGAGGAGTAAGGCCGACGCGCGCGGCCCACCCGCCCCGAACACGGTCGTGCCGATGGCTGCCGCGCCCGCGGCGCCCGAGGATGAGAGCGCGTCACGCCGCCACGCCGCCACGCCCACGCCTGACGCGAGGATAGCCGCGACGAGCCAGCGACGCCGGTCGTTATCCATCAAAGTTCCTTACTCGCCACTCGCCACTCGCCACTCGTCACTCGCCACTCGCCACTCGTCACTCGTCACGCCGTGCGCTCGGTGAAGCGTTGCTCGAAGGTACGCAGCGGCGCCAGCGCCGCGTCATCGAGGTGCGCCGTGGTCAGGGCCTGTAGCGCGGCCTCGCGGTAGCGGCGCAGGTAGTCTCGCGTCAGACCGCGCGCGTTCGCGCGGTCGAGTAGGGCCAATATCTCGCCCGTGTCGCCGTCGTCATTGCTGTGCTGAGCGTACAGCGCGTCCAGGCGTGCGCGGTCGGTGGGGGCGCTGTGGGCCAGGGCCAGCAGGATGGGCAGGGTCTTCTTGCGCGAGGTGATGTCGCTGACCGCGCTCTTGCCGGTGACCCGTTCATCGCCCCAGATGCCCAGGATGTCGTCCTGCATCTGGAAGGCCATACCCAACTCACGGCCGAACCGCGCGGCGGCGTCGACTCGGTGGGCGTCGGCTCCGGCCGCGCGCGCTCCGATCGCGGCCGCGGCCCCAATGAGCGTGGCGGTCTTGCCCTCGATCATGCCCAGGTAGTCCTCGACAGACACGTTCGCGACGCGCTCGTCCTGCAAGGCCATGTCGCGGTGCTGGCCTTCGGCCAGACGCAGCGTCGCCGTCTCGAAGGTATGCATAACGTCTATGAAGGCGGTTGGATTTGTCTCGCGCAGCGGCGAGCGGAACAGGGCGAGGTGGGCTAGCGCGTAGAGGCCGTCGCCCGCGTTGATGCCGATGGGCGCGCCCCAGATCGCCCATACGGTCGCGCGGTGGCGTCGCGTCGCGCTGCCGTCTTCGATGTCGTCGTGTACCAGCGAGAAGCTGTGCAGGAACTCGACCGCGGCGCCCAGGGGAGCGGCCAGGGGCAGGATGTCGCGCTCGGCGCCGCCGCAGGCCGCGGCGGTGAGCATCAAGAGCGCGCCGCGCAGCCCCTTGCCGGAGGGCGCATCGATGGGCTGTAGACGCGCATCGGCGAGGCCAAGGTGGTATCGCATGATGCCGTAGAACGGGTTAGACGTGTCGTGCGCGTCAATGGTGTCCACAAGCGCCCGGCGCACCGCGCGGTTGTAGCGCGCCAGCAGGCCGGTCAGCATGTCGTCGGCAGGGGCGTCCGCCGGTACGTTGGGTGGTTTATTGGTGGTCCGCATACAGTAGGAGCATAACAGAGCAGCGGCGTGTTGGGATGGGTCTGCTATACTGGACAATGGTAGAAAGAAATAAAGACACGAGTAGCGTAGATCACGAGGGGAAACGGCACAGGGATGCTGAAAGACGAGAAGACAACGGTTATCGAGCAGTACGCCACGCACCCGGGCGATACCGGGTCGCCGGAGGTGCAGGTCGCAATCCTGACCCGGCGCATCACCGAACTCACGGAACATTTCCGCGCGCACAAGCACGATCATCACTCGCGGCGTGGATTGCTGGCCATGGTGGGCCGCCGCAAGCGTCTTATGACGTATCTCGTGCGCGAAGACCCGGAGCGCTACCGCGCGCTGATCGCCAGCTTGGGGCTGCGTGATACGTCGGGCCGTTCAGCAGGACGCTCGACGGGGCGCTCGACGCGCTAGCGCGTGACGCCCAACCAGGTTTTTGCAACGTACTCTTGGCAACATGGGCGACGGCCCACCTTGATAGGGGCGCACGGTGATACGCGCGAGCGAGTCACCGTGCGCCCCTACGTCTATCACATATCCGCGACCATTGTCTCTCATCTCGCGCCCGTCTCTCCCCTTATGACGGAAGGATAATAGTAGGAACATATGCCACATCAAGATAGCGCCACCGTTGGTGGCAAAGAACTACGTATGGAGACCGGCCAACTGGCCGGTCAGGCCGGCGGCAGCGTATTGGTCACCTATGGCGACACGGTCGTCTTGGTGACAGCGACCGCCTCAAGCGGCCCCCGCGAGGGCATCGACTTTTTCCCCCTCACCGTCGACGTCGACGAGCGGCTCTACGCCGCCGGTAAGATTCCCGGCAGCTTTCCCCGCCGTGAGGGACGCCCCCCAGAGCGCTCGATCCTGGCCGCGCGCCTGACCGATCGTCCCATCCGCCCGCTCTTCCCCAAGGGTTTCCGCAACGATGTGCAGGTCGTCGCCACGGTGCTCTCGGCTGACCAGGAGAACGATCCCGACGTGCTGGTGATCTGTGGCGCCTCGGCGGCGCTCTCGATCTCTGATATCCCCTTCAAAGGTCCCGTCGCCGGCGTGCGCGTCGGCTACATCGACGGCGACTACATCATCAACCCGACGGATTCCGACCTGGAGCGCAGTACGCTAGACCTCGTCGTGGCGGGGACGCGCGACGCGGTGATGATGGTCGAGGCCGGCGCCAAGGGCCTCTCTGAGGACATTATGCTCGAGGGCGTGCGGCGCGGCCACGAAGCCCTGCAGGACGTCATCGCCTTGCAGGAGCGTATGGCCCAGGCCGTCGGCAAGCCCAAGCGCGAGTTCGTCCTCGCGGCGACGCCCGAGGAACTCAAGACGCAGGTGAAGGAATCGCTCGGCGACCGCCTGCGCGGCGCTATCCGCAACGCGGACAAGGCGACGCGCCAGGAGGCTACCGACGCGCTCAAGCGCGAGGTCGTTGAGGCCCTCTCTAGCGGCGACGCGCCGGCCTACACCGCCAAGATGGTTGGCGAAGCTTTCGACGGTGAACTCAAGCGCTTGACCCGCACGATGATCCTTGATGAGGGTATCCGCCCCGACGGCCGCGACACGACGACGATCCGCCCCATCTCGAGCCAGGTCGGCTTGCTTCCGCGTACGCATGGCAGTGGCCTCTTCACGCGCGGCCAGACGCAGGTGCTCGGCGTGGTCACGCTTGGCCCTGGTACCGACGAGCAGATCATCGACGACATCACCCGCGTCGACGGCAAGCGCTTCATGCTGCACTACAACTTCCCGCCGTTTAGCACCGGCGAGACCAAGCCGATGCGCTCGCCGGGCCGCCGCGAGATCGGCCACGGCGCCCTCGCCGAGCGCTCACTCTACGCCGTGATGCCTCCGCAGAGCGAGTTCCCCTACGTCACGCGCATCGTGGCCGATGTTCTCTCCTCGAACGGCTCGACCAGCATGGGCTCGGTCTGCGCCGGCTGCCTGGCCTTGATGGACGCGGGCGTGCCGATCACGGCCCCCGTCGCGGGCATAGCCATGGGCCTGATCACCGGCGACGAGGGGCGCTACGCCGTCCTGACCGACATCCAAGGCATGGAGGACGCGCTGGGCGACATGGACTTCAAGGTCGCCGGCACAGCGACGGGCGTGACGGGCCTACAGATGGACATCAAGGTGACCGGTATCACCTTCGAGATCATGCAGCAGGCGCTGCAGCAGGCGCACGAGGCGCGCTTGTTCATCCTAGGCAAGATGAGCGAGGCTATCGCTGAGCCGCGCCAGGAGATGTCGCGCTACGCCCCGCGCATCACCAGCCTCAAGATTAATCCTGAGAAGATCGGCGCCCTGATTGGCCCCGGCGGTAAGAATATCCGCGGCATCCAGGACGTGACGAAGACGACGATCGAGGTGCAGGACGACGGTACGGTCAACGTGGCCAGCGTCAGCGGCGACGCCTCAGAGGAAGCCATCCGGCGTATCCGCGGCCTGACGCAAGAGGCCGAGATCGGCCAGGTCTACGACGGTACGGTGCGGCGCATCGTCAACTTCGGCGCCTTCGTGGAGTTCCTGCCCGGTAAGGAGGGGCTCGTGCGCATGGGTGAGCTCGCGCCCGGCCGCGTAGAAAACGTCGAGGACGTCGTCAGCGTCGGCGACCCGCTGCGCATCAAGGTCATCGAGGTCGACCCGCAGGGGCGCGTCAACCTGTCGCACCGCCAGACCCTGCCCGGCCAGGAGAATATCCCGGCCGAGCCCTTCACGCCACGCCCGCCGCGCACCGGCGGCAGCCGCTTCGGCGGTGGTGACCGTGGCGGCCGCGACGACCGGCCGCGCTTCGGCAATGATCGGGGCGGCGATGATCGCCCGCGCTTTGGCGGCGGAGACCGGGGCGGGGATCGCCCGCGCTTCGGCGGTAACGGCGGCGGCGACCGCGGTCAGTAGGAACCCTCACCCCCACCCCCTCTCCCGTGCGCGGGAGAAGGGGAGGCGCCCGGCGTTGTGTAGGGGCGTATGGCCTATATAGCCCTGCCCGAGGACAATGCGTCGCGTGGAGAGGGGCGTAGGGGCGTATCGCTATACGCCCGGTGATCGCGGCCGGGCGGTTCGCGGCAACCGTTACGCGTTGCGTTAGATGGATCTGGGACGCAGGCCGGGTGTATGGCGATATGTCCCTACCCTACACCGTTATTGCTTATCGGGGTGAGAATGAGATGACCCTGGCATACTATAGTAACTAGGTAGAGATATGTGGCTACACTGCCGGAGACGAGGGCGCGTAGGTAATGGCGGAGCGAGCGGACGAGTTGGCGACGTTGGAGCAAGAGGTGAGCGCCTGTCCGCTGTGCGACCTATCGCGCACCCGCAAACGCGCGGTCCCAGGGGAGGGTCCGGTTGACGCGGAGGTCATGTTCATCGGCGAGGGGCCGGGCTTCAACGAGGATCAACAGGGCCGCCCCTTCGTCGGGCCGGCCGGTCGCCTGCTCAACGAACTGCTGGCGTCGATCGGCCTCGCCCGCGATCAAGTGTACATAACGAACGTCGTGAAGTGCCGTCCACCTAACAATCGCGACCCCATGCCGCAGGAGATCGCGGCGTGCGCACCATACTTGGAGCGACAGCTGGCGCTTATCAAGCCCAAGGTCGTCGTGACGCTCGGCCGCTACTCGATGGCCAAATTTTTCCCCGGCGCGTCGATCACGAAGATCCACGGCCAACCCAAGCGCATCGGCGCTACATTCTACTTCCCGATGTTCCACCCCGCGGCGGCGCTGCGGCAGGAGAGCTACATGGCGGCCGTGAAGGCGGACATGCTCAAGATACCGGCGCTGATCGAGGAAGCGCGCAAAGTGACCGTGACCGATGACCCATCTCCAGTGGAGGGGCAAGAGGACGCTCCCATACAGTTGGGCCTCTTTGACGTGTGAACGCGGATGACTCCCTAACACGTTCCCTTGATAGTTATTTAAAGTATTGAACAGTCGTTTTATTCATCAATCCTGATCAGGCGACAGGTAGTACTGGGGTGCGCCCCGAGATTGTGAGAGGCTGCCTGACCTTAAAAGGTCATGGCAGTCGACGGACCTTGAAAGGCCGGTCTGGGCGCGACGCGCGTGGCGCTCCGTCTGACGCGCGGCCACTGTGGCGGTTGCCAGGAGACCTTTTAAGGTCCGGTGAGGGCGTTTCCTAACCACCTTCTTGAGCGTAAAAGGAGGCTTTCGGAGAAGTTATGTCGAGCAGAATGGCTCATGTCGTAGTGGTTTGGAGGCGAGGAACTGACCTCGGCAAGCCCTTTGCGGCGCTACAGGCGATCTTTATTCGACATAACTTCACGTTTTCGGCCCTCCAAGTGGGTTAGGAAACGCCCTCGTCCGGTCCCTGCCATGGTCTTTTAAGGCCAGGCCCACGGCGGCCGCCTCTCACAAGCGTGGGGTACGCCCGGTAGTAAGTGGAGATTTTTAGGAGTGGCCAAGGCAAAACTGCGCGCCGTCCCATTGGGCGGCCTGGAAGAAATCGGCAAAAACATGACGGCTTTCGAGTATGGCGACGACATCGTCGTGGTGGACTGCGGGCTCATGTTCCCCGACGAGTCGATGCTTGGCATCGACCTCGTCATCCCCGACATCACCTATTTGGAAGAGAACAAGGCGCGTGTGCGCGCCATCGTGATCACACATGGGCATGAGGACCACACGGGGGCGCTGCCCTACGTGCTGGCGCGCCTGCCCGTGCCCGTCTACGCCACGCGGCTGACGCGTGGCTTGATCGAACTCAAGCTGCGTGAGCACAAGCTGCTCGACAAGATCGAACTCGTCACCATCAAAGCGGGCGGCCGTGTGTCGTTTGGCGAGATGACCTTCGAGTTCTTCCACCAGTGTCACAGCATCCCCGACGCCGTCGGCGTGGCGATCCATACGCCGGTCGGGATCGTCGTACACACGGGCGATTACAAGTTTGACCAGACGCCCGTCGACGGCGAACCGCCCGACTATGCGCGCCTGGCCCAACTGGGTCAAGAGGGCGTGCTGGCGCTCTTCGGCGACAGCACGCGCGCCGATACGCCCGGCTCGACGCCCAGTGAGCGGGTGATCGACAGCGCCTTCAAGCGCGTCTTCGATGAGGCCAAAGGACGCGTCATCGTGGCCAGCTTCGCCAGCCTGATCTCGCGCATCCAGCAGGTCGTCGACGCCGCCGCCGCGCACAACCGCAAGTTCGCCGTGGTGGGGCGTTCGATGGTCAACAACGTCGGCATGGGCATCGAACTCGGCTACTTAAAAGTGCCCGACGGCGTGCTGATGCGCATCGAGGACGCGCTCAAGCTGCCCGACGACCAGATCTGCATCATGACCACCGGCAGCCAGGGTGAGCCGTCCTCGGCGCTCACACGTATGGCCAACGGCGACCAGCGGCACGTCACGATCAAGGCCGGCGACACCGTGGTCATCTCCGCGACGCCGATTCCCGGCAATGAAGAGCACGTCGGCCGCAACGTCGACAACCTGTTCAAGCTCGGCGCCCATGTGGTCTACGAGCGCTACGAACAGATCCATGTGTCGGGGCACGGCGCGCAAGACGAACTCAAGCTGATGATTTCGCTGCTGCGTCCCCGCTTTCTCGTTCCGGTGCACGGCCAGTACCGGCACTTGGTGGCGCACAAGCGGCTCGGCGAGCAGATGGGCATCCCCTCCGACCATATTATTCTGGCCGAGAACGGCTTACCCATCGAGTTCACGGCCACGACGGCGACGCTGGGCAGCCGCGTGCCGGCTGGCTACGTCTTCGTGGACGGTGCCAGCGTTGGCGATGTCGGCGACGTCGTGCTGCGCGACCGCCAACTACTGGCGCAGGATGGTATTCTGATGGTGGCGCTCACGGTCGATCGTCAAACCGGCAAGTTCATCGCTGGACCCGATATCGTGTCGCGCGGCTTCGTGCACATGCGCTCGTCCGATGAATTGATCGAGCGCGCGCGCGCGGTCGTCTATGACACACTGGGTGATAGTAACGGCGACGGTACGGCTGGCGCGCCGCCGTACAGCGGCGCGAAGGGCCGCATCCGTGACGCGCTCGGCCGGTTCCTTTATGAGGAGACGCGCCGCCGCCCGATGATCATGCCGGTCTTGCTCGAGGCGTAGCCGCAATGGGGGCCTGCGACTGAAGTCGCATGGCAAAACACGGCGACTAAAGTCGCTTGGGCAATGGCGTAATACTGTACAATCGGTAGGCACGACTGTAACCCGGAGGCACTTTAGTGCCCGTAGTTTGCCATGCGACTTTAGTCGCAGGCGGCGATAGAGAGTATGGCTACACGAAAACCCGATAACGCGCGCGTCCGCACGACCCCCACACGGGCGGCCGCGCCGTCCACGCGCCGCCCCAAACCCGTCACGCCCGATAGCCCGCCGCCGCGCGAGCGCGAACGGGCGCGGCCGCGTCCCGAGGTCAAGCCGGTCATCGGTATCCAGGAGTCGTGGCGCCACCGCATCGACCCGGCGCGCGTGGCTCTCGCCGCCGTGCTCATCGCGCTGCTCCTCTGCGTGGCCCTCCTCGTCGACGTCTACCTGGGGCGGAACGACCCCGTCCACGTCATCATGGTCACCGCGTTCGGGCCGCTGGCCTTCCTGGTCCCGGTCGGCGTTGGTGTCCTGGTGCTCGACTTCTATCGCCGCCACGAGGGGCGTCGGCCGTGGCTGCGCTTCGAGGAGTCGTGCGGCGCCGTACTACTTTTTATCGCCACGCTCACGTTCACCAGCCTGGCCGCGCTCTCCTACTCGCTTGTCGGCAACTCGCTCAGCGAGGAACTCGCGGGCGTGATCGGGCGTCCATTGGGGCTGCTAGTCGTCCTGGCGCTGCTCATCGTCGGCGCCGTGCTGGCGTTCCGCGTCAGGTGGGCGCACGTCCTGCGCGCGTGGGCCGTGGCGCGCCCGCCCCTTATCGCGACAGGGCGGGGCGCCGCGCGCGCGGTCCACGGCTGGCAAACACGTCGCGCGTTGCGTTCCGCGCGCCGCCTGAACGCGTCAAGCCCGTCCGCTATCGCCGCTGCAGCGGACGCTCCGTTGGCGCCCACCGTGCGCATGAAGGCGATCACGCCTGCATCTATCAATACGGACGCTACGATGGCCCATACGGCGACGGCCTCGCCTCCTCCTCCCACGCCGCTCAACGCGCAGAAGCGTTGGTCCAAGCGCCCATCCGCCGGGGCCGATGACGATGCTGAGGACGTTGTGCCCACGGCTCCAGGCGTGCCCAAGCCGGTCCGCTTCACCGCACGGCCGGCCAAGGCGACGATAGCCGACTCTGACGAGACGCCGCTGCCCGACTTCAGCTTCCGCGATGTCGATGAGCCCGCGCGGAAGAAGCCGCGCGCCGCCGTATCGTCCGTATCATCGGCGTGGCCGGCTCCCGCCGTCGCGCTGCTCGACGCGGTGCCCCCGGCCGCCGCCGCGCCCACCGACAACGACGCCCGCGCGCAAGTGATCGAGGAGACGCTTGCCTCCTTCAACGTCGCGGTCGAGGTCGTCGAAGTACAGTCAGGACCCACCGTCACGCAGTTCGGCCTGCGTCCCGCGCCCGGCGTGCGCGTGCAGCGCATCACCGCGTTGCAAAACGACCTGGCCCTGGCCCTGGCCGCGCCGAGCATCCGCATCGAGGCGCCCGTCCCCGGCAAGCCCGTCGTCGGCATCGAGATTCCCAACGGGACCACCGCGCTGGTTACCCTGCGCGAGATCCTGGAGTCGGGCGCCTACGCGCGTATGACCTCGCCGCTCAAGATCGCGCTCGGCAAGGACGTCGCGGGCGACCCTGTGACGGCCGACCTAGCCAAAATGCCGCACCTGCTCATTGCCGGCGCCACCGGCTCCGGCAAGAGCGTCTGCCTCAACTCGCTCATCGCCGGACTGCTCTTCCACAACAGCCCCGACCAACTGCGCCTGCTGATGATCGACCCCAAAATGGTCGAGCTGACCACTTTCAACGGCGTGCCGCACCTCTTGCACCCCGTTGTGACCGAGATGGACAAAGTGGGCGGGACGCTCAAGTGGGCGCTCAAGGAGATGCACCGGCGCTACAAGCTGTTCGGCGAGGCGGGCGCGCGCAACCTCGCGCGCTACAACGAGATGCAGCTGGAGAAGCTCGACGGCCATCCGCCCATCAGCGACAACCAGAAGCCGCTGCCCTACATCGTCTTCATCATCGATGAGTTGGCCGACCTGATGATGGTCTCCCCCGCCGAGGTCGAGGACAGCATCAGCCGCCTCGCCGCGCTGGCCCGCGCCACCGGCATCCACCTCGTGCTGGCGACGCAGCGTCCTTCGGTCGACGTCATCACCGGCGTGATCAAAGCCAACTTCCCGGCGCGTATCGCCTTCGCCGTCAGTTCGCAGGTCGACTCGCGCACCATCCTCGATCAGGCCGGAGCCGAGAAGCTGCTGGGGCGCGGCGACATGCTCTACCTGGCGTCGGACGGCAGCAAGGCCATGCGTGTGCAGGGCACGTACCTCTCGGACCGAGAGATTGAGCGCCTGGTCGAGTTCTGGTCGCACAACTCACAGCACACGCCTGAACAGATCGCGTCGAGCGAACTGGAAGCGCCCAAGAGCGAGGACGGCGAGGGCGAGAACAATGACAAGCTGTTCGCCGAGGCCACCAAAGCCGTGCGCGAGTACCGGCGCGCCTCCGTCTCGCTGCTACAGCGCCGCCTCTCTATCGGCTACAGCCGCGCCGCGCGCCTGCTCGACCAACTCGAAGATCGTGGCGTCGTCGGCCCCTCCGAGGACGGCCGCTCCCGCGTCGTGATCGACACGGGCGATAACAGCGGCGACGATGCGGATGATGAGCCCATCGGACCCCTGACCCATCCAGAGGACGACAATTAATTAGGCGCCACGCTAATGGGGACGCACCGTTTCCAAGAGATACGTTAGCGTCCTATTCAACGGCTTCAACAGCCACGCCGAGTCGTGGGACGAGAATCGTTTGAGTGTGTTTCGTTTGAGTTGAAAGGGTGCTCCCCCTCTCCCGCGTCAGGGAGAGGGGCCCGGGGGGTGAGGGCCGCGCCCAACTCAAGTGAAACACACCCGAACCGTTTCGCCGCGTGGGTGGATCATGACTATACGGCGAACTTCTCCTCCGATCAATTGAAGGCTGTGCCGACCGTCAAGTATGGGGAGTACCCTGATATAGCCGGGATGTTGCGCTCTAAGTACGGAAGCACAGCCGACACGGGTGCGCGCCACATTTTCGCGCTAGGCGCAGCGAGGGCGGCTCACTGATCCCCGGCGCCAGGGATGATCGGCCGCTGGCGTGTGCGGACGCCGCGTGCGGTCGTCCGACGCCGCCGACGTACGAC
>JAABUR0100006391.1_pt1 | contig 14450 bp, 16 predicted proteins | sample 5560091 | NCBI WGS metagenome assembly JAABUR01 (sample SAMN10711879, study PRJNA513375) | rock metagenome | isolation source: Antarctica rocks | place: Antarctica: Victoria Land, University Valley sud
TTCTTATACTTTCGCGATAGAAAGTACATCTCTAATTTCAATCATCTTCATCTACGAATCATTCAGCTAGCTCATGATAACGTTGCAGATGAACATTCAGAAAGAGCTAAATGCTACGATCTAGTCAATTATGTTTATTGATGACTCAACATATATAAGTATGTTCAACGCTTTGTTCAAAACTGTCATGTATGCATTCACTTCAAATTATTTCGTCAGAGAACTCAAAAGTGACTGCGTTCTCTTTCAGTATTTCAACGTCGATGACGTGATGTCTCTATGAACTATGTAGATTCACTTTCGCTCAGCATCTTCATGAGTGTAATTTATAAATATGTTCTTGTCTTTGTTGATCATCTTATCAAGATGAGACATCTAGTTCTCACTGTGATCATAAAAGTGAAAAAAGTCACAAATGCATACTATGCTCATGTTTGAAAACATCACGAATTACTCGAGTTCTTTCTGTCAGATCGAGACACTCAGTTCATCTTTGATGTCTGAAATCACTTATGTCAGATGCTTAAGATTGATGCTAAGTTATTCACTGCATATCATTCTCAAATGAATGATCAAATGAAATGCTTTAACATCATTATGAAACACTATCTTCATGCGTTTGTTAACTACATGCAGAATGACTGAGCTAAATGAATTTTGAATGCTGAATTTTCTGCTAATAATGCTCTCTTGACAATCACTTTAGCCTCACTCTTTCTGACTAATTCAGATTAAAACTCTCGTCTAGAATTCAAATCTTCGAAATCTCTGTCTTTTGACATCTTCGCTCAGTCTTGAGCTAAGCTCATTGATGTCGAGAACTTCATTAAGAAAATGAAAGAACTCATTGAGCATCTTTGCAATGAAATGTTAATCGCTCAAGTCATTTATGAAGTTAATGTCAATCATTCTCGTCGTTCTTGCTTTCAATACTTTGTCAATGATGAAGTTTGATTAAATGTCAAGAATCTTAACATCGCTTGTTCTACAATTAAGCTAGATGATCATCATGTCAATTCTTTTCAAGTTAAACGTGTATTTGAAAAGAATTCTCTGATTGTCGAGCTTGAACTTTCTGAATTCATGAAGATTCATTCTGTCTTTCATGTCACTCTTCTGAGTCATGTGACTATCAACTCTTTGCTCAATCAGCGTCAAGAATCTTGCAAGCTCGTTGTTGCTGAAAATGACGAATGAGCTTGATATGTCAATTGTATTCTGAACTTTAAGCTCGATCAACGTTATAGCTCTTCGCTACTCAAGTACTATATCGATTGAGAAGATTATTTCTCTATCTAAAAATCTTTCAACCTCGTCGACAACTGTCAAATCGCTCTAGAGAAGTTTCATGTTGTCAACTTTATTGTCGTTGAATCTCATGTTCAATCTTGCATGATTTCTTGTTATCAATGCAACGATTTCTAGTTCTTGTCTAGATCTCGTTTCGTCTTAGTTATCTAGTCTCGTTCTCATTTCTCGTTTTCAGTATCTAGTTCTTGATCGTTCAGCATGACAGTAAACTGCTTCAGTTCTTTTTTGTTCTTCAACATTCTCATTATCATTATCTCGTCTCGTTCTTTGATCAATCAGTCGCTTCGCAAAAGCTCAGTCTTTAAGAAAAGAGCTACTGTCATGATGCTAGGCTGAAAGCTCAATCGAGTCGCATGAGAGTCATATGACTACATGCTTCTTTCGCGACTGCGCTAGCAGATCTAATTTCTCATGTAATATAGTCGCTTCAAGCTCATCTTGCTTTCTTTTCTTCTTGTCTTTCGTTCTGTACACTACTTGTATCTAAATCTGACTTTATCATAGCTATCATACATTATATTGATAGTTCTTCAAATCTAGTTTCTGACATGTAACTTTTGAAGTTTCTTCTTGACATCTGACTTATTCTGCGCATCAATGACATCTTGAATGACTGTGTATTCATCTGACAGCAATTGAAGTAAGACTTGAAAGCAATGTTTTGACTTAAATAAATTACTCATGTTTTTCTGTGTTGCAACAATCTTTCAAGTCAACTTAACAAGATGTATTCATGTCTTTTTAATGAAGATATTTGTCAACATTCTGTAATCAATAAAGTTTATCAGATATTGTCTTTCAGTGATTTGTAGCTTTTCTTTGTATTTATAGCTCAAAGCATCTCAAATCTTTTTTACTGATGTCTTGTCTGCAGTATGTTCTTGATCATCAATAATGATGCAAATGATCAGTTAATAATGAGCTTTCACATTGATCTTTTGACTTTCAAAGTTGAAAGATTGAATTTCGCTGATGATGCTGATGATGTTGTTGAGTGTGTTCAAGTCAAACTTGTCTTCAATAATGAATCACAAGTCTTTTTTAATGAGTCATCTTTTCATAAGAGAAAATCGTTGATCACAGTTCTTGCAAGTGAGAATGAGAACAGATCATTGTTTGACAAAGAAGTCATCAAAGTTCATGACGTGCAATGTAGACTCAGCTTATTGTTAGAATCAAAGAAAAAAAATAAAGATATTAAATAAATTAACGAGTGAAGTGAAAAGAATTTAATCTCGTCAGTGATGATGAAAGTTTATGCATTCTTTAATGTGATTAAGTGTGTCTATTTATTTGCTTTCTTGAAAACTCGTAGTAAATTGTTGACTTGATGTGAATGCTTATTTATCTTCTTGTGAGATGTGTAGTAAGCTGTCAAATTTTACTGAACTTCTTTAAATCAATGTATTTATTTGTCTTCTCATGAGACGTGTAGTAAGTGATCATTGATTGCTCATTTGAATAAATCTTGTATTGAGTTATCAAGCATCAAATGCTTAAAGTGTTTCAATTTAATTACGTTGAAAGCTTCTTGCTAATCAAACTCATAATTTATTGAAAGAATAAAGTGAACAGTATCACATCTGATGAAATCTATCTAGATTATGAAGAGAAGTCACATAACTGCTCTATTTATATACTGTCACTCATGACAAAGTCGTGATGCACAACTTTATCTCTGACGCTAGTTTAGAAAAAGCTGCTAGAAACAAGTCTGATTGAATTCAGACTGAATTCAAAGTTATCACAATAAGTTGCTAGAAACAAGTTTGTCATTGCACTTTTCAACACTTTCTTTAGATTTCAATTTCAACTCAAAGATGCTTCTTGAAAGATCTTCAAGATCATTGAAAATGATCTCATAGTTTATCTTGAAGAACAGTTGTAAATCATGCAGAAAGAGATGATCTGATACATATAAGAGAATTGAGACATTAATGTGCATCAATTCATGATATCAAGAATTCTGAAGAAAAGAGATTGAAGTAATAAGAAAGAACAGCGTGTAGAAGTCAGACAAAATAATGAGCTTCGTTTGAATTGAATAGCAAACATGCTTCGTTTAATGATTGAACAACTCATGTTCATGAATGAATTCTTATTCAATGAGATCACAAGCTGATGTCATCAAGTTTATGCTTTTGTTGATCAATCAGCTCACTATCAAGTTTCTAGAATGAAAAAGCATTGCTGAAGTATTCTTTCAATTTATATGAAAGATGAATATTTATTCTGTATCAACATTCGTAAAGATTGATTCAATGATGAGACTTTCTTTCAATGATTAGCAAATGAACTGCTATCTTTATGCAGTTTCTTTTCAACTTCAAAGAGTGTGATCATCATGAACAATGCAAGTGTTCATTGCAATCATTGAATAAAAGAGTTCATCATCTCACATGAATGTTAAATAAGTTATTTATCTCGTTGAATTAATGATTTATCACTGATATGATATAAATATCAGATGTGATATTTATCTTTCTACTCATCGAATTACAATCTTATAAAAGTTTAAAACTCATCTTCAATGTATTAAAAATCTGAATTCATAAACATTTTGATGAGATATGATCTCATTTTGAAAACATCTTTGATGACTTTCTTCATTATGCTGTTGAACGAAGCAGATGTAATAAATATTCAAGACAATACTTCAAGCATTCAGATTACATCTTTGAGACAAATATCAAAGCTTTAGAAAGAAATTTTGAAGTGAATACTATAAACTTTGACTAGCTAGCTTCTGAATAGCTTCATTTTCATCTATTTAAATATGATAATAAATGAGAAATTAAATGTTGAATGACTCATACAAAAGAGATCGCGAAGTAACACAAAAACATAGAGATAAATTTTGACTTCGATGTTAAGACATTTTAAATAAAAACAATTACAAGAACATCAGAAACATCAACAAACAAAGAGATATGAATAGCTTCAATTTTGAGCAATTAAGAAAGCGATGAAATTAAATTTTTGAATTTCTCATATAAACGAATCATCATGAAGCAGCGCAAAAATAAATGTCAAGAATTCGAAATCTTTCTGCATATGCTAATAGTAATTTTTTGAAATTCAAAATTCAATCTTACATTCAATTAAATTTTTTACATTTATCTCATTATCACAGCATTATCATTTTTATCATAATTTTAATGTTTAGTAAAACATAATATTAAAAGAATTAACAAGATATTATTTTTTAGACATAGTAATTTTTCCCGTCTTACGGCAATGGCTCAACATCTTCTAGGCCTTAGCCTTGGGCCAAAATTAATCACAGTGGCTGAAGTATGTCTATAGCTAGATAGCTACCTCTTACAGTTACTTAAGGTGGTGACCCTACCGGTTAGAGTGTATCTAAAATCTTCCGCCGAGGATGTTGTGTACTTGCATTGAATACCCCCAAAACCACAGTACTATACGCATGAAATGCACAAGGGATGATAACGGCCTGGACTCCGCTGAAACGAGATTGAGGGGAGTAAATTTCCACCCATCCTATCAATAGGAACTTGTGTAGCGGGTGTGGAAAGTGCAGTCGAAGGGAATCAGGCTGGGTCGTTGGGGGCATCGAGTGCACTGGCAGTAGTCTTTGCTTTCGTCAGGGAGGTTCATAACGCTTCTTGAAGTGCGCCGAAGAAATGAAGATATAATTCGGCTGTTTTGTGCCCGCTGACACAGGGAGTTCTCCTACATACACATGTACAGATGAATATTCTCCACAAAGAGCGATAGAATGTTCCTTTCGTTTTATACGCAACCACCCCTCGCTCCTCTGAAAAACCTCCGCCCCGATTCTCAAGACCACCTCTCCCCTCAGCAACTAAACCCAGTATCCCCAATCCTCATCCCGCCATCATACCCGCCAAAATTACTATGATGCGGCTGATCATTACTCCCCCAATTCTGATCGCCTACGCAAAGAGAATCGCATCGCTATCCGTGGCCCCGACCGTGATCTCCATGCCCCACGGCAGATAGCTCTCGATGTAATTCGCCTCGCCGTTCAACGCTACGGAGGTGGCAATGAATTTGCAGCCGTTGCAATTTGTGATCGGAATCGGCGCCTGGTTGGCGTCGAAGAGACTGACCTCGACCATGTATTCGGCGTTTGCGGGATGGTGAGGGACGTCTGGTACGTTTTTTTGATATTGGACGATGTGCATGCCGCACCAGCCGGGAGCGTATTTGGCGATGTTTCGGGTTGAAAGCGGAGAGGCTTGGACCATGAGCATGGAGCCCAGGGATGTGAAGATGCAGATCAAAGATTTGGAATACATGTTTAGTGCTGAGAGGTCTCGGTCCTTTGTTGAGAAGCCAAGGGCTACAGAAACGAGATCCGTTGCGAAAGGTGATATGAAGTACTTTTGAGGATACCTGTGAGAAAGAGACTGGTTTTGTCATGGACATGACACTCATATATAGCTCCTCGTGAATTTGAACGTCAAAGAAAAATAGTACTAGCTGAAGAGCTCACCGCTGCTAGCAACGAGCACAGCTGTACTATACTATCTAGGCTGTTCATGCCGTCGTCCAATCTGAGATTCGGCAGGTAGGATGTTGGAGATCTTCAGCTGCGCTATGATCCTTCTTGACTGAGATACCAGGAAGTGATACAATCAATCGCCAGCTAGTTCTCTCACGTAGCGTAGGGCGCAGTATGTTTGTGAAAGGCAGATGAAGACTTGAAAGATCACCCAATGATGGTTTTTTAGATCTATTTTCGAAGGCGCCAGTGTGTTTGGGGAGTTGGGACTAACGGTTGTCTGTTGGTGGCGCATGTCGTTCTCCTTGGCTGCAAATGATATCTTCTTAAACGTTCAAAGGAAATCCAAGAGCTGTCTGACAAATACAATAAAATACACTGAGGGATGGCATGCGATACCCACATTGAAGGGATGTGCAGGATCACGATATGCGTTGACTTTTCTTCATGCTTTGAGAAGCTCTTTAGCTGAGAGGAGTCCTTCAGGATTTTCCTAGTCTCATAGCTCATCTCCGGACTACTCTTACCTCACCCCATAAGACTCGCTCGATGCTGCTTACCTGGCATAGCCTGCTTCTTAGCAAACAACCGATTTCACTCGCTGTTTATGCGCTCGACTCATAGCTCGTCTTTTTCCTTTTACATCGGTGACTGATTACTGTAGTCTGTGAGGCAGGGAGGTCGATGTCAGGACAATCGTGTGGTGGCTGAAGCTGGTTCGTCCTTAATTTGGATTATGTTGGCCGCTAAATACTGTAGTAACATTTCCGAACTTTCTCACCAGTCACCAGTCACCACCTCAGACCTCTCTGAAGAACAATAACAAAAAATGTTGCTTCACTGGCGGCTAGCAGTAGCAATTTTATTATGGCATCGCCTTTTCCCCTAATGTCCCTATGGGTTCCAGCACCAGTAAACATGTCTTGTTGAGGCGTATTTGGCAAGCTTCAAGATGGGCCACCACAGTCCACAGGTCACAAAAGCGGGCGCTTTACAGAAACTAAAGCAAATATCCTACCGTTGCCAGGAGGAAAATCTCAACAAGTGCACCAGCGACCCGAACTTTGGCGTTGGCGCATATACCTCCCACCCCCAGCGTACCGGCAAAGAATGGCAAATTACCTGACCTTCTGTCCGGTATGTATACGAGTATGTCGAGTCATGCGTGATGCGTCCCCAATCCGGGGCTTTTTGAGTCGCAAGACACATCTCCAAGCAGTCTTGCAATTCGAACGTTGATCTACAACGGATTTGCTGACTCCAAAATATTCGTAGGCATATTTCGGCAAGAGATATAGCAATGACCTGGGCAGTGCCGGCCGTACCACATCGCTGAATAAGTTGGTATCTTACGAGCATTTGATGTAGGTCGTGATCATCCTTGAGATATGCGTTTTAATTCTCCAACAATCTGTGGCTGCCAACCACCAAATCCGAACTCCCTGCCGAATGTAGTTTATATTCTCTATCTCATCCTGGTAAAGTTCCATAAAAACTAATTTTCACAAGTCATCTATCTATCGTTACAGCTGCTGACCTTGGGGGTAATCAGGGCTCACGAGTACATGCACGTGGGCATGCTTGGGCATTGCGAAGCAATAGTCGGCGTCAGCACCGCTCTTCTTCCGAGCAACAGCGGTGCCTCTGCCCATGTCTATGGCGCAAGCCGCTGCAAAGAATGGGCCTGGCTCAATGTCCCAGCGAGGAATGACCCTACGGGATATAATACCAAAGCTAGTATTAATCGTGAAGTAGTCCTTAATGATACTTACCCCCTATCACTTTTTCTTCTCAACGCTTCTAAAAATCCTCATTGAGACGGCACCAATACTGATACCTTTCTATCCAAGGGAACAACTATGCTTGGTACGCAACATCTGAATTCTTCTCCTATAAATGGGGCAAGAAAACCACCAAGAAAGAAAGAAGACAGCTCTTCGATGACTCGAACCAAGCTGACTACGCAACCTTCACCATTGACCCAGAGTCTGGCATGACGTCAACGGCGGCGTAACCTTCTCTGACGATAATGACAATGGCGACGCAAATCTCAATGTGACCGCAGGCCAACAGCCTAACCTCCCCTAGCCCCAAAATTGCCACGCGCCAAACAGTACAAATCCTGATGGCGAGCTGATGTGTGACTACGTACGTGTCTGTCCTCTCCTTCCCATCCCCCCATTGTCCACCAAAACTTACCCTAACGTCCCCTTCCCCGTTCCCAGATTGGCGAACAATACACCGACTTCCAAAAAGACACCGCCCCCGTAGAAGCCACCCTTCCAACCGACCTCCCAAGCCTCAACGACACCTCCATCTCTCCCTCCCCTTCCCCCTCCCCCTCACCAACCGCCCCTGGCTGAGTTGTATGTGATTATCGGGCTATCGCTTGTATATATGATATCTTCCAAGTTAGGTACTGTCTCACTGTGAAAACAAGAGCAATTCCAAAACGAAACCCTAAGAGTAAATCTGATTTCATTGCTACTTTCCGTCCCTTTCTCTTTATCTAGCGCCTGGGCCCCTTCCCTACCATGAACTCACCTAAGAGGACTTAAGACAAAGACCTGCATTCTTGAGCCTGATTGTTCAGTTCTGACCGGTCATGAGCAGGGCACTCTATCATCTTCAATCATCTTCGGGCCTACGTTTAGTATAGACTATAGACAGATCCCAAGTGAACAAGTATCATTGCAGTTATATCAAAGTAGTCTTTTGTCCCCACATCCCCTCGAGTTACTCACAAAATTTTCGCCATGGGAGGTCGACCGTCGGTAATTGGGACATGGAACGGCATAGCCGATTACTGCAGGCCAGGGCAAGGCCCCCAACGATTATGATAACGTTAGAATTCCATAACCAAAGGACAACGGTGGGCCATGGTTCTCTCCGTCTCGTCTAGGTTCCAGCTGCACTCCATCAGGTTCAGTGCCATCACATAGAACGGCTCTTTATGGGCTATTACAAGCTTGGGATATCTTTGCCCGTGTTGCGAGAGTCGATCAGATCTGGACCTTGGACGGCTTGTGTCTCCAGTGGGACTGCCAGGCTGCTTGCAGAACCTTTTCCAATCGCTAGTGATGAGCCTCTGTCTCGTCACGGTCCAGGAAATCGCAAGTATGGATGTCGGGATGTCGTGATGTCCACTCTACAGCAAACCCGCGGGGGATTCAGACAGGATTAATGATAGCCTGTTACACACTCAACTTTTCTCGCATGCAGTGTCCCAATCACATATTTCCGGTATATGAATGAGTGGATATGGTGTTCAGGTCGAATATAACAGCCATTCAATGAAAGTAATCCTCGTATGACATTTGCGAAACCTCAGCATGTTAGCAAACGATCCCCAAGTACAATCTCATGCAGACGTATATCTCATACTCGCCGAGTTTGTGGAGAATAATATCTTCTGGAGTTCTGTTGATGTATCTACTCGATAGCGCCCAGGCTATTTCAAGAGGATCCTCTCAGACTCTAGTAGGCGCTAAAACTTCCGCCGATCTCATGCATCGAAGGTCAGAATGCCATTAACTGGGTTAGTCTAAGCTAAATTTCCATTTCGACGGCTGCAGCTGAAAACCAGCATCCGTACAGCCTCTTCTTCCTTCCAATTGTCTCTGCAGAGACCTCCCCACTGCAGGACATTATCCAACGCCTCTCAACCCAATATAATCCTTTACCCCTTCCATCATGGACTCTCCAGCACTATTTGTTCCGCGAGACCCCCTCACCTTCGCTTCCTCCTTCCACCCAGACTGCCCTTGCCATTGATGAGAAAAGCAAGCCTCTGGGGGCTCGCTTTCTCCAGGTCCTCGCCTTATCGCACCGTCCTGGGAGGAGCTATGTCGCCATAAGCACAACGCATGCGTCGTCAAAACCACGAGCAGGAACCCCTGCTTCTTCTACCGTCAGTGCTGACAGCAGTGGCGAGCCAGCGACTATAATCTCAATTCCATCTGGGCCGCAAACCGAAGAGTTTGTTCAGCTTATGGTTTCCAAGTTCGGTCCGCTATGGACTCAGCGGCAGACCTTGGTGCTTGGTAATGGCCAGGCGTTTGAGATAGGTGATTACCGTGTCCGTCTTGGGGAAATACGGCAAGGTGCAACATCGCTGGGCAGGGGCGTTGTGGTCGAGGTGGAGTGGGTTGGTGAAGGAGATGAGGAGGATTGGGAAAATGCGGAGGGGATAATAAGGCCTTTTTGGGACCAGCTATGTGTGGTTGGAGCAAGGGAGTGCTTTCAAGTTCCTGGCATGAACCAAGGCAATGGGACTGTGAGGCAATGGTGTGAGATCTTAAGGCTACGGGGATGAGGCATTTGGCAGATGGAAACCTTGTGTAAGTTGAATGACTCGAGAATTTGGGCTGTGAAAAGTTCCACTCGGACGCTGAGCGTTCTCAGACTATTCCAGTCGGCTTTTTCTAGACAGACTGTCTGATTTACTAACATCCATTTGGCTGGGGCTTTGTTTAGAAACTGTAATCATTGCTAAAGAGTAACCAGATTGACTGTCCAAAGCATTCAAGAGTACTACCGTGGTTCTTCAAACAATTACGGAGAGACAGCACTTGGCGAAAAATCCCCTGTATATTTTATCTTCTTTTTTGTGGAAACCTAAGGGACTTGGCCGACCTCTGAGCCTAGTAGGTCCAGATCCAAGACAAGTCACTCGTAAGACGTTGAGCTGGTGTCTTTGTCTTGAATAATCAGGAGTATGGGATGGCTCAAGCTCTTTCTTTTCGATGCATCTTATCTATCTCGCTGGCTTTCAAAGCTTCTGCCACCTAGATCAGATAGGAAACGACTTGGTAATAAACACGATCAGTCGTCTGGTCTTATATCTACATGTGCAAGATGGGTAGTTCAAGAATTTACTGTGTTTTTCGTAGTTGCTTTTATACTCGTAGAAGGGGGATCCGGATAGCATCAATGTGTTCAGCGGTTCGACCAGGGACCCCTGCACGGCGACGTCAGAAGCATCCAGGTGGTTCTTCCGAGTCCATATGTAAACACAAAACGCATATTCGAAAATACGCCGTAAATCCAAAGGCCCACAGAGTATCCCATAACTCTCGTCTACGATGCCTGTAAATTATAGTAAATGGGATGCCTTAGAGCTCTCCGACGACTCGGATTTCGAGCCGCATCCGAACGTTGACAAACGCTCCTTCATACGAGCCAAGCAGAACCAGATACATCAACAGAGAGCTGAGAGAAGTCACCAGATCGAGACACTGAAATATGAGCATATCGTCAACGATGGCTTGCTGCAGCGCATCGACACTCTCCTGGCGGCATTACGCAGCCACGAGGCTGATGCTCGGAACCCAGATGATTTCATGATGCAAGCATTGATGGAGTGCGCCGGAGACCCTGCGCAAGATGAGCCACCGAAGCCCCCACCAGGCGTACATTCTCAAAGCGAGCAACCCCGATATTCCCAGATGATGGCGAGTTTGGTGGATCAGGTTAAGAAAGAGGTGGGCTCGAAGCCGGATAATTGGTACAAGAGCTACTTAGAAGGGGTCGAAGGGCACAAGACCAAAGTTATAAATTTACAAAACGAGTTGATGCAGAAGCTGGAAGAGCTGGAAAAGGAAGCGAGCAAGAAGATCACGAGTGAGAGCATACACACGGGCTTCGATAGCTCCTCAGTCAACAAGTCAAAGCCAAAGGAGCAGGAAAAGCCCAAAGCCAATTCAAAGCCAAAAGAAGAGCTAGTCGAGGTACTGAATCCCGGTTCCCTGAAGAAAGACCACCTGCGACGTCACGACAGCGCTCAGTCATCTGGTGCTGAAGCGGACGTGGACGAGCCTATCAGCAGTAATGCAGACCCCGATGACGAGCACATCGAGCCTACGAAACTAGGGAAAGAGTTTGCCAAGGTCAAGATAGGCGACTACAGAGCGTGTCTTCAATTTATATCCGAACACCCAGAAGTTGTTGCGGAACGCGAAACGGATGGCCTGCTCATTGAAGCTTTTAACGCCCAACTCGACCACAACAACTCTGCCTACGCAAAGCAATGCGTCCACCAAGCCTTGCTCCTCCAATACTGCCGCTCGCTAGGCAGGGACGGTGTCGGCCTCTTCTTCAAGCGGTAAGGCCCCTCTACTCAATCTACCCAAGCCACCCAAAACTCCTCCCACAAACAATACTGACAAAATCTCAAAGCATCACCACAAAAGGCCACCAAGCTCAAAAGGTCTTCCTCGACGACGTCAACACGACCTACGCCCGCATCCTAACCCGCAGCGTCGAAATCCGCAAAGCCCGCGCCTCCAACCCATCCGCCACCCAAGACGTCGAGCAAATCCAGCTTCACGCCGTCGACCCCAACACCACCATCACCATCAACATTCCCCACGCCTCAAGCACCGACCCTGTCGAAATCGCCGCCCGTGAGATTTTCGAGCGCTTCCCACCAGGCCTGCAGCGAGCACTAGAGTCGGGGGGTTTGGACCGTGTGAATGAGGTGTTAGGGAAGATGAGTGTGAGTGAGGCGGAGGAGGTGGTGGAGCAGTTGGGGGAGGGGGGTATGTTGAGTTTGGAGGAGGGGGTGATTGATGGGACGACGGAGGAGGGGAGGGAGAGGTTGAGGGGGTTGGAGGAGAAGGCGAAAGAGGAAGCCGAGGGGAAGGGGAAAGCGGACGGGGATGGTAATGAAGAGAAGGGGAGAGGGGAGTCGGCGGGGAGAGTGGAGGAGATTGAGGTTGCGGATGCGGATTAGGCGGGAGAGAAGACGGGTGGTGATATTTAGCGTTGGTGTGTGGTTTGAAAGAGCATGTATGATTGAAAAAGTTTGCAACGATACATCAAAATGTAGTGAGCTATTCCCTCAACCCGCACCAAGTGAGACACAGTGGAAGTCCTTTCTAACCAGCTAACGTCAAGAGCAACGGCTCCCAACATCCCTAGACGCATAACAAGAGGCAATCAATGCATTTCAACCATCCTACAACCAGGTATCTTATGCACACGCGTTTTGCCCTGTCTATGCTCCAACGCCCCTTTCCATATCAACAAGAACTCTGCCCCTTCTCTTAAATCGCTTTCACCTCGAGCACATACAACTTCAATACCCACTCGCCCCGGGCGCCTTTTCATCCTTCCTCAGCTCCACCAATAACTCTCTAAACCGCTCCTTGCCCGTCCCGCTCGCCCCGCCCTTGGTCCCCTTCCCGCTCAAGTCGACCAGTTTCGCAATTCGCTCCCAGCTCGTGCCGCCAGCGGAGGTGTCTTCGCGGCTAGCGAGGAACTCCTCGGCTTCTTTGCGGGTGCGGGAGATTGATTTTTCCTTTTTGGCGTTGTAGTTTTCGTAGAAGTCGTCGATGGATTTTTGGGCGGCGGAGATGGTTTCTTGTTTTTTGGCGGCGGAGATTTTGGCGCGTTCGGCTAGTTGCTGATCGCGGCGTTCGCGCCATTGACTGAAGGTTGGGAGCAGGTGTTAGTGTTGGGGTTTAGAAAAGGGGAATGGGGGAGGAGGGATAATATCTCCGGATGGGACTTACCGTATGGGTTCAGGCTCTTCTTCTGGGGCTGTGTAGTTGCTGTAGGATTGTTGCGAGGGCTGGAAGGGTGAAGCCGAATTCGTAATTGTGCCGCCTGGTCCGATTGTCTGGTCAAAGGTCAAACACTGTGCTATGTTTAAGAATGGCAAAGGATCCATACCTCGTTGCGATGGTCGACAGCAGGGAAAGAACTCTCAAATTGGCCAACGTCATCTCCGCCAACTTTATCGCCGTTATAGCTCCCTCCACCACCACCTAGGAGATCATCGTCTCCGTCCTCCACAGTAGCTGTGGCAGCGTTGTCGTGTGCGGAAGCAAATTGGGCAGCGTCATCACCGAGTAAGTCACGCTCTCGTCTTAGGAAGTCGTCGTCTCCAGAGATACCGTCATGGGATGCCGTGCCATTGCCCTCAACTTCAGTCTGACCTGTAGAAGATAACATTTACGGTCAGTTAATGTGATGCCGGATAGGAAAATGACTGTGATCAGCCTGCTCACCTTCTGAAAAGTCTTCTATGGAAGGGAATCTGTCAGCCATGGCCAGTTGTGTAGTAATATGAAAGTGATCAAGGAGCGTGCTGAGAGCTCCAATGGATGGTGAAGCTTTATATGTCAGTGCGGGTAGAGCGTCCAATGACTTCGTCGTAGTAGTTGAGAATTACTGACGCGACATAACTTCGTTGAGGCAGGACCCGTACAGAGCTTAACTCCAACTCTCACGACTATCAATAGTTTCACAACCCCAATATCCAACTTTGTAGAATCGTGTGGTCCACACAAAGACTATGGTGTGAAGTCCTACATCTATCCCAATATCTTCAAATAATCTAGCAGACCTCGCAAGCTTTGCCGCTCCTCGCCAACCTGCCAACATTTACCCAGCACGCCTAGCAGCCACAACACCCTCAATTTCTCTAGCTAGTTGTAGCAAGCCAGAATGGCGTATACAGATGATGGCGTAAAGGCGAAGCTATCAGCCCTAAACGAGACTCAGGAGAGCATCGTAACTGTCGCTCAATGGGTGATGTTCCATAGGTACTTTTTTCCCCAAGTGCATCCGCTTCTCTTCCATGCGCCGCTGACCGCTGGCTCTCCAGGAGACATGCAGACCGCACCGCAACCATCTGGCTCCA
>JAABUR0100006394.1_pt1 | contig 14443 bp, 23 predicted proteins | sample 5560091 | NCBI WGS metagenome assembly JAABUR01 (sample SAMN10711879, study PRJNA513375) | rock metagenome | isolation source: Antarctica rocks | place: Antarctica: Victoria Land, University Valley sud
AACTCGCTCAAGGGCCGCGCATCACATGCCTGCTGGTACAGGCGGCTGTGCGCCGGAGATGTGGCCTCAGCCAGAGATGCAGGCTGCTTTTAACTGTCTGCTCCGCTGCAGCCAGCCAGTGCACTCGCAGACGCCGCTGGCACAGACGTGAAGCTGTAAGCATGCTCACGTCCAGCAGATATGCCCAAGTGTTTTGCATTGTAACCGTGTTGGCACGGACCACAGCGCACAGTCTCAACACGAGCTACAGAACGCCTGAGTTAATGACACATGACCCACCATTTGCATGCTAACGGGTTCTGTCACTGACATCACCAAACATGTCATGTGAAAGTGGCCAGTTTGCGTTGCGCACTGGCACCTCTCAGTCATCTTGAGTCACACTTCAGGAGCAAAGCCAAACACCATCAAACCTCCCAGCAGCATGTTGTTTCATTTACTCTATCACACAGGATCATGTCAACTTCGTGACCTGTCACATGTTCACCCACGCCACCACAGGCTGAATACCCGGTTGTGCTGTTCATGCCGTAGATGACGACGACAGCTTTGGGCAGTTGCGGCCCTGCAATGAGCTGCGGCTGGTGGCGCTAGCAGCTCAGCGCCATATTCACGCCGTGACTTGGCATGTTTCTTATCAAGCATGCGGTGCAGCTATGTTTGTGCGGGCAAGGGTCGCACAACAAGAACACGTCATCTTGATATGTAGAGTGCACTCATGCTTTTGTTGTGGTCTTGGACGCGTGTCAGCAGATGGTGCCGAGCGCAAGGGCGGCCAGCAGCTCACTGCCTGTAGCAGCCACAACAGGGTGCTGCAGCGCCTGCTGGCTGGCTGCACCGCCCCTGAGTGCCCTCGTATGCAGCAGCAGGCGCACAAGTGCCGCGCATACCGGCAGGCAGGCGCAGAGGGAGCACGCAGTGCAGGCAGGACAGACGGGCGTCAGGTCTTAACTTGAAAGGCCCACCCACTAAGCCCGAGCCCCGAGCCCTCACCTTCCAGTCGGGCTGCGCAGACGGAGGCGCCAGCAGCGCCCGCGCAGAGCGCAGACCTTTTGGACGGCTGTGCGGGGCGCAGCTGTGCGAACACGGCTTAGTTGTGGCCTGCTGGTCTGTAGAAGAACACAGCTTGAACTGAAGGCTGGCGCCGCCGGTGCTGCTGCTCATGTAGCCGTGTGCGCATGCGATGCACAGATGAGCTGCTGTTCTCGCGCTCACCAGTGGCCGCAGTGCCAGCCTTCGGTTTTAGCTGTATTCCCCCACAGGAACAGCAGGCAACATCCAAGCCGCCAGAGCGGTCTGCACTCGCGTCTGCGCTACTGGCGCCTCCTTCTGCGCAGCCTGCCAGTAAGGTGTCTGAAAAAGCCGATCGTCACTAGCGTCACAACCGACATTTGCCTAGACAGGCAGCAGCCGGTCGCACGTGCAAGGCTGGAGAGTCCTGAGAGTCCTGTGCTCCTCCTCAGAGGCTGGAGAGTCCTGAGAGTCCTGTTGTCATCCTCAGAGGCCGAGACTGACGTTCGTATCAGCGCCTTGCTGTCAGCTTGCACACTGCTGAGGCACAGGAGACCAATAGACATAAGCACTTGCCAAGACAGCCCGCCTGTTTAAGCTTGCGGGCAGAGGCGCCATGTGGTGCGGCCGTCCGCTGGTGCTGCAGCCCATGACGCTGCTGTCGCGCGTGCTGCTCCGCACCCCACTCCTTAGCTGCCCACCCGGGCTGCAGCGCATCAGCTCAGCCACGTCGATCTGCGCTCCGCACGGGAGGGAGCATCCACACGGCTTACGGCACAGAAGAGAGCATGCGTGCCGCCGTGAGCGAGGGTGCTGCGTGGCAGCCACCGCCACGGCATGCGCGATGCCGAGGGCGGAGCTCGCAGGCCGCCGCAGGCGACCACACTGCTTGGGGGCCAACTCGCTCAGCACGGAAGAGAGGCTTCAGCATACAAGGCGCCGCCCTTGTGCGCGCGGCGTGGTGACCAGCGCGGCCGTGGAGCAGGCGGCTGCGCGCGCAGCGGAGCCGGAGACTGGCGTGGGCATCGGCACGCTGCGCTCCAAGGCACAGCCTGACACAAGCAAGGTGCCTGCTTTGCAACGTTCCTGCAAGCAGGTCACTGCCAACGCTGCTGGTGTGCCCCCGCAGGTAGATGCGGCCACCACTGAGGTTGCTGAGGTGCTAAAGGTGTGCGCCCAGCAGTGCCAACTACCTATGGTTTTAGTGCACTTTGCACACTAACAAGAAGGAGAGCGCTGGGTGCTGGACTAGCTCGTGCTGGCCTGCCTTGCACGGCAACACGCCAGACAGGGCTCCGGTGTGTGAGATCCAGTGCAGGTCTGCCTCTGGCAACCTCAGGTGCTCAGGTGCTTGAGCAGTGCTAGCGGCCAGGTTGCTCTGCGCACGTGGGCTCACCTAGGCGGAGGGACATTGCCGTAAGGATGCAGGAGGCCAAGTATGCAGCACGTGGCAGGTGCTGGACCGGCCAGCGCTGGCGGCGCAGCTGGGGATGCTGGAGCGCGACGCGGCGGCCGACAACCTGTGGGACAACCCGGCCGAGGCGCAGGCGCTGCTCAAGGAGCTCAACAGGCTGAAGGAGGGCGTGGCCGCCGCGGACGGGTTTACCGCGCTGCTCGACGACGCGCGCGCGGCGCTGGACATGGCCGAGCAGGAGGCGAGCTCACACATGTCACACCCGTCGCATTAACAGGGTTGGCAGTGCATGCAACAGCATTGCATGCAGGTATCGTGCTATGAAGTCGCAACTGTGACGAGATGCGTTGATCAGTGTGAGCTTGCAGCGGTGAGTAGAGGCCGCCTGCGCGTGGCGGTGGAAATTGGGCACACGCAGCGGATGCAGCGCTTTGCGACGGAGGAGTGAATGAGCGGCAGAGGGGAGTTTGTGTGCACAGAGCGCGACGTACCATCAGTGTCGGTAAGCGTCAAGGCCAGGCGCCGCGCGCAGGACTTTGCCGCGGAGGAGGAGGCGGAAATGCTGGGCGAGGGCTTGGCCGCGGTGGCCGAGCTGGACGCGCGCCTCGCGCGCTGGCAGCTGCAGCGCCTGCTGGGCGGGCCCTACGACGAGGGCGACGCCGTGCTCTCCATCCAGGCGCGGCGGCCCTGGGGCACGGCCTGCAGCCCTGCTGGCTGGCTGTTCCGTGCTGCAGGCGAGGCTTCCAGGCCGCGTTCGATAGCACAGCAGTAGCCAGCGCCCTGGCAGCAGCGGGATGGACAGGCGCTGCGGCGCCGAGCAGGGCATGGGTGAATAGAGGGGCCTGCGCCGTGCCTGCCAGAGGGGCTACCGCGTCTGCAGGATGGGCGGGCGGCACAGACGCAGAGGGGCTGCGGCGGGAGCGCGGCGCGCGCTCTGGGGCACCAAGCAGGGGTTTTCCAGCGTGCGGGCATCGATGCGGAAGTGCTGCGGCACCGCGGGGCGCATCGCGCGGCCCGCGGCACGAGCGCGCCGCGCCCGCAGCGCGGCGCCTGACCGGCCTGTGGTGCCTGCGCAGGCGGGCGCTGGCGGCACGGACGCGCAGGACTGGGCGGAGATGCTGGAGCGCATGTACCTGCGCTGGGCGTCCGCGCAGGGCCTGTCCGCGCAGGCGATCGAGCGCTCGCCAGGCGCGCGCCCCCATGCGGCGCCTGCGGGGGAGGTGCAGGCTTGCGGCGGTGCGGCCCATGCTGCGCGATGCCGGCCGGCAGAAAGTGCCCGGCTGCCCTGCGGCCGGGCTTGGCGCGGGGGTCTTGCAGCGCCCTGTCGCCTGCCGGCGGGCGGGGACGCGCGCCGGCCGGCCGGGCAGCGCGGTTCTTGCCCGGCCTGGGCGCGCTTAGGAGCGAGAGGCGGTCCGCATAAAAACATGCACCCAAAGGCCGGGCGCCAGGCGCCGCGCGTTCGGGCCGCGCAGGCGAGGAGGCGGGCGTGAAGTCGGTGGAGCTGGAGGTGCGCGGGCGCTTCGCGTACGGCCTGCTGGCCGGCGAGAAGGGCACGCACCGGCTGGTGCGCCAATCGCCCTTCAACGCCAAGGCCGCGCGGCAGACCAGCTTCGCGGCCGTGGAGGTCATGCCCGTGCTAGGCGCGCGCCCCCCCTGGGCCCCGCTGCCCGTGCGCCGCCAGGGGGTTCCGCAGGACTGCGCGGCGGGAAGCAGCAGGATCGGGTCTCATGCCAGTGCTCTGGCTTGACTGCGTGTCCCTGCGCTGCCAGAGGATCGGTTACATGCGAAGCGTTTGACCAGCGGCGGGCTCGCCGCAGCCTGCATGCGGGAGCGTGCGTGCCGAGCCACGGTTAGGGCGAGGCCTTGATTGGGCCAGCGCTGCGCGCAGGCGACCAGGCGGCGCAGGTGGACATCCCGGACAGCGACCTCGAGATCACGACCATGCGCGCGTCCGGCGCAGGCGCGCCCCCGCCCAATGTAACGCTTGGGAGGGTTCGGTGATAGAGTCTGTAGTGGTGCTGTGGCGGGCGCACACCCTATTTTCTGTCCGTCCTGGTACTACATCTCTGTTTGCCGGCTGGTGGGGTCATTGCGCGCTGACCTGGCGAGTCTCATGAGAGCAGCGCCGCGTAATGTGTCATTTGTGGATAGACAGCCTCTCTGTTGTGTACAGGGCTGAGACGGGCCATGTCAGTGAAATGCACGCCCTGCGCCGTCCGCCCTGCTCCCTGGCTTCTGCATCACCTGTGCGGGCCCGGCGCGGCGCAGGCGGCCAGAACGTGAACAAGGTGGAGACCGCGGTGCGCATCAAGCACATCCCGACGGGCATCACCGTCAAGTGCGCGCAGGAGCGCTTCCAGCTGCGCAACCGGGTGCGGGCGGCCGCGCGCCCTGTGATGTCAGAGCGTGGCCACTCGAGCATGTATGCTGACATGGCAGGCTGGAGGGGGCCCCAGAGGTGACGTTTCTGGGAGTGCCTGACTCAAAAGCCAGGGACAAGCACAAGCCCATGGATGTCTGCATGTCCATGGAGGTGATAGGCTGCTGAAGTCCGTCACGCCTTGCGAGCAATGTGAAGCCTGCTTGCGCACACAAACATGTGCATGCGATATACTGCGCAGGGTGTTGCTTGAATTTGGCGTATACACAGCAGCAGCGCGCGCCGCAGGCCGTCGCGCTGGATCGGCATGCAATGTGTAACACAGAGCGTTGCTTGACATGCGCGTGCGCGTAGAGACGGCAGCAGCGCGCGCGCCGCGGGCCATTGTGCTGGAGCGGCTCCAGGCCAAGCTGGTCGTGCTGGCATGCGGTGTATCACGCAGAGCGTTGCTTGAAGTCCGCGTGGCGACAGCAGCAGCGCGCGCCGCAGGCCATCGCGCTGGAGCGGCTGAAGGCCAAGCTGGTCGTGCTGGCGGAGGAGCGGCAGCTGGCCGAGGTGGCCGAGCTGCGCGGCGACGCCGTCAAGGCGGAGTGGGGCCAGCAGGCGCGCCCCGCCTGCCTCGCGCCGCGACGAGAAGCTCAAACAGGAAGGCGCATGTGCAAATGTTGGCTGCTTGCATGTGTGGGCGCACATCGGGGGCAGCCAAGGGCGGCTGCGTTCCGCATGTTCTGGGCCCGCGCCGAGCGCGCGCTTGTCGGAGGGCGCACACGGCGCATCGCCTCTTGCGATGCAGCATGGCGTCTGCAGCAGCCGCACATGCGCAGGGTTGGATATATGTGTATGTCTGTGGACGGTGACACGCAGAGGCCGTCAGACTCGCCGAGATCTGGCGCGTCAGGGACTGCGAATGGCATCCGTGCAAGGCGTGCCTGCCCCCGGCCCGGCCGGCCGCGCATCAGCGGCCCCCGCCCCCGCGCAGGTCCGCAACTACGTGCTGCACCCGTACAAAATGGTCAAAGACCTGCGGACGGGCGTGGAGACGGGCAACGCGGCGGGCGTGCTCGACGGCGACCTGGACCCCTTCGTGCAGGCCTTCCTGCGGCACAAGGGCCGCGGTGGCAGCGCGGCGAGCCAGGGCTGAGCGCGGGCGGCTGCGTGCGTGGCGTCGCCCGTGGCGTCTGCGCGAACGCTGCAGAGGTTTATGGGATTTGTTTGGGGGCCGAAAGTAAGTCGATTTGCCTGCAAGCTAGGCGGGACGAGCCTTGCAGTTGTAATCCAGTGCATGACTGGGGCGAAGACTGACTGATGAGAAAGAAGTGCAATCCCCTTTAACAGTGCTGGAACACCTGGAGGCTGCAGCCCCAGCTTATGCGCTGGTGTATGCGTGAATCGCAGCGTATGAGCTGGTGTATGTGAAAAAAAGCAGGTTAACTTGTCAGCTGCCTATATCATGCAAATTTGCAGGTGCCGCACAGTGATGCTAATGCCTTTGGTGCACTCTTCAGTGAGTGAGCTGCAGAGGTGGTCGCCTTTTTTTCTTGTGCCATTTTCTGGTCCTTTCAAAAGGATCTAAAAACTATCTTTCAGGTGGGTTGTACGACCGCATGCCTGGCGCACATCCGTGCGTTTGCATACAGCCAGGGCTTACTTTACGCGTGCAGGAGCACGATGAGGCTTCTGTCCATGCACGCACCTGGACACTCGTCCTGCTGTCCCTACAGCCCCGGCGCTGCCCGCATGCACACCGCGTGGATGTTTTGCCCCGCAGACAAGCCCGTGCGCCAGACAGTGCTGCTCAGGCACGCGCAGCGGGCGCTGCATTCGCAAACCCCTTCCGTGGGGCGGGCCTGCAGGGGCTGCAGGTGCCTGGCCACTAGGGATGAGCACGTCGGCGGGGCTCCGCTCGCGGCCGCAGCATTGGCGCTCAGCCTGCTGCTCCAGCCCGTCAATGTGGCGGCCATGGACTATGGCGGAGCTACCACCAATGCGGTAGTGCAGGTCGTGTCAGGCGTGGTCAGCGAGGAGGCGGCGCGAACCAAGCCCGAGCTTGGCGCGCCTCAGGCGTGTGGCCTGCCGCAAAGCGCTCGATACCATGCACGACTCCCTCGAGGGAGTGGCGGTGCATGGGGCAGCACCCGAGTCAGTTGAGCGCACCAGGCGCTCTTTGAGCACAGCATGTTGCCGCCACTGGCGCCTGGTCTGGGGCACAGAGAAAGGAGGCGGCAGGAGGGGTGCAGGCGCACTTGCGGCCTGGTACGGGCGCTACCGCGGGCCTTGCGAGCGCCGCCACTGCTGGGACTCTCCTGGCTGCGCTTGACAGTCTTGAACACTTGCTTGAGTAGGACCACAGGGTGACAGCCGGCCGGGGCTGCCGCAGGTGTTCATGGACATCAACGTGGACCGCGAGCCCCGCGGCCGCATCACCGTGGAGCTCTTCCCAGACGTGCCGGTCGGCACGCAGGTGCCTGGCGCTCCCGCGACCTGCCTGCATCCCCCCTGGTGGCATAGGTCTGCGGCGTGCGGGGCCCGGCCTAAGCTGTGCATGCTGCAGTGGTGAGCGGGGCTGCCAAGTGCTGGCGTGCTGCAGGCCCTGGTTTCCCTGGTTCTGCTCCGCCGAAACGCGCTGAGCAGCTACCAGCCGGGCTGCACCCTGCGAACACACTGCAACACAGCGCGCGGTGCCGCGCGCTTTGCGTCAGACGACTGCACGCCAGCGCGGCTGTGTGTGACACGCGGGTGCGGGGCGCGCGCGCAGCGCTTCCTGGACCTGGCGCGCGGCGTGGACGGCGTGGGCTACCGGTTTGCAAAGATTGACGGCATCTCGCCGGTGCTCCCTGCCCCGCTGTCCCCCAGGCTTCCTCTCCCTCCTCGCCCCGGAAGGCAAAATTGCCTGCCGCACCATCAGCAGGCCATACTGCAGGAGACATTGCTTTTGCATGTGCCAAGCTCTGGCTGCATATCGGGGGGTGGTGTCGACAACTGCATGTGCAGCTGTCCCCGTACACGGCAGAGCTGTGGGACACACGGTCACAGCTTTTCCATGCGCAGGGCTACATACAGAGCTCAGGCCTGCGGGCGCTGACGCGGTCAGCGACGGAGCCGTCCGTCATCACCGGCGGGGAAACCGTTGAGCAGCTAGAGGTGCGAGCGCATCCTGGTCATTTTAACTCTATCCCTAGCGCGGTGCAGTCAGTTGCGCTGCGAGGCTCCACGCAGGAGCCGTCACTGCGCTCAGTCGTGTCAGAACATGCGGGAGGCTTCACGCATGGCTGTCGTCGGGTGCAAGGGCCCGGGACAATCCGCATGCGGGCACGAGCCCATCGCACCATGCATGCATCAAACAGCATTATGCCAAATGTCAAGGTGTGCGGCTGCACGAAGCGTGCGCGCATGCGACCGCGCTGCAGCGGCTCTGCTCGGCGCAGGCGGAGATGGAGCAGCACCGGCACACGCATGACGCGCCGGGCCTGGTGTCGCTCACTGTGCTCAACAGCCGGCCGCCTGTGGTGAAGGTGCGCTCGAGCGGGCGTTTCGATCCGCAGGGCGGCCTGCACGGGGCAGGGCCTCTCCTTACTGTCGTGCAGGCAGAGTCATGGCGGTGCTTGCACGCGCTGTGTTGCCGCGGTCGTCCAGCGGCTGTCAGCTGAGCCAGCTTTAGGCCTTGGGCAGGACGACGGCATGCCGCGCGCACGGCATAGCCGCCGCGCTCGCACGCCTCCGCCCTTGCACCGCTGAGAACAGGCGGGTGGGACCCTTAGAGGGCCGTGTATTTTTCACTGTGACAGCTAAGTCGGGGTGTTGGCGCTGCGCAGGAGCGCCTGGTGGCCTATCAGGGCAAGCTGATCACGGTGCAGGACGTAATGGGCGTCGTTGCTAACGGCACAGGCGCGCCGCGTGCCACCCTCCAGCCTGATTTGCTCCGTGTGTTGTCAGGAATCTGGGCAGACTGGCGGGGAAGTGAGCGCAGCCGCCAGCGCCCTGTGCGCGGCACATGCATGAGCAACGCGCCATTGGCAGGCATGGTTAGCCAGGCCGACGGGCGCCCGCCGCAGGCTTTGCCATCACCACGGCCGCCGCGCCAGAATTGGACTCGTCAAATCTCGTCGTCGGCCGCATTGTGGCCGGCGCAGCGCTGGTCGACGACCTGGCTGCGCTCCCCGCGGTCAAATCCGTCTCGGACAATCCTTTCTTTAAGTACGTCCATACCCTACCATGTACCCTATATGCGACCGGCCAGCGCTCCGGTCCCTGCTGGTTACTGGCAGTGCGGGCCCTGCGTTGTGCAGGCAGTGCAGCCCGAGGAGATGCTGACCAGTCCTCGTTCTCGACCCGCTTGAGACTCTCTTGCACTTGGTACCCTTTGTGGGCCTTGCATAAGTGTTGCAGCTCATGACAAGCTCCTGGATGTGAGCGTCCAGTGATGCATGGATCTGCTGCAGCAAACAGCCGCATTATGCTGGCTGCATGTGGCCAGGCTGCATGGCGGCCAGGAGCTGGCATGCAGCGTCACACATCATGAGCGCGCGCCAGGGTTGCCAAGCTGGCGGGCGACAAGCGCGCCAACGTGGCCGAGAAGAGCTTCGGCCGGCCGTTCAGCAAGGTTGTCATTGCAGAGTCGGGACTGGCGCAGTAGCTATCTCTGAGCACAGGGTCTGAAATGCAAATCATCCCTCTACTATATATCTTGTTTTGTTCTGGACGAACTTGGTACTGACTTTGTGTCGATTAGCGAGCACTTTACCGTGTGCACGTGCACACATGCCCCTGCTGGTGACTCAGTATCTTTTCTACCTATTTTTTTTCCCTTTTCTACCTGATGAAGTTGGGCGCCATCCAGTGTACCTGATTTAGTTGGGCACCACTGTTGCAGCTGAAGGGAGCCTGTCAGGGAATGGGTGCTGTCTGCTCCAGGCTGGGGTCTCCAGCTGTCCCTACCCTCTGCCCCGCGCAGATCTTTGAGTTGATAGCGCAGGCTAGGATGTTCAGGCAGGAGAGTGTGCCTGAGTGCGCTAGCCTGGGGCGGCCGCGCTGGGCACGTGTACCGTAATGGAGCAGCTGTCACTGATGCTACCTAGTTGTAAAAGAGCTGGAGTTAAGGGTGTGGCAGTGCTCTGCACCACAGAGCCATGCGTCCTGCATGGATGGTGTGCGCACATGGGCTTCTGTCTAGCACAGCCCGACGAGTCAACCCAACCAGTCTACTGCCTGTTTATAACCTGGACTTAGGCTGCGGTCTGCTTGGTAGAGTTCCAATGCAGTGTGCCGCATGCGACTGCCCTCGTGATGAGGCCAACCTCCTTCAGGGCATGCGCGCACCCACCCCGCGCCCAGCGCATGCACCACAGCACATTCAGACAGTTCTTGAACCTGGGCTCGCACGGAGCACTGCAGATCAGACTGAAGGCACTGCTGCATTGCTGTGTACATGTGGATGGCGTTCTGCAGCAGGCTGGCCAATGGCAACTCAGGACTTGCTCTTACCAGCAGGTTCCCCTGGACACAGGGATTGTTAAAGATGAGGTGGTTCTGAGGGCTGGGCTCACAGCCAAGCAGCGTGAGCGCACTGCGAGGCGCTATGCAGGTTAGTCATTACTCGGAAGGCTTCCGCTGGCAGACCGGCGGCTACCCCGCGTCCATAAAGGCGCGCCCGTCAGGCAGGCCGTTGCCCGCGCCGCCCGGGCTACCCGCGGGCTCGCCCAGCGCGTCCGCCTTGCCCTCGCCCCGCCCCTCGCACCCGGGGCAGTTGTGCAGGCTCTCATGGATATAGGCATCACAGTCGAAGCAGAACACGCAGCGGCAGGCCGGGCAGGCGACGACCACCTCGGTCGGACCGTCCGCCGCCGGTGCGCCGGCCGCCTCCCGGCCGCCGCGGCCCGCCTCGGGCTTGGGTTTCGCGTCGGGGCTGCCGGGCGCGTCGGCCGCGCCGACGCCCAGGTCGGCCAGGCAGCCGTAGCAGAACACGCGCCAGGGCGCCTCGGGCCACAGCTGCGGCTCGGTGGCGGGCGCGGTGCGGCAGCCCTGGCGCGCGGCGCTCGGCCCCGCTGAGCCGCGCCGAGTTCTGACAGTGTTCCTGGAGACCATGTCGGGTTGGACGCACACAAACGGATGCCAGCAACCTGGACGTGAAAAGCAGGCTCGCTGTGCAAGCGGGTGCGGCAACCAGTTGCCTCGCGGGCGGCACCGCATCCCAGGCAGCGCATTTCGCCTCTGAGCCCCAGGCGCCGTTCAGGCATGCACGCCTGCAGGTCGCTTCAATATGGGACGCAGTGATTGGTTATGTCCCACGTGTGTGCGGGCGCGACCTGGATGCGAGCCAGCTCGCCCGGCCCGACCTCCACAAACGGCGGCACGGGGAACAGGTGGTGGTACGAGCGCGCCAGGTGCGGCGACGACACCAGCGTCAGCCCGCACACGTGGCAGCTGCGCAAGCAGCCAGGCGTGAGGTGCCCTGGTGGTCCTGGCGCGCCAGGCGCGGCGGCGACACCAGCGCCAGGCCGCTCGCGCGGCAGCCGCGCTGCAGCGAGGTGCAGCAGGGTGTGTGCGGCACCGTGCGCATGGCTTATCTGTGACTGAAAGAGATCAGGTAGGGTAGGGCTGCGGCACAATGAGGCAGAGTCAGGCCCCACGGGTCCGCGTGTTGAGAATCTTGCACCAAGTTGGGAAGGTTTGTACATCCTCATGCCACGGGTGCAAACGGCCTTGGGCCGCTCCGCTTGTAAACAGCAGTCCCATGACTGAAGGCGTTCGGGCGAGTGTCGCGCGGCAGCACATGACCAGGAGCGGCCGCCGGCCGGTCTGGGCAGCATGCCCTGCGCCGGTCGTGCGCCGCAGGGCCGCCCGCGCGCCGCGGCGCCCCCGCACCTGCTCGGCAGCTCGACGACGCGCGCGCGGCAGCGCGGGCAGGTGAAGCCGCCGGCGCCCAGGCGGCACTCCGCGCCCAGGAAGGCCACGCCCTCCACGCCCTCCGCGTTGCGCTGCGGGAAGCCCATGCGCACCTGCGCGCGCGCGCCGTCCGCGCCGCCGGCCTCAAAAGGCCGCTGGCCGGCGGCTGCGCGGCGGCGGCCCGCGCCTGCAGCAGGCCCGAACCCCATCCCCATGCATGCTTGCTGACGTCGAGCCGCCCTCCCAGGCAGGCCCAAACAGCCTGAAGAGATATTACGATGGTGCACCCCTGCAGCGGCCTCTTGCACCCATCCCAGTACCACTTACCAGAGGCCATGCCTGGGGGCCAGGCAGGGCAGATCACCAGGGAGGCCGCGGAGTCGTTGGCGCGCGCGGGCGGCGGCGGCGCGTGCCCGTTGACCAGCTCCTCCAGGTGCCGCTCGTCCAGCGCCACGCCGTACGTGCCGCCCGTCTCCTGCCCGCCCGCGCGCGCGCTTCAGCACAGGGACAGGGCCCTGTAAAGAAGGGAGGAGGCTTTGCAAAGATGGCTGTGCTTACTTCCTGAGCATGGCGTTGTGAGCGTCGCTGCTCAGCTGCTGCGCACAGGCTTGCTTGACAGGCCGCAGGCGCCTCAAATGACAGCGATCAAACCAGAGCCTTGGCGCACAGTGCCTTGCTGCCCCCCGCAGCGTCCCAGGCGCGGTGCTGCACGGCGGTCGGCAAGCGCGCACAACACCAGCAGCGCACGCAGTCTGGTCATGCGTCCTGACCGGCACGCCGCCCAGGCCGGCGGGCAGGCGCGGCGGCGCTGGCGGGCGCGCGCCGTCGTGATCACGCGGCAGATGTGGACCTCAGCGGCGACGCCGACGACGGACACGCGCACGCGCGCCTGCTTGGCCGCCTTGACCGCGTCCAGCACGTTGCCCGGGTCGCACGTGGACAGCGCCACAAACACCACCAGCACCTACGCGCGGCGGTGGCAGGGTTGCCGGGGTTCTGTTGGAGCACGCCCCCTCTCCAGGACAGGGTCATGTTCAGGGTCAGGGTCAGTGTAGAGAGCACCAGCAGCACATGCGTGCGACGGCGCGTTTAACGGCGCATGCCCCGTGTTGGAGAGCGGGCGAACGCAACCAAGGAGGACACGCACCATCTCCGAGCGAGGGGAGCGCGGCCGCAGGCGCATGCACAAGCAGTCCGCCGACCTCGCGACTGCCAACCCTGAAGATGGCTGCATGCTGCTGGGCGTGCCAACCTGCAGGCACCTCGCCTGTCTGCTCCACTCTGATACCTTCGCCCACATGCACAGCGCCGCATCGCAGCCCTGCGCCGCGCGCCTCGCGGTGGCCATAGGGCGGGATCGACTTGAGCGCGTCGGTCGCCGCATCCAGCGCGTTCATCAGCGACGCGTCGCCGCCGCAGTCCAGCGCAGCGCGCAGCTTGGCGATGTGCGCCTCCTGGCGGCCGGCCGGCCGTCCCTTGGCATGCGCGTGTGATGCAACAGACCCAGGACGTGCCGACGCTGCAACAATGGTGCAAATGTGCAGGCAGACATGCAGTATTGCTGGACGTCACTGGATGTTGCTCGTTCGAGACACTGCCGACATTGGTGCCTCGTCAAGGCGGGAGAGGCACGAGAGGTGAGAGCAGGGAAAGGGTCTGCAAAAGGGCGCGCCGGCGAGCCGGACAAGTCGGTGAGCCGCTCCGCGACGCCATTGCGCAGGACGATGAGGCCCAGGTGCGACAGCGGGTTCTGGTAAAAAAACTCGCGGATGAAGCCCTGCGCGCTGCACATGCGCGCCGCCTCGGCGCCCCGGCAGCTGCAGAGCTGGCACCTCGGCCTGCTCCGCCCCAGCGAGCGCCTCCCAGCATGCCGCACGAGCTGCGACGGCACGGCCTGTCGCGCGAGCTGACTGCTGCGCCAATGCCAGACCGCGTGTTGCCACAAATGCACTGAGGCGGCTACGCTGGTGCCACACCACGTCTTTGTGACTTTATCACGTTACCCCCTCACCCAGCAGCACACGGCACAGCTATCCTGCACCGCGCCCTGTATTGCGGGCAGGGCGGATGCGGGCAACCGAGACACGCTGCGTCACGGGCGCGATATTGCCTATGGCGATGGCGCTCCCCCGGGGCCCGCGGAACAGGGGCGGGCCTGCAGGATGCCGCCGATGACTGCCAGGCGGCTGGGCCGCATATCCGCAATTGCGGCAGCGCGCGACAGGTCCACAACTACCTGCACCCCACACGCCGGCTTCAATTGACCCATTCCCTGCCTGCTGGTGCCACCAAGCAATGATGGGCGGCATGATAAAGCAATTAGAAGCAGAGCCTTGAGGAAAGCAAATGGGCTTGCGAGGCACATGCGCCAGCAGCGCATGACTACAAGGCAAGCCCAGCGCAGGGAGTGTGATGCCAGTGTACTCTGTGCTAGGGTCTAGATTGCAAGCCAGGCACGCAGCGTGCCCAGCATGCGCACAGGCGCGCCTGCAGGTAACGGATCATGCCGCGGCGAATGCGCGCGCTGGCAGCCGCGCTCAGCAGGCGCTGCCGCTTGGCGCGCTGCTCCTGCTTCTGGTCCTGCGCGCGGCGCGCAGCACACACCTGGCAAGGTCCTTCCATACGTACTGAGCGGGCTCAAGGCAAAGTGTGCATGCTGTTGAGCGCTGCAAGACACTAAGCAGACGTCAAGTACGAGGCATTGGGCAGGCAGTGGCTGCCGCATGCGGCTACATGCATTATAACACCATATGTGG
>JAABUR0100006397.1_pt1 | contig 14442 bp, 16 predicted proteins | sample 5560091 | NCBI WGS metagenome assembly JAABUR01 (sample SAMN10711879, study PRJNA513375) | rock metagenome | isolation source: Antarctica rocks | place: Antarctica: Victoria Land, University Valley sud
GACAGCACCAAGCCGGTGGATAGCTTAACTATGACGATGTTTGAAGGCCTTCGTTCCCAAATCCACGGCCATTTTGGCCTTAGTGGGTATTGGCTGAATTTCTGGATCATGGTCAGTTGCTCAACTGCGATGCTGCTATTTGGTTACGACCAAGGTGTTTTCGGTGAGCAGTAACTCTGGGATGTTACCGTCTCATGCTATTTAGCTGACCTTGTTTAGGCGGAATCCTTACTCTTGAGATCTTTGGCAAATACTTTGGAGTGGATTCGGCGCATAAAGACTCATACAATTATGATGTTGCAACTCGTCAAGGACTTATCGTCGGGACTTATGATCTAGGTTGCGTCGGGGGCGCCTTTGCCGCATTTGTAGTTGGAGGATGGTTAGGAAGGAAAAAATCTATCTGGATTGGAACAGTGATTATGATGTTTGGTGCTTTTCTCCAAACCTTTAGTATTGATTATCCTATGATGGTGTCTGGACGGTATACTGCTCCAACCCAGCGATGGATGTCTTTGACGCTAACTCTCTACAAGTGTGATAGCCGGTATCGGAAACGGCATAAACACAGTGACCGCCCCAGTTTGGGCGACCGAGTGCAGTAGGCCTTTGGAGAGAGGTAAAAATGGCATCATCCTTATGGTAGTCAACATTGTAGGACTAGCTGTATCATGCTGGTTGACCTGTTAGTATACCTTATGTACAGCAAATACGCGGTAGACTGACACTCTTCAGATGGTTTCAGCTACCTGTCAAACAGCGCAGTGTCCTGGCGTTTCCCGCTTGCATTCCAGGTCGTTTTCGGCATTGTCATACTCAATACTGTCCCTTGGCTGCCAGAATCACCACGATGGCTCATGATGAAGCATAGAGAAAAGGAAGCTATCGCTGTTATGGTTGCATTAGAAGGTAATGGAGTTACGGCTCAAAGTACTATCATTACGAACGAGTTTGAAGATATCAAGCAGACCATTGCATTGGAGACAAGCAAGAAAGTTATCAACCGGCAGCTGATGCCCAATTTCCGGATTGCTCTTGGAGTTGGCTGCCAAGCCATGCAACAACTGACCGGCATCAACGTCATCTGCTACTATCTCCCCGTCGTTCTTAACAAGTCTGTGGGCCTCAGTGGCGAAATGTCTCGACTCCTCTCCGGGGTGAATGCCACGTCATATCTTCTCGCTACCTTTATCGGTCTCTATTTTATTGAGAGATGGGGTCGACGACGCTTGATGATGGTTGGAGCTGCGGGCCAATTCTTGAGCTGGATGATCATCGCTATACTTTTGGGGACTGGACAAATGATGACAGCAGCAAAAACTCCTGATGCCAATGGAGGCTCTTTAATGGAACGGAGACTGGCCAAAGCGTCCGTTGTATTCTTCTTCATCTTCAACATATTCTTCGGTGCAGGATGGCAAGGTGTTTCTTGGCTTTACCCGACTGAGATCAACACGACCCAAAAGCGCATCCTCGGCATGGGACTGGGCGTTGGCACCAACTGGTTGATCAATTTTGGCGTCGTCTTTGCCACGCCTAAAGGAATCGAGAGTCTGGGATACAAGTTCTATGTCATCTGGACGGTCTTGAACCTTCTTTTCGTTCCGATCATCTACTTTTTCTACCCGGAGACTTCTTCTCGCTCCCTTGAGGTCATTGACCAAATGTTTGAAGCCCACCCGACGATGTTGGTTTACAAGCATAGGGCCATGACGTGCCGTGAGCCGTCGGCTGCCGATATCGAGAGCCTGCAAAGCCTTGAAAGCCAAGATCGTCTTCAGCAAAACGAACTTATCTCCCGGCCGGTTATGGAGCAGGCTGTCCATGAGCAACCTGTGAACGAGCAGGCTGCAAATAACCCCGCTATCAATCATCAGGCCGTCGATGGCCCGGGTATGGAAATGGAGGATCTAACGCCAAAATCCTCGGATAGGAACGATCCTGGAGAGGGATCATCAACAGGACCCACGCCGCCGAGGAACTTGCGTGGGCCGAACCGTGCGACAACATCGTCGCTGGAGTCCACACCGTCGGCGTTGACGTCGGCGCCCAGCATTGGGCAGGTCATGTCGACTGCTTCGGGATTTTGAGCTCTCTTGTTGCTTGTTTCCACCGGTTGCTGCTCGTCTGTGACGGCCACTCCCACGTATCTACCGGCCGCTCTTCATTTCTGCGGCTTGCTGCTCGGTATTGCCGATTTCTCCTTGATCGTTTCCGTTGCTGCTGGCTTCTGTCGCGTTCAGCGGGTGGAGTCTACATTGAAATATCCTGGATAGTTTGGCATAGCGGTGTTTGGATGAGTTACGTTTGCATGGATGGGTTTCCTTGACGCCAAGTTGTATGTATGCAGGAGTAGTAATAATAACAATCAACCCGTACGTACTATATGACATCGTCTTCGCCGATAGAAAAATGGAAACGCTTTTCGAGTACTTTCCACAGAATCTCAAAACACAATGTTACGCAGGATTCGCCGCATCGCCGCGCCGCACGGCACCGCGTCAGAAGTATCTGGGACTTTTTAGCATGTCATCTTAGGCAAAGCCTCAGCCCTGGATCGAGGGTTCTCTCATTATGACAGTATTCTATGGCAGCTATTCGCAACTAGCGGCCCCTTACGAGTATATCTTCATTCGAGCGCCAGTCGAAGCAACTACATGTGTCTACATATAAAGAAGGCTGAAACATACTTTAGCTGTGTTTGACATCAACCCCACGAAACATCCCAGTTGTCCAAGCTGTTGTTACGTCATGAAACCCTAGCGGATGCATGCACCATGTACCCCGCAACCCGCTAACGAAGTGTTATGTACAGTACCTACTTAGTATGTATTACATATCCGCGCCGCGTGGGGCTGTGCTCATGTTATATTGGAGCTTAGCGTACTCTCGAGACTTTCCTTCTCATTCGTTGGCTATTGAGTCGATTTCTGAATTGAGCTTCCAATTTGCACCAAATGGGTCAAATCACGCCTTTCCTGATTCTGTACAATGCACCATCGCTAAGGTAGCCGTGAGTAACACAAAAGCCGGTTTTACTATGCGGATTCTGCGTCATGGATCACGGGACCGCTCATCTGACCCCAGGGGCAGTTTGGCTCCAAGCGCTCTCCACGGACCACGGTGGACTCTTAGATCCAGGGCTGAAATCCTTCTACTAGAATATGTAGTACCTTGGGTTCGCATATGAGTCTATGATACACGGGATTGCTTGATGAGCGAAGGTGGTGCCACGGCAACACTTCCACGCGTCTCTTGGTGTTGGAGGAGCTGGACTGAGTCGACGGACTCGTCACTGGTGTGTACTGGGAGGAAGGACCAAGAGGGTATCTGTCCTGAAGTACGGAGTACTCATGCAGAGACACTCAACACCGGCGAGTGGCTGAGCCTCAGCGACGCCACTGCAGTTCTCCCAAGACCCTTGTATGATGTTCCGTTTCCGGTTTTTTCCAGTTTAAGTGCCAAGCCGTTTCGAGTTGATACTCTGCCCCAAATGTCTCGATTGGCCAATGGAGAGAAGCATCTCGAACACTACCTTACCCAATAACCCAACAGTACTCCGTAATACGTGCCCAACCCAAGGCTGGCGACAGCGCTAGCCAGCGAGCCCTAGTTCTACTCCCCGCTTGTTTATATTTCACCTTTCCCTCCTTTTCCTCCTTCTACAATAACCCGTCTCATCATTCCCAAAACATTCTCTCTGTGCTCTACAATCTTACAGACGTCAATCATCATGCAGTCCAAACTCCTGTCCTTGGCAGCGCTGGCTGCCACTGCCTCTGCGCAGATGATGAACCTGAACCAGACTCTTGCAGGCACCCCCGACCTGTCGAACCTGACAAGCTACCTTGCGCTTTTTCCCCAGGTCATGTCCCAGTTGATGTCCGCCCAGAACATTACCGTTCTGGCTCCCTCCAACGAGGCTTTCAGTGCCTACATGAACAGCTCGGCTGGTATGGCCATCAAGGCCAATGACACCATGGCAATTCAGGCTCTGTTGACCTACCACGTCCTGAATGGCACATACCCGGCAGCGTCGATTAAGAGCATGCCGGCCTTTGTCCCCACCATGCTCAATGACCCCATGTACTCGAATGTAACTGGTGGTCAAGTCGTCGAGGCCGTCAACATGGGAGGAAATGTCACTTTCTTCTCCGGTCTTTTGATGAACTCGTCCGTTGTCAAGGCTGTACGTGCTCTCGAAGTCAAGTTAGGGTTGTGTGCTAATGAGTCCTAGGATATGAACTTTACCGGAGGTGTTGTCCATATCATCAACCAAGTCCTCACTGTACCAGCCAATGCCTCCATGACTGCCGTGGATGCTGGCCTGAGCGACACCGCTGGCGCTCTGATGCAAGCGAACTTGGTCGACGCCATCGATGGCGCCAAAGACCTCACCATCTTCGCACCCAACAACGCCGCGTTCGAGGCCATTGGCTCCGCTCTGCCCAACTTGACCATGCAGCAACTCGCCGGTATCCTCGAGTACCACGGTAAACTCCGCACCGTAATCCCCAGCATTCTCAGCATCCTAACAAAATTCTAGTCATCAACGGCACCGTCAGCTACAGTTCCACCCTAAAAAACAACACCATGCTCAAGTCCATGGCCGGCACGAACCTCACCATCACCATGAACAACGGCACCATCTTTGTCAACAGCGCCAAAGTCGTCACCCCAGACGTCCTTGTCGCCAACGGCGTCATCCACGTCATCGACAACGTCCTCAATCCCAACATGACCATGGCTATGCCCTCCGCATCCGCTACGTCTGGCTCTGCTGCTTTCTCTGGCGCTTCGTCCGCGTCCAGTGTTGGCCTGAGCTCCGGTGTCTCTACCCCTACATCCACCATCGGCGGCGGCGCTGTTGCGACGGGAACCGCGGCCGGCAAGCCGGCGAGCACCATGGCGAGCAGCTCGAGCAAGGCCGCAGCGGCACCGATGAAGACGGGGGCTGTGGGCGTGGCGGCGCTGTTCGGTGCGGCCGGTGTGTTTATGAATGTATAAATCCGTTAGCTGGAAGCTTCGTGTACAGTGTCAAAGTGTAGGATAGTAAGATCTGAAACGCTATATAATAACATCCATGCCCATTAATTCCGTTTGTTCATTTACCTCCTCCATCCAGTGTTGCAGGTTGAGTGGCCCAAATTCTCGAAAAGCGCTCCGGGCTTTCTCTGCTTCTCGGCGGGTACTGTATAATGATTGTCCCATTTGGGGATTTCGCCGCCACCCAAATCCCGCTTCTGTTCAAGACTCTTATTTTCCATTTTTTTTCATTTTCAATTTCTCAATCTTTTGATTCCTCTGGATATTAATACCCGCTTCTAGTCATCCGTCTCGTTTCTCTCACCCCCTCCGCCCTGATTTTCTCAACTCCTTTGGTTCCCTTTCTCTCTCTCCCTCCCCTCCACATTCGCATCCCCGCCCAATCTTTTCCCATCTCCACTTTATCTTTTCCACATCTACCCGCTCAGATTTAACTTTCGAGATTTTTTGCTTCTTCGTTTCATATTCGAGGGCGGGGGTATAGAAGGGGGATGAGAAGGGATGAGCGGATGATGATATAAAGAGAAGACTATGGATGAGATAAGGTGTGGTGTTGTCAGGTTGTCAGGTTGTACGGAAGGAAGGCGAACTCAAGGGTAGGTAGGATGCTGGGTTTGATCCGTAGCAGGTGGGGAGGGGGGTTGTCTTCGTATGCCGCAGGAACCGAGAGAGCATTCACGGTCTCGAACTTCTTCTGGCCCCTTCGTTATCACGCCCTCCTCATCCGTTCTGATCCTCGCTCATCCCATTCGTTCCCCCATCGACGAAGCTTGAATTCGCACCTTTCATTTCCATCGATCCTTATCTGTCTTCTTTTTTGGAGGGAAGAAGAGAGACGAGGGAATGAGGGAATGGCAGGAATGATCTTGTGTTTACTTTTTGGTTTCTGGGGGCTGGGATTTTGGGTTTTGGGTTTTGGGGAGGGGGATTTTGGGGAGGGATGGGATCCGATGATGATGATGATGGATTGGTTCGCTTTTACTCGTCTCGAGGTTTTGAGGAGCGTTGTGTGGTTTAGATCAGGGAGAAAGGGGGTTTTTCTTTTTCTTTTTATCAGTGGGGGGGGATATGAAGAGGAGTTGTGTGAGTAAATGAGGTTCTGTCGTTTGGTTTCTTTTTTTCTCTTTTTTCATTCAAACCTCTCCTTCTTCAAACCTCGTCCATAAAATCATAACCCAACTTTGTTTTTTCAAACCTCAAACCTCAAAACCCAAATCATGCCCCCCCTCCAGCTCCCTCGACAACAACAACCCTCAAACTTCAACGCCCACCACTCATGCACTTATCAACCCAACCTTCCCAGTCCCACACCATTCGCAATGCGCACGTGAATTTATTAATAGCAACAGAAAGGGTGAGGCAAGCCTTGCGCGTCGAGGAAGAATCTTTTTTTTTGGGAGGGCGTTGATGATGAGTTGAGAAGTGGGGGATTTTTGGACGGGTGGGTTGTTTTTTGTATGTGAGTTTTGGGGTTGGGGGCGTGCAGGCGCGTGGCGGGGAATGGGGGTGGGGGGTTGTAATAATACTCAAAATCCCCTAAAACTGGCATGGCCTCTTCCTCTCACGCTCTTGGTATTGCACGGTTCCCCCACATCCCCCTCCTCCTGCTCCTCCTGCTCCTCCCCTAACCACCAACAACAACTCCCCCTCCCCTCCCTGCTATCCCAACCTCCCATCCTCTTCCCTATTCCGGTGATCAACCTTACCGTAGCCCCGTTCCCCCCCCTCTCTTTCTTCGTTCTAGTTAGGTTAGGTTGAGTTGCCTGAAATGAAATGAACGGATGTGAATTGAATTGGATATCTTAGAACTAACAAGAAACATATATATATTTCCGGTTTTTTGAATTTCAAGGAGTGAGGGGAAAGAAAAGGAAGAGTGCAGACGGAGAACAGGCAAGAAAGAAAGGAAAGAAAAGAAAAGAAAAGAAAAGCGAAGATGAGAAAATAAGAAAGGAAGGAAAAAGTAAATGGTGAAATGAATTTAGATGAATGAAACGAAAGCTGGAGAAGTGTTAAGGAAAGGGAAAGAGCGAGTGGTGGTTGGGGTTCTGTGAGTTGAGTTTGGATTGATTGGAAGGTGTGGTTGGGGGCGTGAGATTTCCATGGGATCGGTTCTGTGTAGTAGTAGGCTCATTCATTCCTCCCCTCTCCCCTCTCCCCTCTCCCTTCTCCCCTCTCCCTTCTCCACCCACCCCATTGCCTCATCCCCACACACAATCCCCCAATATCTCACATCCACGAAACCACCACTCTTTCTTCCAAGACTCAAACCCCTAACCCATGAATCAAATCCCCCTTCATCACAGACGACAACCAGATCCTCCAGGTACGATAAAACCGCTTTCCGATATTTACTACATATATCTGTCAAACCATCGCTTTTTTTTTCGCTTTTTCCGCTCGTGCATTTTTCCACGCCGAGATATATATTCTATCTTTAAGAATCCTTCAGCGAAAAGACTTTTTTTGCAAATTACTTGGAATTTGTTTTTTTGGGGGTGGGAGAGAGGTTTGTTTACTGTACGTGGGTTCAGGAGGAGTGAAACCCTCGGTTTTCAAGTTTCATTTCGGGGAATGGTAAAAGACTATATATAGCTATCAGCGATTGCGATGCGTCACATTCCAGATCTCGGGAAAGGTTACGATTCGGCTGCCCGTTGGTGGGTTTTAAGACACTGATTGGCGTGAGAGCTATGTACGATGAGAGCTTTGAGTTGATTCAACGAAGACTTTTTCTATAAGGAGAGGATTCTTGGGGACACGCGAGAAAGCGACCAAGAGTTACAGCAACCCCCAGTTCCAAACTACCACCCAAACCACCCCCCCCCACCTGCCACCCTCATCGCCCACCCGCCCACTCGCCTCACGCTGAGCTCCCGCCATCCACCCCCGGCACTCTAGGAAAAGGGAAATGCCTTATATCAATTTGGGACCGCGCACTCCAGAGGAAGACGCCGATGCTGTTTCTCGCGCCTGTTGATGGTGCTGAGATTAGCTGATACTCTGCCCAAGCTCCCCACATGGTTCTTATGCACCTTATCAACCGCTTCCACTTCAAGAAAAACCCAATATCATGATCAGAAAGGGGAAAATTGGGAGATCTCACCATCAACAGCCCACCCCGCCATCGCCGTCGCATCCTTACTCACACACCCCGCGTCCACTTCTTTCGCACTCTCCCACAGGCTCTGGAACGACGCTATATCCGTCTCGTGACGCCTTGCTGGTGTCACACCCGGCAGCTCGCCCGGGGAAAACGACGCCAGCATCACGATGGCGACGACGCATGTGCCTGTGCGTTGCGATGTTAGAGAGAGATCGCGGGTCAGGAGAAAAGTTGAAGAAGAGACATACCACTAGCGTACCGCCTCGGCGTCTCCATCACTCTCATTGTATGATACGGATGCGCGCCTGGTATCACAAATTCGAAGTCGTCATTGCCGTACGGCTTCACCGCCGAGACGTACATGCTGTTGAGCGCGTCCTGGCAGTCCTTCGGGTCGAAGGTTGGGAGGTGCCAGTATAGGGCGGTGGTGCAGTGGGCGATGGGGACGTTGGGGGTGGGGACATTGGCGGAGGGGGGAAGGGTTAAGGGGAGGGATAGGTGGGGGGTTGAGTTTGAGGGGTTGCGGGAGGGTTGGGTGAAGGTGAGGGGGAGGTTGAGGGATGTTGTTAGCGGGGTGAGGAGCAGAACTGGGAAGAAGAGTCGGAGAGAGGGCATTTTTCTGGTGGGTAGGAAGATAGGAACAAAGCAAGGGAGATGTGCGAGATGTGGGATGTTCAAAAGGAAAGCTTAAAAGCCCCTCTAAAAACGCCTCACATATCTATGCGCATTCGCGTGCAACCTGCACATAAGATAAGCTCCCCCATGCGCCCCCCACAGTACCGATCATCGCGATCCGCTGCAGGTATGTGTATATGTATTTCCGACACGTGGGTTCCTGGGCCCTGAGTTGTGCCGCGGCTGTCGGAAAGCGCAAGCGCGCATGTTGAGCGGGAGATACGATGGTGGAACGTATTGAATTGCTGGGATGGTTCATGAGTGGTTTATTTGGGTAGTTTGATCGATGATAGATTGCGCTTCGTGGAAAGAATGAACGTGGTATCTCAGGGTCCTTGAATGGAAATAGCAACCATGGGATCGTAGCTTCATGCCCTATCTTTGCTCCCTCAGCACAAGTCAGCTCTTTTTCATTCTGGAATGTTTGGTTAGTCCTTCGGTTTAGCGATATCGCAATGTAGACGTTGACTTCTTTCAACATCGTCGTTCTAATGTCAATGACAAAGGGTTCATAGTCGTACTATATAAGAGGTTCCTAATTGCGTCGTAGTCGTGTGATCATAAGTAAAATAAAAGTCAAGTTCTTGCAGCTTTGCATTTAAAAGATCTTTTGAAGATGGAAATTTCCAAAGCAAGCAGTCAGAGCCTTGCGACATGTGTCGAAGGAAGAAGGCTTCGCATCAGGCACGAAGCAGGTAAAGCATGCGTACAGAAATTTAGAAAGCTGAGACGAGAATCTACAAGCTCAGAACAGAAAACAGCACATAAACTTCAATTCTCAACGCACCACCTACACGACAGTTAATCCCTCCTCTTACCTCAAAAGCCCCACTGCTTCATCCAAATCGAAATCCACTCTGGAGACACCGGCCGCAGTCCCGCCAGAGTCTTACTCGATTTCACAGTCTCCTTTGTCTCTAATTGTAATGATTTCCCAGCCTGTTGTTCAAGACCTTTGAAGAAGTCAAGTAATTTGATCGCTGGATTCCTTCCCACATCTTCCGTCTTCGTGGCGCTTCTCTCCAATGCATCAACCCACTGGTGATACGGCACCACCTTGATATTCCCACCAAGCCCTTCCTTCACGGCGGGAAAAAGATGTCTCCATTCCGCGGAATGCGGGTTCAAAGTATGGTAAACCCGCGTGATGGTGCTTCCGCTATCAGCAGGATTTAGGAGTTCGACAATGACATTTGCCAAAACGTCCACTGGGATCCATTCGGTTCCCATGGCTATTAGCGAATCGGGTAAGAGACCCAGGTAGGCGGAACTGGCAACAATGGAAGGGAACCATTCTTGCTTATTCCACATTCCCTTTTCCGAGCCTATAGGACCTGTGACTTGACCGACCCTGCAAACCGCCGAGGGAACATTGGAAACTTTTCCTGCGATGGCGAGGAGGCGCTCGGAAATGTGTTTCGATTCCGCATACCCCATCGGCGCCGCAACCGTAAAGTCATGAAAGACGTGCTCGGGTACAGCACCGCTGTGGTTAGCATTCCAATTCATCAGGGTGCTGATGCTTGAGGTGAAGAAGATCTGTGCTCTGCTCTTAGAGTGAACTGAGAAATCGATAAATTGCCGGACGCCACGTATGTGGGTGTCTTCGAAGGAGGAGAGTGCAAGGTTAAAGTCGACGGCCCAGGCGTTGTGGATAATATGGGTTACTTGCTGTAGTAGCTCGTTGTAAATTGATTCAGAGAGACCGAAGAGAGGTTTGGACATGTCGGTTTGTAGAAATGAGACACGTTCCGGGTTCCAGGAGGTGGTGAGGCCTCGGCTGGAGTTGGATTTCAGTTGGCGCTGGCCTGCATCGTTTGAACGATTGAGGCAGTATACTTTGGTGACTTTTGGTTCGGCCAGTAGAGCATCTAGTAAGTAAGAGCCAAGAGAACCCGTAGAGCCGGTCAAGACTACTGTGAGCGACGAGTCCTTGTTTTGATCTGGCAGATCTGATGACCATTTCTCCAACGACTCCTGCATTTTCAAAATGTCATCCTCTTCAGGCATTGCCCCATTGGTAAGTGATGGATGTACCAACTGAAGAATTGCCTTTGACAACTCCGCGACAGTAGGATGCATATATATTGTGCTTGTCGTAATGTTGACATCGATACCATCCTTGCTCAAAGACGTTCTCAGCCTTCGAACAACTTGCAAAACCTGCAAAGAGTCCATACCGTGAGTGAAAAAGTCGTCTTCGTCGCCTAGGCTCTCCAACTTCGTAGAATGCTCGATCACGTAGCGAATAGAAGATGACATGGAGGGAAAATCTTTAGTGTCCAGATCTAGGCTTTCTTCATTAGGGTCTGATCCAGTGTATAACGCGTCAATCTCTTTTGCGTATTGCTGAAGAGTGGTTGCACGCTGAATGGTTCCTTTTCCAGCTCTTGACATAGGTTTAGCCGACGTAGTAAACAAAAGTAAGGATTTGGTTAGCCTTGCGTGCGCAGGATATTCAGAGTTCGCTCTCTCGATTACCGGCCATACGCTTTCAACCAGTTTCCCCTTGTGTTCCTCGGACAAGTCTGGCTTCAACGGCTCAATTAAGAGGGCAGTCTGAAATCGGGCTTGTCCAACAACAAGTGCTGCACGAACTTCTGGGTGACTCCCGATGACCTCCTCCATGGTTACGGGGTTGAGTTTCTCTCCGTTGACGAGAACGATGACGTCGTCAGATCTCCCACGATAACGCCAAAGATCGGGTTTGGTAGGATGCTTTGAGTACAAGTCGTGCATGGAGTACTCTTGTAGATCGGGAAAGGTTCGGAAGATCCCTTGGTACAGCTCCAAGTCCTTCTGTCTTACTAGGACCAGCTCGTATAGATCTTCGCAATGTTGGCGGAATTCGGCCCCTGCATACGGACTCAAGCTCGTGTACTCCCAATCCTCCTGATCCACCATTTGTGTCGGTAGTAGCATGGCTTCCGTAGAACCGTAACAACTCAGAAGCTTGGTCTGTCCTCGTATCACGTCCCCTGCTGCCTTTGGTAAAGGTCCGCCGCCAAAGAAAGCCATCATGTTTCGTAGATTCTTCAGGTAAGATGGTGTTTGGCTTATGTCCTCAAGTACAGAAGGAGCCACAAGACTTGCTTGAAGGTTGCCGTGGACATGAATCGAATTGGCTAGGTCTGCGCTCATAGGTCTATTGGGGGGAGGCATCACTGGGACAATTCCATAGTATATGGGGAATGCGCTTAGTAGGAATATTCCTGCAGCATGAAATAGGGGCATGCCAAGGAAGATTCGTATTGATACTCCAACAAACTGATGTAGAATAAGCTCCGAGCCGGCGGAACGGGGGATCCTTTGGTAAGCGTCATGTACGGTCAAGGCTCCATGCGGAACAGTAATCGGTTTAGGTAAGCCGGTGGACCCCGATGTATGTAGTACCACGAAAGGCTCGGCACAAGCCTCTGCAAAAGACTTTTCATAAGGGTAGTGTGGTAACTCATCGTCCCTCAGCCATTCTTCTGGTTCAGGTACGTCTAGGGTTCTCATTGGTCGCTTGTCAAGGCAAGCCTTCATGAGTGGAGATTTCGCGTTTATCGGATTCAAGCAAGTGCTACAATGAGTTTTCTCAAAAAGAGCAAGGTTTCCCTCGACGCTGTTGCGGGTAGAGGTGAACAAAGCCTGCGTGCCGAGTTTAGATAACGTGTTCATGAAACAACGAGAGCTCTTGAAAATTCATTGGACGAACCTTATATCCAGCCTTGACGGCTGCGTAAGCTATGATGGGATACCGAATGTCGGACGGTCCTGTATATGCTAAGACCTCGAAATTCTGACTCTTCCCAAGCTTCGTCTCGAGCCACCACGCGGCTCTATTGATCGCATTTGCGAAGCTATGGTACGTCACATCTTCGAACCCGTCTTCAGGGTTAGATGATCGAGGTAGCGAGACAAACGGTCTTTGAGGATCATTGCGTGCTATCTCATCGACAAGGACAGGCAGTAACCTTCTACCGTAATCTGGATTTGTAGATCCCATCATATATCAATGATGTTAGTATTCGAAGGCTATTATTGGAGTATGAAGCTCTTTTCAAGTAACGAACGAGGACTTTTTGATAGAAAGACGGAAGAGAAATCAGTATAAATACGGGTTGAGCCTCCCCTGTCCTGAAGAGAACGACATCTTCCGATGATGTTCCTGCGCTCATCGACGGATGTTCCGGCAGTCTTCTTTTCTGCGGCATTTACTCGAGGAAGGGAAAACCTTGACTCAACCATGTGCTCTTCCTTATTCTGCAGCATGATGAAGTTGGGCAGCGGAACATGCGGAAACGCAGGTAATGGTACCCGCCATCATTGGAGGTTGACAAGGTAACCGAGTCTTTCCGCTCCCAACCACGAGAATCCTTGTGTTTGGAAAAATTGACTGCAGCATGCTAATAATAAATGTGTGCGGATGTAGGGTGGTCTGTCGGACAACGGCACCCAACAGCACTGAAGCTTTCCGCGGCCATCCGTTGCCACTCAGTTGCAGCTTCGGGAGGAAGTCTGATAGGTTCGAGAAGACGTTGTTGTGTACGAGTAAGGAAGGATAAAGATGTTCGATTATAGAGAATGCTATTGGGAAGCTTGACAAGGGTCGGGCCGGACGGCGGCGGAACTTCGCTGGCTACCGTTCTCTCTACCAAATCATCGCTATGTGGTCCATTGTGGATGGATGGGTGACCCTGGTTGGTGCATCGATCGAAAGTAAGTCAAAGGCAGACATCTTCCGGCAGGAACAAACGAATCATGAGATTGCTCAGCCAGCAACGATCCGCAAGTTATTGTAAGGTATGGGTTTTTAGTGTGACGAATCGAACGAATGGGATGTGAGAACGACTGAGGTTCTGTCCGCTATGTAGAGAGTATGTTGGAACACGAGGTCATACGGGGCCATATTGATATTTTGGTTGTTGCTGTTAGGAGGCTATCTAGGAGGTGGAAGGTGAAAACCCTACTAGCGGGCCCCAGCCCTACCAGCCCTATGAAGGCGGAGATAACCATCTCCCCTATTTCCAACACTTTTAAGTAAATTGAAATGCACTGGCGTTCTGTTAAAGATTTCTAATGCACTATTTCCATCTACTATTTGAGGGACCTAACATACTACAGGTCTGTTTTACAATTTACAAGATCTGTGACTCACAGATCTTTGTTCGCTTCTTTGACTCCCCATTACAAACTTGTACCCTTATATTCAGCTTTTTGTAATAATCACAAGCAGCAACACTATCTCGGGATTATCACATTCGTAGATTGTCATTTGGCTCTCTTTACCATGCTACTAGAACTACACACCCCTCACAAGCTTCGCTCTTTTTTCAAACCTATAAAATCACGCTAAGCTCGGCAATTAGAGTACGGAAGGTTGAATGGCTTTTGAAAAATGCCCGATTTGTAGACGGATGTTTGTTTTCCTGTGAAGCAAATTGTTCGAATTCCCCCAGACTCGATGGACAATACGTATTGACTCCCCAAAACCTACCCACCTAAACATACTTTTCTTCCATTCCATTCTTCGCACTCCTGTTAATCGCGTCAACCATCCGATGCCTGAAAACGCACAAACCCATCCTTATCGCCCCTCACATACGCATGATACCAATCACCCACCCCGC
>JAABUR0100006400.1_pt1 | contig 14430 bp, 16 predicted proteins | sample 5560091 | NCBI WGS metagenome assembly JAABUR01 (sample SAMN10711879, study PRJNA513375) | rock metagenome | isolation source: Antarctica rocks | place: Antarctica: Victoria Land, University Valley sud
TTGGCGGAGGTTTCACTGAGCTAAAGATCTCTTTCAAGGGCGGCAAAGACGGTAAGTTTTTCTTCTCGCCATCATCGTCGAAGAGCTTCCAACATCGCTCCCTCATACGTTGGAGAAATGACAATCCGGCAAATGTGCTGTGGTAATCGGAATGGCCTCGATCCTCGGTACTCGTTCGCCCGCTCGAGTCAAATTCTAAGTCTAAGAAGGCTTCTTGTTCGGGATGGCCAGTATCGGAGTGATTATCTGCTGCCTGTGTATTCTCAAGGACAGGAACACCGTTGGATTTTGAAGGCGCTTTTCGTCGGGCTAAGCTTGAGCCGTCTAGATTCGGATCCTCTAAATCGATTCCAGGGATGAGTTGCTTGAGTAGTCGCTCCTGGCGATGCAGCTTGGCCTCGAGCCGGGCGATGTACGTGGGTCCCGCAAGTCTACGCCTGGGAATTTGGTCGTATGTACACTCTGGAATTGATGGGGCATTTAGTTCCGACAGCTCACCCACGTATCGGTTTGATATCTTCGCTCACCGTGCTCATACAACACGCACGATCCGCAAGGCTGTCGGCCGTTGCATTTGGTTTTCTTCTCTCGACATGGATCACATGCTTTGCCGGTTCGCTTTCGCTTTGCTGCTGGGAGCTCAACATCTTCTCTCGCATGATCCATGAGATAGCAATTGCGAAACTATCATGAATTCCAACACGGAAGTCCTCGAGTAGTTAGAATGTTGTTTTAAAGTCTCGGAGGTGCTTCCTGGAGTTGAGTTGTCAGAATAAACAATGGCGTCATTGCGTCCAACTAAGGAATTCCCTTAGCAGTTTAGTATCGCGGGGAAGGGGAATGCGTGTCCAACCAGGCATAGAACAACAGAACAACGCAGATACTACCGTACTCCGTACTACAGTACCTTATGTCGATAGATCCCAATGAAGTTGCATTATGGTACATACTTAAATCATCCCTCGGTACGCGCATTATACATCTTCGTGCAGTACTTTCTATGGCCCGATAAGAAAACAAGCTTTTCAGCGTCCGCATACCCCCGCCTTTCGGTAGCGCCAAACATACATATATTTCACTTAGAATACGTCAATTGTAGTAAGCGAATACATACAGTACAGACTTGGAGCGAAAGTGCGGGGTACGGATAACTGCCAGGTCCCTGTTGCGCAATCTGTCTCGGGAAATCCCATCGGTGCTCGTATCACCGCAATAATAACAACAATGGCCCAAGGACTGACTGCTGATGTGGTGTGTGTGTCCTCGACAGTGTGTGGCCATACTTCGCATGGTCACTGGATTTGATCAACTGTTTTAATTCCTCTCGCTGATATTCGGACACTTTACTCCTACGTAACGCCTCCGACGAGGATTTCGCCAGCATAATTATCGCTCTTTCAGCTCCCTATCTGGATCCTTGTTCAGGTGGCCTATCATCCAGGCAAGTACATAGTATAGTATATGCATGTCGACGCTCGTGTAAGCAGTTTCTGATAAAACGGTCACAGCCTTGCCTAACAAGGACTTGGACCCTGCACCGTGTAGTCCCTTCCCAATGAGAGGCAAGATTGGTAGGAGTTGGGGGGTTTGGTAGGTTCCTTTGAAGCTGGCGTTGATTTGATTTGAGGACTAGAAGGAACCCCAGCTAGGGTCGCCGACTAAGAAGAGTTCAGCGTCTCATGAGAGATAGAACTCTATCGTAAAAGCGCATAAGGCACACCCCGAGCGCATGGCTCGAAGAGTCGATGATGGTACAATGGCACTCAAGTGACGCTGAACATACCCATCGATAATATGTATTAATGGAATGAACAAGTTCATGGACATAAGATAGTTTGAGGGAAACCAAACGATGTTGTTGAGGGTTATAAGCCCCATTGACAAGAAACGTTGAGCAACTCCTATTATATGTTCAGCAAAAGGAAGCGTCGAGTCCGTCCTCCGAAAAGCCATAGGTTGAATGCAGAAACTGTCTTAACACGAAGCAGATCCTCGACTTATAGGTTTCCGGAACAAATATTTCCATCCCTCACATGACCGCAAGACATTTGTCGGAAACGGAGCGGCCGGTAGCCTGCCTCGAGCTTTAGACTTGCCTACTGTTATCAGCTGGCTTATTATCATTTCTGTTAACGAATAAGTGTATCTTAATTTTGAAAGCTACCGCGATATACAAGACATGCTGCCTCATTTGGCACTCGAACCTTCGGCCTGGGCATTCCAACATAGAGCTCTAGTCGATTGCAGCAGGCTGAGCTGAGACGAGTTTGCAAAGTAGGGCTCAAGAGGCAAGTTCTGTTTCAACACTCGCTGTGGTATCTCGATCTCGATCTCGATCTCGACATCTCGCAACGTAGCGCGATGAGACTGAATTTCGGATTCCATTGGTGAGTCATTGCAGACCTGCATCGTTCTGATTGAACTTCGATCGGTTCCACATGGAAGCTGCCACACGTGTGCTGTGTTGATTGGGAGTTCTATTGTCGATATTGCATCTACACAAGTTCGTCAAATGGCGGTTTAAAGCCGACTAGTTCGAATTTCACGCTAGCAGCGTCGGCATAAGCGGCTATCGTAGGTATCATTGCCAAACTTACCACATGTAATATATCCTTAGGCTCGTTAGATAATACGAAGTAGCTACATACAGTAGGTACCTGAGGTATCAATTCCGTGCGATCCGACCGAAGAGAAGATATGACGTTGGGGGGCCACGTAAGGTCTTGTTCCCCGGAAAGAGCATACTCTACGTAAAACCGAGATTTTACAGATGACGGCTGCGGACGGAACAGAGACGGGCTCTACTCATACGAGTATGGCTCTTAGTCGTTATTTTTCTCTCGGGATTGCCGGAACTGATACGCTCAAGGGGCACAATGTCAAAAGTACTGTACTCCCAAATAGAGGAGGGACGTCAGATCAAGCTTTACGTCGGAGGTATCGCCGTACTGGCGGACGTTTCCGGAAGCCCGTTTGTTGGGACTCCTCGAACCCACAATCCCAATCATGTTCAATTCGTGTCGATTGCCATGTCACGTAAAATCCATTGGCTCTTGGGACATCAGATATGCTGAGAAACTCCATGCGGACCGTGGGGAGCAGGGGTATTACTCCCGAACTGAGAATTTCGCATATCTTCCGTTTCTTCTCCAGAAAGCTGTGATGTCTCCTTCTGCACTCGATCCTGGACTTCCTATTGGGCGATTCATCTATTTTATACAACAGCTGTCGTCACATATATATAGAGTAGCCCCTCCATTCTTTTCATCACCGTTCTTTGAACAGCCTGCTAAGCGGACGATCAGACTTGGGTTATTCGAAAACCGTTTTAATTTTCTTTCATTGCCATCCGAAGCTCTTGCGCATCTGTTTCTGCCCCCGGCGCCATGGGAAACAACGCTTTAGCCGTCAATGGGAACACCAACCGTGGTGGGACTGCCCAGATTGCCATCACCACGCACGGATCCGATTGGTATTATGTATGACTCCTTTGACACAACTGCAGCCATTTTCAGGGGAAATCTCACATTGCAATCAGGCTGCAACCGCTATAATGGGCGTCGCTACCATTTGTTTCATTGCTCTTTCTGCCACGAAACCTCGCTCCGACCGCATCTTCCACTACATCACCGCCGCCATAACTATGGTTGCCACGATTGCCTATTTCTGCATGGGCTCGAACCTTGGTTGGACTCCCATTCAAGTGGAATTTTTCCGAACCAACCCGCTTGTTCATGGCCAGAACCGTGAGATCTTTTACGTTCGATACATTGACTGGTAGGTGACCCTTCCCTCTTACTGATAAACAGCTGTGATGACTGAAATCTGGCATAGGGCTATCACTACTCCACTCCTTCTATTAGATCTTCTTCTCACGGCTGGTCTTCCATGGCCGACTATATTGTACACTATACTCATGGACGAGATCATGGTTGTTACCGGTCTTGTCGGTGCTCTCATCCAGTCTCGATACAAGGTATTTCATTTATCCCATTATAATCCGCCCAAATTAAGCAAAACTAATGAAACTCAGTGGGGGCTCTACTCTTTTGGCTGTGCCGCATTCCTCTTCATAGTATGGAACGTCGGCTTTGTCGCTCCCAAGTATGCGAAAGCCCTCGGCAGCGACATCCACCGCACATTCCTCCTCTGCGGCGTTTGGACCCTTTCCCTCTGGTTCCTCTATCCCGTAGCATGGGGCCTCTGCGAAGGTGGCAACGTTATCTCACCCGACTCGGAAGCCGCTTTCTACGGCGTCCTGGACGTGTTGGCAAAGCCCGGCTTTGGAGCTCTCCTTATATGGGGACATCGTGGCATCGACCCGGCCAGACTCGGGTAAGTTTCTTCTGCTGCTTGATTTCATGTGAGTTGAGTGATATGCTTATGTACAGCTAGACTCCGCATCCGTGATTACGAGGAGGGACCTCCAACGTCGGACCAAAATGGGGAGAAACATCACGGTAATAGTGACAACAACGGTCCTATCAATGGCTCGACCTATCCCAGCGTAGACGGGCCAACCTACCCCAACACTGCCGCCCCGGAGAACAACGTCTAGGCATACCAAGCCAGATACGACAGGCGTTCACCATCTTCGTAAGGACGGTCAGGGACGTGGGTGGACTGCTTTTGACATCTTCTCTTGAATATTTATATTTATTAGTCAATTTCTTGGGCTACTCGACAAAGGACACGTAGATGTCAAGCTTAGTATGTAATGGGAGCACGACTTTTAATGAAAACAAGATCAGAGTGCGGAGCGAGTATATTGACCATTCGCCATGTGAAAGAAGCACCTCAAACAGGCCGTGTCAATAGTAGGGGTTTTGGGGCCTGATTAAGTTGTGAACATGTTCGTGGGTTCATTTTCTTCCTTTCCTGACCAGCTTTTTCGAGCTTCCCAGCTCTGCAGTGTCAAAGCTTATCTGCTAGATTCGACCTTTGACGGAGATGGTGGTAAAGGACGAGGCTCTTGGTGGGACTGCTCGAGGAGAGTTGGTTTGAAGAGAGTTTATGTCGGATACAACTTTGGCGCCCGCTGCCGCGGCGACGGAAGAGGGTATGAGATTTGACGCTACAGGAGAGGATGTTGAGATTGGTGACGAGATTAGACTGGAAGACTTGCTTTGAAGGGAGTTGATGTCTTGTGCCACTTGTGCTCCTGCCGCGGCAGCAACGGATTATGGTATGATGTCGGATAGACGCGTGGAGGATACCAATGTTGATGGAGTGGCTGAAGTAGATGATTTTGACAGCACAGAGTTGACATCTTGCGCGACTTGAGCGCCCACCGCGGTGGCTACAGGTGATGGTATTATGTTCGATAATAGAGTCGAGGATGAAGGCGCAGAAAGGGTCGGTGGTATAGGCATTACTGAGTTGACTGAGGGCACAGGTGTTGACGGCAAGGCTGAATTTGGAGACGTGGTAGGTCCAGAACTATTTGACCCCCCACCTGCTGCCACACCAGCAACAGCTCCAGCTACTGCAGCACCGGCAGCGGCGCCTGCTGCGAGCTCAGCACCAACGTTAATCCCCGCCGCACCGTTCACGCCAGCGGCAGCACCAGCGGCTCCGGCTTCGGCATTTCCAGAAAGTTCCTTGCCTGGTCCAGCATCTTTGGGAGGACCTGTAGGTTTTGGGGTGTCGATGCTGTTTGAAAAGGAAGTGGCCGACGTCAACATGGACGTTACTGTCGTTGAGTCAATTGAGGTTGATGTCATGGATGTCGAGTCCATGCTGCTTGGCATGGAGGTCATCGATGAGCTCGGTGGCATTCTTCTTCTGCAGACACTGGCTATGTCGAACAGGACCTCGCCGTCAGGCCCAATGTTCATGGTGAGGTTTGCAGTAGGTTTGGCTTCTGGGGGTGCCATGGTTGAGCTTGTCGGATCGTTCGCGCCCGTTTTCGTGCCCTTGATGACATTTGTGCCGAGTCCCACTTCGGTTACGCTCGCTGCGACTGAGTCAGTCGCGTTGTTTACCATGAATGGCCGTGGCGACTTTGGCTTATGGCATCGACACCGCCAATGCCAGCCACTGCCGCTGCCGCTGCTTTGGCTGCGTCGTCTTGAATCATTTGGGCTAATGAACTGCTCGAGCTCAGAGCAGAGTTGGCTGCACTAGAGTCGATTATATTTCCCGATTGCACAGGCGCAGGCGTATTAATAGCAGCAGTGATAGGGAGCGCCAGGTAGTCACCCGGAAGCCCAATCGATACACACACCAGAGGCTCGGCTGCCGTGACTTGCTGCAGACCCGTCTTACGAGTCGACCAAAAGGCTCCTGAAAGACTGAAAGGGGTCGTCGAAGAGCCAATGTCACTCCACGCTCTGATTTCGAAACCGTCGAGGCTGATCACATCAAGAATATTGATACGGCCGGCGTCTGCAACTCGATAGGTGCCGGGCCTGCACATGACATCCTGGCGACAGCCACCTGCTATGGGCGTCGCACATAGCGTCTCAGGAGAGCATTTCGGACCCGGTGCCGGGGCACCGGTATTGTAGCAAGAGCCGTTGGTTTTGGGACCAGCACAGGTATCGCATAAGTCCCGATCACAAGCGAACGTCAAGCGTCGGTCTGGAACCTCGTAGGCCGCAAATGTTGCTGCCTCACAGAGATGCCCTAGAAAGAACACGAGGAAATAGATGGCAGCACCTGTAGGAATTGGTAATATCGCTATGGCAGCGACTTTGGGAAGAAACGTCAGAAAGGCCACTTGCACGAACGAGATACTGTTTGCAATTGCAACCTGATGTGCACAGATATGTCCAGGTGCCTTGTCTATTCAATATGAAGTTTGGAGAACGAAAAGAAAAAATCGATGGAGAGTAGCTGCGACATTTCACACATTGCTTCCATGTGGCAAACGCAAGACTTTTTATTACTGTCGTGAGATCAGTCATCACAAGCCCGAGAGAGGGTGGGTGCAGCGATCACCCATGCTCCGAATCAACTTTTCCGGAATTCGAAATTTGATATGAGGAGTGATTCGGAAACTTTTAAGTGGCCAAGACGGCCCATCGCACGTTGGAAAGCATGAAGGAGGTTTGGGTATTTAGCTGATAGTGCCAAAACTCTTCGCGACGAGCGTTTCAAGATGTGGGGTGAGAATATTCGACGGGAAGCGAAATTTGTCCGGAGACGTCAAACATGAAGCTGAGCTTGTGACTCGTAATCTCCAAGATCACCATCAACGCTCAGCTCAATATCTCTTTGATAGACCGCTATCGCATGTTCGTAGGATAGGAGGATAAGCCCCCGTTGTGGTTGCACCCCAGTGATCAATGAATGAGAAGGTCTCTTGAACGTCAGGAACGATCACCGGCAGTCAATTGCAAGACAATTGTAAGATGGAAATCGATAGGCATTATCAGTATGTGACAAGAATCGGTGGCAGTACATGAACGCGGACGAGGGACATTCCACGCCCAGAGAATGATGCTGGGGAGGGAGGAAAACCCTGGAATTGCATGTACATATTTAGATATACCCGCGGTGACCTTAAAATAGATACCTTACAGTACTCACTACCTGAAACCTGTGAAACGCCCTTGACGCTAGCTTATGTATATACGCGCCATGATCTCTCATCATCAAAACGGGGGATGTCAGGTTTCGAGAAGAGACATGAGAAGCACCATGATTCTAACTCTGGAATATCTTACAGATTAAACAACAGGATCGACACCATGCTCCTTGATCGGTCACGCGCACTGATCGTGTGGGCCAGCGAATACGGTTGACGGAATCTCATGATAGAGAGCGGCAGCTTCGCCGCCCGTCAATGAATTTGTTACTCTGGGGATGCGCAGTGTGAAACATGGCTGTCTCTCTATTATCCTGTCAAATAATATTGATTTTTACTATGATTCTCTAATCATGACAATAGTTCTATCCCGCAGGGTTTCTATGCCTATTACCCAGCCTATATAACATACCTTCGATGTGAATGAATGCAAGCACTGCCGACAATTTGTCTTTCATCTTCATATTGTTACCTAGACGTTATGGGTCGAACTTGGATGCATTTCCTGGCATGCTTGCTGGTCACTCTGACCTTGACTACAACCTGTAGCGGTGACGACTCCACATCGTCCCTGTCCAGCTTCAAGTCGGCACCACCGCTGCAACGTCGCGTCGAACCATCTGAAGTCCACGCGCTTCCCGGCACGGATCTGACCTTGTCTCTCTATATCGGTCGACAAATCGGTAGACACGCTATCGATGTTGAGTACCACGGCATGGCCCCGGAGTTGGCCCGTTTCGTGGAGGGTCTGGCGGTGGATCAGGATAATTGGAATCTGCCCCAATTCGACTTCTGGCCAAGTACTAAATACAATCTCAAGCTTGAGCTCCGACGGACCGTGCCGGATCGCGAGGACCCGCCCATCAATGCTGCCCTCCTCACAGCCATATCGGGGGTCATTACGGACCTCGCCACGCGCTGGGACAGGGATAATGAGTTCACTGCTTCCATTGCGGACACTCAGGGTGCCCACTTCACCATGAGAGTCTTCTCATCAAAGGGGCTTCCGTCGGAGCAGCAGTCCGGAGAGAGCTTCGATGATGGGGATCTTAACATCATCTTCAGTACCAAGAGGGAGATTCTGCGGTGGTCGAAGCGGAGAGACCTTGTCTTGTTTCTAGGAAATACCGCGAGGTCAGTAGGAATTGCCTGTTCCGCACATCCAGGATCTAACCGTGACATAGCTATTTCTTCTACGCCTTTAACGCAAAGGATAACCGCAACGCGCAGCTCATCCCCTACAGTGGTAGACCCTACGACGAGGGCAAAACGCCTACCCAAGCTCAGCTCGACGCTTTCACAGCCAGCATCCTCCGGCCGGCCTTCTCGGCCAAGCGGTTCAATCGCGTAGTCCTTGTGGACCACGCGCGAACTGGAAAGTCCCTGATCAGCTTCGCCAAAGTCCTGAAGGCGACCGGTATCTACATGGACCGACCCTATCTCATCAATCTCGCCTACCCATCCTGGAGGGACGACGGCACATTCGACGAGGACGACACCGTCATCAGGCAGCTGACCAGGATCGAAGTTGGGGCGGGATCGGGTCGGCAAAGTTTTGAGCGGCTGGACCTCGGTCATGTTGGCCGGATCCTCCCATACTATTCGTCCGAGCATTGGGAGACGCCGTGGCAGCAGGCGTACAATCCCGACAGCGCCACGGGCCAAGCCATCGTGCAGCGAATCCTGGCACGGCTGAACGATCGCACATCGTGCACGTCTTGCAGCTGTCTATTAGGTACGGATTGCGATACATATGACTGGACTACACCCGCGCGCAACGGGTCGGGGTTTTGAACGAGGGAACTCGATGGCAAATACATACTCTTAACAAGATAGGGGAAGCACGTATGATGTTTATGTGTCGAAGCAAATTGGTTCTTTGGGCGTTGGAGCAAAACTGAGGCTTTGGGTATGGAGTAAAATTTCCGCGCGTATGTATTCGAGCATATATATACAGTACAGTAGTGCGAATTGGCCGCTTTTACTACCTACGGAGCCAACCTTGAAAAAGGTTTACCCCCAATTCATTGAGCACTTATAAAAAGCTTAACTGCCAAAAGAGCAGGCAACACCCACGCAAGGCATGGAAGCATATGTTATGTACCTACCTTACGGAGCGTGTTTCTTTTCCAAAGCCGAGTAAGGACAACAACCCACACGGTTGCAGCCGAATTTATGTAGGCCCGCTTGAATTAGGTTGAAAATGCCCAAACTTTCTCGAAACGAAAAAAAACACTAAAAAGATTCCCCCGTATTCCTCTTGCTACATACTGTACAGTACGTTACTAAAACTCGACACCCCCCTGCTCCTTTCCCCCTTTCCTTATTATATTACACCAGAGCGCCAAAAAAAAGAAGAAGAAAAACCCCCCCCCACTATGAAAAAAATAATACAAAGAGTCCAGTATTAAGGGCATGTTTTTCGAAACCCCTTTTTACATAGAACAAAAAGGGAAGTTTTCATATCGGCGGTTTGTTAATGGTTTTTTTTGGGGGCTTACTGGGTTTGTTTTGAATGGGAGTAAAGGCTGACTGACGGTATGCAGGTTTGAATCGGGACACGCATTCAAGGGAAAGGGATTTTTGGGCTGTAGGGATTTCGCGTGGTTGTTGCGTGAGAAAAATCGGTTTATCAAGTTACTCGATGGTCGCGAAGGGGCCTGATGATTTTTTACTCAAGTCGTCGAATCAAAGTAATGTTCCTCCTCGGGGAAATCAGATCGGGTATCTCAAGATTTAGCAAGTATGTTCGCATCGATTGAGATGTGAGATGGTGGCTATAGTATATAAGATGTGTTTGCGTATGAAGAAACGGTTCTGAACAGGCTCAGATCTAGCAGAGATTGTATTAATACTTGCAGTCTTGTATCCCGATATTCAAACTTATGCACTCGTGCTGACGGAATCAGTCACGATCATGAAATCCCGCCATCATTTCGAACGTTACCTCGATTCCTGAAGCTAAATCGAGCGGGAAGTTTGTTCCCAGTTAGTGAATGTAAGGTCACGCTCGGATCTGACATATTCCGATGTTCGTGGTTTGAATCTGCATGCCCGGTTGTCGGATGCCGCCGGCGCATCTGGCAAGTCATACCAAGTCGTCAGATTCCTTCGAAAAAGCGTATAGACCTTCGGTACTGCGGCAGCGGTGTTGGACTCCACCCCCCACAATAGCGTCTATCTTTCCCGTGGCATTCCTGACGGCAGGCTCGATGGTGCCGTCGGCGCAACATAGTATCCCCTTGCAGAACAGCTCAGCCTCTTCACACATCGGATGAAATACTCAACATCCGCTCACCTGAGCAAGATAGTCAAAGCAATGCAAATAGTGCTCGCGGTGAAACAGCGATTCCGCGCCGGAGCTTTCCACTTGGCCGCCTTCACGGTGGAGTCGTCCTACTTCTTTCCGGATCATGTCCAGACAATGCAACTGGTGGAACATGGAGACGCCGACCTTGTCCACTAATCCAGTTTTAGGGTCTTTCAGTGGGCAACTCCGCCGTTATCCGTGAGAAGCGCAGTCCACGCGGCATCCCCAGAAGGCGTAACATCCCGAAGCTCCATGTGTTTGACAAAAGGCAGTTCCAGTTCGAAACATTGTCCGCAAGTACTCCGTCCCCGCCCCATGTCCGGGATGAGAGGTTTTCCTAGAAGAAAGATTAAGCAGGTAGCTGCAATTGCGAATGCGGTCGAGATGCAGACTGGTCGTTGCCAGCCTGTGGAAGCAGGCCGCGAAGATATGAACATGAAGTGTTGCGGATAAGCTGTCAGCTGTCGGACGAGCAAATCCCGGGACTTTTCTGTAGAATGGAAGTGGAAATTGAATGCGTAGAGGGCGATACTCGTAATCGTCTAGACGACAATGAGATGGATGAACGAAGACGGCACTAGACAAACGAGTGATCCAAGAGTACAAAAAGCTCAAAGAGAGGATGAGCTAACAGTGTGCTGCCTTTACACCGATCGTCCTGACGTTGATCTCCACGTTGCAATACCGCATGTCATTTAATTTTACCTGATACATCACCGGCTAAACAGTTTGAATTGCAGCTCGCTAGCGTTGCAATGTATCAGATAGAATGAAACGGCAAGAGGCACAGCCATATATTGCCTCGAGGCAGGAAAGGATGTGATTTGTGGAACATGTTGGTTTGATGTTCCTTCTGAGATAGCAGTATGGGAGCGTTGTTGCGAACTGAACTATCATTTCTGAGGTTTATTCCGATCATGCTGGGAATATTTCCAGGAATTCATCCTTCGGCCTGCTCGGTGGAGGCACAACCACCAGCAGACTCGAGGACGAAACAGTCTCACCGACCCATCATCATGATGGAGGGATCGCTCAAGGCTTTCTTCCTTGTCTTCATGACGCGTACTTGCAAAGACTTCATCTTTCTTCGCCGACGTTCCTTCGATATTCTTAGGAAACTCCATGTAGACCATGACATTGGAGTGAGGAGTGATTTGATTAGCCGGAGCTGAAGCAGTAGTAATAACAACGGAAGATAAGTCCAAGAAGTCAGGAGCTCCTAACCGACAGAACCAACACAACAACGAAAAGTCCAAGACGATCGTGATGAGCGAGCAAAAATTCTCCCGTAACACAAACGTCTATACAGTAGTAAACCTCACCCACTCACTCTCTCCACCATACAACCACCTCCCACATCATTCCCACTAAATTTTCTATACCAGCCCCAACATTCCACACCAACACATTCACAATGCACTTCACCAAAGCCATCTTTCTCGCCCTCATCAGCACCACCGCCGCCATCGCCTGCGACGAGAAATGCGTCACGACCTGCAAGACCGGCTGCGCGGCTTTGGCTTACGATCCTTACGGTGGAGATGTCGCGTACGGCTTCTGTCGCACGCAATGCCCCCGGAGGAACGGAGGGATTCAGATGATGAGGGGAGTGGAGGTCTTAAAGACGGGCGTACGACGTTATGAAGATCGACACCAGAACAGGTAAGAAAATGCGAAACTTTGGGATTTGGCAGACAAGGTTGCTTTGCTTTCCTTCTTGAAACGTGTGTTCTCGTATGTTGAAGCCTGCAAGACACCTGGGTGCAATGACTTTCAAGGCTCAAGGTCAAAGTGCTTTTGTCACGAGTTCCGCAAAATTTGATATCTTTCTACCCCAATATGTTTCCGGTCTCGCTCAACAGACACAAGAGGGCCAAACTTTGGTCCTGATACAGGACAAAGGAACGTCATTACCTGCCCCGACGTGGTTTGCGGATGACCACATAACCCCAAGGGTCTGATGAGCTTTTCTATTATTTTCGTTGAGAATCAAGCAGATCTGGGTTCAGGTCTTTGAGATATCGAGGCCGAAGTCGTCAGCGATTACGACTCCTTCTAGCGAGAAGATGCGCTTGATCAATCCTGCTCATAAAGACGTGGATCTAGGTATGGAGCGCTCATTGTCATACCCAACCAAACCTATTACGTTGGACCCAGAGATCGCTGTTTCACGGCTTTCCATGCAATGGGTCCCATTATTCACAGACAAACTGTGGAATTGTGGTACGAAGGCTCTGAAAAACCTTTCGGGCAGTATCTCGGTGAGCTAAGGGATCCAGCGAAACTACGAACGATGGCACAGTGAATTTGTAAGACTCAGAAATGCCGCCCACTTTCTAAAGCCTTCAAGGATTACGAATATTGCCTTTCACTAGAAGAACACATGTGTCGGCACCGAATCTCACCGTGATGGACATGTATCAAAATTCTTTCCTCTAGACCTGAGTTTTCTCGTAAGAATCTTGGACCCGAGGAGGACTGCATGTCGAACAATCGCATTCTGGTGCGCCAGGAACACAATATCTGATGCGAGATCCTCCCAGCTGCAACCTCTTGGGATCAAGTATATTGGTCAAGTCCAGTAGTAAATGCTGCAACCGCCGCAATCTGTGGTCTGGAATCATGGAATGGTGCTGGGAGCTTGCCCTTGCAAGCACCGGGATGCCAGTTTCGATGGAATGGAACCATCCGCGGAAAGACTCGTCGTGCACCCACTTGTGTTTGAAAGCCGCATAACCCATGCAGTATAGCTCGCCATCCTCCTTGTCTTTGACCGTCATAAGTTCTCCGATAGCCATCTGTTCACCTCGCCAAAGCATGAATGGCGCACCCAGGGCTTCATATCCGTCACTGCCGAAAACGCCTTTGATTTTATCCAGCATATCCGCGAGGGCTTTGTTGTCCTTTTCCGTAGAAAAGCACAGGAACTATGCTTTTCGGCGAAGGATGTACCACCAAGAAAAGTACTGTCCAACCACAAATGGTGTATATAGCAATAAATTATCCTTTCTATCTTCTGACCCGTGAATATAGCTCAGGAGATACTGGTCAGCGATATTGTAGAACCTTGATTGGAGATCGATTGCAGCGTGGAGTAATGGGTCGCGGTATTTGGATATAACTTTCTCGGACTCGGAAAGGCGCTTTCGCTCATCCGTGTAGAAGTTGAACCATCCAGCAATGCCTGCGGAAACCAGTGCTCCCACGAGAGAGATAACAGATATGATAATTGACGCAACGTCGACCATGATTGCGATTCGACGTCGCTGCGATCATATAATCACTCAGTAGAGTTCCGGTTGTTCCTATACGAAAGATCTCTAAGAGTCAAGGATGGGAAACAAACTAGGTACTTCCGTACCTGTCAAAATCTTGGCGTTACGAGTACTCCGTAAACTTCATAGTCATGTGACCTAAGCACTGTTGGACTGTTACCCCTGTGTGGTTGGCAATCTCGCTTAGCCCTAGGAGTATTCCCGGCCCGATGCACGTTCCGGTCCCGTGCACACCCCACTTTACTACTTTCATCTTTCTTCAAAAATCAATTACAAATTCAATATGGCTTCAATTGAGGCAGCGCTTGCAGATC
>JAABUR0100006401.1_pt1 | contig 14428 bp, 14 predicted proteins | sample 5560091 | NCBI WGS metagenome assembly JAABUR01 (sample SAMN10711879, study PRJNA513375) | rock metagenome | isolation source: Antarctica rocks | place: Antarctica: Victoria Land, University Valley sud
GCTCGCGGGCGTTCATCTCGTTGTACTGCTCCCACGTCGCCCACTGCTCCTCGGTCAGGTCCTCCGGCGCTCCCTGCAGGGCGTTGTGCATGAGCTTCGTGGCGTTGTAGAACTCCTCGCGCCCGTAAATCACCTGCCAGTCGCACTCGAGGCCGACGTCGCGCATGAGCGGGACGAGCGTGTAGAGGATCTCCGAGACGCCGCCTCCGAAGGCCGTCGCCGAGAGGTGGAGCACCCGCTTGCCGCGCAGGGGCTCCACGAGCTCCTTGATCTCCTCGACCAGGGGGCGCCCGACGATGTGCGTGTAATCGCTGAGGTTCTTGGAGCCGACGAGGACGGGTTGGAGCATGCGGGGGGAAGATTCGCGGCCGGAGCGGACGGTATCGGCGCGGACACCATGTCAGTTGAGCCCTGACGCGGTGAGTCCCCTTGGCGATCCCTGCCCGCGACGCGCGGCTAGGGCGCCGGCGATTTCATCGGAGCCGACACCGGCCGCTCGCCGAGCTTGACCTTCATCTCCCGGCGGTCCTTGCCGCGGTAGATCTCGAGCTTGACCGTGTCGCCGGCGCGCAGCGGCTGCAGCGCGGTGTTCAGATCGGACTCCCGGACGATCGCCATGCCGTTGGCCTTGGTGATGATGTCGCCACCCACCACCACCGAGCTGGCCTCGAACATCATGGGTTGTGATCCGCCACGCAGGCCACCGCGGTCGGCGGGCCCCCCCGGCTCGACCTTCTGCAGCCACGCGCCCTGCTTCACCGGGAGCTTGAAGCGCTCGGCGAGCTGCGGGTAGATCGGCGCGCTGGTGACGCCGAGGTAGGCGTAGGAGACCTTGCCGCCCGAGCGAAGCGCGTCGAGCGAGCGCTTGGCGAGATCGATCGGCACCGCGAAGCCCACGCCCTCGCCGCCGCCGCCCGTCGACTGGATCTGGGAGTTGATGCCGAGCACGTTGCCGCCCGCGTCGAGCAGCGGGCCACCCGAGTTGCCGTGGTTGATCGCGGCGTCGGTCTGCAGCGCGCCCGTGATGGAGAACTTGCCGTTGAGCGAGTCGATCGCGCGGTTGGTCGCCGAGATCACCCCCACCGAGAGCGACTGCACCTCGCCGAAGGGGCTTCCGATCGCCACCACGGGAGCGCCGACGGTCACGCCCTTGTCGGTGGCGAGCGACAGCGGATGGAGGTTCAGGCCCTTCGGATCGACCTTGATCAGCGCCACGTCGGCGTTCGGGTCGGTACCGATGATCTTCGCCGGCACCTGGTTGGAGTCGCCGAACTTGACGAAGACGTCCTTGGCGCGCTTGAGCGCCGCCCCCGAGCCGTTCGTGACCACGTGGGCGTTCGTGGCGATCTCGCCGTTCTCGGAGATCACGAAGCCCGAGCCGAGGCCCTCCTGGGCTCCGCCTCCACCTCCGCCTCCACCTCCGCCTCCTCCTCCGAGCAGCGAGCCGATCCCGTTGCCGGGGAACACGCTGATGACGGTCACGACGCCGGGCGCCCGCTGGGCGTAGATCGCACTCGGGTCAAAGCGGCCGACCTGCTTGAGCACCTCGACCTTGGTGGTGGTCGTCTGCGTCTGGGCGCCGGCGGCGGGTCCCGAGCCCGAGCCGCCGCTCCCGCCCTGAGAGCCGCAGCCGGCGGCGCCCCCGGCGAGAAGCGCCGAGACGGCGAGGGCGCCCACCGAAGGGCGCGAGAAGCTCAGGCGGCTCATACGGGCATCTCCAACGGAAGAGTAGGGGGTCGACTAAGCGCTCGGTAAGGCCGGCGGGGCGTGGGACAGCTCATGCGGGGATCTCCAGGGTGAAGGTGGTGAGGCCGGAAGCGGATTCGACCCCGAGGCGCCCGTGCATGCGCTCGGCGAGCTCGGAGGCGATGGCCAGACCGAGACCGGACCCCTGCGCGTCGTTCGAGGTGTAGAAGGGCTCGAAGATCTGCGCGATCGACGCCCGCTTGATCCCCTCGCCGCGATCGCGCACCGCGAGGCGCATCTGGCCGTCGTCGCGCTGGGCGGTCACGACGATGTCGGTGCCGGCCGGCGTGTGGGTGAGGGCGTTGTCGATGAGGATGCGCATGATCTGGGCGACACGCACAGGATCGCAAAGTGCGTCGAGTCCTTGGCGCGCCAACCGCAGCTCGAGGTGGGAGTCGTGGTTGGCCAGGGCCGGCTCGAACTCCGCGGCGACCGAGCGGGCGAGCTCCGCCATGTCCACCGGCTCGGGGCGCAGCTCGAGCGAGCCCGACTCGAGACGGGAGAGGTCGAGGAGGTCGACCGAGAGCTTGCGCAGGCGGGCGACCTGCTCGGAGAGCTGGGCCAGGAAGCGCTCGCGCGTCTCCTCGTCGAGCTCCTCGTCCTGGAGGAGCTCGATGAAGCCGCCAAGGGAGAAGATCGGGGTGCGGAGCTCGTGCGAGGCGGTGGCGATGAACTGCTTGCGCGCGGTCTCGAGCTGCGCGAGCTGAGCCTGCATGGCGTTGAAGGCCTCCGTCAGCTGGCCGAGCTCGTCGTCGGAGGAGACGGGGATCGGACGCGAGAAGTCGCCGGCCGCGACCTGCTCAGCGGCCTGCTCGAGGCGCTTGATGCGTGCCGAGAGGGCTCGCGCGACGAGGTATCCGCCGAGGAGGGCGAGCAGGAGGGCGATGCTTCCGGCGATCAGCACCTGGCGGCGCACCACGGCGACGGTGCCTTGCACCTCGGCCAGCGGCGCGGAGAACACGACGACCGCGACGACGCGCCGGGAGTCGCCGAGGCGCACGGGCCGCGCGGCCTCGCCCAGGCGCCCGAAGGCGGAGCCCTCGGTGCCGGTCTCGGTCTGCCCCGTCTGCACCGCGCGCACCGCCGGGCCGAAAACGGGCCCCGAGCGCTCACCCGTGGCGTTCGAGTCGGCCTCCACCTGCAGGACGGGGCGCCCGTCGACCTGCGCGACGCGCAGGAGGGTGACCCGGGCGGCGGCGGAGTCGGCCGCCTGGCGGACGACCTGCTCGACGTAGGGCGCGGGCTGGTTCGAGCCGACCGTGCTCTCGATCCGCTTCGCCTTGCTCGACGATGCCGTCACGAGCCCGTTGAGCTTCTCGGCGCGCAGCCGGGACTCGAGCTGGGGCACGACGTAGAGATAGATCGCCGCGACCGCCGCGAAGGTGATCCCGAGGAAGAAGAGCGTCAGGCGCGTGCGGATCGAGCGCAGCGAGCGCCGGCTCGGCCGTAAGCGCCGCATGGCCGCTCAGGCGCCCGTGTCGCGGAAGTTGTAGCCGACCCCTCGCACGGTGAAGATGTAGTCCGGATCCTTCGGGTCCTGCTCGATCTTCTCCCGCAGGTGGCGGATGTGCACGTCGATCGTGCGCGGGTCGCGGTAGGCGGCGTCGCCCCAGATCCGCGTGAGCAGCATGTCGCGCGTGAAGACCCGGCCCGGGCTGTGGGCCAGCGCGCAGAGGATCTCGAACTCCACGAAGGTCGTGGTGATCGTCGCGCCGCGCAGCCACACCTGGCGCTTGGCGGGATCGAGGCGCAGCTCGCCGGCCACGATCTCCCCGCTCGTGCCGTCGGCGACCTCCTCCCGGCTCATCTCCGCGCGGCGCAGAGCCGCCTTCACCCGGGAGCGGAACTCGCGGACGGAGAACGGCTTGGTGATGTAGTCGTCGGCGCCGATCTCGAGGCCGAGCACCTTGTCGATCTCCTCCGAGCGGGCGGTGAGCATGATGATCGGCACCGCCGAGCGCGCGCGCATCCGCTTGCACACCTCGAGCCCGTCGAGCTTGGGCAGCATGAGGTCGAGGACCACGAGGTCGAAGGCTCCGCCCTCAGAGAAGCGCTCGAGCGCCTCCCGGCCGTCGCACGCCTTGACGACCTCGTACCCGTCCTTCTGCAGGGGATAGGAGAGGAGCGTCTGGATCGACTGCTCGTCGTCGACGAGCAGTATGCGCGCGCTTCGGTCGGCCATGTCTCCTCGCCCACAAGGTTAGTGCGCGCGCGAGCGGAGCGGCGAGGTAGGGCACGCGCGCCGACGGCGCCAGCGTGGCACTAGGCTCCGAGGATGCTCGATCCGCGGCTCTACCGCGCCGGCTTTCTGCCGCTTCTCTTCGTGCTCGTCGTGGTCGGCTTCTCGCTGAGAGAGAAGCCCGCCGGGCGGGGAAGCTCCCTCGCCACCCAGGCCTTCGACGGCGCCGCGGCGCAGACGACGCTGCGCGGGCTCGAGGCGTCGGGGGGCGCGGTGGTCGTCCGCGTCGCGGACGGGCTGCGCTCCCGCGGCTTCGTCACCTCGATCCGCTCCTTCTCGGGCCAGACCGTCCACGGGCCGCGCCGCCTCGAGACCGTCGTCGCCGAGCGCGTCGGATTCTCGAGTCGGCGGATCGTCGTGGTCGCCCCCCGCGGCACCGGTGGCCCGGCGGGGCTCTCGGGAACCGCGGGCCTGCTCGAGCTCGCGCGCGTGCTCGGGGGACGCACGCTCGGGCGTACGCTCGACCTCGTGTCGACATCGGGCGCCGAGGGTGGCGCCGCCGCCCGCGACCTCGCCGCTCACCTCCCCGGTCCGGTCGAGGCCGTGCTCGTGCTGGGCGATCTGGGCGCCGCGCGCGCTCGTAAGCCGTGGGTCGTCCCGTTCTCGAGCTCCGCGCCGAGGTTTGCTCCGCTCGTGCTGCGCGCGACCGTGGAGGGGGCGGTGCGCGCGGAGACCGGCCAGGTGCCCGGAGGCGTCCATCCCTTCACCCAGTGGGCCCGCCTGGCCGTGCCGCTCACGCTGAGCGACCAGGGTCCGTTCGTGAGCGCCGGCGTGCCCGCGGTGCTTCTCGGCCCCGGAGGGGAGCGCGGGGCGCCGGCCCGCGAGCCCGCGAGCCCCGCTCAGCTCGAGAGCTTCGGCCGGGCGGCCCTGCGCACGGTGAGCGCGCTCGACGGCGCGCCGCCCGTGGGACGCCCCGCGGCCTACCTCGTCGTGGCGCACAAGGTGGTGCCCGCCTGGGCCATCCGCCTGCTGGTCGCGGCGCTCATGTTCCCGGCGCTGCTCGCCGCCGTCGACGGCTTCGCGCGGGTGCGCCGCCGTCGCCAGGGCGTCGCCGCCTGGATCGGATGGGTGCTCGCCGGGGTGCTCCCCTTTGCGCTGCTCGCGCTCTTCCTCCGGGCCTTGGGCGCCTTCGGCGCCCTTCCCGGAGCGCCTCCCGCGCCGGTGCAGGAGTCAGCGCTCCCCCTGCGCGGCAGCGGCGTGGCGGTGCTTGCGGGCGGCGCGGGCGTGCTCCTGCTCGCCTGGTTCGTTCTGCGGCCGCTCCTCCTCCGGCTCGGACACCGACGCGAGAAGGAGCCCGGGACAGGCGCCGCCGCGGCACTGCTGCTCGTGTTCGGCGCCTCCGCGGTGCTCGCGTGGGTGCTGAACCCCTTCGCGGCGGCGTTGCTCGTGCCGGCGCTGCACCTGTGGCTGCTCGTGCTGGCGCCCGACCTGCGGCTGCCGTGGGCGCTGCGGCTCGCGCTCGCCCTGCTCGGGCTCGTGCCCGCCGCGCTGCTTGCGCTCTCCTACGGCTCGGAGCTCGGCCTCGACCCGCTCGCGGAGCTGTGGACGGGAACGCTGCTCCTCGCCGGCGGCGGCCTGGCGCTGCCGGTGGCGCTCGGGGGCAGCGTGGTGCTCGGGTGCTTCGCGGGAGTGCTCGCCGTGGTGCTGGGCTCCGTGCGCTCGGGCGGCCGTGGCCAGGAGGTGTCCGTGCGCGGGCCGGTCTCCTACGCCGGGCCGGGCTCGCTCGGCGGCACGAAGTCGGCGTTGCGAAGGTAGTCCGCGCGCCCCGGGCGCTTGCCATACTTACCGCCATGCGGCGGTTTCTGCGGGTGCTCGGCACCGTCCTCGTCGTCTCGGGCTCGCTGCTCCTGGCCGACGCGGCCACGACGCTCGCCTGGCAGGAGCCGGCCTCCTACCTCCTCGGCCGGATCTCCCAGAACGGCCTCTCGGGCGATCTCGACCGCCTCGAGAAGGCGCCGCTGAGCACGCTCGAGTCCCGCACGCTGCGCCGCCTCGCCGTGCCCACGAAGCGCATCGCGTTCTTGGCCCGCGCCGAGCGCCGGCGGGTGAAGGCCGGCCAGGCGATCGGGCGCATCCGCATCCCGCGCATCCGGGCGAGCTACGTGGTCGTGGAGGGCACCGCCACCGCCGATCTGAAGAAGGGCCCGGGGCACTACGACGACACGGCGTGGCCGGGATTGCCCGGCACCGTGGCCATCGCCGGGCACCGCACGACCTATCTCGCGCCCTTCCGCCACATCGACTCGCTGCGTCCCGGCGACTCGATCGTGCTCGAGATGCCCTACGCGCGCCTCACCTACGCCGTCGAGAAGACGAAGATCGTGCCGCCCACCGCGCTCTACATCAAGCGGCGGGTCGGCTATGACCGGCTCGTGCTCTCCGCCTGCCACCCCGTCTACAGCGCGGCGCAGCGGATCGTGATCTTCGCTCGGCTGAAGGGCATCGTGCCGCGCGGACGCGCGCTCAGCTGAGCCCCTCGAATGGGGTCGGGACCCCACGCCAGGACGTCCACTTAAGCGCCTCGAAGCTACATGCGCGGTCTCTTCTGCCCGATGAGGAGAGCGGCAACGCAGAACAAGGGGAAACGATCGTGGGACAGCTCATCGACATGAGGATGGAGGAGGTGCGGCGGCAGGTGCGGCGCGGCGAGTACGTCGTCGACGCCGACGCGGTGGCCGCCGCGATCGTGCAACGGATGGCGTTGCGTCGCGCGCTCGGTCCGTTCGTGCTCGACGACACGGGCGGACCCGAGCCCGCCCCCGCGCCTTCGTGCGCTGCGCGGTCGCCTCAGAGCCCGTGCTCGTAGCCGCGCAGGAACCCGCCCTCGGCGCCTGAGCCTGCTCCGCGGAGCTCCACGCCGGGCTCGCCGGCGTGGACCTCGCCGATCCACGTGAGACCGGCCGAGCCGGCGGCCGCCTCGGCCGCTGCCCGCTCTTCGGGCGCGACGCACACGAGCAGCTCGTAGTCCTCGCCCGCCGTCGCGGCGAGCTCGAAGGGATCGCGACCGAGCTGCGCCGCCACGGCTTCGACACCGTGCGCCAGCGGCAGGCGCTCGAGGTCGAGCGAGAGCCTCACGCCGCTTCGGCGCCCGACGTGCCCGGCATCGGTGGCCAGCCCGTCGGAGAGGTCGATCATCGCCCGGGCGGCCGCGGCGAGCCGCCTCCCCTCCCCGAGCCGCGGCTCGGGCCGCGCCTGGCGCTTCACGAGCTCCGGGGCCCCGGTGGCGTGGCCGTCGAGGATCGCCAGGCCGGCGCCCGCGGCTCCGAGCGTGCCCGTCACCCCCACCAGGTCGCCGGGCCGTGCCCCGTCGCGCCCCACGAGCTCCTCCTCGCGCTCGGCCCAGCCCACCACCGTGACTCCCACTACCAGCGCCGGTCCGGTGGCGAGGTCGCCGCCGGCGATCGTGACCCCCGTGCGGGCGGCGAGCGCCTCAGCGCCGCCGCAGAGCTCGAGCGCCGCCTCGGCCCCCAGGCCGCGGGGGAGGACGAGCGCGAGGTACGCCTCGCCGGCCTCGGCGCCCATCGCCGCGAGGTCGGAGAGCGCGCCGGCCAGGGCGCGGTGGCCGACGTCGGCCGGCGTCGTCGCTCGCGGCGCGCGCTCGCCCAGGCGGAAGTGGACGTCCTGCACCATGGTGTCGAGCGAGACCACGCACCACGGGCGGCCCCGGATCACCGCGGCGTCGTCGCCGATCCAGCGCACGACGCGATCGCCGCGCCGCCCGAAGAGGCTCTGCAGCCCTTCGATGAGGGAAAGCTCGCCCACCGCGCGGCGGGAGCTCGGAGCGGGCTACCGGTGGCGGTAGACGATCCGGGCGCGGTCGAGGTCGTAGGGCGAGAGCTCGCAGCGGACGCGGTCGCCGGGCAGGATGCGGATGCGGAAGCGGCGCATCTTCCCGGCCACATGCCCGAGCACCTCGTGGTCGTTGTCGAGCTTGACCTTGAACATCGCGTTGGGCAGCGCCTCGACCACCTCGCCCTCGAGCTCTACCTTCTCTTCCTTCGCCACTTCAGGAGTCCCTCGTCAGCAGGAGGCGCCCCGGCCGGGCGCCGCGGCCGGATGGCCGCCCGGCAACCATAGCGCCGCCCGCGCGCCCATCGGCTCGCCGTGTGCGGCCGCCCTGAGCGCTACTTGCCGGTTCCGGGTGCGCCGCCGGTGGCCGCCCCGCCACCGCCGGAGCCACCGCCACCCGACTTCGGCGTGCCGCCGCCGGTGCCGCCCCCGGCGGGCGGCGCGGTGGTGCCGGTGCTCGGGGGCGCCTGGGGAGTCGGCGCGGGCACCGGATTGGCCTGGGGCGGCGCCGTGTAGTAGTTCGGGTTGTAGCGCGGGGTGGAGCTCCCGCCGGTGCCGTACCCGAAGCCGCCGCCGGAGGTGTAGCCGTTCGAGCGCGAGCCGCTCGAGTGACGCCCGCCCGTGCCGGCGAAGCGGCCGAAGAACGGCGCGGAGTTGAACCCCTGCGAGGACGGGGTGAAGTCCTGGCAGAAGGAGCCGTGCGCGGTGTTCATGTAGTCGTGCCAGATCATCGCCGGGAACGTGCCGCCCGCCACCTCGATGCCGTGCACGCTCCTCATCGGCACGGGCGGGTTCGGATACCCGACCCACACCGCGGTGGAGAGGCGCGGCTCGAAGCCCACGAACCACGCGTCCTTGTAGTCGGTGGTGGTGCCGGTCTTGCCGGCGGCCGGACAGCCGTAGGCCGCCGCCTTGCCCGTGCCCTGAAGCACGTTCTGGCGGAGGATCTTGGTCGCCTCGTAGGTCACGGAGGAGTCGAAGGCCTTCACGCGCCTCGGCTTGCCCAGGTTGTCGACCTCGCCGCCCGGATGGACGACGCGGGTGATCGCGATCGGCTTGTTGCGAAAGCCGCCCGAGGCGATGGTCGCGTAGGCGTTGGCCATCTCGAGGGGCGAGACGCCGTGGGTGAGCCCGCCGAGGCCTTCGGCCGGGAAGTTGTGCAGGTCGGTGGTGATGCCCATGTCGCGCGCGGTCTGGGTGACCGCCGCGGGCCCGAGGTCGGCGTCGAGCTGCGCGTAGACGGTGTTGTCGGACTTGAGCGTCGCCTGCACGAGGTTCAGCGACCCGCTGTAGGAGCGCGAGTAGGTGTCCACGCTGTAGCCGGGAACGCTCGGCAGCCAACCGGCGTCGAGCTTGCGCGAGGTGTAGGTGGTGGAGTTGGGATCGACGCCGCGGCGCAGAGCGGCCATGAGGACCATGACCTTGAACGTCGAGCCCGGCTGGCGGTGGGCCTGGGTGGCGTAGTTGAAGCTCGTCTTGCCGTAGGTCTGGGAGGAGGCCATGGCGCGGATGTAGCCGTTGCGCGGGTCGATCGAGACAATCGCCGAGGCGGGATCTCCCGGCTGGCCGAGCTGACCGTTGATCGCCTTGCGCGCCTCGTCCTGGAGCTTCAGGTCGATCGTCGTATGGATCTTGAAGCCGCCCTGGCGCACCGTGTTGACGCCGTAGCGCCGATTGAGCTCGTCCTTGACGTAGTCGAAGAAGAACTGCTCACGGCGGGCAGTGAAGTAGGAGTTGGACTTCACCGCGAGGGGCGCCGCGGCGGCTCGGGCGGCGCGCGCGGGCGAGATCATCCGGGCCTGGGCCATGGCGCGCAGCACGTCGTTGCGCCGTGACTCGGCGCGCGCGCGATCGAGGAACGGGTTGTACTGCGAGGGCGCCTGGGGCAGGCCGGCGAGCAGCGCCGCCTGGCCGAGCGTCAACCGGTCCGGAGTCTTGTCGAAGAAGAGCCGCGCGGCCGCGCTCACCCCGACCGCGGTCTGGCCGCCGAGCGTCCCGTAGGGCACGTTGTTGAGGTAGTCGGCGAGGATCCAGGACTTCGAGTGCTTCTTCTCGAGCTGCTCGGCGAGCTTGGCCTCCTTGATCTTGCGGGTGATCGTGCGCTCGTTCTTCTCCTTGGGGATGTAGAGATTGCGCACGAGCTGCATCGTCAGGGTCGAGCCGCCCTGCACGCTCTTGCCGCGCTGCTGGACGTCGCGCACGGCGGCGCGCAGGACACCCTGGTAGTCGACGCCCTTGTGCTGGTAGAAGCGGCGATCCTCGATCGCCACCGTCGCCTGCTTGAGCACCTTGGGGATCTGCCCGTCGGGGACGGGAGTGCGCAGCACGTCGGCCTGGATGAACCCGAGGCGCGAGCCGTCGCCCGCGTAGACCACCGACGTCGAGCCGGGATCCATCGGCTTCAGCGCCTCGATGTTCGGAGCCGAGTTGGCGACGGAGATCACCCACGTCACCGCTCCGAGGCCGGCCAGTCCCGCGACCGCGACGAAGACGAGCAGGGCCACGCCGATCCCGCGGCCGGCGGGGTGGCCACGGTGACGTCCGCGGCGCTTCTGTCGCTCTCGGCGGCTCATGGGAGGAGGGGGCGGGATGCTGCGCGGCGGGGGCCGGTGTCCGAAGTCAATGGTAGCCGCAGATTGTTACGCCCCCGTAGGGCGGATTCCTGCCCCACCCGGCTATACGCAGGCCTGCGAGGATCGGTTGCATGGCCGCCGAGCAAGGCCGAAACGCCCGCGCTGCCCGCGCCGTGCTTCTCGACGCCTTCGGCACCCTGGTCGAGCTCGAGCCGCCGGCTCCCCGGCTGCGCGCGGCGCTCCGCGAGCACGCCGGGCTGGAGCTGACTGAGGCCGAGGCCGAGAGGGCGCTGCGCGCCGAGATCGCCTTCTACCGCGCCCACCTCGACGAGGGACGCGACGCCGCGAGCTTGGCCGAGCTGCGCTCGCGCTGCGCCCGGGTGCTGCGGGAGGCGCTGCCCGAGCCGGCCCGCGCCGCGCGCCTCGGCCCGCTCACCGCCGCACTGCTCGAGGCGCTGCGCTTCCGCGCGTTCCCGGAGGTCCCGGCGGTCCTGCATTCACTACGCGAGGGCGGCAGCCGGCTCGTCGTGGTGAGCAACTGGGACGTCTCGCTGCCCGAGGCGCTCGCGCAGGCCGGCATCGCGGGGCTCGTGGACGGGGTCATCGCCTCCGCCGGGGTGGGGGCGGCCAAGCCCCACCCCGAGATCTTCCGCCGCGCGCTCGCGCTCGCGAGCACGCGCGCGGAGGGGGCCGTGCACGTCGGGGACTCGCTCGAGCTCGACGTGGAGGGCGCGCGGGCGGCGGGGATCGAGCCGGTGCTCGTAATGCGCGACGGGGCACCGGCTCCGCCGGGCGTGCGGGTGGTGCGTTCCCTGGCCGAGCTGCCGGGCGCGGGGACGCTCTGACATCAGAGAGCGCCTCCTACACTCGGCGCCATGGGATTCGAGCGTGGCATCGACGGAGCCGAGCCGCTGCGTCCCGAGCCGGTCGGACGCATCTCCGGCCCCCGCGAGGAGCGCCGGGTCGGGCGCTCGGGGCTCTTGGCCGTCGGCACGCTCGCCTGTCCCGCCTGCGATGCGCCGGTGGCGCCGAGCGAGGCCTCCATGTCGCCCGCGGCTCCGCTTTGCTGCCCGTTCTGCGCCCATCCTGGCGCGGTACGCGACTTCCTCTCGCTGGCCCTGCCGTCGCGGCCCGCGCGGGTCGAGGTCCGGGTGGTCGAGCGCTCGCGGCTCACCGCGCGCTGAGCCGCCGCGGGCGGGCGCCTCAGCCCGCCGGGTCCTCGACCCCGTCGGTCTCGATCCGCTCCTTGCGGAGCTCCTCCGCGACCACTCGCTCCTCCGTGATGAGCTCCTTGGAGATGCGCACGCGCTCGCGCGGCACCACGCGCTTCTCGATCACGACCTCCTCCGCGTAGAGGATGATCTCGTGCGCCTCGTCTGCGAGCTCCGGGTCCTCGCCGGTGCCCTCGGGGTTCTGCCCGGTGATCGCCTCGCGCTCGAGTCGGAGCTCCTCGCGGCGCACGGGCACGGTCTGCTCCACGTACTCCGTCACCACGTGCTTGCGCAGCCGCACCCGCTCGACGGCACGGCGCTTCGTGGTGACGTGCAGCTCCTCCTCCGAGCGGACCATCGCCTCGCCTGCCGTCACGTCCTTGGTGCCGCCCGGGCCCGTGCCGGCGTCCGCGCCGACGCGCGTCCCGTAGTGCTCGAGCAGCCGGCGCTCGTCCTCCGTCGAGAGCTCGTCGCCGGTCCTCATCGCCGGCGCGCTCTCGATCTCCGCGCGGGCGAAGGGCACGCTTACGTCCTCGCCTGCGTACGACGCGCCGGCGAGCGGGACGAACGTCGGCTGCGAGCCCTCCTCGCCCGGGTCGACCAGCACCCACTGGGGCTCGCCGCTCTGCCGGTCGAGATAGACGTCGGCGACCGTTCCCACCGGCTCGCCGTGGTGGTCGACGACTCCTCGTCCTCTCCACCGCTCCGTCTGGTCGCCCACCGGCTCCTCCTCCCGACGCCTCCCGGTGGAGGGTCGCTCTCGTTTACGTCGCGGGCCTACCCATCGGGCGCGACGCGAACCGACACCACACGCCAAGAGCCTAACCTTGGCGGCGATGTCGGCGCCGCCACCCTCGCGCGTCCTCGGCCCCTCGCCCGAGCGGGCCATCGCCGACTCGAGCGATTGGGAGCCGTGGCTGGCGCCGGCCGCCTTCCTGTCCGGCCTGGCCGCGGCGGTCATCGGCGGAGGCATCCTCGGCGGCGTGGCCGCGGCAAGCGGGGCCGACCCCAAGCACCCGCCACCCGTCGTGGGGATCCTCACCGCGCTCATCCTCGAGCTCAGCTTCGTCGGCGCCGCCCTGCTCTTCGCGCGCTCGCGCGGCCGGCTGGCGCCGCACCTGTTCGGGTTCAGTCGCACGCGAGTGGCGTCGGCCCTCGGATGGCTCGTGCTCGCCGCCGTGCTCTACTTCGCGTTCAGCCAGGCCTGGGCCTTGAAGCTGCACCTGCACGAGCCGGACAAGCTGCCCACCCAGCTCGGGGTCGATCGCAGCACGCTCGCGCTCGTGATCGCCGCGTTTGTCCTGTGCGTAACTGCTCCGATCGCCGAAGAGCTCTTCTTCCGGGGCTTCTTCTTCGCCGCGCTGCGCAACTGGCGCGGTCCGTGGCTGGCCACCGTGCTCACCGGCTTGGCCTTCGGCGCCGTGCACCTGGGCGGCACTCCCGTCGGCTTCCTCGTCCCGCTCGCCTTCTTCGGGATGGCCTTGTGCGTCCTGCGCTGGGTGACCGGATCGCTCTACCCGTGCTTCGCCCTGCACGCGATCAACAACTCGATCGCTCTGGGTCTGCTGCGCCACTGGAGCCCCGCGCAGATAGCGCTTCTGGCCCTCGGCGCGCTCACGCTGATCGCCGTGATCACCGGGCCGTTCGCGCGCCGGGCGCCGGCCCCCCTGGCCGTGCCTGCCTAAGCGTCCAGCACGCTGGCGCAAAGCCCCTGCGTCGCATAGGATCGCGCGGTTCATGCGCCTTCGTTCGCTCGCGGCCCTCGCCCTCGCGCTCCTCCTCGCGCTTCCCGGCCTGGCCGCGGCCGCCGGGCGCCCCGCTCCCGGACGGCTCCGCGTGCACGTGGGCCCGGTGATCCGGGCGGGTGGCGCGGACCTGGCGCTCACGGGTCAGTGGGTGCGGATCCGCGGGGAGGTCGCGCCCTACGTCGCCGGGCAGCGCGTCTCCGTCCGGATCCGTCAGGGCGTACGCGTACGCGTACGCGTGCGGCGCCTGGCGGTGCGCCCGAGTCCCAGCGGGCGCACCGGGCGCTTCTCCCTCGTGGTCTCGAGCCCGCGCCCGGGCCGGCTCGGCGTGCGCATCGGCCACCGGGGCACGCGCGCGCAGAAGCGCTTCGTGGGAGCGCCCGTGCGGATCCTCGTCTACTCGGGGGCGCTGGGCCCCGGCTCGCACGGGCCGCTCGTGAGCGTGCTCCAGCGTCAGCTCGCCGCGGAGGGCTACGCCGTGCCGCGGTCGGGGAACTTCGAGCCCGCGACGGGCCGCGCCGTCCTCGCCTTTCGCAAGGTCAACCGCATGGCGCGCACGACCTTCGCCCCGCGGTCGATCCTCGGCGCGCTCCTACGGCGGCGCGGCGCCTTCCGCGCGCGCTACCCCCGCCACGGGCGCCACATCGAGGCCGACCTCTCCCGTCAGGTGATGGCCGAGCTCGAGGGCGGCCGCGTGGTGCGCGTCTATGTCGTCTCCTCGGGCAAGCCCTCGACGCCGACCGTGCTCGGCTCCTTCCGCTTCTACCGCAAGGATCTCGGCACGAACCAGAAGGGGATGGTCGACGCGAGCTACTTCTACGGCGGCTACGCGATCCACGGCTACGCCGAGGTGCCCACCTACCCGGCGAGCCATGGCTGCCTGCGGATTCCGGTCCCCGACGCGCGCGCCGTGCACGACTGGATCCGCCTCGGGATGCCGATCGACGTCTACCCGTAGGACGGGCTCAGAGCCCGCGCGTGTAGCGCGCGAGGTAGCTCAGCCCGAACCCGTAGATGAGCAGAGCGAGCGCCGTGGGTATTCCCCGCCGCGCCCACAGGCTCGTCGAGGTGACCACCCCGGAGAAGGGCGTGAGCAGGGTGTGCGCCGCGCCGTCGATGAAGCGC
>JAABUR0100006402.1_pt1 | contig 14427 bp, 8 predicted proteins | sample 5560091 | NCBI WGS metagenome assembly JAABUR01 (sample SAMN10711879, study PRJNA513375) | rock metagenome | isolation source: Antarctica rocks | place: Antarctica: Victoria Land, University Valley sud
CAAGATCGCCCGGTGTCGCAGCCGGGGTTGGGGGGTCCCTCGATTGAACATTCGTCCCGCTCGCGTCAGTGACGTGCCCGCCATTCATGAACTCATCCTCCAGTTTGCGGAACGGAAGTTGATGATTCGGCGGTCGTTAGGGGAATTATACGAATCCGTTCGAGAATTCCTCGTTGCGACGGACGCTGATGGGCAGGTCGTGGGTTGCGCGGCCCTGCATGTGTTCTGGGAAGACCTGGCCGAGTTGAAATGCTTGGCCGTCTCGGCGCACGTCCAAGGGCATGGGGTGGGGCGAACGTTGGTCGAGGCGTGCTGGGATGCCGCTCGCGAATTGGAATTGAAGTCGGTCTTCACCTTGACGTACGTGGACGCCTTCTTCGAGAAGTGTGGATATCGCCAGATTCCCAAGGCTGACCTGCCGCACAAGATATGGAATGAGTGCGTGCGCTGTCCGCTATTCCCCAATTGCAACGAGATCGCGCTGATCCGCACATTCGACCCCGAGCCGGAGGCGGTTCATGCTGCCGGCGTGCGGGCCTTGGTGACGATCGAGGCCTAGGGATCCGGACCGGTGGTCCTTCCCGTCTTTCGGCCCGGGTGGCCGGAGGCTCACCACGAGCCCCCGGCCGCAACGCCCCGTACCGGGGACGCGAGGGCGAAATCGCAGGCAACCCAACCCTGGAATCTCCCCGTGGCAGCGATGGCGAGCCACCGGCCGAAGGTCTCCTGACCGGCCGTCGGTGGTGGCTCGCGTGCGGGATCGTGCTGGTCGTGACACTGACGGTCACGGTGCCGACGACCGGCGACTTCGGCCTGACCTGGGACGAGCCGGCATATCGCTATAGCCAGCAGATGTCCGCCCAATGGTGGGAACGGCTCGCCCGGGCGCGCACGCGGGCCGACGTGTCGACGCTGCTCGAGCCGAACATCTTGCTCTATTACTGGCCCTACGGTCGCTTCGGGAGAAACTTCCATCCTCCCCTGGCGGGCCAGGCAAGCCTGTCCACGCACACCCTCTTCGGCCGCTGGATGAAAGACATCCCGTCGCGACGGTTGGCCTCGGTCTTCGAGTACGCGCTGACGATGACGATCGGGTTCGGGTTCCTGGCAAGGCGGTACGGTCCCTGGGTCGGCGGGGTGACGGCGGGCTCGCTCCTGCTCATGCCCCGCGTCTACGGCGACGGCCACATCGCGGCGACCGACATGCCCGGGCTCTTCCTCTGGGCGGCTACGGCCCTGGCGTTCTGGAAGGGCCTGCACGAGCCTCGCGCCCGTGCCTGGCGCGTGGCGGTCGGCGTGCTCCTGGGCCTGGCGTTCCTCGAAAAGATGGCGGCCGTGATGGTCCTCGGCCCGCTCCTGGCCTGGCTCGTCGTGGGTCACCTGCCTCGAACGCTGACCCGCCGGGGCGGCCGGGCCGACTGGATCGACGGCCTCGTCACGACGGCCGCGATGCTCGTCCCCCTGGGGATCGCCGCCCTGGAAATCCATCGCTTGAGGGGAATTTTGCTCGGCCCGACGCAGATCGACCTGTTCTCGCCGGGTCTCCCGAAGGGTCTGCCGGGCATTCTCCTGGCGATCCCCCTCATCATCTGGACCGCTCGACGGCTGCTGGGGTGGGCCCTGGGCAAACACCCGGTCTGGGGCGTCGAGAGACCGGCGCTCGAGACCTGGACGGCGATCCTGGCGTTCGCCCCGCTCGTCGGATGGCTCGGGAACCCAGCCTGGTGGCGCGAGACCCTGCCCAGGCTGGCGCATTACTCGATGCTCAGCACCGATCGCGAGGGGGCCTTGCCCGAGATCCATATCCTCTATCTCGGACGGATCTACAACTACAGCCTCCCCTGGCACAACGCCTGGGTCCTCCTCGCGATCACCGTCCCCGTCAGCATCCTCGCGGCGGCGACCGCGGGAGGGGTCTTCACCCTCGGCAAGGCCCGGCGCGACCGCATTCCCCTCTATTTCCTGGTCCACCTGATCACCCTGCCCGTGGTCCGGATGTTCGATACGCCGGCGCACGACGGGGTCCGCCTCTTCTTGCCCACGTTCTTCTTCCTGGCCGCATTCGCGGGCTGGGGCGCGGTCGCGATCGCCGACGGGGCGGCTCGCGCGATCCGGGCGCCGGCGACCTCGGTTCGGGCGCTGATGGCGGCCCTCGTGCTCGTCCCGGCGGGCTGGCAGCTGGTGGAGGTCCATCCGTTCGAGCTCTCGTACTACAACGAGCTGATCGGCGGCCCCAGGGGGGCCTGGAAGGCCGGCTTCGAGCTCGCGTACTGGTGGGATGCCTTCAACGACCGGACGATCGCCGAACTGAACGAGAGGCTCCCGCAAGACGCGACGATCGAGTTCCTCAACGATCTGGACGCACCGCCGACGTTCCAGGAACTCCAGTCGCTCGGGCACTTGCGCGGCGACCTCAAGTTCGGGTCGACCGATCCGGATCGGTTCCCGTTCGTCTGGCTCTTGACGCATGATTCCAAGGCGTCGCCCTTCACGCGATTGCTGTTCGCGATGACGCCCTGGTATGCGCGCGCGCCACGGCAACTGGACGGCCTCCGGGTCGCGACTGTCGCCGATCCGGTGGCCGTCACCCGGGCCTGGGCGTTGCAACTCCTGGTCGATCGCCCCGATGTGCGCCGGACCCGCCCGCCCACCGCGCCGGAATGGGTTCTCCGCCCCCGGAAGGTGAATGAGGGCTTGTTCGCGTGGGCGAGGAAAGATGCGAAGGGCCTCCGCAAGGCGGCGCGCCTCGTCGCCGGGCGCCTGCCCTTCGACGAACACGGCAAAGCCCTCCGCCTTAGAGAGATGCTGGCCTCATACGACCGGCCGGGCGCGCCCGGTGGCCTCTTCTCCGAGCGGCTCTTATCGGCTCGTCCCGAGGCCCTGGTCGAGGCGGTCGAGATCGTGATCGCCCGCCCCGATGCCGTGCGGACCGTGCTGACCCGGTTTCCCTACACCGACCCCGCATCGATCGGCGGCTACCTCGATGGAGCCCTGCCCCGTCCCGAGGGCTCAACGCCGAGGTGACACGATCTCGGCCGGCATTGCCTCGCTCGCGCCCGGCGGGATGGCGACCTCCATCGGGTCGCGGCGCCCGAGCAGCCGCGAGGCCAGCAGCAGGGCGATGGCCGTGACCGCCGCGGCCTCCCAGTAGGGCGCCGAGAGCCCGACGCGCACCAGCAGGAGGTTGGCGAACAGATAGTTGATCATCCGTGCCGCCGTCTGCGCCGAGCTCAGGGTGCCGAAGACGGCGCCTTGCTCGCCTTCGGGCGTGGTGCGCGACAGCAGGCCGGAGATCGTGGGGCTGGCCAGGCCCTGGCCGACCCCCACGACGAGCGTGGCGGCCAGGAGCGCCGGCCAGCTCGCGACGAACGTCAGGGCGACGAATCCGACGGCGAGCGTGGCGATCCCCGCGACGATCAGTCGCGGCTCGCCGAAACGCGGGACGAGGCGGCGGATAAGCCCCCCTTGCACGATCGCGCTGACCAGCCCCAGGAACGCGAAGGCCATCGCCGCGCGTTCCGGCCCCAGGCCCATCCGATCGCCCAGGTACAGGCTGAACGTCCCCTCGAGCGCCGCGAAGCCGAGAACCACCAGGGCGCCGATGGCCACGAGCCGCCCGGCCCCGGGACGCGAGACCGTCTCGAGGACCCCGCGCCAGCTGACGACGCGGGCGGCCTGGCGGGCCCGGACGTCGGCCGGCAGCGACTCGGGCAGGCGGATCAGCACGAGCACCCACGCGATCGTCGAGAAGCCCGATGCGACGAGGAAGGGGAGCCGCAGCCTCCACTCGGGCGCGACGGGGACGCGCAGGAGGAAATAGCAGAGCAGCGGGCCCAGGACGAACCCCAGGCCGAAGGCCATGCCGATCAGGCCCATGCTGCGCGACCGCTTCTCCGGCGGGGTCACGTCGGCCACGTACGCCTGCGCGACCAGGATGTTGCCCCCCGAGACGCCGTCGAGCATCCGCGCCAGCAGCATCACGGTGAAGTCCGTCGAGAGGCCGAGGATCAGGAACGACACCGCCGTCCCCGCCTGGCTGACGACCAGCAGCGGCCTGCGCCCATACCGGTCGCTGAGCCGGCCCAGGATCGGGCCTGCGACGAGCTGGCACATCGGGTACGCCGCGAAGAGCAGGCCGATCTGCACCCCGGACAGCCCATACTCCTTGGCGAACGGGGCCAGCAGGGGCATCACGATGCTGAAGCCGAGCAGGTCGACCAGCACGATCGAGATGACAATGGCAAGCGGCGACATCAACGGCGGCACTCCTCCGCGAGTGGGACCGGGACCCGGAACGAGTCAGGTGGAGACCTCGTGAACACCCGGCTCGGCCGAGCCGGCAGGCTCGGGCCCGTAACGAGCCTCGCGGAGGTGATCGGCCCGCGATTTGACCTCGAGCAAGAGCCTCGCCTGCGCCACGATCACGGCGTACTCGACGGCGAACGCCCCGAAGTTGAACGCGATCGTCAGGGCCGCCACCCCGAGGTGCCAGAGCGGGTTGACGCCCTGCGTGTCGGCGGCCGCCCCCAGCCAGGCCGTCACCGCGATGAGGACCATGCTCCAGAACTCGAACCGGAACGCCTTCCGCTTGTTCTTCTTCGCCTGGACGTTGATCCACTCGGGGAGCTGATACACCCGGACGACCTCCTTGGCCCACTTGCCGGTGGCCAGGAAGTAGGTGTACGCGACCGAGTGGACCCCCAGGGTCACCATGGTCGTCATCAGCGAGAACAGCAGATGCACCGCGCGCCAGATCGTATGAGGCCCGCGCGGCTCGTCGGACGCCCACAGGCCCAGGACGAAACTCGCGACCAGCAACGAGCCATTCGTGACGACCAGGGCCAGGAAAAGGCGAAGCATCGATCCACTCGGCAAGGACGCGGCGGGCGGGGCACGAATCCGGAGCCCCGAGAGGGCCCCGTTCCTCGGGCTCTAGCCTACGCGAGCCATCCCCTCCTCTGCAACGCCGCCCCGCCATGTGTCCGGTCGCCCCGGGGCTTTTCCCTCCTCGAAGCCGGAACCCCTCACTCGCCCTCCGGGCACCCTCTCCCGGGGGGAGAGGGTAGGGGTTACAATTTTCGGCTTGATACCCCCGGCGCAAGGCCATCCCGACGACCCCGGAGCCCCCTCGTGAACGACGCCTGGATCGCCGACCGGATGCGGCACATCGAAGCCTCGGGAATCCGCAAGGCGTTCGACATGGCCAGGGCCATGGTCGAGCCGATCAACCTCTCGATCGGCCTCCCCGACTTCGACGTGCCCGACCCGGTCAAGGCCGTCGCGATCGAGGCGATCGAGCGCGGGCGGAACGCCTACACCGTCACGCAGGGGATCCCCGAGCTTCGCGGCAAGATCCAGGCCGCCGTCGACGACGAGTTCCGCCACGACGACCGCCAGGTGCTGATCACCTCGGGCACGTCGGGGGCGCTGCTGCTGGCCCTCTGCAGCGTGGTCAACCCCGGCGACGAGGTCATCCTCTTCGACCCGTACTTCGTGATGTACGGGAACCTGGTCGCGCTCGCCGGCGGGACGTCGGTGCTCGTCGACACGTACCCCGACTTCCGGATCGACGCCGGGCGAGTCGAGGCCGCGATGACCCCCCGGACCAAGTGCATCCTTGTCAACAGCCCGGCCAACCCGACCGGCGTGGTGGCCTCGGCCGACGAGATGCGCACGCTGGCCGAACTCTGCCGGAGGCGTGGGGTCTTGCTCATCAGCGACGAGGTGTACCGGAGCTTCTGCTTCGACCGCCCCTTCGCCACGCCCTCCTCCTGGAACGACGAGGTCCTGGTCGTCGACGGCTTCAGCAAGTCGCACGGCATGACCGGCTGGCGGCTCGGCTACGCACACGGCCCCGTCCGGCTGATCCAGGAGATGGCCAAGCTCCAGCAGTTCAGCTTCGTCTGCGCCCCCAGTATCGTCCAGCATGCCGGGGTGGCCGCGCTCGACGTCGACCTGACCGCCCAGGTCGACGCCTACCGCCGCAAGCGCGATGCGGTCGTGGCCGCCCTCTCCGGGGCCTTCGAGCTCACCTATCCCGAAGGCGCCTTCTACGCCTTCCCGCGCGCCCCCTGGGGGACCGCGACCGAATTCGTTGCCGAGGCCATCGGGCGCAACCTCCTGATCATCCCCGGCAATGTCTTCAGCCGCCGCGACACCCACTTCCGCATCTCCTACGCCGTGGACGACACCACCCTCGCCCGCGGGCTCGATGTCCTCTGCGAAATGGCCGTGGCGCGCCCGCAGGCGGCCTCATAGAGGTGATCCGGCAGGTGGTGTCAAATCCCGATGGGGCCGGCAGCGAATAGGTAAGGTTGAACCAGCCCCTGTTTCTCCAGACAACGAGCCCGCCACGGTCGGCCTCGCCTCCCAGGGGCAAAAGGGAATCTGGGAAACTCCTATTGACATCCTACCAGGTCCGGGAGGACGCGCGAAGTGCGTCTTGCACCCCCTCCCAGGCTACCGGGCCCAGGCCCCTTGTGACGAGCCGGCCGCCGAGGCATGATGATCACTTCGATGCCGTGACATTCTCGACGACCCGCGAGGACCGATGCACCTCCACGAAATCCAAATCCGCAACGTCCGCTCGATCCACGCCCTTGACTGGAAACTCCCCCAGTCAAAGCCGGGGGCAGGGTGGCATGTTGTCGTCGGAGACAATGGCTCGGGTAAGTCTTCCTTCCTCCGCTCGGCGGCCCTAGCTATGATCGGGCCGAGCGATGCTCTGGCCCTCCGACTTCCCTGGGAAGAGTGGCTGCGCAAGGGGGAGGAAAAGGGGTCAGTCAAGGTATGGCTCGGCGCCAATATGCAGTACGACAAGTTCGTCGGTAAGGGGCCGAAGCCCAAGTCCGCAACTCTCGACCTCGGCCTGGACTTCCTGCGGAGTAAGCGGAGCGGCCCCAACTCGGTCAAGATTCGACCGTCCTACGACGGCGCCAAGCCGACCCGGCACGCCTGGGGCGTCGGGAGCGGGTGGTTCTGCGCCGCCTACGGTCCATTTCGGCGGTTCACCGGCGGCGACCCCGAGTACGCCCGCATGTCTCTGAAGTTCCCCAAACTGGCACGCTACCTGTCGATATTCGACGAACGGGTCGCGCTGAGCGAGAGCCTCGAATGGCTCCAGGCTCTGAAGTTCAAGGCGCTCGAGGTCGCCGAGAAGTCGGGCAATCATTCCTCTCGGTTCGACCTCCTCCCATCGATCTTCGAGTTCATCAACCAGCCCGACTTCCTACCATTCCAAGCCAGGCTGGAGGAGATCACCTCCGAATCGGTGCGCTTCGTCGACGGCAACGCGATGGAAGTGCGGATCGAGGATCTCAGCGATGGGTACCGCTCGATCCTGAGCATGACCTTCGAGCTCATCCGCCAACTCGCCGCCGTCTACAGCCCGTCCCGACTCTTCGACCCGCAGGACCCGACCCGCGTCTTGCCCGAGGGGGTGGTTCTGATTGACGAGATCGACGTGCATCTGCACCCGACCTGGCAGCGGCGGATCGGATTTTGGTTCCGAAAGCACTTTCCCAACATCCAGTTCCTGGTCACAACCCACAGCCCGCTGATCTGTCCGGCCGCCGCCGGAGGTTCGATCTACCTGCTGCCCCGGCCCGGCGAGGCCGGTGGGGGCGGTATGCTCGGGGGCACGAAGCTGAAACGGCTCATCAATGGCAACGTCCTGGACGCATATGGCACCGGGGTCTTCGGCAAGGGCGTGACCCGATCCGAGCCCTCGAAGGCCAGGCTCCGCAGGCTCGCCGAGTTGAACGCCTTGGAGCAAATTCAGGGCCTCAACGCCGCGCAAAAGAAAGAGCAGGAAGAGATTCGCGGTACGATGCCCACCGCGTCCGGCGTATTGAGCCCTCCCGATGATACGGATTCGTAGACGACCGCTGCCGGCACTCGTACGGACCGGCCTCGCCGACTACCAGACCACCGTCGACGGCCAGGTCAGCTACGCAGCCCGCGTCGAGGCCGCCAGACAGCACTTCAGCCTGCGTAACAAGAAGACCAATGCCGTGTTCCGCTCCGTCCGCCAGACCCTCACACAGATGTGCCACGGCGCCAGGCGTTGCATGTACTGCGAGGATGCCCCGGCCGACGAGGTCGAGCACTTCCGTCCCAAGAATCTCTACCCGGAGTTCGTCTTCACCTGGCCCAACTACCTCTATGCTTGCGGGATATGTAATGGACCCAAGAACAACAAGTGGGGTCTCCTCGCCCGCACCGGCTCGGCCGTCAGCGAGGCGGCTCGCGGCCCGGCCTCTCCGGTCATGCCGCCGCCGAAGGGTTATCCCGCCCTCATCGACCCGAGCCGAGAAGATCCGCTGAGATATCTCTTCCTGGATCTCCAGAGCTTCGTCATCGTCCCGATGCCCGGCAACTCGGGGCGCGACCTTGCCCGCGCGAAGTACACCATCGAGATCCTCGACCTCAACAAAGACTTCCTCCTCGAATCCCGCGAATCGGCCCACGACGCATACGTCTCCCACCTCAAGCATGCCGAGACCATCAAGGCAGCCGGTAGCCCGATCCCGCCACATCTCCGAGACGCCGTTCGACGGACGCATCACCCCACGGTCTGGGCCGAGATGAGGCGGCAACGGGAAAGCTACGCACTGCTTCGGCGAATCTTCGCCGCGATACCCGAAGCACTGATCTGGTGACCGTGGGTTTGAAACTCGGCCCCGGTCGGGATGCCTGGCCGAGGGATGACCGGGGATCGGGAGAGCTGCCACTGGCCGATGCGGCTCGTGTACGCCCTGGACCCGACAGGGCGAAAAACGTGCCACACCGCGGAGGATGTCCGTTGTCCCTTCGGGGTCAGGGCGCGCTCATGAATGCACCTCACGTTCGCAGGGCCGGTGCTCTGGACCTCTTCACTGCCGCACGTTTCGAGGGCTCGGGGCTTTACCCGATCGTCTCACAAAAAACCAATGCCGGAATCACCCCGATTTCCGGAGTGGCCCCTTGACGCCGGTCATTATTTGTGCGCATAGTATTACGAAATCGAATATTACCAGGAGCGTACTATCGGAAAATGCCGATAGTCATGATGACATGCAGCTTGAGGCGTTGAAGATTTTCTGCGACGTGGTCCGCTGGGCGAGCTTCTCGCGCGGGGCGTTGGAGAATCAGGTTTCCCAACCGTCGGCGAGCCAGGCGGTGCATCAGCTCGAGATCCGGCTGGGGGTCAAGCTGATCGACCGCTCGAAGCGACCGCTCGTGGTGACGCCGCAGGGGAAGATTTATTACGAAGGCTGCAAGGACCTGGTCGGCCGCTACCTGGAGGTGGAGAACCGGGTCAAGGCGCTGGATGACGAGCACAACGTGGTCGGGACGGTGCGGGTGGCCTCGATTTATTCGGTCGGACTGGACCACATGAGCCAGTATGTGCGGACCTTCGGCGAGCTGTATCCGGGGGCGGATATCCACCTGGAATACCTGCACCCGACGCGGGTCGTCGAGAGCGTCTGCGGCGAGGGGGCGGAACTGGGTCTGGTCTCCTATCCGCGCAAGTGGCCCGACCTGACGGTGATCCCCTGGCGTGAGGAGGAGATGATCCTGGCCGTCCATCCGTCGCACCGATTCGCCGCGATGAAGGGCGTCGAGGTCGCGCGGCTGCACGGCGAGAAATTCGTGGCCTTCGACGCCGACCTGTCGATCCGCCGCGCCATCGACCGGTTCCTTCGCCATCACGACGTGCAGGTGTCGGTCACGCTCGAGTTCGACAACATCGAGAACATCAAGCGGGCGGTCGAGATCCCCTCCGGGGTGGCGATCCTCCCCGAGCCGACCGTGGCGCGTGAGGTCGCCGCGGGGACCCTGGTGGCCGTCCGGATCGACCCCCCGGAGCCGGAAGGCCGCCTGACGCGTCCCCTGGCGATCATCCACCGGCGCGGCCACCATCTCGGGCTGACCGCATCGCGCTTCCTCGAGCTGCTGACGTGCGAGGCGCCGTCGCCCAGCGCCGACGGCGTCGTGGCCGCGAGATAATCGGGGACGGTGTGCGGAGGCGGCCCCCCCGCCCCCGACGCCCATGGGACGTCGACCGTGTCGGCATCCGGATCGTGAACGGACAGATCCACTCAATCGAAATTTCACGCCGGTTTGAGCCCCTGGTTCGCGCCGCGAAGGACAGGTCATCATGAGCTCAGGTTTACCGCCTCGCCAAGGCCTCTACGACCCCCGGAACGAGCACGATAGCTGCGGGGTCGGGTTCGTGGTCGACATCCGCGGGAGGCGGTCGCACCGCCTGGTCCACGACGGGCTGACGGTCCTGCGCAACCTCAACCATCGCGGGGCCTGCGGCTGCGAGGACAACACGGGCGACGGCGCGGGGCTCTTGATCCAGATCCCCCACGAGTTCCTCGTCGAGCGATGCCGGGCCGAGGGGATCGACCTGCCCGAGCCGGGCGCATACGGCGTCGGGGCGTTTTTCGCGTCCCCCGAGCGCGGCCAGCGGATTTTCGGCAAGGCGGCCTTCGAGCAGATCGTCGCGGAGGAGGGGCAGACGTTCCTCGGCTGGCGGACCCTGAAGACCGACAACTCGCTGCTGGGCGGCGGCGCCCGCGCCGTCGAGCCCGCGATGTACCACGCCTTGGTCGGCCGCGGGCCGGCGATCGCCGACGATGACGCCGACGCCTTCGAGCGTAAGCTCTACGTCATCCGCAAGCGGTTCGAGTCCGAGATCGAGGAGTCGGGCCTCGACGACCGCCAGTACTTCTACTTCGCGAGCCTGTCGTCGCGGACCCTGGTCTACAAGGGGATGCTCACGCCCGACCAGCTCGGCGCCTACTTCGCCGACGACTTCGACGACGAGCGGCTGGTCAGCGCCCTCTGCATGGTCCACTCGCGGTTCAGCACCAACACGTTCCCGAGCTGGGAGCTGGCGCACCCGTACCGGATCATCTCGCACAACGGCGAGATCAACACCCTGCGCGGGAACATCAACTGGATGCGCGCCCGCGAGTCGCTCTTCGAGTCGGACCTGTACGAGCCGGGGGACGTCAAGAAGCTCCTGCCGATCATCCGCGAGGGCCTCAGCGACACGGCCTGCCTGGATAACGCCGTCGAGCTGCTGGTCAAGTCGGGCTACAGCCTGCCGCACGCGATGATGATGCTGATCCCCGAGGCGTGGGAGAACCACGAGACGATGTCGCAGGCGAAGAAGGACTTCTACGCCTACCACAGCTGCCTCATGGAGCCCTGGGACGGCCCCGCGTCGATCGGCTTCACCGACGGCAAGGTCATCGGCGCCGTCCTCGACCGCAACGGCTTGCGTCCCAGCCGCTACTGGGTCACCAGGGACGGCCTGGTGATCATGGCCTCCGAGGTCGGGGCGCTCGACGTCCCCCCCGAGGACGTCGTCCTGAAGGGGAGGCTCGAGCCGGGCAAGATGTTCCTGGTCGACCTCGAGCAGGGCCGGATCGTCGACGACGAGGAGTTGAAGCACTCGATCGCGACGGCCAAGCCGTACGGCAAGTGGCTCCGCGAGTCGATGGTCCCGCTGGCCGAGATCCCCGAGGCGCCCCACGTCCCCGGCCCGGACCACGACACCCTGCTCCACCGCCAGCAGGCCTTCGGCTACAACCTGGAAGACCTCAAGTACATCCTCGGCCCGATGGGCAACAACGGCGAGGAGTCGCTCGGCTCGATGGGGACCGACACCCCCCTGGCCGTCCTCTCCGACCGCCCCCAGCCCCTCTATAACTACTTCAAGCAGCTCTTCGCGCAGGTGACCAACCCGCCGCTGGACGCGATCCGCGAAGAGCTGGTCACCTCGGTCCTCACCGGCGCGGGGGGCGAGAGCAACCTGCTGATGCCCGCCCCCGAGAGCTGCCGCCAGATCGCGCTCGACATCCCGATCCTCGACAACGACGAGCTGGCCCGGCTGAAGCTGCTCGACAACTGGCGGGGCTTCAAGTCGGCGGTCCTGCCGATGCTCTTCACCGCCGCCGAAGGGGCGAAAGGGCTGGAAGAGTCGCTCGAAGCCCTCTTCGAGATGGCCACCGAGGCGATCGAGCGGGGCTCGAACCTGCTCATCCTCACCGACCGGGGGGTCGACGCCCGGCTGGCGCCGATCCCCTCGCTGCTGGCCTGCGCGGGCCTGCACCACCACCTCGTCCGCCAGGGCCTTCGCTCTCGCGCCGGGCTGATCATCGAGTGCGGCGACGCCCGGGAGGTCCACCACTTCGCCCTCCTCTACGGCTACGGCGCCGGGACGATCAACCCGTACGTCGCGTTCGAGTCGCTCGACGACATGATCACGCAAGGGATCATCAAGCCGGGGATCGACCACGCCGACGCCGTCTATCGCTACCGCAAGGCGATCAAGAAGGGGGTCGTCAAGGTGATGTCCAAGATGGGCATCAGCACCCTGCAGAGCTACCGCGGGGCGCAGATCTTCGAGGCGGTCGGCCTCAGCGAGGACTTCGTCGGCCGCTACTTCGACAAGACCGCGTCGCGGATCGGCGGCGTGGGGCTGGAGGAGGTCGCCCGCGAGACGCTCTACCACCACTCCCGCGCCTATGCCCCCCGAGAGGTCGGGCCGACGCTCCTCGAAGAAGGGGGCCAGTACCAGTGGCGCCGCGAGGGGGAGTTCCACCTGTTCAACCCCGAGACGGTCTATCGGCTCCAGCACGCGACCCAGTCGGGGCGCTTCGACGTCTTCAAGAAGTACTCCGAGGCGGTCGACGACCAGAACGAGCGGCTCTGCACGCTCCGCGGCCTCTTCGACTTCAAGCGCGACCGGTGCGAGCCCGTCCCGATCGAGGAGGTCGAGTCGATCGAGGCGATCGTCAAGCGATTCGCCACCGGCGCGATGTCGTACGGCTCGATCAGCGGCGAGGCGCACGAGACCCTGGCCATCGCCATGAACCGGCTCGGCGGCAAGAGCAACACCGGCGAAGGGGGGGAAGACTCGCTCCGGTTCATCCCCGAGGCCAACGGCGACAGCCGACGCAGCGCGATCAAGCAGGTCGCCTCGGGGCGGTTCGGCGTGACGAGCGAGTACCTGGTCAACGCCGACGAGATCCAGATCAAGATGGCGCAGGGGGCCAAGCCGGGCGAGGGGGGTCAGCTCCCCGGCCACAAGGTCTGGCCGTGGATCGCCAAGGTCCGGCACTCAACGCCGGGGGTCGCCCTGATCAGCCCGCCGCCGCACCACGACATCTACTCGATCGAGGACCTGGCCCAGCTCATCCACGACCTCAAGAACTCCAACCCCAGGGCCCGGATCAGCGTCAAGCTCGTGGCCGAGGTCGGCGTCGGCACGGTGGCCGCCGGGGTCGCCAAGGCGCACAGCGACGTCGTCCTGATCAGCGGCCACGACGGCGGGACCGGCGCCAGCCCCCTGACATCGCTGAAGCACGCGGGCATCCCCTGGGAGCTCGGGCTGGCCGAGACGCAGCAGACGCTCGTCCTGAACCGGCTCCGCGACCGGATCGTGGTGCAGACCGACGGCCAGTTGAAGACCGGCCGCGACGTGGTCATCGCCGCCCTCCTGGGCGCCGAGGAGTATGGGTTCGCGACCGCCCCCCTGGTGGTCATGGGCTGCATCATGATGCGGGTCTGCCACCTCGACACCTGTCCGGTCGGCATCGCCACGCAGAACCCGCAGCTCCGCGAGAAGTTCGCCGGCCGCGCCGAGCACGTCGTCAACTTCTTTCAGTTCGTCGCGCTGGAGGTCCGCGAGCTGATGGCCGGGCTCGGCTTCCGGACGATCGACGAGATGATCGGACGCAGCGACCTGCTCGACATGAAGCGGGCCATCGGCCATTACAAGACGCAGGGCCTCGACTTCAGCAAGATCTTCTACCGGCCCGAGGTCGGCCCCGACGTCGCCGTCCGCCGCATCCACGAGCAGGACCACGGCCTCGCGCAGGCGCTCGACCAGCAACTCCTGCCGCTCGCCACCCCGGCGCTGGAGCGCGGCGAGCCGGTCGAGATCGCCATGCCGATCCGCAACGTCAACCGGACCGTCGGTACCATCCTGGGCAGCGAGCTGACCCGTAAGTATGGCGCCGCCGGACTGCCCGACGACACGATCCGGATCAAGTTCCAGGGCTCGGCCGGCCAGAGCTTCGGGGCATTCGTGCCGAGGGGGATCACCCTCACCCTCGAAGGCGACGCCAACGACTACGTCGGCAAGGGCCTCTCCGGGGGCAAGATCATCATCTACCCCCCGAAGGTCTCGACGTTCGTCCCCGAGGACAACATCGTCATCGGCAACGTCGCCCTCTATGGCGCGACGGGGGGCCGGGCCTTCTTCCGAGGGCGTGCGGGCGAACGCTTCTGCGTCCGCAACAGCGGGTCGCTGGCCGTCGTCGAGGGGACCGGCGACCACGGTTGCGAGTACATGACCGGCGGCGTCGCCGTCGTCATCGGCGCGATCGGCCGCAACTTCGCCGCCGGCATGAGCGGCGGCGCCGC
>JAABUR0100006406.1_pt1 | contig 14420 bp, 16 predicted proteins | sample 5560091 | NCBI WGS metagenome assembly JAABUR01 (sample SAMN10711879, study PRJNA513375) | rock metagenome | isolation source: Antarctica rocks | place: Antarctica: Victoria Land, University Valley sud
CGCTGTGCCCTGTTCCTCTAGGCACTATATGTTGTGGTGTGCGAGTCTCAGGCACCACAACATATGGAGATGGGCGTGGGGACCTACAGCTTCCCAAAAATGGCACCTGTCATGTGAGCAGGTCCACCAAGTTGGTGGCAAGAAGGAACTGACCGGACGGACCGACATCGAACTCGAGATCAGCAACCAGTGCGGGCGGCTGATCGCCAATGCGATCATCTACTATAACTCGGCGATCCTGTCGCGGCTGCTCACCCAGTACGAGGCGAGCCAGAACACCAGAGCCTTGGCCCTGATCAAGACGTTCTCGCCAGCGGCGTGGCGACACCTTCTCCTGAATGGCCATTACACCTTTCGTGGCGGAGGGCAGGTCATTGACCTGGATGCAATCGTCGCTGGGCTCGATTTGACCTGACGGAATTTTCTAGGGTTTGGGCTTACACCCCCACTTTCACGTCGAAACCTTGCACCAGCCTGAGCAGGTGGTGACAGCGTGAAACGTGCGCTCCGAAGCGGCAGCGTGACGTGCACAATGACGCAGGGCGGTGCATGACTAACCGCACAAGGCAGCACACAGGAAGCGTGGCGTTCCCCGTTGCCCCGTGCCGACACAGCTGTGGTGGCCGCTTGGCTCATTCGCCCCAAATCTGCAAAAAATTGTATTGGGCACAGACATGTTGCCCACTCAAAAGGCCACGTCTCCTGAGGAAGGTGGCTCCCACCTTTGTTCGAAGTGTTGTTGCCCAATACAAAATCTGCAAAAATCCTCCCCGAGCACAGGGCTTGCGGCACAGGCACACGCTCTCAGCGGCCCTTTGAAGACGCGGATGAGCAAGCGGCCAGCACAGGCCCTCTGGCTGACGGTAGGTGGCCTAGGGGACCGCGACACTACCTGCGCGATCGTGGGGGGCATCGTCGCCTGTTATACCGGCAGCGCGGCCATTCCCCCGGCGTGGCGAGATGCCCGCGAACCGTTGCCCCCGTGGCCGTTCGAGGATAAGGGTGACCGCTGACGCGACGGTGACGCTGGATCGCCCCATGGATCAGACGGAACTCGAGCTGATCAAAGAGAGCGGCGACCGAACCTTCTCACCCCGCGTGTCGTGGGCTCTGAGACACTCGTGATAAGGCGGTGGTGGCCTCATCCGGCCACGTCAGGGTGTCAGCACGCGTTCGCCCTGAGACGCACTGGGTGAGCAGAGTTTTCGCTCATCGCCCGTAGGGCTGAGGTCAGATGCTGGCGCCGGGAGGGGGTGGACCAGAAGTCTGTGATCACGAGCGCCTCTGAGCCCTTTTTCCGCCGGAGATATTCGCGGTGACGGCGGCGCGAATGAGATCCGTCAAGGCGGACGCATCGGGACCACACGGCGGTGTCCCATTTCCATTCCTCGATGATCTCGGGGTCAGCCTCCAGGATCAGTGTGCGCAAACGAGCAAGCAGGGGGCCGCGCCAATCGGCAAGCCCGGCGATGTAGGTGGTGATGCGGTGGGATGCGGCGCTACCATCTGTCGCATCGGCGTCTTTCATCGCATTCTCCTTCTGGCCACGTCGCGCGTTCACGCGCGTTGAGACAACACGCCTGTAGACCAGCAGCGGGACACGGGCAGGATGAGCGGGGCGCTCCTCATCGGCTTGCCCGCGTCCAGGCGTCTCCCTCGGGTGGTCAGGCCCACAGGAGGTCCCTCAACGAAGGATAGCACGGCGCGCCTGCTGGCGTACCGCCAGACACTCTACGGCTGCTTCGCCAGTGCCCACGCGGCACGGCCACCTGGCAGTCACTCAGGCCGGGATGCCTGCGACGCTCTGACGTTGTAGGGCTCTGTTGCTGATCAAGATCGCGACATGTGCGTCTGCTTGGATGAGCGAAGCGGCCAGCACAGAGGAGGGCTGATCAGCACGTCGCACGCGGCGCAGGATGCAGGGACGCGTAGGAGGCGCTGCTAGGTGGCCGCGGGGAGTGACGCGGGGAGCAGGCGCAGGTCATGTGCCGATGGCGCTGGGAAGAGAGTGGGGTGCAGAGCGTGGGCCAGGATCTCCAACCCGTCGACGATGCGGGGACCAGGGCGTGAGAAATAGGCAGACCCATCGGTGATCCACACCTGCCCATCGGCGACCGCCGGCAAGCCTGTCCACTCCGGCCGATCGCGGACGGCGGGCAGTTCCTGGGCCGTGCGCGCCACGTCAAAACCACACGGCATCACCACGACCACCTCCGGCGCGGCGGCCGCCACCTCCGGCCAGGTGGCGCGCGTCGAGCGTGCTCCTTCGTGGCCCAGCACCTCAACGCCGCCGGCCAGCCGCACCATCTCGGGGATCCAGTGGCCAGCACGGAAGGGCGGATCGATCCATTCCATGCAGTAGACCCGGGGGCGGCGAGCCGCCTGCCCAGCACGCGCCGCGACCGTGGCAATGCGTGCCTCCATGTCGGTCACGAGACGGGCGGCGGCCTCCGTCCGCCCGGTGAGGCTTCCCACAAGAGTGACCGTGGCCAGGATGTCACCCAGCGTCTGCGGTTCCAACGAGACGATCGGTGCGTCGCCGGAGAGGATCCGTGCGGCACGCTGCACCTCCGCATAGGAGACGGCGCAGACAGCACACAACTCCTGCGTCAGGATCAGGTCGGGCGCCAGGTCCTGCAGCAGGCGCTCGTTGAGGGTGTAGATGCCGCGATGATCGTGGACGCTCCCGGCAACTAGCCGATCAATCGTGGCACTGGCGGCGCGCTGGTCGAGCACCGATCCGGTGACGGCGGGCTTGGTGCGCGCCTGGGGCGGGTAGTCACACTCGTGGGTGACGCCCACCACGCTCTCGCCCAGGCCGAGGGCGTAGACGATCTCCGTGGCACTGGGGAGCAGTGATACAATCCGCATGCGTAGAGTATACGCGAACGGAGCCTGATCGCTGTCGCCGGCACGCTCAGCCGGGCTGGGGCAGGACGCGGAGATATGCTGTGATGACGACGCCAAGTGCGGGGATCTGGGCGATCAGCTGGAGTGGCGGCAAAGACTCGGCGCTCGCTCTCGATCGGGCGGTACGCGCTGGTCTGGACGTGCGCTACCTCGTGACCCTCTATGATCCAGCCTCGGGCCGCGTCCGCTTCCACGGCACGCCCGTGCCCGTTCTGGAGATGCAGGCGGCTGCGCTTGGCCGCGCGATCATGGCCCTGCCTGCCCCCTGGGAGCAGTTCGATGCGGTTCTGCGGGAGGGACTCGCGGATCTCGCAGGCCGCGGCGTCACGGGCATGATCTTCGGCAACATTCATCTGGCCGATGTGCGCGCCTGGTATGAAGAGCGGGTGGTGGCCGCTGGCCTCCGTCACCACGAGCCGCTGTGGGGCGCGGCGCCCGCGACGCTGCTGCGGGAGGTCATTGAGCGTGGACACAGCGCGCATCTCGTGAGCATCGACACGACACGCTTACCGGCGTCCTGGGTAGGCCGTGCGCTGGACGGGTCCTGCGCGGCTGACCTGGCCGAGCGCGCGGATGTTGACCCGTGCGGTGAGTACGGCGAGTACCACACGCTGGTGACCGATGGCCCCCTCTTCCGCTATCCACTCGCTGTTCGTCCGGGCAGCCGGCGCGTCGAGGGTCCGTTTGCTCTGCTGGATGTCGAGGTGGACGACGGGCGCGAGCACGCGGCCGCCTGGCCGATGGCGTCAGACTGCGCGGACAGCCCCGGGGAAGCGCCGTGAGCCACACCAGCCCACACCCCGTGTTCGTCCCGCGCCGCGGGTGGGTGCGTGCTCCCGGGTCGGGTGGGGCCCCCGTCTGTGTCCAGCACGCGTGCGGCTGCGCGCGTGCCGGACCACGCTGCCGGAGCGGGAGACACGGCGCAGGGGCACAGCAGTGCCGCCCAGACCGGCGCTGCCCCCATGGCTGCTCCGCCGGTCGCCGCGCGCCGTCTCCTGAGGCGACCGCCGCCTGGTCAGAAGGACATGCCGGCAGACCATGACGAGGGCATGTTCTAACCCGGTTTTTCCGCCATGACGGAGACAGAGGGGTGCTCCACAGGCCTCTCGCAGGCCAACTATTGGGCTGCCAGGTGTGGTCATAACCCTGGACAACCCCTTGGGCACGCCCTACTCACAGGATCAAATCAGGGCCTGGTGGGCCTGAAATGCGGTTAGGAAAGTCCTCTAAGACGAGAGTCGGCTCGTAGCGCCGGTGTGACTCAGGGCGGCTTTGAGGAGGGCCAGGCCGGCCAGGTCGGTGACCGTCAGCGCTCCGGCCAGGGCGACCAGGAGCCCCCGCCGCCGGCCCTCGTCCACAAAGTGGCGCAGGGCGGCGTCGGTCAAGGCGGCGCGCAGGCTGCCCGAGCCCTTGCCCAGGGTGCCCACCACCACCGTGGCCCGGCGCGCCCTGGCCACGGTGGTGGGCACAGAGACGCTGGGCCGGCTGTCTGACCTGGCCAGGATCGTGGCCCTGCTGGGTGCGGGGCAGGTGGTAGGCAGCCTGGACCTGCGCGGGGATGTGCTCCTCAGTCCAGCGGTGGACCTGGCGGGCTGCACCTCTGAGCAGGCGGTCGGCCTGCTCGCCCGTCAGGGCATTCAGGAGATGCTGGTGCTTGACCTGGCGCGAGTGGGCGCCCGGAGCGGGCCGCTGTCCTCCACGGCTGTCCTTCGGGCCCGCCGCCTAGGCCCACGGGCGACGCGCTATACTAGCAGGTGCGTGACGCAGGATGGCTGGGGAGAGAGACGGGTGAGCAGCGCGTGGACCAGGAGAAGATAGCGCAGGCTATCACGCTGCTCCTTGAGGCTGTGGGGGAAGACCCACGGCGCGAGGGGTTGCGCGAGACGCCACAGCGTATGGCCCGCATGTATGCCGAGCTCTTCGCGGGGCTGCGGACCGATCCGCGCGACGTGCTGCGCGTTGGCTTCGAGGAGAACCATCAAGAAATGGTGCTCTTGCGCGACATCGCGTTCACCTCGCTGTGTGAGCACCACTTTTTGCCGTTTTACGGGCACGCGCATGTGGCCTACATCCCCAACGGGCGGGTGGTGGGCCTGAGTAAGCTGGCCCGCGTGGTCGAAGGGTACGCGCAGCGCCCCCAGCTTCAGGAGCGGTTGACCAGCCAGATTGTGGACGCCCTGATGGATGTGCTGCAGCCGGCCGGGGCCGCTGTGGTCATCGAGGCCGAGCACATGTGTCTGGCCATGCGCGGGGCCAAGAAACCGGGCAGTACGATGATCACCTCCGCCACACGCGGGGCGTTTCGTGAACGCCAGGCAACCCGCCTGGAGTTCCTGGCGCTGATTGGCAAGGGGGCTGGTGGGTGAGTGCCGCGGGCAGATCTTCTGACCACACGGGCAGCGGCGCGCGGGTGTGCCAGCAGCCCGATGCGGCGCTCACCCGCGCTGGAGCAGGTGCGGGCCTGAGGGAACCGATCATAGTCCGCGGTGCGCGAGAGGCGGAGCAGCAGGGGCTGCGCTGCCTGGGCGCCGTATCCATGACGGAGGGTCAGCGACTCCTCTACTCCGCACGCGGCACAGCCTGCGTCGTGGGGCATGTCAGTCTTGAGATGGAGCACAGCAACGCTGTGGAATAGGGCGGCGCATCGCTGCGCTCTCCCCTGTGCTGGCTGGGTAGCTCATCCATGGTTGAAAGCTAGGGACAGAGCCGTGGACACTGCCCCGGGACACAGGGCCTCTGCGCGCTGTGATCAGGCCGCCTCTTGGGGGGTCGTGGCGCCTCTGCGCGAGCGGATGACCTAACCAGCCAGCACAGCGGTCGAGCGCCTCGTCGCCGCCTATCGCGCTGGGGGCGTTACCCTTCCGCTCACCCAGCCTGTCGCGGAGAGTACACGGGGAACTGGGTGGGGCGGAAGCCTGATCATTTGCGCCACACGGCCAGTACAGCAGCGCTGCCCCCGGATCGACACTGTTCCGCCGCGCTGTCGTCTTCCCCGGTGCTCATCGGTCCGGCGCCGCATCCCTCTCGCCCTGAAGGTGGGCTTCCAGGTGGGCGATGGTCGCCTCGGCCTGCCGTAGCTTGTCTTCCCGTGCCCGACGGACCCGCGCCGCCTCCTGGGTCACCCGCGTCTGGTGCGCTTCCACCGTCGCCTGGTGGATGGCCAGCTCCGTCACGGTGGTTCTGAGCGCGCTGAGCTCCTGTTGGCTCTGCAGAAAGGCACCCTGCAGCGCCAAGAACGCCGTGTCTGTCTCCTGCATGGCCTCTTCCAGCTGCCGGATCTTCCACCGCAGCAGGTTCGCCTGCCAGAGGGCATCGGGAGCCTCCGGGTGTGCAGCGCGGGGCTCCCGTGACCCCGCCAGCTGATCCTCCAGGAGGGCCAGCGTTTGCTGTCTGGTCAGCAGATGCCGCATGGTGCCGCTCTCGGTCCCGCCGCCCCGTTCCCGCACGTCAGCCCGCTGGGCCACCAGCCCCAGCCACAACGCGACGGCGCTGAGAAACTGCAGATCAGGGGCAGTGAACCGCTCCGGCTCTGGAGAGCAGGCTTGCAGCACTCCATAGCTCGTCCCCCCGACATCCAACGGGGTGGCGATGGTGGAGTGTATGCCCAGATCCTCGATCACGCCCCGTAGCTCCCAGGGGTCCTGCTCAAGCCGGCCCGTGCGGAATGGCGTGTGCGTGGCGAAGACCCAGCCCGTCCTGCCCGCCGCGCTCAGGGGCAGGCGATGCAAGCCTAACGCGTGCTGCAGGCGGCCCAGCGGCGTGTGACTGGTGCCCACGGCCACAAGCAGGTCATCGGCGCGCTGGTACACGAACGCGTCGGTCTTCTCCGCGTGCAGGGTCTCAGCCAGCAGGTCACTGGCTTCCTGTAACGCGGCGGGGATGCTGGGCGCGTCAATGCGCAGCAGGCGCTCCAGGGTCGCCAGGAGATGCGCGGATCCACCGTCGCGCTGGTCTAATGGCCACAGCTCCATCACGATCCTCTCTGCCTAACCCGTGCGGACCAGACATGCCGGTGGACCCACCGAGAGCCGCTCGGTAGGTCCCCACACGGAGCAGAGAGGACGAAGAGAGCACAAGGCAGCTCACCCGGAACGCCGCCCGTCTCGTGAGTATAGCACGGATGACACGAGTGACGCGCAGAAAACCGCGCGCAGGTCTCCTGTCCTGCTTGTGCGCGTGCCCGGTTCTTGCTATGGTACAACGCTGAACGGAGAGCAGTGTACTCCCCCTGAGGGGACCGGTTGCGTCTGCACGCCGCAGTGCGCTGCCCGGGATGTCCGCTGCCTACCTCGGGCTGCGCCTCCTGATCCCGGTGAGCGTGTGCAGCTGCAAGAAAGCGTAGGTGCTCCAGGGGCGACGTGCGCATCTAGGCAATCTCTCGGGTAACGCTGCCGTATCCGGCAAGGCGCTGACTGTGCCAGGTACGCGCCCTCCTGAGCCGTGAGCACCCCCTTGTGCTGGCTGGTTACCTTATCCGCTCGCTCACAGGTACCCCTACCACCCCCACGAGGGAGCGTGATCAAAGTGCGCAGAGACCCTGGTGTCCCGGGGTTTGTCCCAGGCTCTCTCCATAGCGTGTGAGCGCGGATGCGGGAACCAGCCAGCACAGGCGCCACTGGAGCCAGGAGACAAGTGGTGCCCTGGCCGCCCTGCGCACGCTGCTGCTCAACGGCAGGTGGACGCGGTACTGGGAACACCGCCAAGTCCTCCCTTTGCGCGCCTGTTGACCCGGACCTTATGCGCGCTAACCCTTGTAGGGGTAGAGGCCTTGACAAAGCGCCCCCCGTGCCCTATTGTTACAACTGTTCATACACATGAGCAAAGTTTCAGAGAGGCTGGAGTGGGTATGCCGCAGGAGCGCGAGCGCACACGGCTCATGGTCGCGGTGAGCCGCCTGTACTATGACGAGCAGCAGAGCCAGCAGGAAATCGCGGAGGGGCTGGACGTCTCGCGTGCGACGGTCAGTCGCCTGCTCACGCAGGCACGCAGCGAGAGGCTTGTGCAGATCACAATCCGCAATCCTCTCGCCGGCGAGGAGAGTCTGGAGGAGCAGTTAGTCGCGACGTTTGGCCTGCGCAGCGCCGCCGTGTGTCAGACGCCAGGCGCGACTGACGAGAGTCGCCTTGATCAGGTCGCCGACCTGGGGAGCGCGACGTTTGCGCGGGCACTCGCGCCTGGCGCGGTCATCGGCGTCACGACGAGCCGGGCGGTGGGAGCCGTGGTACGCCGGTGTGCGCCGGTCGCGTCTCCCGATGCCACGATCACACCCCTGCTCGGGGGGTGGAGCGCGGAGGGGTGTGACTGGCATGCCAATGCCAATACGCGCAACCTCGCCGAGAAACTCATGTGCGGGTACCTGCAGTGCCACGCCCCCGCTTTTGTGGCCTCAGAGGCCACGCGCGCCGCGCTGCTGGAGGAGCGCGTCGTCGCGCGGGTCTTGGAGATGGCGCGGACCTGCACGGTGGCGCTGGTAGGCGTTGGTCAGCTCGATCTCGATGCCAGCATCGTGCGGTCCGGCACGTTCACCGCCGCCGACATCGCGGCGGTCACGGCCAGCGGCGCGGTCGCCCAGGTCGGCACCCTCTTTATCGATGGGCAGGGACGGCTTGTGCCCACAGCCTTCGACCTACGCAGTCTGGGCATCACGGCAGAGGAGTTCCGTCGCATTCCCACCGTCATGGCGGTCGCCGCGGGACGTGCTAAGGTCGAACCTCTATGTGCTGTTCTCTCGGGCGGCTGGATCCACACCCTCGTCACCGACGTCGCGACAGCCCGGGGCATCCTCGATCGCAGACCGCAGCGTGGCGCTGCACAGCACGAGGCGCAGGGGGGCTGCGCCACGGCGGCCCGAGAGCTCCCGCGCTGGCAGGAGACCATGCGTGATGAGCGCAGATGAGCGCACGAGGGGAGACTGACGGTTCTCGGCCGGGGTGCGGCCGTGTTCGCGCACGGCATGACGCGGGGGCGGACGTGCTCGTCGGCCGTGTCACGCATGCGGAGCGGGCGCTGGGATCGGGCGAGAGATGGTCGGAAGGGAGACGCTCGTGAACGTCCATGTCAAAGATCAGGAAGCAGCCGGGCGGCCCGGCTACTATGGCCGGTATGGCGGTCGGTTTGTCCCTGAGACGCTGATGCCCGCGCTGAGGGAGGTGCACGATGCCTTTGTGGAGGCGCGTGCCGACGAGGAGTTCACCGCCCGCGTGGCGGTGCTGGCGCGGGATTTCGTCGGCCGTCCCACTCCGCTTCTTGAGGCCCACGCGCTGACCACACGCTGGGGTGGGGCGCGCGTGTACCTCAAGCGTGAGGACCTGGCGCATACAGGAGCGCACAAGATCAACAACGCGCTGGGTCAGGGACTGCTGGCCCAGCGGATGGGCAAGCGGCGCGTTATCGCCGAGACGGGCGCCGGGCAGCATGGCGTGGCCGCAGCCACGGTGTGCGCCTTGCTGGGCCTGGAGTGTGTCGTCTACATGGGCGCGGAGGATGTGCGGCGGCAGGCGCTCAACGTGCTGCGCATGGAACTGCTCGGCGCCAAGGTCTGCACCGTTCACGCAGGCACGGCGACGCTCAAGGATGCCCTCAACGAGGCGCTGCGCGACTGGGTGGCCAGCGTGCGCACCACCTACTTTATGATTGGCACAGCAGCGGGACCGCACCCGTTTCCTCTCATCGTCCGCCACTTCCAGAGCGTCATCGGCGTCGAGGCACGAGCGCAAATGGTGGCCCAGGCCGGTCGCCTGCCCGACTGCGTGGTCGCCTGTGTGGGCGGCGGCAGCAACGCCATCGGCATCTTTCACCCCTTTCTGGGCGACGAGACGGTCCGCCTGATTGGGGTTGAGGCTGCTGGCGCCGGCCTGGACACGGGGCAGCATTGTGCCACCCTCACGGCCGGGCAACCCGGCGTCCTGCACGGGGCGTTCAGCTACCTGCTGCAGACGCCCGAGGGCCAGATCTGCCCGACGCACAGCCTCTCCGCGGGGCTGGACTATCCCGGCGTGGGGCCGGAGCACAGCTATCTCAAGGAGAGCGGGCGCGCCACCTATGTCGCGGTGAATGATGCACAGGCGCTGGAGGGCCTGCGTGTGTTGGCCGCGACGGAGGGCATCATTGCGGCCCTGGAGAGCGCCCATGCCGTGGCGTACGCGGCGGGCGTGGCCCACACATTGGGCTCCGCCCGCACCATCGTGATCAACATCTCGGGGCGGGGCGACAAGGACATGGCGACGATTGCCGGCGCCCTCGTCCCTGGTGCCGGGAACACGGTGGGAGGAGGGCACGCATGAGCGCTCCCACACGGATCTCGAATGCCCTGGACACCCGGCTCCGCCCGCACACGACGGGCGATCTTGTCCTGGTCACCTATCTGATGGCTGGATTCCCTGATCGGGAGAGCACGCGCCGCTGGGCAGCCGCTGCGGCCGACGCCGGCGCCGCGATCATCGAACTGGGCGTGCCCTTCTCGGACCCCATTGGCGACGGGCCGACCATCCAACGAGCGAGTCAGCATGCGCTCGCCGGCGGGATGTCCCTCCAGGACAGCCTTACCCTGGCAGCGGAGATCGGATAGAGCAGCGCCACACCTGTGGTCCTGTCGAGCTATTACAACCCTCTGCTCTCCCTGGGCCTTCCCGCCTTCGCCCACCGAGCGGCAGCGATAGGCCTGAGCGGTGTGATCGTGCTTGACCTCCCGCTGGAGGAAGCGGAACCCCTCGCCCTGGCTCTGAGTCGCGTGAACATCCACCTGATCTTCGTGCTCTCCCCCACCTCTCCGCAGGAGCGCATCATGCAGACGGCTGCGCGTGCCACCGGCTTCATCTACTGCATGGGTCTGACTGGAGTAACGGGAGCACGCGCGCTGCTGGACCCCGACCTCCCCGCCTTTGTTGCACGGGTGCGGGCGGTGTCCGAGGCGCCGCTGGTCGTGGGGTTCGGCCTGTCTCGGCCCGAGCACGTCGGGGCACTGGCTCCGTATGCCGATGGGGTGATCGTGGGCAGTGCGCTGATTGATCTGATCGAGCAGACGCCCCCACCGGAACGGGATGAGGCCGTACGGCGCTTCGTCGGCGCCTTACGCCAGGCGTGTGTGCGTCGTCACGGGTGACGCGCGCGTGGCCGCCATGATCGCGCCGGCGCGCACGCGCGACGCGGCCGCCATTCTCACGCTGCAGTCCCTGTGCTTTCAGAGTGAGGCAGCGCTGTATGAGGACGACACCATCCCGCCGCTGACCGAGACGCTGACACGCCTCCACGCCGCCTACGACACGCATAGCATCCTCACCGCGCGTGTGGGTGAGGGGGTCGTTGGCTCGGTGCGCGGCCGCCGTGTCGGCGGCACCTGCCAGATCAGCCGGCTCATGGTGCATCCGCAGTTCCAGCAGCAGAGCCTGGGCCGCCGGCTCATGGGCGCTCTGGAAGCCCTGTTCACGACTGTCGAGCGGTACGAACTGTTTACAGGGCAGCGTAGCGCGGTCAATCTGCGCCTCTACCATCGGCTTGGCTACGCCCCGTTCCGCGAGGAAGAGGTGTCCGCACACCTGCGCCTTGTCTATCTGGAGAAGTGGCGGGACGTGCCGTCGTCGGCCGTAGCGGACAAGGGGCGGACGCGTCAGGTTGCAGGACACGGCACGCAAAGGAGGCTCCAGCTCGAGTATCCTTCCCCTAATAGGGAGAAGAACGATGCCGTGCCTGCACTGCGCTGCCCCTACAATCACACAGATGGCCCGCCGCACCGCCCTCGAATAGTGGTGTGCTGGCCGCTTCGGTCATCCCAGCACAGGGGAGGACTGCGATCTTAATCAGCAGCAAGGTCACGTGCTATCAGCGCGCCGCTTGCAGGACGAGCCTGGAGGAGCCGGCATCACCGCGTTGTATCCGTAGTCAGCGGGATGCATACTTATGCATCATCTGTGACTGGAGGTGAGAAGATCAGTCGCTGATCCGAACAGCATGGCAGGGCGCGTGCGACGAGCGCATGCCTTGCATCACGCGAGCAGGAACGAGCTCGGATGAACCAAGCGGCCAGCACAGGCGCACGAGCGGGTGTGCTGGTGCCCACGGTCGTACGCTCGGATCAAGGCGTCGGCCAGGGTTAGAGGGAGCCCCCGTGGAACGTAGTCCACCACAAGAAGCTGCCCGCCTGGACGCAGGACGCGGCGGGCTTCCGCGAGGGCGGCCAGCGGGGCAGGGACATAGTGGAGGACGCTGGCAAGCACGACGGCATCCATACTGCCGTCGGGGACAGGTAGCGCCGCGGCGTCACCCGCCGCAAGGACCATGTGGCCGCCTGCCTTGACGAGTGGAGCAAGCGTGGCCATTGCCACGTGCCGCATGCCTATGCTCGGTTCAACGCCCAGGATGTGGAGGTGCGGCCACCGTGCGCCCAGGCGCCGTATCAAGTCGCCCGTGCCACATCCCACCTCAAGCACGTTCATCGCTCCGCTCAAGTCGGCGTGTGCCAGCAATGCGGCGTGGGTACGCGCGGTATAGCGGCGCCAGCGCCGGTCATAGCCCTCAGCCCAACGGTCGTACTGCATGCCCCTGTCTCTACATCGGCATCATACCGGTGAGAGTGCCGCAAGCCACGGGGCTGCCGTCGGTTGCATGCACGTTGAGATACAACCCCGTGAGAGAGGTCATGCGCGTGATGAACGTGGCCGCAACCGCATAGCCCCGCGTGTTGGCCATCAGAGTGGTCAGGGGGATCTTCACCGCGCCGTTGCTGCCGCATTTGCCGGTATGCAGGTGCTCGGCATGGCTGGTGTTGGCCTGCACCCCCATGACCACGGTCACCACGACGGCGCCCTTGTCCTTGCTGCTCATGCCGCCGTGCGTGTCCATGTTGCCCAGGATCAAACCGAGGCCGCTGACCTGTGCCGTTCCCGTGGGCTGCAGCGGCACGATCATGTCCAGCTGATACACGTTGCCGCACGAAATAGGCGCGAAGGTCTTGCTATCATGCACATTGATATACCAGCCCATGCTAGGCACGTTTTTCGCCTTGATCGTCGTGACAGCCGTGGCCCGCCCGTGGGCATCAGCCACCAGGTCCGCCAGCGGCAGCTTGATCGGCCCATTGCTGCCGCAGACGCCCGCGTGAATGTGCTCGGCGTGCGTGCTCATGGGCGCCAAGCCGGAGACGGACACCACGACCCGCAAGCCGCCCTTGGCGCCCATGATCGCGGCCGCCCCGCTCACCTTATCCCCACCCACGCCATACAGGGCGGCTGCGCCATAGGTGTTCTTGGCCGGCACGGCATTCTGGTGGGACGCCGCGCTACTGATCGGCACGGCGGCTCCCAGGGTGGCAGCGCTGACGAGGAGGATGACCAGGGCGCGACGAACGGTGGAGTGCATACACGTTTCCTTTCTGATGTCTATAGAGATGGGCCAGTTCACTCCGGTTCATGGGAACTGTGCGGTGTCATGAGCAACGAGCACTGCATCAGGGTGTGGTATGCGAACTGGCGGCGCGCCCCTCACGTTCAAGGATACGTCCCGCCACCTCACGGAGATCACTCCCGATCACGTCCGGGGGCTCGGCCAGAGGATCCAGCACCTGGCCTGGCCGGGCGATGAAGGCCGCGGCGCATCCTGCGCGCATCGCGCCGGCGATGTCCCAGGCGTGGGCGGCGATGAGTCGCACCTCGGCGACGACGACCCCCATCCTCTCCGCGGCCATCTGGTAGGGTTCGGGGGCGGGCTTGAGGCGGCGCACGGTGTCCGCGGAGAGGATCTGCTCAAAGTACCCGGTAAGGCCGGCGCTAGCGAACTGTGCCTGGGCCACGGGCAGCGGTGAGTTGGTCAACGCGGCAAGGCGCAGCCCGGCGTCACGTAAGATGTCCAGACCTGCACGGACGTCAGGATGCGGCGGCAGGCGCCGCATGCCGGCCAGAATTGCCGCGCGATCCCCCTCTGACAGCGTAATGCCCTGGCGGTCTGCCGTCATCTGCAAAGCCGCGCCTCCGATGGCGGCGAAGTCACTGTAGACGCCGGTGACGGTTGCCACCAGCGCCGACTGGAGCACCTGCTGAAACCATGCCTGCCGGGCGCCGGTCGTGCCGAAGATACGCTGGAACTCCGGGTCCAGCCCTGCCAGGTCAAGCAGGGTTTCGTTGACGTCGAAGACGCACACGCGCGCCATGGTTATCTCCTTTCTACGCCATGCCCCAATCGTGCGCATGCAGCCAGCAGCATCTCTGGGCTGGGCCGATCAGCAGGCTTCTGGCCGACATACTGCCAGCGCACCTGACCAGCGGCGTCCACAAGGACGGTCGCAGGGACGGCGATACCGTTCTCAAAGTGGTGATAAGCCACCGCTGTCTCATCGTCCGCGTCCGAGAGGACGGGAAAAGGCGCTGCCGTCTCTTCGGCGAGCTGCCGGGCACGCGTGCGGCTATCGGTGCTGAGCATGACCAGCGCCACGCCTGTCTCCTGAAACCGTGGGTACTGATGAGCCAACTGGCCCATCTGCCTCTTGCACTGTGGTCGCCACCAGCCCCGGTAGAACACAA
>JAABUR0100006408.1_pt1 | contig 14416 bp, 18 predicted proteins | sample 5560091 | NCBI WGS metagenome assembly JAABUR01 (sample SAMN10711879, study PRJNA513375) | rock metagenome | isolation source: Antarctica rocks | place: Antarctica: Victoria Land, University Valley sud
CGGAGCGGCGCGCGCTGTGCGCGCAGCAGCAGGGAGCGCCGGGCGCGGCGCGGCCTCGGCGGCAAACAGCGTGATCCAGTCCCGCTGCCTGGCAGCAACGCACAGGCGGGGAGGCCGTGCCGAGCAGTGCAAGCGCTGTATATGTCTGCCTGCGGCCTTTGTTAGGCGAACGCCACGTGAGCGCCAGCATCCCCACACACGTTTCTGCCTGGTGAGGTGCATCCACTCTGCTGCTGGCTGCGTCGCGGGGCACTCTGCAACACAGGTCTGTCAAAGCATGCGGGGTCGCACTGCTGCACTGGTGCTCCACAGGAAGGTGCGGTGCTCCTCGCCGACACAGACATGGACGCCGCTCGCTGTGTCTGCAGCGTTAACCTGCAGCACGTGCGCCGCATCGCTGCCCGGCAGCATAGTGGTCTGCATGTGGCCTGGCGACGGCGGCGGCACTGCCACCGACTCGATGTAAAGGCCGCTCGCCGCCATGCTTGCTCCCTGACACGGCAGGTTGCTGCAGGACGTAGGCTCACACCCAATGCGCCCGCATCAATGATTACCGGACTGGTGCCGCGCTTTGCAGAACACACGGGCGCGGTGTCGCGCGTGCGGCATTGCAGGACGGCCCGCAGTCTGATGCTGCCCCTTGCGCCCCATGTCCATGTCCCATGCCGTCCGCCTGTGCAGAGCATGCCTACCCAGGGTGCGCCTTCCCCGACACAGCATGTCCTTCCCGCACATTGCCTGAAAGCCAGGAGCCAGGAGCGGTCCACACCAGATCAGAGCCAGCATGGTGTCAGCACTGGCCCAGATGCTGCCCGCCAGCCTGTACAGGGCGAGCGCGCCCGGCGCCGCTCCAGCAGAGCCCGCGCGGCCCGCGGAGCCCAGCCTCGCGGCCGCGCTGCTGGCCAATGCGCGCGAGACGCCGCTCATCGCGGCGCCGATGGAGAAGAAAATCAAGCTCTACAGCCCCGAGTTCTACACCGCCTGCACCATCGGCGGTATCCTGAGCTGCGGGCTCACCCACACGGCCGTCACGCCGCTGGACGTGGTCAAGTGCAATATGCAGGCACGCCCCCGGCCCCGGGCCCGCGGCGCGGTGGCAGCGAGCGAGCGGGCGCTGAGGCAGGCTGGCCGATGCAGATCGACCCGGTCAAGTACAAGAGCATCTCCGAGGGCTTCAAGCTCACCGTCCGGGAGGCCGGCACCGCCGGCCTGTTCCGCGGCTGGTTCCCCACGCTGCTCGGCTACTCCGTGCAGGGCGCTGGCAAGTTTGGCCTCTACGAATACTTCAAAAAGTGCGGGCCGGTGGCCTGCGCAGCCCCCCCTGCCCTGATTGGGGCCGACGCGTCGCTCCGGCGCTCGTGCACTGCCCCATCGCCCGCACGATGTGCGCGCCGACACGATTATGCCGGCGGCGCGCGCGCAGGAAGTACTCCGACATGGCCGGCCCGGAGAATGCCAAGCGGTACCAGACGGGTATCTTCCTGGCAGGCTCGGCGTCCGCCGAGTTCTTCGCCGACATTGGCCTGTGCCCGTTCGAGGCGGTCAAGGTGCGCGCGCAGCGGCACGGGCTCGGCCGGCCCTGTTGCGGATGCGTTCAAGAGCACCGCCGGGCGTGCGTGGTCGGACAGCGGGGCGGGGAGGCGCTGGTGCGGGCGAGCCCTAACGCGGGGCCGGGCGTGCGCTCGCGCAGGTGCGGGTGCAGACGATGCCCGGCTACGCGCAGGGCTTCAGCGACGGCTTCCCGAAGATCATCCGGGAAGAGGGCGTCGCCGGGTGCGGGCCGCCCGCCGAACACCAATCTCTCACTGCGGGACGCTCCTGCTCGGGCGCCGCGCAGCCTAGCTTCGGGGCGCCTTGTGCATCGGCACGAGGCGCGGGCGCTTGCCCGACGCGGGTGGGGTGGCGCGCGCAGGCTGTTCAAGGGCATCACGCCGCTGTGGGGCCGCCAGATCCCGTACACCATGATGAAGTTTGGTGCGCCGCCCACCACTGCATGCTCAACGGGAGCTGCTGCAGGGCGTGCGCTCCGTGGGAGTGGCCGCGCACCTGGCGGGCAGCGCAAGCGCCTGTCTGCAGCCCTGCCTCTGGTCACCGACGCAGTACCTGTTCACGGCGCTCGCTGGCTCGCTGCGACCCCGCGGCCGCGCGGCCCAGCGGCGTGCCCGCGCCCGGGCCCCCGCCCGCGTGCCTGCCGGCGCCATGCACGGCATGCCGCGCCTGACGCGGCGGCGCCTCCCCCCCTTGCCGAAATGGCTAAACTTTTTTTTGTAGAAAGCTCACTCATCACCGCGGCACGCGCGCGCAGCGTGCTTCGAGAACACCGTGCAGGCGCTGTACAAGTACGTGGTGCCCAAGCCCAAGAGCGAGTGCGGCAAGGTGGAGCAGCTGGGCGTCTCGTTCGCGGCCGGCTACATCGCCGGCGTGTTCTGCGCGGTTGTCTCCCACCCGGCCGACAACCTGGTCTCCAAGCTCAACTCGCAGAAGGGCGCCACGGTTGGCAGCATCGTCAACGAGATGGGCTGGCGCGCCCCCGCCCCGCCGCGCCCCGCCCCGCCCTGCCGCGCCGCGCCGTGCCGCGCCGCGCGCCGCCGCCGCCGCCGAGCTGCCTGCCGGCAGCGGCGGCGCCCGGCTGAGTGACGGAGGCCGGCAGCGGCGTCGGTGCCAGAGAGAGCCGCGCCTTCTGGTGCTTCAGGCGTGCGTGCGTGCGGGCATACACTGCTGTTTGTGCAACACTGGGAGCAAGCGTCTTGTCAATGAGCTGTTGCCACATCCCGAAGCCTCGCGCAGCAGCAGCCCTCCTGGGCGCTGACAGGCTGGCAGCGTGCTGGTGGCCCTGCACCGGTTGGGAGGCGCCGCCGGGTGGCGCCGCCGAACCCTGCGCGCCGCGCCGCGCTCGCCTGACCAGGCGGAGCGCCGCGCAGGACGGCGCTGTTCACGCGCGGCCTGCCGCTGCGCATCGTCATGATCGGCACGCTGACCGGCCTGCAGTGGGGCATCTACGACGCGTTCAAGGTCTACGTGGGCCTGTGCGCCCCCCGCCAACCCTGCAGTGCCTCATGCTTGGGCGGCCAGTGACGCCTGCTGCCGCTGGTCGAAGGACGCTGCGCTGCCTCGCCAGTCCCTGGTGGCCTTAGGCGCTGCCCACCGCTCCACCAGCCCGGCGCGGCGACGGGCGGTGTGCTGACCGGATGCTGTCCAGCCTGGCCGCTCCTGCGCCCTGGCTGCTGAGCGGCGGGGGCAGGCGGCCGCTCCAGCTCGCCGTCACCGCACGCGCCCCCGGTGACTCAGCGCGGCTGCGAGCGGCTGCGCAGGGTAGGCATATTCTAACCCTACTGCCTGGGCATCCGCGCAGGCCGACGACCGGGTCGGCGCCGCCGCCCGAGCCGCTGGAGAACGCGCCCGGAGCGGGCGCCGTGGGCGAGCTGAAGAGCCAGGCCGAGAAGCTGAAGGCGAAGGTGAAGTGAGCGGGGCGCGGGCCGGGGAGCCGCGCAGCTGGGTAGAGGCCGGGTGGGCCACCAAGCCCTGTTGCGCTGCGCCCTCTTGAAGTCGGCCGCAGCGCGGGTGCCGGGGCGCATGCTGCACCCTGACGGCGGCCGCGCTCGCGCTCACGGGGCTGTCCCGTGGCCTTCAGGGCCGGGCCTTTGCGGGCACGCTTGCACTGCCGCGGCAGCAGTGCCGGCCGCTGCTGGCGCAGGCTCCGGCAGCCGCCGCTGTGATCTGCTGCGCGGCTGCAGGCGTGCCGGGGCAGGCGGGGCGGAAGTATCAGCGTGCCACTGGGTGTGGTGCATGGCTGCGCTGCATGCGCGGACAGACTGCGCCGGTCCCCGAGCGCTCTGGCGGAGGCAGGTGGATGCACACGGGGCCGTGTTGGCTGTGCAGAAACACTGTGTAGGGTTTGGGAGCCAGGGATGGTGCTGTCGGGATGGTGCTGTCGGCGGGCTGCGGGGTCGGGAATCCATGATGCATCAAGGCTTGCAGCCGCGCTGGCCCCCAGGCCACAAGGCGACAACCCTGAACTCGCGCGTCCTGCGGGGTGGGCTGTGCTTGCGCCGCCTCAGGGTGCTGCGCGGTACAGCGCTGCGGTCGGCCGGGCAGGACCGGCGCGGGTCAGGTGCACATGTTCGACGGGGCTGGCGGCGGGTGGGCTCACCAATGTCGCGCACCTGTCATGCAAACAGTGCAATTCTTTGGGCTGCGCAGGGCCCTTCTGCCGCGAACAGCCTCGGCTTGTCATGTGGGCCGGTGGAGACAGGTTCTGTGTGTGTGAGGGCCTGTGTGACCTTGACAGCCGTTACAGCGCGCTGTGCATCGCCCGTGCGCAGGTGCGCACGGTGAGGCAGCAGATACTCCTCAAAGGGTGGACCCGCAGCATGCTCTCTCATCCGTATGTAAACACAGCAGGGACGTTCACGCGCTTGCCCCGCGTGCGGGCGCTGCAGGGGCACGGCAGGGCTCCCAGACATGCAGGCCCGAGTGGCCGGCCAGGCCGGCTGGTGTGATAGGTCGATGCAGCAGAAGGCGCTAGCCCGGCAATAGAATAAGCATGGCAATACTGCGTCGCCAAAACAGCTGCACCCAGGTGGGCGCGCGCGGGGCCGCTGAGGGCGCCCGCCAGGGCCAGGGCCGTCAAAAAGAATAAGCTGCGTCCATGGCGCGGGCGGTGTGCTGGTTTGACGCCTTGGCGAATACAGGCCAAGACATGGAAGCAGCAGGGCACCTGCACGGGGGACCGGGGATGAAACCAGCGAACAGACCCTGCGCGCCCGCCGCCAGAGCGGCCGCTGGCGCCTGACATAGCCGCACCTCGCCCGACGCAGACAGAAGCAGGGATGGAGCGCACGACGCTGAATACCGAGCTGGAAAGCCGCTCGTGGGGCAGCAGGCTACTTCACATGCGCGTCACGCGCCCCCGTATCTCACAAAATCCGCGCACCAGCCGCCGCCTCGAGCCACCCAAAGCAATGCTAAAGCAGCGCAGTACTAAAGCAGCACCCGTAAAGCCCGCTTGCTCCCCCACCTCCCCACAACACTCTGGTAGCGCCTAGTCGGGCGCGTCAGTCATATCCGGACGCTGCCAGCCCGCGCACGCCTCCTCCGAGGACGCGCCGGGGGGCCGCTGCGCCAGGTCCGCCCAAGCCAAATCACCTACCGAAGCTAGACACGCCTGCACATGCGGTGCGCCGGCGCAGGGCGCCCGCGCTAAAAGCACACCGGCTTGGGCCAGACCTGCACCTGCGCGTGCGTCGCGCCGCACGCCTGGCCCACCTCCTTGCCGCCAAAGCCGAGCCCGAGGGCGCAGCTGCTTGAGGCGCCGCTGTCGCTGGCCAGCGTGGCGGCCGCCAGCAGCGCGCGCCACTCGGCTCCGGCGCCGCCGAAAGGCGGCCGCCGCGCCGCATCCTCCAGCGAGCGCCACACGCTGGCCCAGCCGTCGGCGCCAGGGTCTGGCGCCAGGTCGACGCCGGGGTCTGGCGCCAGGCCGGCGCCGGGCTTCGCGCCGCGCGCCGGCGGCGGCGGCGCGCTCTCGGCGCTGTCGCACAGGCCGGCGTCGAGCGAGAAGCGCATGCGCTGCGCCGGCCACTGCTGCACCGCGGGCGCGCCCCGCGCCGGCGCGGCGCGCCCGGCGGCCTCGGCGCGCCGGCGCTTGTGCCGCGTCGGCGGCGCCGGGTGCGCCGAGCTGCCCGTCTCGGACGCCCAGCCGTTGTCCGCGTCGCGGCGCGCGCAGCAGGCGGCGGTCTTGTTGCCGGCGTGCGCGTGGAGCAGCGCGGCCATCACGCGGCCGCTGCACGCGCTGGGCGCGCCGCCGCCGCCGCCGCCGCCGCTGCCGCTGCTGTTGCGCGCTGTCAAGCAGAAGTCGAAGCTGAGGGAGGCCGCCGGCGAGCTCGGACACGTCGTGTCGCCGCAGGCGGCCATCTTCAGGCCTGCGGAGCGACGTGAAAAGCAGCCTGAGTCTCTTTGGCAGCACGGGCTGCGCCGCCTGGGGCGCCCTCGCTGCCGCTACGTCAAGCGCCGAGGGCGGCATAGAGCGTGCTGACGGCCGTCAGGTGAGCCACACAGAAACGTAGCAGGTATTTCCTCGTCGACTTGCATCTTGCAACAACCAGCTCCCGCTGCTTATGCGTGAAGTGGAACCGACGTGCTCTCCTTGCAAGCGTTCCGGCCAGCTTGCCGGTAATGCCTTGCAGGCCTGGTGCATTTCGACAAAGTGCTCGAACTTTAACGGCAAGCTTTATATTGCACATCGTAGAAGTATAGTCGCTCGGTCCCGGGGGACTCCTCAGGACACACCCAGACCGCAGGGGGTGCCTGCTAGAAAGGACAGGGCCCGCACCGTGCGCGCAAGGCGAGGAGCGGCAAAGGTGTCGAGGTCAAGCTTGTGTCCGTGCAGTCGCAGGCAGGCGTGCTGGTCCTTCTGAAACGGCATACGGTGCGAACAGTATCGAGCGGCTGTGAAATCAGGACCAGCGGCCTCCCGCGGAAGTGCTTGCAGAAACCGGGCTTCCTGCTGGCCAAGCTGATTCATCTTTCAACTTGAAAACGTATAAAGGTGCACGCATGTAGGGTTGGAAAAGGTTTGGCCAGGAAATTCTGCCAAAGACTGCAAATTTCACGTGCCTGGATCAGTGCCGTCCATCAGACTTCAAGTGCGCAAATCGCGCTGCGACATGTCGTCTCACCTGTCCTGAGGGCCCCTGGAAAGACTAGCCTACCCGCTCTGGCCTGCCGACACTACGTCAACCGGCAACCATGCGCTGGTCTCACTCGCTCACTAATTGCGTTTGGTGAGGCAACATACCCTAAAATGGCAGGCGTCCCATGTGGGACCTGCACAGAACCAGCAATTTCCGCAGGGACGCCCCGCGGTGCGGCTAACATCCTAAAGACCCTGGCGGTTGCTCCGACACGCCCACGCTGCTCGCAGGCACACCTGACCTGATGAAGCCACCTGCTGGGACAGTGCCTGGCTGAGGGCGTGCCTGCTGGCGGCGACGCAGGCACGCGCAAACGCGCACTCTGGAAACCCTGGTAGCAAGCCTGGGAGGCCTCGCAGGGCCGACGACCCCGCGGCGGCCCCGCGCGGCGCGCGGCGCGCGCTACAGGCACACGCCGCTGGCGTCGCGCCAGGCGAGCAGCACGCGCACGCCGCGGTAGTGCACCGCGGCGGCGCCCACCACGCACAGGTGGAACAGCTGGTGCGAGTGGAAGGCGAGGTCGAACGCGCCCGGCCACCAGCGCTCCGGCACGCGCAGCGCGTAGATGGCCGCGCCGACCTGCGCGGCGCGCGCCTGAGCGCGCCGCCACCAAGGTGCGCAGCATCGCTGGCGGCGACGGCGTGCTCGCCGCGCTCCGGCCCACCGACTGACTGCAGCAGCACATCTCGCACCCCTGCGCCGACGCTGTTGGCCCGACAGGCCCCTGTAACCTGTACCCTGCAAGTGTGGGCTTGAAGACATCGTTGGGGTTATGAAGGTTGATCACAGGAGCCCGATGGCGTTACCAGCTCGCGAGTGTGACCCGCAGGAGCAGCGGCGGGAGGCCGCCGGCGCGCGCGCGCGCACCAGGTAGATGGCGCCCATGGCGAGGTCGTGCGCGAACGCGCGCCGCACCGCGCGCTCGGCGCCGTGCAGCAGGAAGCTGTGGAAGGCGGGCGCGATGCCCCACAGGCCCAGCGCGGCGAACAGCGACGCGCGGAACGCGCGGTACCGCGGCTTCTGGAACACGGGCGCCAGCGAGACGGTGACGGTGACGACGCCTGCGCCGGCGCCGCGCAGTCGGCGCGCGCGCTCGCGCGCCACCCCCCGCGCCCAGTCCAGGCCCGGTGCCCGGTCTCCTCCGACCCTCGCGCGGCACAAGCGACCACCTGTGGAAGTGCCCTCCCGCACGCCGCAGATGCAGCTGTTCAACACGCGTCTGAACATGGAGCCGGATGCGTGCCGCCGCCTCTCACCCACTCAACGCGATCCGCGCCTCAGCCTCGCACTCATCCAAGTTAAGGGCGCTGAGCAGCGCCTGGTCTGCGCCGGAGCCCTGCGCCGCACGCGCGAGGGGCGCGCACCGAGCAGGAGCGTGGACAGCAGGTAAAAGTTCCGCAGCACGGCCTCGCACAGGAAGCCGTAGTAGACGGGCGGCACGAACGAGGTCACGATGAGCACCACGATGCCGGCATAGTCAAAGCGCCAGATCAGCTGCGCGCGCGCCGCGCGACGACATCATCGCCCCCGGCCGTGCCCCCGACTCCGCCCAGGGCACATAGAGAGCGGTGCGCAGCTTCTTTGATTTCCTTGAAAGGCAACAGGCGAGCACGCAGCCCCTGGCAGGTGCTGCGCATGCCCATCAACCACCAGACAGCATCAGTGTATGCACGGGCTCTTCACAAGCGCCTGGACGCTCGGACGAGCAGAAAGAGGGGGTCGTACGGCAGCAGCGCGCGCGCCTGGGAGATGTGGACGGAGCAGCAGCCGAGCAGGTGGCACACGGAGGAGGTGAGCATGCAGGTGATGGCGCCCGCGGTGAACACGTGGATGGGCCAGCGGCTGGCCGGCCAGCGCGCGCCCAGCACGCGCGCGGCCGCGGCCGCCGCGCGGCCATCCAGGCCGCGCAGGCCCTCCCAGCCCACCTCCAGCACGCTGCTCGGCCGGCCGCTGCCCTTTAGCGCTTGCAAGTCGCCGCGAGAGCGGTTACACATTGACCGCATGCGAATGAGGATACCTGCAGGGCCCATCCCCAGCCCACCCACTTGCCGGTCACGGCTGTGCACGAGTGTAGCGCTTGCCGGCCTGGGGCACGCTGCTGGCATCAAGTGCACGAGCAGCAGGAGTGCGAGCGCAGGTGTCAGATGTGCTCGCAGGCCCTTCATGCAAGCCCTGTAAACATGCAAGGTCCCCAACCGCCCCGGCGAGCAGGCCGGGCGGCATCGGGCGCGGTCAAGCCTCCAGCACGGCAACCTCCTCGTAGAACCCTACCGTTGACCCCCATCAATACGCTAAGTAGCCAGGCGGCAGCAAGGCGCGCGCCTGGCCTCCAGCGCGGCGACCTCCTCGTACGTCGCGCGCCCGAGGTGCGCGAGCCCCGCGAACGCGCTGCCGGCCATGCGCCGCCCCGCGCCCAGCGCCGCGCCGCCGCTCTGCGAGCCGACGCGCAACCCAGGCTGAGGGGCTGCTTTGTTTCTGAGCACTTCTATGCCTGCCGGGCGCAACGGGCACTGGTCTATCCGCGAAAGCACTCAACCACAAGGACGCGGCGCCGGTCGCATGTCGTCGCTCGCAAGTGAAAGGACCTGGCTCTGTGGCCAAGCCACAGCGCGGAAGCGCCAGGCCCACCTGCGCATTGCATGGCACGGTGACCATGCATACAGCCACAAGATGTCCAGCTGCACTTTCACACCCCCGGCTCAGCAAGCGCGGGCAGGCACCAGGAGCCCGCCGCGGCCGGCCGCGGCGAGGCGCTCCTCCAGCGCGCGCAGCGCGTCCCCGCCCAGCGCCAGCGGCGCCGGCCGCGCCCACAGCGTCACGCCTGTCAGCACCGCAAACAGCAGCGCGCCTGCGCCGCACGGCCGCCAGCCCCGCTCACCGCCCGCACCCCCGCTGAGCCTGCCTGGGACCTGGGCAGCGCGTGCGCATGGCGCTGGGCACCAGGGAGCTGAAGCACCAGGCGCCGCAGCGAGAGGGCGAAGCGCGGGCGCGCGCCAGTGAGGTGCGTCCAGATGTTGCCGGTCTCGTTGTGCAGGCGGAAGAGCGACGCCAGCGACTCGCGCACGGAGTAGTCGGCGCGGTAGTAGCGCGTGATGTACTCATTGTCGCGCAGGTAGTCCGGCAGGTCCGCGAACAGGCTGGTACTGGCGCTCCGGGCGGCCTTGCCGCGGGGCCGCCGCGGCGTGGCGAGCAGCGCGGCGGCACCGCCGCTGCCGGCGGGCGCGCCGGCGCCGTCTGCGGCCACGACCTTGGCCCTGGCGCCGGCGCTCGCGCAGCCGAGCGGGGCGGCGTCCGGGGCGGCATCGTCGCGGGAGGCAGTCTCGCCAGCGCTGCGGCTGGTGCGCCTGCGCCGGCAGTGGCTCGGCTGAGCGCGCGGACAGCAGGCGGTCGCGCAGGCGCATCGCATCTGGGCCAGGTCGCACCTCATCCCGGCCTACGCTGTCAATGCAGTGCTCTGGAGGTACCCTTCCCAAAGCATAGGCTCGACTACATATGCAGTTTGTACATAGAAAGGTCTTGCATGGCGTGGCACAAATTTTGCGCAGAGAGCTGAGCAGCTACACTGTCACCAGTCCACCACACAGCCTGAGCGCTTGACGATGATGATGAAGCAGTGCTATGATCAAGCAGGCCAAAGTGTACTAAAAAGGGTTTTGGAGCCTGCCTGCCGCCAAGGCAGCACCCGGCGGTGCACCGCAAGACAGAGTTGTCAACCCCTACTAGGTGGCCTGTTGCGCTAGGTACGTGGTGCAGGAGCGGCAGCCGCCATGCCGAAGAAGAGCAAGAAGAGCAAGTCCAAGCGCCAGACGCTCAAGCAGAAGTACAAGGTCATAAAGAAGGTGAAGGAGCACCACAAGAAGAAGGCCAAGGAGCTGCGGCAGCAGGCCAAGTCCGGCCGCAAGCCCAAGGCGCCCAAGGACCCGGGCATCCCCTCGCAGTGGCCCTTCAAGCAGGAGCTTGTCAAGGAGCTGGAGTGGCAGAAGCAGCGCATCCTGGCCACAGAGAAACAGAAGAAGGCGGAGCGGCGCGCGGCCCGGGTGCGCGCCGCCGCCTCGCGGCCCCCCGCCCCGCCGTGCTCGCACGCCTGCACGGGCCGAGCCGCCTTCCAGCCATTTGACTGGAGAGCTCCCGGGACCTCACGTGGCCCCCCAAGTGAGACGCTGGCTGCTGCAGGCCAGGCTCCGGCCACGCAGCCTAGCGCGGCGGAGGCCGCAGCAGCGGGGCCTCACAGCCCAGTCTGTTCTCAGGTCGTGGAGGAGGCTGCAGCGCCCGGCGGGGATGAGGATATGGCGGCGGCGGACGGCAGCGGCGGCGGCGGGCTGTCCTTCGAGGACGTGCAGCGCGAGGCTGCCGCCAAGCAGCGCGCGTACGAGACCACCACGGCCGGGCCCAGCGGACGCGGCGCAGGCGGCGACACGGCAGGCGCGGCCCGCGCCGCGGCGGCCCCCGCAGCGCAGGCCGCGCGCAGCAGCGCCCACAGCGGCGCCCGCTCGTTGTTCTATCTGCGAGGGGCGGGGCGCCGCCAAGCAGCGCGGCGGGGGTGCGCTTGCAGCTGTACGCAGCAGTGCCGTGCAGGCAGCACAGCAACAGTTGCGGCCCCGGCCCGCTGTCGTGCAGAGGTCGGCAGGTTGCACAAGCTGCCGCGCCTCCTCTTGAGCAGCGGGAGAGCGGGCGGCATGCACCGGGGCGCTGAGCGCCCGCTGACCCTGCCCTAACCCTATACCCGCGCGCAGACGGCTCCCGCCGCGCGTTCTACAAGGACTTTGTCAAGGTGGTGGAGGCGGCGGACGTGATCATTGAGGTGCTGGACGCGCGCGACCCGCTCAGCTGCCGCTGCCTGGACGTGGAGCGCTTCGTGCGGCGCGCGGGCGCTGCCAAGAAGATCGTCCTGCTGCTGAACAAGATCGGTGCGCCCTGGTCCGTCGCCGCGGCGCTCGACCCGCCTTGGCAGAGCCCGCCGCGGGCGCGGTGCAGCGCTGGCCGTGCCATGGCAGGACAGCCCTGCCGCGCTGCGCTCGAGCTCCAACTTGACGCGCCTGGAGCGCGCACGGTGACTGACGGGTGACTCGGGAAGTAACGGCCTCGGCGCCGGCCATGATGCGCGGTGCGCGCGCAGACCTGGTGCCGCGCGAGGTGGCGGAGGCGTGGCTCGCGTACCTGCGCGAGGAGCTGCCGACCGTCGCGTTCAAGTGCTCCACGCAGAAGCAGGCGGCGCGGCTGGGCCAGCGGCGGCTGCCGGCGGCGGCGTCCGCCGAGCGCGCGCTCGGCGGCTCGGAGTGCCTGGGCGCCGAGACGCTGCTGCAGCTGCTGAAGAACTACGCGCGCTCCGCCGGCCGCAAGACGGCGATCACCGTCGGTGCGGCGCCGCGCCGCGCCCGCCCGGGACACGTGGCTGTGCATATCTGCAGCCGCTCAGAGCCGCCGTGCGGGCGGTGTGAGCAGTGTGTGGGGACGTGGCCTGTTTGCTCAGTTCCAGCAGTGGCGCGCCGACCGATGCGCGCAGCTGGCACAGCAAGGGACTGGCAACAATACCGTGCGAGCAGTATGGTGCGCGCGCCTGACGCGGGCGCTGCGCAGGTGTGGTTGGCCTGCCGAACGTGGGCAAGAGCTCGCTGATCAACAGCCTGAAGCGCGCGCGGGTGGCGGCGACCGGCAACACGCCCGGCGTGACGCGCAGCGTGCAGAGCGTGCACCTGGACAAAACCGTCACGCTGCTGGACAGCCCCGGCATCGTATTTGCTGGCGCGGTCAGCGCGGCCGACCAGGCCGCAGCCGCGCTGCGCAACTGCATCAAGGCGCGCCGCGTGCCCTCCCCGCCGCTGCGCCGCGCGGCGCCGAGGGCAGGGCACGGCGATGCCCCTAGGGCAGGCCTTCCGCTTATTCTTGTGAAGTCTGCAGCTGCAGCGCACCACCCGTTTTGAACACAGCAGAGTTTGCAGCTGCAGTGCTCAACCCAATTCGGAAGCAGCTGAGGCAGTCGTGGTCGCATCAGCGCTGCCAAGGACACTTCAGCCATCAGTCCCAAGGCCGACCAAGCTTGCGGACACGAGGTGGCCCCCGGGACTGCCACTGATACTGATTACTTTGCTGAGGGCGCGCCATGGGGCGCGCAGGTGGAGCAGCTGGCGGACCCGGCGCTGCCAGTGGCGCAGATCGTGGCGCGCTGCCCGGCGCGGCAGCTGATGGAGATCTACCGCGTGCCCGCCTTCGCCGGGCCGGACGAGTTTCTGGCGGCCGTGGCCGCCGCGCGCGGCAAGCTGCGCAAGGGCGGCGTGGCCGACACGCTGGTGCGGGCGCTCGCGCATGCTGCCGCGTCTGTATCCTAACCCTACCCTGGCGCGCTTGCCCGGGGGCCCATGCCCCCGGACGCAGCCGCACTCGCCTGTGGGAGCGGGGCGCGCTCGACGGCTGCGACGCGTGCCCGCCCAGCCGCTCTCGACGCGACAAGCGCGGATGCGCGCGGTGCGGGTGGAGCGATGCGGGGCACCTCACAAGCGGCCTGCAGCTCGCCGGCGGGGCGTGCCTGCATTTGGGGGAGAGAGCCAGCGGGCCAGCGGGCGCGGGGACTCGTTGCCATGCCGCGGACCCTCGCTGCCACGCCCGCCCCGCGACAATGCGCAGGCAGCGGGCCCCTCCTGTCCCGTCTGTGCTGGGCATGCTGAGGCCGCGCCCGGCGGGGCGCGCCCAAGCCGTGCGCCGCGCGCGCCGCGCAGGCGGCCGCGCGCATCGTGCTGCAGGACTGGAACGACGGGCGGATACCCTTCTTCACGCGGCCGCCCGTGCGCGACGACCACGGCGAGGCCGCGGCCGCCATCGTGCCGTCCTGGGGCGCCGACTTTGATGCCGAGGCAGTGCGTGCCCAGTTGTTGCACGCGGGGGCGCAGCTGTGCCGGTCCGCTGCGTCTCATGTGATGCACGGCCTTGCAGCTCGTCCTTGGGCACCACGCAGCCAGGCTGCTGCGCCGGCCCGTCTGGGGAAGCGCAGGCGCCTGTCCTGGGCAGGCGCGCGCTGCGAGGCGGCGCGCCGGCGCCGGGGCGCACCTGCCAGGAAGAGCGTGCGGCACGGCTGCGTCGCTGCGCGCACGCGTAAGGCGCGCCGCGCGCGCACTTACCCTAAGCCTGCGGCGGGGCAGGTATTTGCCAACGAGCGCAGCGCCGTCATCGCGGGCCTGCCCTCCGTGGAGGACAGCGCCTTCTTCGAGGCGGCGACCGCGGGGCCCGCGCCCGTCGACCTCGACGCGATGGAGCGAGAGGACGGCGGCGCGGAGCCCGCGGCGCCTGGCGCGGGCGCGGCGGCGGCGCAGGCTGCTCAGGGTACGGCGCGCGCGAGGCCTCACACTGCGAGCAAGTGGTGTTCGCGTGTCACACGAAAGCCACATGTAATGCAGCTGGGCGTGAGGCATGCAGCTGCTCTAGCGTGAGGCCTTCTCTTGACATGACCTGTATGGCTTTCATGCCCTCTGTCTCACAGCTGGTCTGCCATCGGGCCGGGGCTCTGTTAGACAGAGACGAAGCTGCTCGACGTGGCGGCGGCTGAGCTGCTCGATGTGGTGGCGGCCGCTGTACAATGTAATAATTGAGCATGCCGGGGCCGGCAGGCGGCGCAGTGGGCATGGAGTCCGAGAGCGACGCCGACGGCAGCGATGGCGCGGACGCGATGAGCGACGGCGCCGAGGCCGAGGCGGCCGCGCTGGCGGACGCGCGGGCGCGCGGCCGCAAGGGCGCGC
>JAABUR0100006409.1_pt1 | contig 14413 bp, 12 predicted proteins | sample 5560091 | NCBI WGS metagenome assembly JAABUR01 (sample SAMN10711879, study PRJNA513375) | rock metagenome | isolation source: Antarctica rocks | place: Antarctica: Victoria Land, University Valley sud
AGATCTGCAAGCGCTGCCTCAATTGAAGCCATATTGAATTTGTAATTGATTTTTGAAGAAAGATGAAAGTAGTAAAGTGGGGTGTGCACGGGACCGGAACGTGCATCGGGCCGGGAATACTCCTAGCCGAAGCTGAGCTAGTCCCGAACAGTATCAGTACATGATCTGTGAGGACCTCCACCCTCGTCCAGGGTCTTCGAGCTTCGAGACCCAGGTGACCCGAACAGATAGAGAGTACTACGGTACTCTATAAAGGCAAAGATTAATACTCCGCAAATCTACATTCAATGATTCGATCAGCTTACTCGTTGTCGCATATTCTGCCCCCCAAACCATAGTAATCTAAGATTCGATCTAGAGTGCTGTCACACTTCTCGAAATGCCAGAACAACACCCTGCCTCCCATATCAACGTCGAAAGTCTTCCCCAGCTGCTGCGCGATGATACAAAAGTCAAGGTCGCCGGAATAGACGTTGATGGAATGCTTCGTGGGAAGCTCATATCAAAAAAGAAGTTCCTTTCTATCGCGAGCGATGGCTTTGGCTTCTGCTCCGTCATCTTCGGCTGGGATATGCATGATCAGACCTACTTTAAAGAATTGAAGATCAGCAACAAAGAGAATGGGTACAGAGATATCATTGCAGTGCCAGATCTGAGTAGCTTCAGGAGAATACCGTGGGAGGACAATGTTCCATTCTTCCTGGTCAGCTTCCTGGATCCGGAGACAAAAGACCCGGTTAGCGCGTGCCCACGAGGACTGCTAAAGACTGCTGTTGAAAAGCTGAAGAAGGGAGGTCTAGGAGCTATGGCTGGAGGTGAGTTCGTTAACGCCATACACAATATTTAAATATACAACGCGTGTTGTTATTTGCCTTGACCAGAGTAGCTGACACTCGAGGATCCTGTAGCTGAGTATGAGTTCTTTCAATTTCGGGCGCCAATTAACCCTAATGTACCACCTTCCGAACGAAATTCCTCATCTACCGCGAGATTTTTGAAAGAAAACCCAGTCAACTCGCTTCCTCCTCTCACAGAAGGCATGTTTGGCTACAGCCTCACAAGACCGGTTCACAATCAAGACTATTACTACGGTATATTTGATGCTTGCGAAAAGTTCAGGTGCGATATCGAAGGCTGGCATACCGAGAGTGGGCCTGGGGTTTTCGAAGCGGTATGGCTATCTAGCTCACCACTGTTCCAAGGGGGATTTACGCTTACAAACATGGCAGGCTCTGGAGTTTGGGGAGATTCAGCAGATGGCAGATAGAGCTGGATTGTTCAAGTCGGTAAACCATCTCTAAGGTGACATAATGTAGATACAATACTGACAATCGGCGTCTAGATACGTTGTGAAGTCGCTGGGTAGCAAGTTTGGAATAACACCATGCTTCATGGCAAAACCTCGAGAAGGTCTACCTGGAAATTCTGGACATATGCACGTCTCAATAGTGGATAAAGACGGCAAGAATCTCTTTTACCGTGGCTTAGAAGATCCGGATCCCCCATACTCAGACCTTGCGAATCTATCAGATATAGGACGTCATTTCCTCGCTGGTTTACTGGACGGACTTCCCGATGTCATGCCCCTAGTTGCCCCAACAGTAAACTCCTATAAGAGACTTGTCGAGAACTTCTGGGCCCCTGTAACCGTGTCGTGGGGTCTAGAGCATCGAGCAGCATCAATTAGGCTGATCGCCCCACCCACGGCGAGCCCAAAGGCTACCAGGTTTGAGGTCAGAGTCGCAGGTGCAGACGCCAACCCCTTCTACGTGCTGGCTGCAATTCTAGCCCTGGGCTGGCGAGGAGTTGAAAACAAGATGGAGATCAAAGTACCTCCTCTGGGGAAGGGAGAAGATGTGGGAGGCGCATCTGACAAGGGCGTACGCTTAGCCAAGTCACTGAAGGAGGCAAATGCACGGTTCATAAGGAAAGAGAGTGTGGCTCGAAAAGTGTTTGGCGATGAGTTTGTGGATCATTTTGGCGGCACTAGGGAACATGAGGTCAGGCTCTGGGATGAAGCTGTCACCGACTGGTTCGTCTCGACCAATCCACCATTGAGAACATCTGCTGACATTCATCTAGGGAGGTAAAGAGGTATATCGAGACTGTCTGATGAGCATCGAAATCTTCTTAGAATTCATAACATGAAGCAGCGTTACTCCTCATTTCTCTAGCATGAATTTTATTCTTGACGATATCCGCTTCCTGACCTTGGCCTTCTATTTCTTGGACCCTTCATTTTCTACTGTACTATAGGCCCCAACAGTTCAGAAGGCACAACGTGACCTCTCGAGAGCATATGTTATCAATCAAGAACGGAGCTCGGATATTGTGCGACTTAAGTCCGACAATAGCTTCGATTAAAGGTCTTCCGAGATCCCGCCCAGCCCCACTTCATATTCCAAAGAAACCCCGTCTTATCAGACATTGCAATCCTACAGAGGCTGTCATTACCTTCTCGATTGCTATATAAACCAAGCTCAGTCCCAGCAAGAACCAGAGTCACCATGTCAGCGCTACAAAGCGAGGTAACCCACCAGGCGTGCCATTGCATTGCGTGCCATACGCTCTTCTAATAAGTCTCAGGCCTGCTGCAGTGTCCCCCCAGCCGTTGCCAAAGATTACAAAGAAAAGGGCAAATATGTCGATTACGATGGCATGAAGACATGTACGCCTGTCCCCCTCCTTCCACGCCAATTAACCCTTTAACCCCAACACCCAGACACCACCGGCCCCTCCTCCGCCACTTCCGCCATTCTCATCATCTACGACATCTTCGGCTTCAGCCCGCAAGCCATCCAAGGCGCCGACATCCTCGCTCACGCCGACTCTTCCCATCAATACCAAGTCTTCATGCCCGACTTTTTCCATGGGAAGCCGCTTCCTCGCAGCGACTATCCTCCTGACACCGAAGAGAAGAAGAAGAACGTTGCAGCCTTCTTTGGCGGGCCGGCTGCGCCCCCAAAGAACGTCGAGAAGGTTTTGGAGATGGTCAAGGCGATTGGCGAAAAGCACTCGGGCATCAAGAAATGGGGTAGTTTGGGAATGTGCTGGGGCGGCAAGGTTAGTTCCTTCTTCCCTCAACCTCCACCCATCCGGAAACTGGCGGCCGACAATACGTCCCAGATCGTCTCCCTAACCGCCCAAGCCAACACCCCCTTCTCCGCAGTCGCAGAAGTCCACCCCGCCATGGTCGACGCCAACGACGCCAAGGGCATCAAAGTCCCCCTCTGCATGCTGGCTTCCAAGGACGAGGACCCTGAAGCCGTGAAGAAGTTCGGGGAGGCCCTGACGGTGAAGAGCCATATCGAGACCTTTGACGATCAGGTGCATGGGTGGATGGCTGCGAGGTGAGTTGCTCCCTTTTCCCCTTCTGACTATGGGCATGGTTGAGGGAGTGAGTGGGTGGCTGATGGCGTTTGGCAGAGGCGACTTGGAAGACGAGCGGGTCAAGGCCGAGTACGAGCGCGGGTACAAAGTTTTGCTGGACTTTTACCATCAGCACTTGTAAGTGGGATGGATATCTCAAGGTTAGTGATGGCTTTTTGCGAAAAATTCCCTTTCATGGTTTTGAGAATCTTGGGGTTTGCTGATGGCTGGCTGGCCGGGGGATGTAGAGACGGGCAGATGGCTACCCAGGTCGAAGATCCGAGCTGAGGCGTGGAGATGGAAGCAACTTACAGTAGCATACAAGCAGCGAACAATCCAAAACATCACATCAGCCGATTGGATTTCCTCCTCCCTCTTTAACTCCCTCACTTCCTTTAACCTCGATATACGGAATATAAAGTAGTCTAAATACCCACCCAAACCGCATGTCAAACCCACCCATCCCATCCCCTCCATCACACACCCACACCTCCATCCCACACTCACACCCACACCCACACTCACACCCTGACCTCCTTCACACATCCATCCCATCCCACACCCTCACCCTCACCTCCTTCACACACACCCATCCCATCCCCTCCACACCCCCACCTCCTTCCCATCCCCTCCACCCCGTCACACCCCTCTCTCCCTCCACACCCTCACCCTCACTCACACCCTCACCTCCACACCCATCCCCCAAACAAATCCTCCAAACCCCAGCCCCGCCCAGCCCCCTCCCTCGCTCCCTCCCTCGCTCCCTCCCTCCCATTTAGAACCTTATCCCTCCCCAGCCAGCCAATCAGCCAACAAACAAACAAACAAACAAACAAGATGATCTCACGGTTCCGCAGCCGGGTCGTTTGTTTTTTATGCGGGGTTTTCCAGAGGGGGGCGGGGAGGGTGAGATTGAAGAACTGGAGAACTAGAGGTGGAGGAAAGGGAATTTCTCAAATCCCAGCCCCGTCACACCCCTCCCTCCCTTCCTCCCACTTAGAACCTTATTCCTCCCCAGTCAATCAGTCAACCAACCAGCCAGCCAACCAGCCAGCCAACCAGCCAGCCAACAAACAAACAAACAAACAAACAAGATGACCTCACGGTTCCGCAGCCGGTTCCGTTCGTTTGTTTTTCTGCCCTTTTCTCTAGAGTGAAGCAGAGAGAGGAAGATGAGATTGGAGAGATGGAGGTGGAGGTGAAGGAGAGGGAATTCCCCAACCCCCAGCCTAGCCCCTCCCTCCCACTTACTGTAGAACCTTATCCCTCCCCGACCAGCCAGCCAGCCAGCCAGCCAGCCAGCCAGCCAGCCAACCAGCCAACCAGCCAACCAACCAACCAACCAGCCAGCCAACAAACAAACCAACCGGCCAACAAACAAAGAAGGTGACCTCACGGTTCGTCTGTTTTGATGCGGGGTTTTCTAGAGGGGGGTGGGGAGGGAGGGTGAGATTGGAGAGATGGAGGTGGAGAAAGGGAAGGGAAGGGAAGGGAAGGGAAGGGAAGGGGGAGGGGGAGAGGGAGAGGGAGAGGGAGAGGACGAGGACGAGGGGGGGTGAAGCACACATGTCATGGTAGATAGAGCAGAGAGACTTTGTAGATGGGGTTTTAGTCGATGATGAAGAAAAACTTCGACAAGTGGATATCTGCATCGCCATACGAGTATCTGCGCACACACGCTCAAATACTCCACGCAAAAAAAACAATCATATCCCCCTCGACTTCCAGAACCACACACTTACTCCCCTTTCCCCGAAAACCACCCGCTACCAGTCTCCGCACAACACACTAATCCAACGCAGCAGCAGGCATAAACATTAACCCCGCCACATCCCTCTTCCTCTCCCTCACCAACACCTCCACCGCCCGCTCAAAATTAACGCTATTCCCACTATCCGTATCCGCCAACGCCTTCTTAGCCCTCCTCTCCTCGAACCCCATGCCCACCAGCCGCTCTACCGCCACGTCGACTGGGTCCCGGACTTGGGGGCCCGAGGGAACGGTGAGGAGGGGAAGTGAGGGGTGGTGGGTGAGGGTTTGAGAGTAGGTGGGGAGGGCGGTTTGCGGCCTCGGAGAAGGCATGGGAGGAGAGGGGGTGGGCATGTCGAGTTTTTCGAGGATGTCGGGGTATTTGCTCATGGGGCGGTCTTCGCTGGGGGGAAGGGCTTTGAAGCCCGGTTCACTGCGTTTTGCGCGGATTTCGGCGGCGTGCACGGCTACTTTCTGGCGGGAGGCGAGGATGGGGTCGGAGAGGTCGGGAGAGGGGGAGTTGTGAGGAGAGGTTGTCGCGTGGACTGTCGGATGGCGTTGTGCCATTTTCTCTTCGTAGACGCGCGAGACGGCTTCTTTGAGGAAGGTGGAGCGCGAGGAGCCGTGCGTAGGTTGGGACCAGGCGGTGTAACCTCTGGAGCGGGCGTGGGCAAAGGTAGCCGCGGTTGGGGATGTAGGGGAAGTGACGTCGAGGATTGTGGGCGGAGCGAGGGTGAGGAGGTGATAGGTCCATTCCTCTATTCTAAGGTTAGCTGGCTAATATTTGAAGAGATGAAGCTACCGACCAAGGACTACGTCTTCTTTCTCATCATCACCAACGGTAATGTCCATGTTCTCGAAGACGCCGTAGTCGCGAGCCTCTTGACGTTTCCCATGTAAGCCACGAACCAAAACACCTAGACATGTCCAGATCTCGGTCATGTCGTACAGATCCTCGGCAGTAAGTCCACCCACGTTACCTTCGCCAAATCCAGCTGGTGGGAAGAAAAGGTTGACGCCTTCGCCAGCATCCTTCCTTTGTTGTTTTGCCATAGCTCCACCTCTTAGCCAGTCCATTTGACTGACGATATCGTCTTCCCTGTTTGTGCCACACCCAAATACCTGACAGAAGGTCCATACACGCCAAAAGGCATCGTCGATTTGAGAAGCGCGGTCGGTCTCGCCTCCTGCGAGGGCGGTGATTGTGTGAGCGCGGAGAAACGACTCGCAGTGGATCAGAATCATTGATTTGAGCGCAATCATGGTGTACATGTCCCTCATGTATTGTTGGAGATAGAGAGTGGGGGTGTATTGCTTGTCGGGTGTGTCGGATGGAGGGCTCATTTCGCGAAGCTCCCAAGCAGCTGGAGACATGCCGAATAAGGCATTCTTCATCAAAGGAAGCTCGTGGCGCTTAAAGGTGCGGTAAAACCCTCGACTGACGGTAGCAGTAGCGAAGAGGTCTTGCAGGTTATCGAGGTTTTGCAGTATCCGGAAAAGAACTTCCTCTGCGGCATCAGCCGATATCTGGCGTTCGACTTCTTCCTGTTCAGCAGCATAGGCAGAGATTTTGCGCTCAACCTCTTCGGCAGACATGGACGAGTATAGCGTTGGTATGGGCGAGGGAAGGCTGGCGTATATATCTGGAATTTCAGACACGGCAATAGAACCCAGAGAGCGCGGCCGAGTCTTCTCGATGTGAAGACCCAAGCCACCACGTTCGAGCGGATGAACGCTGCTTTCATCCTCGACTTCAACGGGCGCTGCGTGTATTTGGAAGAATTGGTCCTCTAGCACTGGGCTCAAGTGAATGGTAACGTCAGCCAGCTCCGCTTGCAATTCATCCTTGTCGGCTTCAGAGCTGGTGCCATGAGAATTATGCGCCGGCGTCTGGTGTCCACTTTGCTCTTGTATTGGCAGCTTAACAGAAGACTCGGAGCCTTGACGCGTTCTGTCCCGGAAAGCCACAAATGTCGCTGAAGCGTCATTCTTGGGGCTCAACAACTCCAGCCTTGCGCGCACCTCTTCAAAGGCAGCATCCGGTATCGAGCACGAATCACTGTCTGGAGTTTGGATATCCTCTCTCGACATGTTCGATGTAGAGGAGTAAGCCTTGGGGGAGTCGCTAGAGCTCCAATTAGATTCGGCGCTATCCTCCCGCTCCATTAGAGTTGCTGCGCTCTCCTTGCCGAGAACCTTGTGCGCTTTCAAACTGGATCCGACCACAGGTGCAGATATCCTTCGGCCTAGGACACTGTCACGACTGTTTATCATGCTCGCCCGCATCTGCAATGCGACATGATTGGTGAGTCGCTTTTGGCTTCGTTTTCGACTCCCGTCGCACCCACCCTCACTTGATAGATGAGACGATGGTGGAGACGGAGCTTTTCGCGATGGTTCCATATGCATAGGCCCGCGACTGATTTGAAGAGGGTCATGCATGAGAGGAATCAAGTCCGAATCAAACGTAGTGTCCTCACTAATGGTTCCAAGCTGTGCTTCAAGAGCAAGTTGGGCCTGGCTTAGTGAGGACAGTAGGTGTTGGGAGTAAGCTGGTGATTCCTGTTTCGAAGGGCTGGTCTTTCTAAAAGCATCGTCCAACGCGTCCAGGTCCGCTGGGGTGTACTTGGATCGCAATGAAGATACCCGTGAGATTTTTCGCGACGGAAAATCCATGTTAGACTGTCCGGAGACATTGAGAGGAGCAGGTATTTTGCGGCCTGTTCTGTAGCTACTTGTCCGCGAAGCAGGTCGACTGGCAACATTTAATGGCGCAACCTCCTCCAGACCTGGCTCCGGTGGCAAGGGCTTGTTCCTGTTCACTCTGTCGGCCAAAGAATAGCTGCTTTGCGTAATCCGTAATTTCGGGGGAAAGTTTGCCGTTACCGGCCTACTATCGAAAACACCCGCTGCTGCAGGCGATAGGACTGAGAATGCGACACTTCCCCTCCGTTGTTCTGACTCTTTCGTCAAAGCCTCGTCAGAATGCAAGCTTGACATCGATGACCATGCGCTGTAGTTGGATGATCTGTCGTCGATCTCGCCAGTTTCATCGGAAGTATCCGAGACGGCAGAGTGAGACACTGGAGGAGCGCTCTTGGGCATATCCAAAGACATGTCTTCGAGGGAGAGAAGCGAAAAGGGCCGTCTTGGTTTCGGCATTTCCACGACAGATAATGGCGAAACTATAGATAGCCGTGCAGGTGCAACTTCAACCGACAGCCTCTGGCGAGGTGTTGATGATGGGGGGGATATTCCGCTTGGTAGTTCCAGGCTCTTACAGGGCGCTTTGTCCCTGGTACTCAGACGAGCTATATGTGTATTTGATTCAGGTCGCGCTCCGGGAATGGTGACATGTATCTTCGGCCGTCGATCTTTGGCGTTCATATGAGTTGGAACCTCTGTGGAAGCATCTTGATTCCAGCCTTGCTTGGCTCTGCCGGCACTTGGTTCGACAGTCGACGTCTTTCTATCACTGAGAAGCCGCCTCTGCTGGTTAGCGGTGAGACCGAACGCTTGACCGAGGTATTCATTGTATCCAACTTGGCGGTTGGAGTCATTCTGGAGCGGTTCTTCCATTCTCTTAATCTCCACCCTCGATCTCTCGTGTCCTGTACCAGGACCCGAAGGTGATACCAAGCTATATCTCAGGTGACGTGGCCGGCTCTGCACAGCACAGCGGTCTCTTAACGTCGAAGCCTCCACAAGATCGATGTGCTTTGAGCTCTTCGACACAAAACCTTGCTGAAGCGGCGCCATGACTTCGTTCTCCCTTCTGTTATGGCGGAGACTCTTCATTCTGTTGGTTATCTTGGATGTACTGGCAGAGTACCCTATGCCACAGATTTTGGGAGCTGAAAAACGTGTCCGGTTGGTTAGGTCCAACTTGTTGGTTGGGTCCAACTTGTTGGAGCTGTCCTTCCTTCGTTCGCTGAAGCTGCGGTCAATCCTGAGGGAGGGTGCGGTAATGATAACATCTCCTGGTTGTGCCATGGGGGCGAAGTGGTTATGATTACCCTAAAAGAAATTGGGTGTTTCTAAATTCCGGCACAGCCATCAGCACGATAATCCAGGCACCCCGCCAAAACGGCATTGGAATTGAAAGGAGAAAAAACTCACATCAATTGCGCAACACCTGGGTGAGGAGAGATTGAGCTCTCCTGTTGCACATAAACTCCCAGATAAGTGCAGGCAAATCCGCTGAGGTGGCCTGGTACCCTAAAGCTGAGACAATCTCGGTAACCGTGAGGGCTGACGAAAACGGCTGATATTACCAACAACCCACCAACGATGGCATTCAACGATGGGCCACACTCAACGATGGACTGGAGGCAGAGAATGTTGGAGGATTTGAGGGAGGTGATTCCTGAGGTACATCCCAAAAGCGCCTGTATAATTTGCGCGATGCTCTGGTATTAGAGCTCGGGCAGAACTGGCTTTCTGCCGTTTCTGCGTCTGGGGATCTGCGCATCGTGGAGTTCTGAAACAACCCGAAGGTGCAGTGGTACGGTAGAAATCCTCGAACGTTAGCACCGTTGAACAGTCGAACAGTTTGTTGCGCCTGCCGCTCAGCCTCCACTTACGACGTAGGATGTACGGAAGTAGCTATGATGGTAAAGAAAAAGGCGACCAGAGAAAAGCGCAGCGCAATGCTGAAGTGAGCGAAGCACGAGATGGATGAAAGTACCTGTTGTGCGTAATAAGCACTGCCACGGTACTTGCGAAACTCACTTGGTGGTTTCCATGATCCCCATGATCCCCATCGGATCCTCTGCCGGCTAGTGCCGCTTATAATCAACTGCTTCAGTGGCGTGAGTGGGTTCAACCAGTCCTCTGTCCCTTACCTAGTGAGTCAGTGGCCCATCTTTACTCGTGCCAGCCAGAACTGGGGGCCTCAAGCAAACTGCCAAGCCACGCCGCAAACACACCCAGTAGTCCGTCGCACACACACAAACACGCACACGCAGATGACTGAACACCACCACTAGCCCCCAATCGCCCAATTGCACTACAACTCGGCAGGCAGCATGGCCTCAATGTTCCGCGCCGTTTCAGAGCCAAGATCTCTCTGCGCAACATTAACCTTTCGCAACGAGTATGCTACAAGAGCACGCGATATGCCCTCGACCAGCCCGTGCCGACTACTCGAGTACAAGTCAAGTGCTTCGGTCCAGTAGTAGAGTATTCGCCCGCTTTGACGGAGATCAATGGCAAGTGCGGTTCGAATGGTTTTTTTGGTGGGTTTGCTAGAGTAGAGTAGTTTACCCCAGATGTCGTTGATGCGCGAAACAAATGAAGAAAGATGGCCTCCTCGGATGGAACCAACGAAATGCTTGGTGAGCTTAAGATTAGCGTGTCTCAGTCAAGTCTCCAACACTTCCAAGGGATTAAGGGCTGAAGCAGTACGTAGTAAGGTAGTCTGGCAAGTGGCAAATCAGCCAAGCCCGGAGGAATTTCTCACACGCATCTATCCAATCGACGTCTCGACTATTATCAAGTACGGAATATCAACTTCTCGTCGATTTCTTTTAACTTTCACGTGGCATGATTCCCGCAACCCTAACGACCAGGACTAGAATACCCCTCCCTACGTCATCATTGAGACCAATACTGGTGTACGTGTACCACAGAACTTTGGTACTGCTTTCTCACTGTCACTGACATGACCCAGGATTCAAGAGGCTCCTCATGGCGATCTTGATCAATTTATCAATTCATCAGAATGGTTTGATCCGATGTTTGGGCAATGAAACGTTCCATGCTCGTGTCAAACCCCACGGCAGATCGTCTGGGCCAGCCAACCAACCCAAATCTCCTCGGTGAACCATGTTAGGTTCCACCTCGTGGTTTGTTAAATTGAATACCCCGAAGAACCATCCGAGTCGGTCTCCCCCTCCAAGGCAGATTTCACGACCTGTCATTTCACACACTCGGGAAAGCCGAGCTAACTCTTTTAGCTGCACAGGATTTAGCTCGGGTTGCATCCCTCCGCAAGCGTGTCTTGGTTGGTTGGTATTCTGGCGCACTCCTGAATCCTGATCCGTAGTAAGATAAGGTAAGGTAGGTAGTTATATCTCTCTCCTCCCTCCACGGGTCCTCGATTCCGACCAGACTCCAACATCGACCGCCGTGTCCTTCATCTGTCAGCCTCTGCCCTCCGCCATTCACCCCTGTTCACCAACAAGGGGAGTCACAGAAGCTGTGGGTGACATCGCGTCATGAGTAAGCCTTCCTTTCGGACGTTGTTCGGGATCTCGTATCCAGGTGTTCTAGCAGAGCTTAAGTTTTGAGACTACATTGGTGCATCTGTACTAGATACCTGCACCTTTCTAGCTTGAGAGCAGCTGCGTACGTTGTGTTCTCGTAGTAGACACATGCGCAGGTAGGTGGTTGAGTACCGCCTGCTCGTGGTGGTTTCAGATCAAGGGATGGGTGCGACTGCGTCCTGCCGTGTTTTGTTGCTATTTCTGTCGTTATGAGACCACAACGATCTCAAGTCTTCTACCTATGGCCATGACTTGGGATCTCGTCTCGAAAGCATTTCAATCATTTCTCTACGAAGATAGCCGGATGAAGTAGACATGAGCATCTCAGGGAGTAAAGCAGTCAGATACAAGCATAACAGAGTAATGCGCACAGGGAAACGTGTAGCGATATCTCCGCCCCACCACTACCACTAGAATACCACCACAACCACTTTGATGTGCCGTCGGATGCCGCAGCAGGGCAGCTCATGCAGGAACACCCATGATGTACCTTATCTGTTACTCTTGGTTGCAACCACCTCCGGTCCTGTGTCGAAACTCATTCTTTGGCCACTCAATGCTCTGTTGCTGTCATCTACAGTATTCTAGGTCCTACAATAATATGAAATGGAAGGTCTTCATTTCGCTGCGGCAACGAGTCGAAGCGACAAGGCAACATGGCCATTTCTACTTCCTGCAACCTTTCTATAGTCGACAACTGTCTTCTGTATCTCGGCACAAGTTTCTTTATGAGTACATACCCTCAAGGTTTGCGTTTCCTGCCGCAGAAAACATCCCCAATAAGCGTTCTTTGATGCGAGGCCCCACAGGCCGACCCCAACCATGATACAACTTTACAAGAGCATGCGAGCGACCCAATCCGACTCGCGACAGGCTGTTGTCTGCACAGTCTTCGTTCCCGCTCGGTTCAAGAATTGAGGGTGTAGCAACGCAGCAATCATTCGCAGCCCTGTTGCCATTCTTCAAGCATCGCTCTAGCGACCGTGCTTTGTGCACTGGTTAAATCTGCCCAATGCAGCTATGCACCGCGGAGCAGTTTAGAAAATCGCCTCAATTGCAAATTCTTTGCTAGGTATTACTGCTTGATGACTATCATCCGTAACGGCCATCAACATCTAGAATGTATTTTCAATACAAGCCCAGACTGCGGGTTCCATGTTGTTTTTCATTCTTCATGCAAAAGTTCCCTTTTCCGCAGTTTTATTTGGTTCTGATTTCTAATCATTCTCAAAGATATCAATTGGTATGGTTGAGTTCTACAATTTCTCATCAAGTACCATTGGACATTTCGTTCCTACTATAATATCAAAACATACATTCTCTAGAAGGTGGGATCTCGATTTCAGAATAAATCGACATTCGCTTGCAGGCGACAACACCTCGCGCTCCTTCTGTGAAAGGTTGCTCTCGTACTTCAATTTCGTCTACTCTTAATAATGTTTGTCACCTTTTGTGATTCACTTTATTTCCGTTTGCGAATGTCTCAATGTCGAAGAGTTGGTGTCAAAGAAAATTCAGTTTTCAAAGAACAATTTGGCTTTAATTTGGCTTTCAAGGATTCCAACATGATCCATCGCCAGCTGGGCTTTCCCTTACATTAGCATAAAACCATCACTTTCTGAAGCAAGGTCTTACAACATTGTCTTCGTGTTCCTAAATCTTGGAGTTCTTAATCAACACCAGCCTCTCCTTGTCAATGGCTTATCCGAACTCCTATTCCGAGCCAATGCTGGTCACTTTAAAGCGTGACCCGCAAGGACGGCCGCAATCAGCGCTGGAAGGTCTCTTCAATCCCTCAGCCCAATTTCAGGAAGCAGTAAGTCTATCTTTTTATTCAATTTTTCTCAGCTAGACTGTATCATAACCGATGAGATATGTCACAACTGTACATAGACATGATCATGACATGGCCGATAGCTTTTGGCTATGATCTTCATTCTTTTGCTGATTCTGAGATTGGAAGAGATCGACCATTTTCGGTACGCTGGAGAATGGAGCGCTCGACGCCCTCAAACTCACGAGCTCCAGAATGTACCAATACCTCAGCTTCCAGATTTATGATAAATCCGTCGTTCAGGCCTTGTTACTTGACCGATGTGATGAGATTACCGGTCTTGGAGACAATGAATCATGCCCGAATGGAGATAACAGTCAGGTACGAATCAAGTACTGCGAACGTAGGAAATATGCAGACGTCCAACGTAATAACGGCAGTTGGAATTACACCTGGGAACCGCCAGAACCGGATCATGACGGAGGTTTTCTCGTATGCGCCACGTGCAGGAACCACAATTTCAACAATAACGGCGGCTGGAAGCGTCTCAATCGCTATGTGGATGGTATTCAAAATCATCGTGCACCTCTTCGTGGGCTTCTCCCCGACCCGTGGCCATGGTTCGGAACTCTGGCAGAAGTTTGTGATCCGTGCGCTCAAGGACAAGAAGTTCGCCACCCTCTAGGCATAAACTTGTGTACCTGCAAGCACCAGCAGAGACGCCGCTGGCTTTGTCTGATGTGCGCTGGAGACTCTCTTCACGAAGTCTACTGGGAGCAGCATGCGCTCAGGAGAAGACTCAAACGTGTACACCGTGTCAACGGAGAGGTTAGATACGACCGGAAAGAACCTAGAAGAACAAGATTCTGTCCAGCCTGTGGTATCAGGAAGGCTCGTCGGGTCTTAAGAGAGGGTTTTCAGAATACCAAAACCTGCCTGTTGTGCCGCAAGTTCGTGGTCCAGGGTACGACCGCTTTTGGTCCTGTTGGTCCCCCGGCAACTGTAGCCACTACCATTAAGCAGCCCACCCGGCGACGTAAGGCCTTGCTTGGTTCGGCCGGTCCGTCGATTTCTGCACCCATTCCCACCCGGCGGTCAGCGCGATTGACTGGGGGAGCAGCTCACGGTATCGACCATGTTATGCTTTCTGAGTCTGGGCTTGGCTATGTAACGCAGACGGGTAGCGGATTCGGAAAGCCTTAGGAGATAGTATCACATTGCTGGCCGAGGTCGATGTGCCCGGCTCATTGTAGAG